>Ga0179591_1354935_pt1 | contig 22135 bp, 18 predicted proteins | sample CZOMad2_1_08_16f_FD_182891 | JGI IMG/M metagenome (GOLD analysis project Ga0179591, IMG submission 182891) | Vadose zone soil fungal communities from Angelo Coast Range Reserve, California, USA - CZOMad2_1_08_16fungal (PacBio error correction) | ecosystem: Environmental > Terrestrial > Soil >... | reverse complement strand
GGTGTCCAGTCCTTTTTGTATCTTCAAGTGACTTACTCCCGGTTCCCTCCTTTCCTATACGTGATTCCTTGAACTACGTGTAGCGTTCCTATTCCGCTGGGGACCTCTCTGTTTTTCCTTCCAATTCCCCTTCGTTACTACAGAGGCTGTCTTTTTTCCTTTATTTTCTATATACTGATGTTTTGAGACTTCATCTCTGCCTGAAAGAATTGTCTTTTGTATTCCCGCAACAAAGGCGCCCCCCCCTTTCTCTGAAATACCTGGTCCCTCTCCCCTCTTTTTTGAGCATCTATCCCCTTCCGGATAGAGCCTGGGAGTACGGTCTTACCCCCCCTTGTCATACGTTGATCACAAGACTGCGGCGTCCTTAACATCAGGCTTCGTATTCTGTTAGCACTTTTGAGCTTTTTTTCTCCGCCTCCGAATCTTTGTGGAAACCTGGTTTCATTTCTTATCAAAGGCATTCAGATCAAGGAGCAGAATCGATCACCCCCAACCTATCCCCCCCCCTTCCTCGATATTTAGCACCGCGAGTTGTACCATATTTCCCCTCTGAAGTGCCACTCAAGGTCTTGCCTTGGACTAACGAGATGTAACTTTTGCCTCCCCTTTCCTCGCCAGATTCCCCCCCCCTCCAAGCCTGATTTTATACTGTCCCCCCAATTGTCAGGTTTTCAAACTGAATCCATCCTTCCGGTTATTCCTCTCGTCCCCGGTACCCATCAGTCCTTTTCACTTCGTCAAATTTACCTCTTTCCCTTCTCATTTTTTCAACGAATTTTTGGCCCACCTTACTGTACTGACTCTAATGACTGAAGAGGCATTACTCTCTAGCTTTGTCCTTCCCCCCGGTTCAGTTAAAAGCTTCTCTTCGCCCGATCACGCGCCAAAACGAAATCGTACTGTCTATCTATTTAGACCGACGGTTCTCTACCCCCAAGCCTTGCCCCCCCTGTGCCTTTATAGTTTTTGTCCTCTTGAGCGGTTTCCTTTTTGTAGTCCCTTTTTCCTCACAATCTCCCGGCACAATTTTTTGGGACGAATCGATTGTTTCTGGGTTTCCAACCCACCCTTTTCCCTTCTCCCCCCCATCCTTTCGGGAGGTGTTTTTTCTTTACACTCACCCCCCCCCCCTTTTGCCCGCCGAAGTATGCCTAAGTCGCCCTTTCTCTCCTCGAATGCGAGGTCCACCCCCATCCAGCTCGAGTTTCTGCCCGGTTCGGTAGTCCCCCCCCCTTTTGTTGCATTTATTTTAACTTCAGTTCTCTTATCCTTTCTAGGAGAATTTTCCCCAGTTTCCCCCTCCTGCTTCCTTCGAATTGTGATGAGGCTCCACTTCCCCATCCGCCTTCTTTTTTCTGATATATTACTCTTCTCTGTGGGACTGGTAAAAGGATTTTGTGCCCCATTCCTGGCTGAACTCTTTCGTTTTACCCAATTATAAAGTAGAACTTACCGTCTTTTGTTCTTGACCCTTTTCCCTCTTTTTTTTTTTTGCCCTCCATTTTTCGCCCCCTTCCCCCCCCCCCCCGCTTGGTATCGTCTAAATAGGTGAGCGTTTGTCACCCAAGTCATGCTCGTATGCCCAGCAGACAGGGACTGGAACACCCCCCTTTCTACCCACAATCTATTCCTTTCGGTGCGTTCAAACCCCCGACCCCCTTTTTTCCTAGCTTTTCCCCTTCTTTTTGAATTTTCGAGGGCCCTTGAGCCCGTTGCGATCCCCTCTTCCTAAGGTGGTGTTTTGAAGATACGCACAAGGCCCTTGCCCCTTAATTGTTTTAAGTTTCGTGCCTCGTTCTTCTTCCCAATCTCTTTTCCTGTTTTTTCCTCTTTTCCCCGACTTCTTAAAAGCGAGATGTTTTATCCATTTTTTCCTTTTCACCATGGACTCTTTTTAGGGTGAAGAAGTATCATGTGAATTGTTGGACACCTTTTTTTTTTTTTTTCCACGGATTTCGATTTGTACTCATGCCGGCATCAGGATCCCCCACATCGCGAGGGTAAGACCCCCGCCTTCCTAATTTGTCTTCAACTTAATCCTTCAAACGATAACCTTTTTCTCCCTCCCTCTTGAGTTTTTATTTTCCCCTCTTTGGAACTTTCCCTCGTTGAACTTCTTCGACGAGTCCTGGAGATTCCTTTGGCCCTTCTTGACGCTCGAAAAGGATAACTGAATACTTCGAAAATTGAAACCCCCTCCCTTTTCCCTACTATTCTCCATACCCTTTCCCCTTTTTTTCCTGTGCCAACTTTTGGTAGCCTCTGTACCTCCTCTCTAGAACCATGCCAAACCTAATCCGAGTTTCCGAAGTGATTGGACTCAGCATTGCTTCCGAACTCTGTACCCTTCCCCCTTCAATCCCCTTCTTCTTTTCCCCCTTATACTAAAATCAATAACCCTTCCCCCCCCCTTCCCGGTCGACTTTCTGAGAAGTTGCGTATGTTTGCCAAGCGGTTGCTCCTTAGTCAACCCTTGTTCTCTTGATTAGCTTCGTAGGACAAGCCGGCTTCAAGCTATCCTTTCCCAGACAGGATCCACTCCGCTGGCAGAGGGCCCTTTGCCTATTTGCTTTTTCCTTTTTTAAAATTCTATCCCTTTCTTCCCCCTGGGATGGTCTTGGTCGATTAGAATCCCTTGAACTTAACCCTGGAAGGAAGGAGGCTATGGTATTTTGAATCCTCAGCTTCATTCTACGTTTTCGTCCTCGGCCGTGGCATGGTCCCCCAACTATGCGGTCTTATCCCTTCATGAATCCCGGAAAGATTAAAGTCTCCGGTAGTTTTGAAGATTTGTTTTTTCCCGAGACTCTTTATACTCCCCCCTGAGCCCCTGTCTTGATGAGTCGGAACTCCAGCTCCATTTCCTCAAATTATTACCTTTGAGGTATAAAGAGTGGAGAGCTCTTAATGTGTCCATTATCCCCCTTACCTTAGTTTTTTGACCTTTTGCCAATCATCGTTTTCCCTGGTCTCAGAGGCAGAGTTAAGATGATACCCCACTCACCCACTAGCCGACCTTCCCCTTTTTGTTGGTGTCCGTCTTTCTTTCCTCCCCCAGGCTGGTGCTCTTAAGTCCCCCCCCCCCCTTTGCCAATAAAAAATGCTGCTATGAGGAATTGACCCTTTCCGTTTTTATTCCTTAACCTCCCCTGACTTTGCCCCCCCCCTGACTAGGACTTTCATAGAGGCTGTTCCATTGTAGAGAACTTTTTCAATGCCTCATTTCCCGCTCTCTCCCCCCCGTTTTCTTAGAGACACGATTGAGTGTCTTCATTGACAATGCGCTTTCCTGTCAGTTTGAGCCTTTGAATTCCCTTAATCTTTTTAAAGTCGGACGCTCTCCTTTCTCTCCTTTATCAATATGTGGTTGTTTCGAGATTTTTCCTCCCTCTTTTATTAAAAATGGGAAGGTATTGACCGAAATTAAGCCCAAACCTCGTTTTTAACCCTCACACTTTCTTTTTAAAATGTTTCTCCCCCCCTCAGAAAACGGACAGGCTAGAGTTTTCATGGATTTTTCAAGGTCTTACACCCCCCCCCCTAGTATCCCCTCGCGTCTTCCCAATGGCTCGGACCCTCCCTCCCCGGAGGATTTTTAATGACATTTTCCTTCCGAAGAGAGGGTTTAGCACTATATCTTTCTTTTCTTTTGCCCCCTTTTTTTCTAGTCTCACCTCAATTTTCCCCCTTCTGAAATATACACCCCAAATTTAGACCTTCAAATGTCCAATAGATATTTCGGTTTTTTCACTCTTTTTCTTCCTGTCCCCTTCCTTCATTTCCCTTTGGACCACTCTCAGATTAAACCCGACCGATCCTGACTTTCCATAACTTAGAGCACCTGAAAGACTTCACATCTTATGGAGCCAGTTTTCCCGTCTCTTTTTAGTCTCCTATTTGTCCCCACACGTCTCGTCCCCCCCCCCCTCTGTTCCCACATATAAAGGAGTTCTTTGATGTTCCTCTTTTTTGCAGTGCAATTACGGCCTTGTGGGGGAGTAGTTTTCCCCTACCTCCCCAGTTCTTCTACCCTTATAATGCCCCATTTTAATACCCTTCCTTAGCCGTTTTAGAGGTTTCCCTCCCCTGCTCTATACCTCCCGCTCCCGTGGAAACCCGCTCCAAGGAGTTATGTACTGGTCCTTCTTTGATCTACTCCGCCCTCCCCCCTTCATTTTTCACCGGTGTCCCTTCCGATGAGGACTAGGGATATGGCTTATGAGGGATTAGCTTCGGAGTGGTGTCTTAAAGAAGCTCGCCCCCCCCTCCTGAAACGATATCGTCTTCCTCCCTCCCTTTTCACACTACTCAAATCCCCTTCCTCCACCCCCCCGGTTAAGGTGTTTTTTTTTGAAGGTTGCTGGAGGGGCTTAATAAAGTGCCTAGTCAATTCTTTCCCTGGACTTAGATCCTCTCTGGCACCCATCTTCTCGTCTTCTTGCTCTGTTCGAGTGATGTAACGCTTTTCCTTCTTGTTTCTTTTCCCCCGTCAATGGTGGATTATGTAATCCCCTGGACTTTCATTGCCCCCTGGCTTCCGTTCTTCTGTTCCCCTCCTCCGCGTTCCTGCCACCGATACTTTTCATCGCTTGAGAGATGTATGACTCTTTTTTCTTCGGTCAAGGATTTTTCACAATCACGTGGCTCCCTTTTTTTTCACTAATATTTAGACACCCCTTACGTTTTCCGTGAGAACCCTCGTTCTATTTGGGCATAACTTTCTTTCCCCACTTCTGATGACCACGTCTCTTCGTAAACCTCGCCTTTAGGAATTTGTCTACTTTCCCTTCCCTCCCTTTCCTGGCAACAAAACTTTTTGACCCAACAGTCTCTTTCCTTCAATGTAGTTTGAGTCCCCCTTTCCCATGAACCAGGTTTTTCGCCTTTCACCGACGTTTCTTGGAACCTTACTGCGCGTTTTCTCTTCCCCCTCCCCCCCCCCCCTTCCCCTCCTCTGTTTTAGATATTCCCTCCCTTCCCTGCGAAAGACTAAGTGACCTCTGTGCCTTCCCCCCACAATCTTTAGTGTCGGGTTGCAAGCTGATTCCCCGACTTTTTCGAACTCTTTTCCGTTTAACAGAGTTTTTCTAGAAGACTCTCATTCCTCTCCCCCCCTCTACGCATTGGGAAGATAAGCCAGCGTTGACCCCTCCGTGTCACTCATGGGAGGTCCCCAACCATGGAACGTTTGTTCCTCACCTCCATTACTCTTTTCCCTGTACCTCTCCCCTCAAAACACAATGTTCGTCTTTTTTGAGTTGGTGGTTTGGTTCTTTGGGTTGTTTTGTGTTTTTGTCTTTGTTTTTTTCCCTTCCTTTTGTCTTCTTTTTTTTTTGTTTTTTTGGTGTTTTTTTTTTTTTGGGTTTTTTTTTTTTTTTTGGGTTGGGTTTTGTTTTTTTTTTTTCTTTTTTTTTGTTTGGTGGTTGGTGTTGCGGTTTTGGGGGTGTGTTTGCCTTTTCAAAATGGTCATTTGGAACCTCATTCCCCTACACGCTCCGGACTGAATAGTGCTTGGAACTTTTCTGAAGAGGAACAGGTTCCCTTTCCCCCCCTGTTATTTCTTCCACACACTACTAACCTCCAAAAGTTCTTTTTTTTTGATCCCCCTTCATGCCGCGGTGGAAAGGACCTCAAGAAACCAGTGCCAACCCGCTCTTCCCTATGTGCTTTTTCTGTCCCTTCCTCTGTTTTGTTGATGGGCAAACATGAGGGCATTTGTTCTCCCTTTCCCCCTTAACCATCCCCCGAAATTATACCGAGGGGGTATTTTTTTCAAGTTGAGTTTGGCGCCCAGGTAATTTTGTCCAAACCGTCCTTCCTCTTTTTTTGCTTTTCTTTTTTCTTGACACTTCCTAAGAAGCCCTTCCCCATCCCTCAGCCACCCTTTCCTACCTTCAGTTCGGCCGCGGGGCGCCACTGTTGCGGGCGGTGAGTTGTCGTAAACCCTGATTTCTTCTACTTTCCTACTTATCTTTCTTTGCGGGTGGCCTTGGTATAGAATGTGTTTCCTCCCCCTGAGCCTGGCGTCTATGGCGTTACTCTTACCAGCTCGTCGTAGGCTACGTTCTCCCTTCCGGATTTGAACCTCCGCCCGTTCCCTTTTGGCATTGCCATGGGAATGGACCTTCATGACGCCCTTTGTCTTTGCCCCCTCGCACCTTGCTGTTTTTCTACCTTCCTGGAGGATAAACGTAACCCTCCGTGACAATGTGCCTACCATTATCATTTTCGCCAAGATTTTCCTCTCCCCTCTCGTAAGTCCCCTTTCCTGTCTTTTCGTGGAGTTACAATAACTCTGTTCCCTCCGAATAAGTGGAATTCGTGCACCCGCGGGTTTCCCGTCCATGCGGTCACTTTTCCCCGTTCTGTTGTGATGCTAGACTCCCTTCCCTTCAAACTGTCTTTCTTTCTTAAAGTAACCCGGTTTTCACAAGGGATGATACTCACTGTCCGTTCCGTCTCTTCCCCTACGATTATGATCCTATCTTGATCTCAGTTTTTGATGGCTAGTCTTGTCGGCCTGAACATCCCCAACTGGAATTGATACGCTGTTCTCTTTTCTTTTTTTTTATAGTGATACCTCTTTTATTTTTCCCCTTCCTTTGTGCGGGGCCCCCCTTCCATTCTTTTATAAAGAGGAGATGTGAACCACTTCGTTCGTTACCTTCCTCCTCTGTCACATCTTTCTTGTGAAACTCAAAAATTAGTGGAAACCAAACGAGAAATTCAATGTATCAAGCTATAGTGGTTGTTCGCCCGATAACGATTTTCCGAGTCCCTGTTCGGCTTTTTTTCTTTTACCGTCCGCTTCGAATAACTCCTCTGCTAACCCTTTCCTGCGGGGTCCCTCGGCAGGCTCTTCCCCTTTTCAGTTTCACTCTTTCCCTGTGGCTCGTCCATTCCTTCGATTTAGGTGGAAAAAATTTTTTCCCACATTTCCCGTTTTCATTTCCTTCAAAGTCGCGACTTCTTTTCTCCAACAACCGAGCCGCTCAAGTTCAGCCTTTTAAACCTCGTGAGGTGACACTTATTCCAAATTGCTTAAGGGCTACCATAAGTTTTAGTTCCTCCCATACCGTGGGACTTCGGTTTGCTCCCCCTTTCGCGAATCTATACAGCCAGCATCCGATTTTTTTTGGCTGTAATTGACGCAGACTCCCCTCCTTTTTTTTCTCTTTTCCTGAGAAGCTTACGATTGAATACACAGACACCTTCTTAACCTTGATTAGGGAAGGCCTGGCATCCGGCTCCTTAATTGTTGTCCTTTTCACTTTATGAGTACTCTTTGACGCCATCCAGATTCAGAGACTCTCTAACGCTTGATAAGCGTTTACATTCTCCCCTATTTCTCTCCCCACCTCTCCCTGCCCCGAAATTCCTCCCTGTTTCTTCTCCGAAGGGATAGAAATATTCCGACCCCGTAAACTCCTGTCAAAGGGTGACCTCGGTCTCTGTATTTGATATCTTCTGGTCTTCTCAATTTTCACCTAATTCCTCCCCCCCTGACCGGCATTTTTGACCCCCCCAAAATCGATCGGCTCGAACCCCTTTCTTTACAAAAACTACTTCTCATAAACTCGTGATTTGGTATGAGGTGCTTTTGGCACCCCCCCTAAAGTCAATTTCTCCGGCCCAAACTGTAGCGCTCCTCCTTGTTGCCCCAACAGATGACGGTCGAGACGCGAGTTTTCTTTTTTCGCCTTTTTTCCCCCTCTGTGGAGACTCATTTGGGCCCTTCGACCGTCACTGTTCCTTAACTAACTATAGTAAATTAGGGAATTTTCTCTTAAAATATTATCCTTTATCCTGGGCGAGAGCAACAGTGAACCCCTTCTTCCTCGGTCCTCCTTTTTTCTTCCCAATCGGCCTTTTAGTAGACTTGGTCACCTTCCCCCCCTTCTTTGGCCCCCCCTCAACTCGCGGTCTGAACCTTTCTCTAATACTTTCCTCCCGTATCTTTTTTTCCTCCCCCCTTTCCGATGTTGTTGTCACTACTTTATTCCCCCTTGGCGCTGAGTCACCTTAGTCCTTTTCTTTTCGTTTTAAAAGTACCTTGCTGTAAGTTTCTCCCTCATCCCTCCCCTTTTCCCTCACACCCCTACCCAACACTCCTCGTTTAGTCGCACCCCCGTTTTTTCCCCCCCCTTGAAAGATTTTCTCCTTTCCCGGACCACTTGAAACAATTCCCATTTTCCTTCGGATTCCCCTCCGTCCTCCCAACTTAATTCTTCTAAGGTTTTGACGGCGGGCAATGCCTCACCATCCGTGTATTTTCCGCGACACGTGTCCATCTTATTTTAATTTGGGTTCACCTTTTCGAGTCTTTTTCTTCTCTTCCTTAAGACTGATTCTTTGTTTAGACGTCGTGGGTGACTCGCCCTCCTTTCACCTTGAACCCAAGTAACAGAGTGTTCGCCCACCCTCCGTAAGTGCATCCCCTCCGTTATTTTCACATCATCTGCCGCGATTGATGGGGCAACGACGTCCACGATACGCCGAGTCATTACTATATCGGACGGCGAGGATTCGCTTTGCGGGTACTTTGACTACCCCCCCCCCATCCCTCCCCTTCTTCCTGATACCCCCCCCCCCCCTTGACAGAAGGAACTTTAATTAGATAACCAATACCCTTTCGAATGCCCAAACGAAGTCAAAGGTTACCTATCCCAGGCCCCACATAATTTTTGCTGGCGCCTGGCTGATGGCTCTTTCGAGCTCCAGTTGCGGCCAGGGCGTCGCAACCCTTCCTGGTGCCTTTACCTTCCCCAACATTTTCCCGGCCCCTAGGGTCTCTTCTTTCCCGTTGTGTGCCTTGTGTAGCGCTCAGATTAGACCCTTTCTTTTCTCTGCTTAGTTCGGTCAAAGCCCCCCTCTACTCCTCCCAATACCCTTTCCGTTACCTTTTTCCCTATCTAGAGTAAGCCTCGGTTGAACCCTTTGAGTCAAGTAAGTTGTCTCCAATCTTCTCCCGTATCTATCCACTTGCACTGTTCTGTCTTTTTTTCCCCCCCTTTCCCCCCTCAGAGCGGGCTTTTCCTTTTCTCTCCCTTTGAACTTCACAGCTTTCTGAACGCGGAGTTATTTTAATCTTGTTTGACCCCTTCCCTATTCATGATTCTAATATTGTGCCTGCACGATTACTTAGGGGCGTGTGCTGCGGGACCCCCAGGACGCGGTCTTCTCTTTTGCCATCTTGAACTGAGCGTACTCCCCCCCGTTCGGAAAGGAACAGCCGGCCAATGCATCTGTCCCTTTTTGCTCAAGTCTTCCGACTGATATTTCGCCGTAAGTTCGACACAAGTGCAGCCGTTTCGTGAAATCCCTTGGTCTTTCTTTGTTGCCAACTCTGCGTTTAACCCCTCTTTTATAAGAGTCAAACTTAACCGGGATTTCCGATTCTCCCTAATCACTTGACGGCCCTGTCTATTTCTCTAGTCCTTGGAAAGACCCCCAAAGCTCTTTTTTCTGTTCCTCCCCCCGAATGAACACCTTCTCTTACGCCGAATCCTTTCGGTCGTGTAATACGACCAGGCTGTGAAGAGACCGTTGAGCTGTGTCAATGCCCTCCACTCCTCCTCTCCCGTTTTCCCTAACACGCTCTTTCATTTTCTCCTCTTTTACTCCCCTCTACGGTGGGGAATACGGAAAATTCTTTCTTACCCCTTCCTTTTCAGGAAATATCTTTTCCTCTCTTTGTTTTTTTAGATTTTCCTTTTCCTCGATTTTGTAAGAAATCTGTTTTTTCAGGACCACGCATTTTCCCCCCCCCCATCTGTAAACCCCTGGCAAGATAAAAGTATTGTTCCACCTCTCTTCTTTATGGCTTTTAGGTCCCCCCTCCTCCCCAAAGGACTACCGAAGCCTTATTCTCTCCACCGGAGAGGAGGATTTTCAAATGTCTAGATGAAGAGCGGGGTGTCTTAAGGAAATATTTTCGTTTTTTTGTTCCCCCTGGCCGTCATCTCCCCTCCCCCCAGTATGACATCTCCCTTAACGAAAACCGACTCCGGTGAAAATTTATGCCCTCTTTTAAACCTCGGTGTGTGCCCTTCTGCCTGCCCGTCCCCTGATGCAACCCCCCCCTGCTCTCCCGTGACAAAAGAGGTTAAAGATAACGTCGCAGATCTTCCCTTCCATGTCGCCCTTGTGATTTTTTCCTTTCCGCTCCTTCAGCTACTCCTTTAATAAATCGCCCCCATCCTTCAGACGCGTCACTGACCCCCTTGTGCATGAATTACAGCCTCTCCGAATGGTAGTGTCCGCCTCCGTTATTTTCGAACCGCTAAGCTGTGGTTCCCCCTTTCAAAGCGCTCGATGTTTAATCTGTAAGTTAGTTTCAAATTATTATACCAGACACTGCCCACCTCAACCCCCCTTCTCCTTGTCTATATTAGTGCCTCCTGGAGAATCCCCAAAGTCACGAAATTCGCAAGGGTGCGGCTGACTTTCCGGATAATGCTGTGATTTGATTTCTCCAGTGATTGCGAGATGGTAAAGCCGGATCCCCACCATCGACCGCCCTTGGTAAGAATTCTCGTCACCCTCACTCACCCTTACTCCAACCCTCTTTGGCCTGGTTCGTCTTGAGGTGGTCGGTTTCAAAAGTCTGAAAATCAAGTTCCAGAAATTGTCCTTCGCCCCCCCATGTCAGCGGTTCCCACCTCCCCTTTTTGAGTTTTGTGATTTTTCCCCCTTTTGTTTGCCTAAAGTCTTTTTTTTGAAAAGTTCACTGTTTCTTTCTATAGATTGAGTAACCCGTCTCTTTTCCCCGATGTCCCTCCTCCTTCTCGGAAGTCGCGGCAGTGCCCGCCACTTCCAGTTTTTTTTTATTTGACCGCGTATCGTGGCGGTAAGGATTTTTTTTCCCCCCCAAAGCTGAGACATCTTTTCCCACCCTATCCCTTTCCAGGCAACTTGTCTTTTCAGTGTCGCCTCCTGAGGTGGTTTTCCCCTACCTTTGTCCAGGCTTTTGAAAGACTTGCGCTACCCCTTTCCCCGCTTTTCCTTTCCTGCTAAGTCTTTCTCCCCTATGTGACCGCCCCCCCCCCTTTCCTTTTCCCCGCTCCCTTTCCCGGACGTCTAGAGTAAAAAACCGCCGAGATTTTTCATCCGTGACTCCGGGACACCCCTACTCCCTTCGTTGCATCTCCTCTTTTTTTTTCCCCGTTTTGTTTTTTTTCTATCGAAACGCAAATGAATTTTTAAAGATTTCTGGCCGCACATTGAAAAATCTCTTTTTCCCCCCCCCTTTCGGGGTTCCTACGAAACCTCCCTCTCTTTTCGAAAATGTCTTTTATGGGAGAGGATCTTTTTTCATGCTTGGTCCACGCTATCAGAGGTATTTTGACTCTCTAACTGCCTGAACCCTAGCAGGGCTGATTTTCCCCCCCCTACTGTCCCTCTGTCGCCCTGTTAAGTTGGCACACTTTAAGATATTATGTTTGTACATCCCCCCCCCCAGTTAGACTCGTAGTTGATGCCCCCAGCCGTCCGAATGTACAAGCTATCGTTCATTTCCCCCCCCCTTGGATTCGCGTCGGTGCCTGGGTTTTGACGCGCGCAAACGAATGCCGCTCCCCCTCCTTCCATAGATTCAATTATAATATTTTATTAAATTGCCTTGTCACGATTTCCCCAAGTTTAGTGAAAGAGTGGACCTGACAAGATTCGACCACATCCCCCCTATATCTCTTTGCAGCAGAATGTGTATTTGTCTGACTTCCTCTCATGTTTTCCGTTTTCTTGCAGGCGTAAATTATCTTCGGTATGTCCCTCCCCTCCCCCCTTCCCCCCGTAAGTTTCGAAGTTTTTCTTTTTTATGTTGTGCAAGAACCGGTTATTTCGCTCTAGCTTCCCAAATTGAGGTAGTTTATCTCGTCCCCTTTGACTGCCCACCCCTAAGTATCTCCTTCTTGGGTTGTTTCATATCCCCCTGCGCAAACCATGTTGCGCCGGGTTCGTGATTGACACGATTCCCTGTCTGCTCTTGCCTGCTGTTTTTTTTTTCATCTGGCGGGTAGACTTTCTTTCCTGACCGCGGCGCTCAATCGGCTCTGGCCTTGCCTAGGACTTCATAGTAGTGTGCCTCACCGTCTTCTTTTGTCAACTCCTCCCCTTCCGGTCCTTTTTCCTTCCGTGAATGTGGCCCTCGACCCGTGATGACGATTGCGATAGAGCCATGCCACGGAGGATTTGAGAAAAGGAACCCGGTTTTCCTTCTTGTCTTCAGATTCCCCCCTTCCCGCCCTTTTCACGTACCGTTCTGTAGTTTCTGGAGTCAGTGCATCACGGTCTTTTGGTACACCTGTCCCGAAGACTCCCCGAGGGTTCACTCAGCTTCCTCGCGGACCTTCCCTCTTTCTTTTTTCTCTCGGGACTTGCTTAAATTTTTTTTTTTCTTTCTTCACCTTCCCCAGACCAAACGGCTTCTCAACCGTCCCGGCTCCTTGACTGAAGGCCAAGCTCATCCGCCGAGCATTTCTCCCTCATTCCCCTGGGATCAGGTAGAGTACCTTGCCATGCCCCCTTCGATCCGACTTTTTTTGACAATCCTCTGTAAGCGTTCCGACAACGTATCAGCCTTTAATTGTGCGTGCTTTGGCCCTAACCCTTCCCTTTTTTACCCCTCTATCCTTCCTCACGGTGCTGTTTTCCTCTCCCCTGTCCGAAAGAATGGGAAGCTATGCAAGGCCCCCAAACTGCGGACCCACGCCCTCGTATACGACAGATAGTTGCTCCAGTCGTTGGATGTATGTTTTCTTCCGTTAACTTACATTCCTACCTCTTCTCAGCTGTGGTGCAAAATTCGTCTCCAGGACCGGTCTCCTTTTTCGCTTTGGTTTCGTCTCTGTTGTTGGCCACCCCTAAGAGGCCTCCAGTTGCCTCCAGTGCGCTGAATCGGACCCCCGAGCCTCCGGTTGAACTTCCTCTGAGTAGTTCGTTATTCGCTGTGACCCGCTCCCCCTTTCCCCAAGGGTGACTCGTCCCTTACTGTTCAGAATGGTGGATCATTCCGTTCCTAGGACATCCTGAGCATACATTTGGAATCCTTGTCCTGATTTCTATCCTTTCTTCATGTTTAGACGCGCGTCCCTTCTCATGGGGCCCCGCCCCCGGCATCTAGGACTGCCCGCTGACCTCATTAGGTGATTCATGACCCCAACCCGAGACCTTCATCTTCCCCCCCTGCTTGAATGATGGTTTTTCAACAAGCGCCTAGCCTCGCGGTTCATTGCATTTAGTCCACCTTACCCCCCCTTAACCCGAAATCCTACTGTATATATTTTGGTCGCCGAGCGTTTTTTCTTTCACCCCCCTCCCGTAGAACCGCTGCCCTTCTGGTTTAGGGATATTGTTGTAGACGGTGTTCACTCGGGTATGCTTTCTCAGCCCCCGAGAAGACTCGTCTCGTTTGTCCCCCGTTTTTTCCCAAAATTATAAAAGATCAAAGCTGAGAAGGGACGATTCTTTGTTCCCAACTTTCCGAATATTGAACTGCCCTTTTCCCTTTCTCATCGCATGCCCAAATCAGCCTTATTTCCAGGTCTAGATGATTTTGGCCTTTCTTCTCCCGTCGGTCTTTCTCCTCTTTGGTCATCTTCATGTTATTTACCTCCTTACCATTACGGTGATCATCCGCGTCTGCCGGTGACTTCCTTCCTCAATTGCCCTTACAGACGTCAGTCTCCTAGATCTTTCCCCGGTTTTTCTACATGCCCCCCGCGGGACTTGGGTTTCTAATTTCTTTTACTTCGAAAACTTACGTTCTATTTTTCATGGTTAACCCCCCCCTCTTTGGCCCCCTCTTGCACTGGCCCCGTTTGTAGATCGTCTCACCTTCTTCGAGCGTGGATCCCTTCCATGCCCTTCCACAGTCTCCTGCGGAACCTTGGCAAACCAGAACCCACCGCTTTCCGGAGTCGTGTCTTTTTTCCCCCCCCTCCACTTAAAGATCATGACCCAGTCCGGACCTCCAACCCTCACCGTTGCGGATCCTCTTTCATTTTTTTGACTTCTCCTCAAGCCAATGACTGTAAAGACCTCAATGTCTTGACCTCCTTTCCTCCTGAAAAATCTTTCTTGGTTTCAGACTTCCTTCTTCCCCCTCCAGCGTGTTTTCTTGTTACACCTTTGACTGATTCTCCCCTCCGTAGCATTCCTAGAAAAGATCCGAGTCTTAGCTCCGCTGGGGCGACCCCTCCCCCCCTTTTTGGCACTCAGAAAAATTGTCACTGAAAACGTGCGCACTAGAAGTTATGTGAAAACCCTTTTCGACAGCGCTGGTTGCAAAAGACGCCCCCCTTCCCGCACTCTTCCTCCTGTCTATGCAGGCTTTTTTGGCAATTTTATCACGGGCACTTTCCTTGACAAGTTATAGCTTCCGATAATCGATAAATAGTGGAAGTGTCCTCTGAGTCTTGTTTTTCCTCAACTAACTCATATTCTTTTATGCAGCATGCTTTTGCCCGAATTTTCCAGTTTTGCTTCAGAAGAACGAGGGGAAATTTTGTTGAAAAACCCTCCCCACCTTAACCCTCTTTTGGCGCGTGAACTTAGATGTGGGCCCCCCTCACCTCTGTCTGTAGTCCCCATGATGGCCTCTCCCGGTCCTCCCCCGCCCTTGACCTCATCCACCCACTCTTCGGCGATGCGAAGGGTGACGTTGTCGCAAAAGAGCCCAGTTCTCTTTTAACTCTCCCATCTTCGGCCCTTTCTGATACTACCTCCCCCCCTGAGATGAGTTGCTGCTTTTTGAACTACACGAGTCCGGCTCTACGGCTCGGTTCATGAAACTCCCCCCTCGTTTTCTGTTAGCATGCCACCCATTACCAGTGGCCTCGTTTGGTTTTTCCAGCGCACGAAGCAGGGGTTTCCATGACCATTGCAGAACAGTTCCCAGCAGATTCGATGGCAAGAGCTGTCGAACTCCCTATTTTCAGTTTGAGCGGGTCTGATTTTCCCCTTCCCCCGGTGCAGGTTTTTTCACAATAAGCGATACGAACGATCCCTTTAACAATTACTCGTGTTCTCCTCTTCCAGGAGATTGCCCCGAAACTGCTTCTTTCTCTTTCCGTTAACCGGTTGCCCCAACCGATGCTCTGCGTCCTTCCCCTGGCAGAATGCAGCCCCCCAGCGGAAATTTTTTTGACTCGCCTCCTGAGTTAAGTTTCTTTCTTCATTGGAGACCCTCCTCCCTTGCGCCGATGTTGCTCCCCGATACGGTATTTTTGACAAGTTATCCTGTCTTGTACGTTACGTTGTCTCGGTTCAATTCTCTCCCTTCGCTGGGACATACTCCACTTTTTTTTCTCGTCCGCTTAAACGAACACTTTATGTATGCCCCCCCCACCTTTCCCCACTTGCAATCCTGTTACCCTATCCGCGCTTCAGCAAGCTTATCAGGGAGCTGGAGGATTTTCGTGTGTAAGACTCCCAATACTTCTCGGTATCGCCTTCGCTTACCCCCCTTTTCCTGGTTGAGTGCTTTCTCTTGATGGCTGCGGTCGTACGCAGCTTTTCTTTTTCAACCGGGGACGGGAAGAGTAACTTACTTTAAGCACGTCTCGACCCCACAACGAGGTTCAACGGTCGCGTTTTTTTCTCATACAAACGGAGGTTTGTTCCCCATTTTCAACTCCATGACCAGCAATCAACTCCCCTCCTGACCCGGTTTTTTTTTTTTTCTCGAGACCATTTGAGCATCCTTCCATTTGTCCGGCATCCCCTTTCACTAGTCTAGATCCTTGAGCATCCCCCCGTTCAGCTTAGGCAGTTCGGCGTCCCTTTTGACGTTCTTGCACTTCAGTGTCGCAGGTTCCCTTTTCACTCAAACCAAATTTAGCACTGCTTCCTGCCGGTTTTATCCCATATGCGTTCCGCTCTTTTTTTTCCGCTCCTTCACCATTTCACCTGATCTCTTGGAGCAGTCGGCATCCGTTTAACTTTACGCGGCGCCGAGAAGAGATGCGACGGAGGGTATGATTGAGCCTCCTCCCCCCTTGCAGTGCTGCGACGAGGCTCCCCGGCAATGCCGAACGATCTTGCGACCCCCCGCTGTTATCTTTCCCTCCTGCTCCGAGGGCAAGTTTTGCCGGGGGATTTTGTGACATCAGCCCCCTAAAGGCAGCAAGAAGCGCTCCTCGCCACAGGGCACCATCCATGCGGCAGCGCGTTTTGCCCTGTGTTATGCAACGCGTTCTTTTTTACTTCGGACACGGCAATGTTATTATTTCTTGTTAATCAGGTTTCTTTGGCTTCTTCCGCTCTCCCCTAAATGGGCAGTCACGTCTCATTTCTGTTCTGGCGTAGAGATGTCCTTCCCCCGTTGTGAACCCAATCAAATCGCGCTGATGAGGTTTCAAATTATCTTCATTACTCTCTGTGTTTTCTTACCCCAGAGGTCACTTGCTCCCCAGCTGACCAGCACTATGTCATCAGGTCCTGCTTTCAAGTCCCTCCGTATCCCACAACCTTCCCACCCCCCCCTTTTCATCTTTTTCCGTTTGTATCAAAACCTCCAATGAGATTTCACTCCCCGTTTGACAGACCTCGGCTTGAACAATAAAGCGCTGGATTTCCATCCTCCTTGTTTTTTTTTTCTCGACCCAACGGCCAAGGGTGCCCGCGAAGTCTTTTAATGCAGATCTTCCCCGTGTATGTTTGAACGAATTAATTTGCCCAAGAATGAGAGATTGTTAGACCAGTTTTCCCGGAGCTGTTCTTCAGCGTATTTTTCGTAACGATGCGCTGAAGGTCTCCCCCTCATCCTCCTTCTGTGCTCAGCCCTCCGTTTCCATATTTCCACTCGGCGAGGTTATAATGCAAACTTTTCCTTCTGCCTAAGATATTGCAACCATCATGTTTACTTTTTGGCTGTGGCGGAAAGTCCACCTACCGATTCTTCAGACTGATCTCGCCGGCGGGAGGAATTTGTGCCATGGTACGCGCGGCTTCCCCTTCCAGCCTTCATTAATCAATTGCCGCGTCTATCCATACAACTGCGAAACAGTGTCGGCGTGGAATGACCTTCTGCAAAAATAATCGCGCTGGGTGTTCCCCTGAGATCAAGTTTGCTATTAGAGGGGCTTTGGATGTACCGGCCCGCAACCTACCATGGGTTGGAGACCCTTCTTCCTTCAGGAGGGCCCTCAATAGCGGCCGACGTCCAACTTATGGTGCCGTTACCCCCCTCCCGCTCAGCAGCACCTTCCCTCACTTAGCCCTAGCGCCACCCTTCCCGGCGGTCGTGTCTTCACCAATTAGTCTGCTAAGTCGTTGCTTCTGAGCGTCGTGATAACTTGCACCGTTTACGGACTGGCCATGCATCATGCTCGAGTGTTTCACACTTTTGGTGGGATTCGGCCGAGGCCCCGGCCCCTTCCTTTCATATGTGGGCCCCCTCGAACGCGTGGGTTCGACTCTCCATGTCTTAGGAGTGGAGAACTCCTTGACAAGCGCCCATGGATGTCCTCCGACTATCTTTTAGTGATGCCCCACCTCTGACTCGTAGCTTTCTTTCCCCGACGACGTGTCACCTAAGGGTGATACCCGCCCTTCCCCCTTTTCAAGCTCTCTTTGTTTCTACCGCCCGCAGGTGTCACTGGCGTGTCCCCTCCCTCCACAGTGACGAACCACTGTTGCAAAGAGGACTGCGCCCGAGTGTTTCGCGAAGCGGTGTTTTTGTCCCTTGTAGTGAACCCGGACCACCCGACGCTCGTTGTTAGCGAAACGATACGTAGCGTGCCCCGGATTCGTCCGTTGGCGGCGGATTGGACTCCGACAATTCTATGATACGCTTCTAGGCTCCTTCTTTTCCTTTTTGTTCGAGTCGCCGTTCAGGGCGTCCCCCCAGCCTGCACACCCTTTTACCGGAACAAGCTGAGCACTGCTATCAGAGAGCGGAGCCTGCTTTCACTCCTACTCAATCACCGCCTGCGGCGCTCACGGCGAAACCGGTCACTCTCAGTTTTTTTCCATCTGCGCTTTCCAAGGTTTTGAGAGCTTCTAGTTGCCGACGTGAAGTCCTTGAATAGGATCAACACAAAGAGCCCCAGTTTCCACGATATGCTTGTTGAATTTTGAGGAAGTCCAAATTATTGCCCGGCCAACCAGAGCGAAATGGTGTCCAAGAAAAACTCTCCCTTACTTGAGCATCCAGTTTGTAGGATTTCCTTTCCTTCATGTCGATTTTTCCACGCACGTTAGCGGGGCTCCTTTCCAGGCGTCACTTGATTCGGTTTTTTCTTCTTCATTCCGACTGTTTGCCGTCAGCCCCTTTCCCTTGCGCCGTACCTGACTCGATGCCCCCGGTCCCCAGCGCCATCGTATCTTTTCAGTTTTCCACATCTATCCCGCCCGCCCGCCACCCGCAAACATCGGGAGCCGCTTTATCTCCTCTTACGAAATTACTGCCTGGCTTGCGCTCGCGGTAGGGCTCTTCTTTCTTTCGTAGGCCGCGGCTTGTGCTGTCCCTAGCCAGGACCGGGTTCACGATCGCTTTGGCCAATACTCACTCCCTTTCCCTTAGCGGTGCGGGCGTAAGCCAACGCACTTAATTACAAGCAATGGTCCGTTCCGCCCGAGCCAAATCATTACATTTGCGGCAGCTGCTTCGATGAGGTTCTGATCGTCTGGCTACCCCAGGAGTTTTTTCACTTATTATATTCAATTCCGCTAAAGTCGACGCTTTTCAGTGAGATTTCACAGAACGTTAGCCCTCTCCTTCATACATTTCATTTGATTTATCTCCTTTAAAGGTCAAGGAGATTTCCCACGTTTTATATTAAGTTAGCATTCCTTGAAGTGTAGACTCTTTTCCTCTTGTTTCTGGAAAATACTGAGTGCCGGGGTAGTCGGCGGATGAGATCTGACTTTTGGAATAAATAACGTGGCTTCAGGCCACATTAAGACCCCATTATCTATTCATTAGTTGCAAAAACAGAACCCTGAAAGTTTTCTTTTAACCCCCCCCCCCCACCCCCCCTCATTAGTAGGGAAACAATTCGGAGGTTCTCTTTCCTCCTCCGGGTGTGAAGGCAACGAGCTTTGACCCGCTTCATGGGCCTCGAAGAAACTTCCCTCCACAGGGTGGTCGAGAAAAGACTTCAGTCAGCGAAGATGGCTCGACGTCCTTTGTTCACATGGAGAGGTTATTGCCGACGTAGATTGGTTAGTGTGAGTTCTGTACGCCGAGGTTAGACGACCCCCGGTCCCTCGCACGGGGCTCCGGTGAACCCCCCGGAAGACCATGTACCCTCCCTCCGTACGTTAGGTATTCTTGCAAGCCCTCGAGTTGAGGGGCCACCATGTTTGACGACGCACATCTGTCAGACGACGGCGACTGAAGGTTCGGCTGATGCCCCTCCTAAGACATTGAACTCTTCCCGGAATGTACTAAATATCCATAACAGTGACGTGTCCGAATGCACACCGATCCGGTGTCGAAGCCCACAAAGTCTTAGAGAGGGTGCTCTTCTTCGAGCTGAACTAGCCTTCCGTAAAACTCGGGGCACGTGGTGTCCGTCCACATAAATCAATTACCCACAGCGGTCCTTAGTAGTTTTTTGTATGTGGGCAAGCAACGCGTCGAGCTCTCTGAATTCCTGTCTCTTTCTTCGAAGTAAGCGAATCCCTTAAGCCTTCAAATATAGATTCCGTCCCGAATTGCGCACCCTGTGCCTGTGTCTAACTCCCCAAGTCACTCCAGCTGACAGTAGCACTGTTTCTTTTAGGGTGGCGCGGAGGGATAGACCTTAGACCCCAAGACCTCTCTTGACCCTTCCCCCCTCTTATTAGATTAAGGACCCGTTCGGTATTCTTGCCTTTAAATTTCATGGCGACTGGACCGCCATTAACGGTATTGTTTTTCTGGACGTTGTTTTTACCATTGGTCTTTTTTAGGCTCACACCTGCCTGTATTGAGTCGGCCCCGACCCCCAATTTTGAAAAATGATCTCATTATTGCTACCCTCTCTTTCGCCTCAAATTTTTTCCATTTAGCGGTCTGTGGTCCCAACTCCTTACTTGGCGCATAAGGGACTCTTGTCACTGGTGCCTACCTTCTAGCCTACCTGCTTCCCCTTTTTCTCCGATTCGTTGTCCATTTTCCCCCTCCCTTGTCTTTAAAACGGCGAGGATATTCCTAATTGTCAACAAACCCCTTGCGATAGGCCCCCCTTTTTCATGCAAAATCCCTATCTTTCGCTTTTGGTTGTCCGCATCCTAGTTTAAGATGCGTAGACTTTAATTTTGACACTTTTCTCTCCCCAGTGACACTTTTTTTATAATGTGGCGACATACCCATACTTTATTTTGTGAAGACAGCAGTCTTTCCACGCCTTGTAGGCTGTCCCCCCTTCCACATCTGCTCCCATTGGCTTCTTTCTTCATTCTTCCCCTTGGGAGATCATTTCCTCCTCCCAAGTACTTCTTCCCTGCCAAGCTTCCAAAAGGACCTACCAATGCGAACATACCTTCCCCTATACCGTTGCGTTTGTCTTCTCCCCCCCCCCTTCAGCCCCGCTTCCTCTATATGTCTTCTGGTAATTTTCTAACCTTCGATAAAGCCTTCTTTCTTCGATTTCTCATTCCCTCCCGGTTTAATGACTTCTTTGTCAGAAAGTGATTCTCGGTCCTCCCGACCCAGTCCTCATGGATGTTTCGTCACCTTTTCCTTCCCTAAAGCAACTTTTCTCCCTGGATCGAATCGGCTTGAACCCACTATCCTTTCCCAAAGGTCCCCGACTTGATCACCGCTTCTGTGACAAAACTCTAACTGATACCCGGGTACACTGTTGATCTCAAGTCCGCACTGATTCGACGTCCCAAGACTTTTTTACGACTCCGACTTCCCTTCCTCTCCAGCTGATCCCCCCCTCCCCTTGAAATTCCGGTCCTTCCTGTTCCTGACCCCCCGTGTCCATTTCCGATCTCTCCTCAGGAGTTTCCCCCCGAGATGGGACCCCATCAGTTCCAGAAAGTCTTCCCTTTTTTCCACTGGACGGTCCTTGATTCCGTTCCCTCTACTAAGTCTAGTTGCCTGTCACCCCCCAAATACCTCTTAGCGTCCACTTATCCTACCCCCCATCTATCGTGGTATCTCTTCCCCCTCGACCCTAGCCGAGTCCTCCAATAATTACATTAACCCATATCGTCTAACTCCTGACTACTTTTTCTTCCATCACCTGGAGCCCTGTACCTCTCTGGCGCACCTCCCCTCTTCTAATCTTTTCTCAAATTCCAATCTAGCAACAGGGTTGCCCGCTTCGTTCCCTTCGAAGCCCTTTTCTACTTGTCTGAGGGATTTTATCCCCTGCCTCTGACGTCGGCTGGACCCAGGACAAAGTCCTTTACGTACGATTCCCCCGCGCAACCGGTGTGCACCCAAACCTCTTCCTACCCCTTTCCCTGGGATCTTTTTCATCACTCGGGGATCGGGGAGTGTGGGGCCTTGAACCCACCCTTTGCCCCCCATCAGACCTTCGGCAGCTTCCCCCTCTTACTGTCCGAGCTCTTGATTGAATCAGCACATATGGTAAAGCGATCTTGAGTTGTTGCCTTGTAGTATCGGTTGTCCAGCTCTCTCTCCTCTTTTTCCCACGTCGTTATTAATATTTATCACTTCCGGCGCTTGCAAGTGAAATCATCCCGGCCCTGAGAAGCTGTCTCCGCGAAACGCCCAGAGACCTTCAGCCCGTCGTTGCGAGACTAACCAGATTTTTTAGCTGGACTTCGGTCCCGTTGGCCCCCCTACTCGAGGCGAGACTGCGGTTTTCCCTAAGTATAAAGTCCTCCCCCCACTTTTTCCGTTTCTCTTCCCCTTTCGCCCCTCGTTCCGATGTGGGTGGTCCTTGATAAAGTTGCTGGCACCGGGCGAGCCACTAGGCGTCGCTTCCATCCATTGCCGTCTGTTCTTTTGAACATCACAATATTTTTCGAAAACTTGCGGTTATGCAGGTTTTGTCGTAACCCCGAACTGACGATATTTTCATTCACTTTTCGCCGATTTCGGACCTTCCCAACCGTTGAGGATCTTTTTCTTTTTTCCCTACGTTGTTTGTGAGCTCTTTCATTCCCCGCCCAAGAATTGTCCGCGTGACGGGGAATCGAACCACTCTTCAGTGTCTACGGAAGA
>Ga0179591_1283995_pt1 | contig 22140 bp, 22 predicted proteins | sample CZOMad2_1_08_16f_FD_182891 | JGI IMG/M metagenome (GOLD analysis project Ga0179591, IMG submission 182891) | Vadose zone soil fungal communities from Angelo Coast Range Reserve, California, USA - CZOMad2_1_08_16fungal (PacBio error correction) | ecosystem: Environmental > Terrestrial > Soil >... | reverse complement strand
CCTATATCGGATTGACGCCAGTACTCGTTTGACCCCCATCCTGGTTCCCTGCCTTAAAAAAACCCCATCAATGTCCATTACCCCTCCTTCCTTTCTGCAACACTTCTTCACCACCATTTACTTTTCTCTTCTCACCCTATCCGAGCTTCACTTCCCTCTCCTCCCCTTCTATAAAGTAAGCCATCTGCCCTAAATGGTGCGCGTTCTTCTCCCTAGCACTCCATCTTCTTTCAATCACGTCCCCCAATTTTTATTTGTATCCCATCCTTTTTTTCTTGCCCTCAAAGGTCCCCAACCCCATCTACCCTTTCCATGGAAGATTGTCCCACCTGCCAATTTTTTTCATGTTTTATATATAAATTTAAACCTCAATCCCCCTCTGACTTCCTCTATTTCTTCCCCAATCTGATCCATGCTCATCCTCGGCCTCGGGGCACCCCGCCCCTCCATATAGCTGAGTCCTTGTTATTCCATTGGGAATACTCTCCCCGACCTCCTGACGCACTACCTTCGCCACAAGTTCTAGTAGATGTGGATTTGACCTTATATCTGTATCCCATGTTCCACCCATTTTCTCTTGCTCACCCACCATGCGGGTTCATACTCTCCAATTAGTATGTATCCGACAAGAAAAGAAATTTGGGCGTCCTGACCCCTATACAATCCCTAATCGGCAGCCGGACTTCTTAAAGCTCTTTCCCTTTCCAACCTCCAACTGGCCACGAAAGGTACTTGACTAATCGAATTGCTATTGCTTCTCCCCCTTCTTCTTCCCTTGGCGCCCCCTAGGTGTTCAAGATGTCTCGGCACCCTCTGAAAGTTTTCTTTTGTTTCCCACTAAGCGCCCACACTTGGTGTATTCTTCTGGTTCTCTTCCTTGTGCAAACACGATCCCTCTATATTACTACCAGTCCCCCCTCTTAGGTGATTACCCATACTCATTTTTCTGAGAGACCCAAATGGTTGACTTACCCCCTTACTTTACTCTCTTCTTTCCTTCCGTTGTGTTGATCCGGCCAACTTTTCCAACCCAACGTTTCTTTCTTTGAACATTTATTCGATAACTCATCTTTTCTATTGACCCCAGATGTGTTAGGCCTTTTAATACCTACTTTTGCGATCCTGTTAATAAGAACCCCTACCCGACAGATAAGTTGCTTCACCCCCACACGCACCACGTTTGCACTCCAATGGTGCGTCACATGAATAAGAGCCAGTCCCGTCGGGGCCTTTTTAGTCCTGTCCTTTGCCTCGTGGTCTCAGTTTTTTTCTTTCCACGCCAATACGAGTAGACCTCTCGCTGGAGGAGAGTTTTTTTGATTATAAGACTCTTTTCTGGTTCCCCGGAGAGAGTCTTATATGACTTTCGTTGACCGAGATTTGAACCATCGGGAAAAGGTGCTAACTTCCTTTCCTCTGACTTATGGTTCCATTGTCTATAGACACCTCCCCCCTTTTCCCCATTCTACGCTTTCATATCGAGGTCGTATTTGTAGCTTTTCAGACTCCCCTTCCCGCTTCGGAACCGGCACTGCGTCTTCCGATAGCTGGAGGGCCTTTTTTTTTGTTCCCTGAGGACGGGAGACTAATTGGTCTCTTGCTTTTTGTCCCCAATTCCCCATGTTTAGGCTGTGGCTTGATTCCTTGAATTTCTTTCCCCTTGGTCGAACCCCCCTCTCATGTGAGCGGCCGCCGCGGCTTCAGTACAGATGCCAGACCGTTTGTTTTACCTTTGTCCAATCCCTTTCCCGAAAATGTTTTGTATGATGAGGTGGATTGCGGAGTTTATTCCACTTCTCCTCTTGCTAGTTATGAGTTTTCGACTAGTCATCTGAGATCCCGCCGAGCTTTTGAATTGATAGAGGCTCCCTAGTGCAAATTTTCGACTTGGTCCTCGGTCCTACCTCCCCCTTTTTTTGTCAGAGCAGTTTCATGACGTGTTGAGCAGGGGTCGTCTTCAGAACACGCGGTTTACGACTTTTTTTTTCCTGGATGACAATGTTTTTTTGGTACTCCGGCCTCTTCCGACCTGTTTTCCCCGATATAGATGCTCGACTTCAATGCAGAGATTTTTGTCGTCTGATAGGCCCCTTACCTGAAACCCAATTTTGATTTAGCGTAGATCCTTTACGTTGCCGGGATGGAGGTTGATGAATGCGATTTCCGCTTCGTAGTGTGCTTTGATAGACTCCAAGAGTTTCATAACGCTCCCTCGCGCCTCACCCCCGGCTCAAGGGCCTAATAGCGATGGCACCCTTTCAGAGTGCCCTCTCTGGAAACACTCGTCTACGCGACATCCATGCAAGTGCTCCATGTTGTTTAATTTAACTCGGTTGAAAGAAAAGGAAAGATTTCTCCCCCGTGAGTCTTCCCCTGCAGATTTATACATCGCTGGATAATTCCATTAGCTTAAGATCAGTCCTTTTCAGCAGCGGTCAAGCTAGTTTCGTTGATACTTCCGTAATTAAGGCTGCCCCAAGTTTCGTAGCTCGCAGATAATTATAGAAATAGGAAACTACCGACAAGTGACCTTCCGGTTACCAAACCCTTCTGTTTTTGGGCGGCGCCCCCTTCATCCCCTCCCTCCCAGGACCTGGTCGTGCCCCTAACCACTGAGATGTTTTAACTGCCCCCTTTCTCCGAGAGCCCCAGCCCCACTATGGGGAATGACCAAATTTCCCTTTGTGTGATCCCCGGATCAGCACTAGTTGCACGGCCTCGCACGTAGGTTATTCGCGTCTTTTACCATACCTGGCCGTCTGAAGAAATTCCATTTGCTCCCTGTTCCCCTAGAATCCCGCGACCACTAATACCGCCGGCTCTTCCCTCGCTTCCCGCACCCTCCCCGGTCAAGTAGCACCCCAGCGTAAAACCTGTCCCGCTCTGCTTCCTTTGTCTTACATCACCGGTCCATACTTTGACCTCTGCCGGGGAAAGGACAGACCCTACCAAGCACGGTATTTTTCCGGTTGAAGAACTGACCCTTCGCACCACGGCACGCCGTTCCCGGTTCCTCGCCGTCTCCTTCACGGATCGAGTGGCGTTTAAGTGGTTAGGTTACCATGTTTTCCACCTCTAAAAACAGTCATGACCCCGTCCCTGGGCGGCGGGTTTGTGGTTCCTCGCCTGAGACGCGGTTTCAGTGCCCTTCACCCCAGGGGCCCCTGGGGAATCCGTATTCTTATGTGCAATCTGCCGGCGGGATTTTTAAGGTCGTTGAGGTGCCTTTGGTCGTTCTGACTCCTTATGAGCGGGCGGGTCAGCTGATGCAGAGTCTTTTTACTGCTGATGGTACGTTTTTCGTGTGTTGCTTACCCGGTCCGTTGCGGGTGTGCAATTCCCTAAGTTCCAGAAGAGCCTTGCATCATTGTTCCCTCTCCCCTGAATCAAGTCCGGTTCGGTGAGGTGATCCTGCTTGCTCTCCGGTTACAGAAGCTAGGCAGGTGGCCTTCTTCCCATCCACCCAAGATCCAGCTCTCTAAGCTCAACCCTTTTTTCCCCCCTTCACAACCCGGCAGGCCAACCGCTTTCCTGTACCTGCAAAAGAGCTATAGGTTAGTTATTTGATGTCGCCCTCCCCCCCTGTACTCCCTTCAGCTCTTTCCCCACTTAAATTCTGGTGGTTGCCTATATAAGGTCCGCTGATGGACGGTCGTGCGACCTTTCTTAATTCCAGGGTCCCGTCCTTACACCTGTTCTCGGAGACTTTTTTTTTTGTGCGAGGAGCGTAGGTTTTGAGTCGTGACCCGCTCTAGCAGGTAAGGTCAAAGTAGCAAAGCCTCTTTTTCTTTAACAAAGCCGCCTTGTAGCCGTTATCCATTCTTTTCGTTGCACCTCCTGTCCGCCTCAAAGAGAAATTGTCCCCACCCTCTCCAGTTTACGGGACCTCTTGCCCTGCACCCGCCGCTATTCTTATGGTCCCCGGCCACCCCCGCTTAACTGTCAATTCCCGGAGACAATTTTCCTTGAAAAAGCGCCGCCTTCCCTTGAGCAGTCAACTGACTTACCGGTTGTTTTGTCTTGGTTAACGTGACCTGTTCTATTTCCGTCCTAGGTCATCCAACCGGGCAAAGCCGCGACGCCCCAAACCCAGCGCCTTCTTCTTTCTTCCTCTTTGATCTGGCATCTGGCCGGCGGCTGGCAAAAGAATTGCTACAGACAGAACACCACCTCTCCCCCCCACCTATACCTTTGGCCTTCCCTTGCTTCCTTCGCCGATCAAAAGATGGGAAGCTTCCGTGATTCACCGCCTATACGTCCTACCTAGAAAAAACTATCAAGGGCTCACGCCGCCAGTTCCCTCGGTGTTAAAAATAAAGGTTCCGAGAGGCATCCCCTCCTGAATAAGAGGTCGTCCCCTTCTCAGTTAAGTTTAACAGTCGTTCCTTTCCCCATCCCAAGCCTCCCCCTTCACGGTGCCTAACGGGCCAGTTTTATCTGATACCACCAGTCCCGGCATCGGCACCCACTTCTGTCTTCAACCAGAGTGCAGCTGGATCCGCCCCCTCTTCCTTCAGGGATGTCATCAGTAACGCGTAGAACTTTTTTGTTTTTTTTGCCGCGGAATTGGTGGTCGTGGTTGTTGCCTTTTTGCTTTTCTCCTCCTTTTACCCGGCCACGTTCCCTCCTGCCCGTACCCCTCTGCATCCCAGAAGAGATCGACCGCACCCTCCATTGCGGCCCCCTAGCCCCCGTCTGACTAAATGCGTCCCGGCTGCCTGATATCAGAAAAGCAGCCGGTCTTTCAACACCAGAAACTCCGAATTTCCTCACCTCCCTTTCTATATCGACACCCCTTGGGATGGCCTTCTTGAAGGAAGGCATCCTTGTTCTGCCTTGTCTATTCCCTTTCATTCTCAACAACCCTTGTGTTTGACAGTACTTCATCATGGATTCCTTATATATGTTACTAACCCAGTGTAGTTTTATGATCTTCTCTGTACCCAGTTCCCTTCAGTTCAGTTCCAAATGGATCCAGGGGTCCTGCGCCTTTCCAATTTCCCCGCGGTTCATTTATACAACCCTCATACAGCGAGGCCGGCCGTCCTAAGATACGTTTCCGGAGGCTCGCTGGTATGGTGGTCTCTCCCCCAGTCTTTAGGTAGTATATCGCCCTGCTCGTTCAGATATACCCCACCCCCGCAATTAAAGGCCATCTGGAAGTTGTATCTACGGTTTTTTCCCTTCTTTTTGGACGCTTGGATGCCCCCCTTTTCACCTTTCTGAAGTGTCGTCCGGGGGATCCACAAGTGGAAACCCCTTCCCAGGAGGATGACGAGCCCCCTTCCCCACTTAAACACCCTGAGCCAGCACGCACCCCCAAATGACCCTTTCAGTTGTTCCTGGAGCCTCTGTCTTTCAGATGAGCAAGATCGGTTTCGGTCTTGCGTCTTCTTTTCTTCTGTAGTTACGTGGTGAATCAAGCTTTTCCCCACTGGTGCCGGATCCCTTTCCCCGGTCCGTTAATTGCGTTCTTGCATATGTGTGATTTGGGAACTGCCCTTTTCCTTGGTTTTCTTTTGGAACTTCGCCTTGGGATTTTCCGAGCTGACCCGCTTGCCCCATAGGCCTTTCTTTTGAGACCGTCGTTAGGTGTCCTCGGAGTTATGAGGCACCTGAAGCGTTATCCCTGGGGATCATCAACCCGCAGGACTCGTTAGGACACCACCAGTATGCGGCGATGCGGTTTTTCTCCCCTCTTCTGGTGACAGTCCCCCTTCCATCTACCGGTACCGCCGGATTTCCGAGTTTTCATTTTTCGTGCCTTTGTCCGGGTGTGCGATGTTTCAGGTTTTCTCCTTTCCGAACCGCGAGTCTTTTCGTTTGTCCCTTTTTGCACGTGAAGAGGGAGCTTCACGTTCTTCATCAGGGCCCCTCTAAGGGTTTAGGAAGGGATAGCCGTGGTCGAAGGCCTTTGTAAGGGTGGGCGTCCATTATGACGGCTGTAATATGGTGACGCCTTTTTCCCCGGCCATGATATGGCCGGGCCTAGTTAACGGGCCCCGACTCGCCGATACCTGACTTGCCCCTTCCCGGGGCGATTTTTGGTTCCCCCGGGTGTTTGTGCGGGGGATGCCAAGTCGCCGTAAGAAGCTGTAACAATAGATTTATGCCCCCCGATAAAATCCGCCCCTCCTCCTATAACCGGGCAGCAACTGTGAGGAAAGAAATACCAGTCCCAGGTCAGGCCTAACATTCAGCCCGGCGCCTTTCCCCCACAGCTGTCATGTGATTACCCCACGGAAGGAATTTTTTTTCAAGGAGTCCGCTTTGCTCTCTTTTTGGCTCAAGAAACCAGCGACGAAGTGTTCCAGGTAAGCAGTTTCCCCATACCCTAGGTATGGGACCCTTGTGTATTTATTTCGGCTCTTCGAAATGATGAAGATGGGGTTCTCTCCTGGAACCAACGTTTCCGTTATGGAAAGGGAAACCCCCGCAAAGATCCGCCCGGAAGCTTTCCAAAGAAATTTGTCCAATCATGAGTGACAGACAAGGTTAACCGGTGAGCCCCGCTGAGACTTGATTGTAAACCCGCACTCGTTCTCGTGCTTCTTAAAGACAACGCCGCTACGTCACCAAGTCCTCAGGTGGTTAGCTGCAGTTCTTTGCCTAATCCTGCCCTCTGCTTTTTCTCCCTTCACCACACACTTCAGGCGCGTGCCTTCCCCTGGCGGGGATACCACAAGTCCCTGTCCCCCAATCTCTTTCTTCTGGAACCCCGTGTCCACGTCCCATGTTCCGTATCTGGAAGAAAAGTTTCGTAGAATTTATTCTCCCTCCGAATACAATCCGATCCGGGAGTTGGTTTGGTGACCCTCCTTCCGACTTCGTGGTTCGGCCTCGCGCTGGGCCGAAAAGGTAATGGTGCCTCTTTCCTTGTGTCGTTTTTTCCGAGGTGCCTTCCCCCAAGCCGGCAATCCCTTTTTTCACTCCTATAGTTAGCCCTTTCCCATGACCATACCTCACCTCCCGGGCTTGTTGGTCCCAGAGCAGGTCTTTTTTTTTCTCGTGAGGAGACGTTAGATCCTGTTTTGCCCGTCCCTGACTGCCGGCCCCTGCACTCGGGGCCGAGATCTTTCCCGTGAGCTTGAGGCAACTTGCACACCCCCTCGTAGCGAACGAACCTACGCCCGGTCCTTGGGCCTTCCTTCCGTTTGCAACTGTTGCACAACCTCCTTTCCAGGGGTTGTGCGGTACTTTCAGTCGAGGGCTAACCGGCATGCGCGCTAAAACGGGTCTTCTCCCTAGTTTTGTTAACCGCACGTGTCCGGGATCATTCTTACGTACGTCTGGGCAGACAGCCCGACCGTATTTACCGGTCCACTCCCCCCTCGGTTTCCCCGCTGGGCCTATTGCCTTGAGCTGTGTTTGCGCGAGAACCTTTTGTTGCGCCTTATGTTCTCTCGCTTCCTCCCACCTTTCCTCTATGATCGATTTTTCACCCGGTCTGTGAAGGTGAATGGCAGCATTTGGAGTCATTGCCTTTTTTTTTCCCCCCGAGAATTGTGAGCGCTCCTTGGCGCGGCCTTATCGTGACACGCCCCCCTTACAAAAGGGTCATCCACGTTCTGGAAATGTTTCTCTGGAACTTTTATGCAGACATTCTTCCGAGATTCTTTTTCCGAGAGATACTTTGTTTTAGCCCGATTCCTCGCCACTTCCAGAGGAGGTCCGTTTTTCCTTTCACACACCGACCCTTTACGGCATATCCTCCTCCCAGGGCGCGTTAGACTCTTCTCCCCGCATTTTTCCTGCGGCTCGAACTTTCCCTCTCTTTATCCTACGCCCTTCTATCCGCCCCTGGTCCCCGACCATGCGATCACGGTCATTTCCTTCCCCCTGTCCAAAAACCCCCAGTCAACACATCCCTTCTTGCTTCTCCCCCCCCTTTCAACAACCCATGACCATGGCTCCTTTTCTACCATTTTCGAGTCCCCTTCTTCACTCAGAGCCCTTTTTCCAAGCCTCTGCTCTGGACTTCCTTTCCAGCCAGCGGCTATTAACACATCACCTGTCAATCTATCCTTTTCCTAAGAAGTTGTAAGGGAGTCTGAAAAGGTATCACCCCACAATAGGAAGGAGCATTAACTAGCTTTGCTTTTTCGTTTCCGTCGGGAACCGTCCCCGCAGGACGTTGCTAAGGAACACAGAAGAAAGAAAAGCTTCCCATTTTCCTTCTAAGGATAACACGACCCATGAAAAAATGCCCTCCTCACTTGCAGTGAAACCGACCCTCCCATCTTCAATGACAGTGATAAGTTGTTCCGTCCACCGACCCGACTAAATCATCCAGAAAGTTTTGCCGAAACCAGCAATACAGGGGAATGAAGTGATAGCGTCTAATAGTTAAACGTTCCCAAAATTTCACGCCACGTCCATTTGAAAGGTTTCGTGCGGTCAACGACTTTTACCTCCGTTATACGATAATTCATATAATAATTTTTCTACCGATTCTAATCACCCCCGAAGATGTCTCCCTAATATCAACCTCCCTACGTATATTATCCTTGGATGCTCTTGCCCCAATTCTACTCCCACTTTAGAAGAAATTCTTTCCCCTCATTCTCATTTTTTCTGGCGCGCCATTCGTTCGTTCTCCCCAGTGTGCTGTTCGTCTTCAACGTTATTTTTTCAACGTTAAGGCCCCTCGGGTCTTTTCCCCTTTATTGTTTAGGCGTCCAACACCGACCTCAAACACTGACCCTTTTCTACGAAAGGGTCCTTAAACATATAAGAATGTCGTCCCGCGAGTACGTTGTTGTACTTTCCCCCCTCCTTACTCTGTTCTCCTACTCTGTTTGATTCTAGACCGACAAATGGTACCCCCACCAACGTGTTTTCTCGCGGCGCCCCTTATATTTGTCCTATAATTTTTTCATCTATCTTGATCTCTACGTTCCTTACCCACTTGAAGAAGAAGACTGCCCACCGTTCTTTCTTGTTTCCCACCAACAATCCCCCCCCCCCCTGGTAGTTACTCCATCTTGGCACCTTTACCTTGACCCTAATTTCCCAGCCGCCCGTTGCCCTCCTCTTCTTCTTTCCCCCTTTCTATTCATCTTTGCCATGAAGTCCCTTCTTTCTCTCAGTTCCCCCTCGCGCGCTTTTAGGGAGGAGAGTTATCCTCCTTTTTTTGGGCGTTTTATGTGCGTCGCCCGTGATTCTCTCCTCCGCCTTAGTGGACCGATGAGCACCGGGCCCCACTTTTGTCTCCCCCATTTTTCCCGGACGATGACATATGGGCTGTCCCCGATTGAATAGAAGTTCCTGCCCCTTTGCACTCTCGATTTATTCCGTGTTGATTGTCGTTTCTTCGTTCAGATTGTCCTTTTTAGAGAAGTAACCACGTACGGTCCCAACTTCCTGAGGCCAGCGGCTTTCTGATTGCTTTGGTAGATAGAGGAAACGTTTCGTTTTCGTCGAGTGATTGTAGTTTAGCTTCCCTTTTAGATAGCTTAGTTCCCCCGAACTCCCATATGCCAAGATTTCGGCCTGCCCTGCCTCTTTCTTCCCCGAGATTGTGTTTAATTGCTAAGCCTTTCTCCTTGTTTTTATGATGGTCCAGGGTCACCTAAGATTTGCTGATTAGAAATTTCTGCCCTTTTTTTTAGAAGACAGTTTTTTTTTTTTTTTTTTTTTTTGTTTCTATGTTGTGTTTGAGACCTTCTTTCCTACCTCTTCCCCCGTTGAGAGATGGAGATTGAGATCTGAGATTCAAATTGAGAACTTCCTCCAGCCCGCTACGTCTCAGCGACTGGTTAGGGGTAGAGAGACATGAAGGGAGGACTGTTTCTGCATGTTTTTTTGTTAAATGCAGAGGATATTTATCCATTTTCTAATATTTATATTCTACGTGACCGCTTGTACTCTCTGCCCGTCCGAAGGACAAGCCCCCAGGGGGTCCTTCCCTATTCGACGTTTCTTGGGGCTCCAGGAGATGACTCGCTCTCTTTGAGTTTGTGGGATTTATCCCCCCATCTTCTCCCTCTGCTGAAGAGGCATACTAGTACACCCAAGGAAGACAGAGAGGTCCCTTTACCTGCGCCATATACTCTAATCTTCCCCCCTTGAATATTCGCATGTTGGTATCTTTTTTTTAGTGCCACTTCATCTCGGGAGAAAGAATCCCTCTCTGCCCCCCCAGAATCCAGTGATTCATCTTTTCCTTCGATGTCATGAGGCGGCCCCCTTCCCCACATTCAGGGTTCGTCGATAATTTCATCTCCTCCTCGTCCGTCCTCTGAGCCACTCAATTCGTCGAGGTCATGTCCCGGAAATCTCCAGCATCGCTGCCCCCTACTTTCCTTGGCAACTGAACCTGATTCATTACTCTCCAGCCGGGAAGGAGTCCTTTGTCTTCGACGCAAAAGGGTAAGATGGAGACTGCCCTTGTCTTTCCCCCTTGTTCAGTCAGGATTTCGGGTCCTTAACCCGGTCGAAGGGAGTGGAACCTTTTTTCTGTTGCACGGCGCCCCCTTTTTCCTTCGGACTTTTTTCTTTACGAACATTCATTTGCCACTCCGCCATCCCCAAGCTCCTTCAAAGCCCAGCATACCTCCCTGCTCAAGTTACACTTTAAGTGGCAAGGCATAGGCCTTTAAACACTATCGACCTGTTCGGCATCTTAAAACTGCTGGAAAGAAGGTGTGCTTGAAAGTGTTTTGTCGGTAGGTACCTGAGTTATTTTTTTCCGTTTTTAGTAGGGCTCATTTTTTCCTAAGTTCAGGCCCAGTCCGATACCGGTGGGTTTTTCGTGGCCCATGAAAAGTTTCACATTCCCCCGCCTGTCGTTTCACCCCGATTCGAGAGGAGTTCCTCCCCACCCCCCTTTCTTCCTCCAAGAAAGGTCGGTGGATGATCCGTACCTCCCTCTCAACCGGCCCATACTGCCACAGGGAGTTACCGGCAGGTGGTTACTCATGAGAGTTCGCGCAGGTGACGTTTCTCCTCCGTTAACATGCAAATGGAAGGAGGACTGGGTCCAGCGTCCGTTGATAGTAGGTCGACTACGGAGTGAGAGTCCTGTTATTCGTCCGCAGTACGGTCAGTTTTGCTGGCCCGGTCTCTCCCCTCTGAACACGCTGAGCTTTCATTATTGTGCGCACGCCGTGAGAAAGATTGTTTTTGGACCGGATTCAAAGGGAAACCACCTGGGTCTCTTGACAGAGACATCCTTTTGAACTGCACGTTTTCTTTAGGTGCGCCCTGGGTCTCTTGCCCCCCGCTCGTTCAGGGGCCTGTCCCTTTCGCTTTCCGCTGGCCAAGCCGCCACACTCAAACATGGATGGCATTCCCCCCCTCCCTGATATGGATTCCCCGCTGCTTTAACACAGCTTAATTGCCGTTCTTTTATGGCGCATCTCGGCGGATCACATTGAGTGAACCTTGTGCTGCCCGAGCTTCCATCTCCCTGGCTGGGTGGCCGGGCCCTGGCTCTTTTTTGTGTTGAAGAAAGGCAGACTTCCTTGAATTGACCCCTTTTCGCCAGTGAACTTTCTGGCCCGTCCGGTGACTACCCTAAGTGTTTCCCTGGCCACCGCGGCTTCAGTACAGATAGACCTGAACTTCTTTTGCATTCCCGGATAAACCCATCGCGCATCAGTGACTTTCATTAGTTTCTTCTTTTTCCGACTGGATGGCCTCGGTAGTACGCACATTTGCCGGGAAAAAAACTTCTGCCGGCCAGGCGCCTTTCTCTCTGGCTCTCCCCGATCGACCGGCCCCCCTGGGTTCCCGCGCCCCGCCCTGCCACGGGGACGGTCAAAAAGTCTTCTTCCCTTTCCTCCTTTTTTGCAGCGACTTTTTTTTTCCCAGTGTTTTCACCTTGCCCCCGCTCTTGGCAAGCCCCCGGGACATCACAGAAGAAAAAAGTTCCCGCATGATGCGTTTCGGATTTCCCTTATTCGTTTCGTCGTTTGCCTGCTACATGTCTCCACCTACGGCAAGAACGTTTATCACCTCCTCCTGCGATAGGTCCGCTTCCTTCTCGCATACAAAATACTTCTTACCGCTTCAGGAGAAAAGGGCCGCGCTAACACCGACGGGGCAACGCCACGTCCAATCCTTGTTGAACTCAATGTCCGGTCGAGCACTACAACGTCAGACGGGTTTCCAGTGAGGAGAAAAGGAACGGTGTTTCCCCCCAGCATAACTTACCCCCTTTCCCTCTTCTGATAATTTAGCCGGCCCCTCTCCCTTACTCTCCCATTCCAGTCCCTCATCGGAATACCACGTACCTCGCACATCCTCAGACGCACCCGGATCCCCCCCGATTGTCATCTTTGCAGCTTCCCATCATTCCCAGCCATAACTTTCTTTTCTCCGCCCCCCGAGAATATGAGTGGGGTGTTGCATGGGATATTACTTGAATGTTGCTTCCCCGTTCCCTGTGTCTCCCCCGGCCACCAATTAAGGAACTAAGCAGCGTACCCAGCACCAAAAAAGATCCTCGGACAGGCATTGTCCCCATCGGCTTTTTGCGCCTTTTTTCATTGGTTTGCTGTTACTGCTGTACCGACTTTCCCTAAATTATGAGAGCCTCCCAGCCTACAATCCTTTCTTTTGCAATAGAGACCGAGAAAACTATTGTCCCTAGACCCTATTTTTTTTATAATTCGGATGAAGACCGGTTATTCCGTCAGTAGGCACCCCACTGATAGAAATGGTTTCGTCTTGTCATGGACCTCCCTCCCCTCCCCCTCTTTTTTGTGAGATTGTCAATTTACCTTGCCTTCCCTGTCCCCTTGAGATTTTTTTCGCGGACCTTTTACAGTTGGGGAATGATCTTTTTTATCCGCGATCTCCTTCCGGAATAATAAGGGAAATAGAAGTTAGGTTTCGATATTTATCTCCGCTTTACGGTATTCAAGTTCGTTCACTCTATTTCCTTCCTGCAAGATGACGAAGGGACATCCGGACTTCTGGACAATGTCCTTTTCCGATTTTATCGTGCCTTCTTGCGTGCCCGTTCGTGGGTTACAGCTCCTTGGCTCCTTCACTCCTCCGTCCAAAAAGACTTCGTTTCGGGACGATCCCCAAGGAACCCACACCCAATTCTCTCTTCCTCCCAAGCCTTTTTTCTCCCCATCGGTGTTCGAGGACTCTCTCCGTAAAAGATGCGACAGATCTTCGTCTAGGTGTGCGTCCGCCGAGGCCTCTCCTTTGAAGTTATCTCAGGGACTTGTTGACGCTTGCTACTTCCGATGAAAGGTTCGAGGAGTTCTATTCGGATGTTCTTGAGTTGAAATGCAGTGTAAAGTTGCCCGTGATGTTTCCAAGGAATCGCACTGGTAGATGATCCTCCCTCGTTTTTAGGTACTGGCTTCTTTTCCCGTCTGCATGTGTTAGGAGAGACCAGTCTCTGATTTCAAAGATGAGTCATTTCCGTTGTTCCCTGGCCTCTGAATCGTTCGGCCTTCGGTCTTGCTTATAGGTTAGTGTAGGGAGCTGTTTCGGAATGTAACATGCAGGTCCCCTATTTGCTAGGAACAGGTGGTCCAGCCATAAGTTTTGCTTCTCATGTCTCTGTTTCCCATAATCTGGTCTAGATTTCAAGTCCCCTGCTTGTTCGAGGCCCGCCACGGCCTCTTCTTCTTTTAAAATGAGATGTGCGCCTGGATATAAGAGGTGTTTCCTTTTTTCGGTCACGATTAGGGGGAAGGCAGCTGACTGGCCTAGTTCTCTTTGTGGTTACGGTATTGGTGTTTTGTGGATTTGGATTGAAACGCTGGCACCAGTTGCATCCACTCCAGGAGCCCGAATGGAACAATCAAGTTAAGGCCCGTCTCGCCATGTGGTTCAACATGTTGGTTGCGAGTATTGGCCCTTTGGTTTTTTAATCAGGATAACTCTTGTCGTCCACAGACTTTTCCATGTTCTCCCTCGGCTTCTGTGATGCCTTTCATCCTTTTGCACCGCCCAGCTTCACGGAGACCCTCCGGCATTTATACCAACGGGACGCAAGGTTCTTCCCTGCGCTTTTTCCCCATTAACCTTGATGTAGCTTGCGGGTCAAGCGTCGTTCTGTTCCATCCTAGAAGGTTTTCTTGACCATAAAGGGTGAGGTTTTAGTTCGACGCCCTCTATTTTCGCGAATTCTCCCACCTTGCTCCAGCCATAAATCCCCCCGTCACGTTCTCCCCTGCATGGCAAGTTTTCGACCTCACAGTTCTTGGAGATGCACGGGAAGCATGCCCCCCACCCTCGTTTGCCCGTTGTTAATAAGACCCGACACCGCCATCCCCAAGTGTGAACCAACTCTTCATCTCTTTCCCGGTGTCATCTACGAAGTTCCACCCCCAGCAAATCCCCCATACACCCGCCTTCTACCCAGCCCAAGAAGGAAACTGATGCCAGGTTCCTTGCCCAGTTTTCCCTGAACTTAAAACTGCTGACCAACCTGGAGCAAGACGGGTAACCGTTTCCCTAAATGTTCCGTTGATGTGTTCATATGTCGCCCCGGTTCCGTAATTCACTCCATCTACCCTTACCCCTCTCGCGGGTGGGCAGTAACTCGCTTTTTTCCCCGAATTTCGGTGCCTCTGGTTCATTCGGGGCATGTCGGCAGCTCCCGTCTGGTCGTAAAGGTGGGTTCCCCACCTTTCAATGCTCCCCCAGACTCCTTATCTGGACCAGTCCTGAATGATGTACTACGCACTTTCATCTAATGCGTCTCTTTCCGGGTCCTCATGTGTCACTTATTCAACCGTGTCAGTAGAGGCACCCTTAAGAGCACTTTTTTCTTTGTCCAGTTATGGATTTTCGGCTTACGTCGCTTTCTGATGAGTAACCCACTGATCGATACCTAATTTCCCTAATGGAGGGAGGGTCCCGTGAAAACTGATCCGCCGGACGTCCCTCCCACTTGGATCAAAGGTGTCCCCATTACCGACCAGTATGCGGCCTCTGCTGGACCGGGCATGGTTTATCATTCCCTTTCTCAGCATCACCCCTCCTTATCCCTGATTTTAGCCAGCGTTTTTTCTCCCTCCCTAAAGAAGGAGTTCCCATGGGCACTCGTACGCGCCCCGTCTGGCCCTCATAATAGTTACTATAACCTGTCAGGAGACTAATTGAGGAGTCCCAGCACCGCTGTCAACGGACTGCCTTTCACACCGTCAGGGAATCCGGGCTTCAAAGCACTGTAGCGCCTTGCACTTCTAAAGCCCACGTGTCGCCGCAGATAAGTTCTCCCCTCGATTTTTTATTCCTTTTACACATTCCCGCGATTTCTTTGGTTGCCCATTCTTCTTCTTCCTTCGAAAGGTAATCCGAGCCGCTCCTTCCCTCTCCCTCTTTCGGCGAGCCCTCCGCTGGAGGGCAGGTCCGTTTTTATGAAGCTTGTTTCTTCCCCGCCTATAGGTAGCGAACGCCTGGTCATAACGCCTTTTTTTCAGACTTGCTCCCGGCGATCGCCCGAAGCCCTTCTGTCCAGAGTTTCCCCTCACTACGAGCTAAACCTTCTCACCATGATCGGCTCTCGCGCTTATCATCTCCCCCTGCTCCTAATGATTGAACCTTTCTTCATTAAAAAACCCACCAACCTTTCCCCTTCCCCCATTCCACACCTTTCGAACCCCCTCAACCAACTTCTTCCGGTACGCCCTTATTCCGAGTCTCTTCAATTTTAACATCTATCCCCCCATATCATCTCTATTCTCACCTCCCGCCCACCCCCTTTCTAGCTAACAGAAAGCGGCAGTTTTTTAAAACATCACGCAATCTTGACCATAATACCTTTCCTTCTCAACCTGTAACCATAGAAATTTTCATTACGCGCCCCCTTGCAATTCTGTCTCTTTGAGAGTCTCTCAATTCCCGTCACCACCAGTCCCAGTACTTTCTCACCCCAGCCATCCATCCCCCCCCTCGAGGGTCCCCCCCTCTATAGCTGCCTAGTTGGGCAGTTGTGGAATTTCCTTCTCTTTTTTGAACCCAAGGACTTGACATCCTCCCTTCCGATCCCCAACTATCATCGTATGTGCGGACAGTTCCACTCACCCAAGAATGGAACCAAATCTTGTCTCGTCTTCCACCCTTGTGGCCCCTTTCCTCATGCACTAATGCTTCTATAGCCATTTTCTGTCGCGTAATCCCCCCTTCGGATGATGAAGTCTTTCCTCCACGCGCGATACTCTTACCCCTATCTTCGTTTACACTCCTCCCCTCCTGGCAATCCGTCAAAGGACCTTTCCCGATTCCTCGTAATTTTCCGTACGTGCTGCACTTCTTGACTCCTTTCGTTTCAGATGCGCCACAGGGAGGGTGATTTGGTCAACCCCCCGTTCATCCAGTCTTGCTCTTTTTTTTATTCAGTTAGCCCAAACCACCTCACTACAATGGACCCTCTTTCCCCCCTTGAAAGGTTTTTTTTATACCCCCCTCTTGATTTCGACCCGGCCCCTCCACCCTTTTCTAAACGCTTTCACTTCATCCCCTCCTGTGTTTTGAGATTCCGGGACTTTTGAGTACACCCCCCCCCGTGTGCTTTCTGCGACCATTCGTATATGTTCCCTCTAACCCCCGTGGTAGCAAATAGTCTTTATTACTATTAGTATCGTTGTTTTCTCAAAACGTATTCACTTCATAATACAGAAACAGTTTGGCTTTTGCACCCCCCCCCTGCCAAATGTCATGGCCTACGACATCTTCCACCCCATTTCTACTACTTCATACATTACAAGGGATCGTCGATGAGTACGAAGTGATTGGTGTCCATTAGAGGTCTACCTCCAGTTAGATCACTAACCTCTCTTCGATGGTAGGATGCGTTTAGTCCGCCCCTTTCTGATGGCAAGCGGCTCCCTCTTTGGTGTTAAGGCTCTTAACATTCTAGGGTGACAAGTAGTCTGCAACCCTGCGGTGTTCCACTGTGCCCCGAAGGGACGATCTGGGTTTACCAGCCCCTAACGTCCTTCCCACCACCTCCCTTCTTTATTAAGGCTTGCTCGGAGGGCGGTTCAAGCTCTTTCTTTGTGTCCTCCCCCTTTTCCAATCCGATTCTTTTCTTCTCTTGTTTTATTTGCGGTTCTCTTTCCGCTGAATCTTTTTGTTTTTTGATTTTGGCTTTTGGAACAGGTAGATGGTTCCGGCTGTGGAATTCTTCGTGAGAATTTTTCGATCAGATCTGGCTTCCCGACTGCAAAATTCAAGGTTTTTTTCAGAGGATGCTTCTTAACCGAGAATTTTTTACCTTTGCTAAGCCGCTGAACCTCGTGTATGCTTATGGTCACCTAATATTCTTGATTTTACGTAGCTTTTGTATTCTCCCCTCCTTTATTCCCTCACCAGTTCGGGGCCTGACGGAGCTTGATTAGGGGTTTATGGTGAAAATTATCACTACTCTGAATAAAGAAAGGTTTTTGAATGGTCAATGAGCGACTTCCTTGACGTTTTGACTGTGGTTTGAGTAGTTATGACGCGATGTAATGCTGATTTTCTGGTTGTTTTACCTCATTTAATGACCGTGTTACGGTCCGCCATGGGGGCTCCTTGCTTCTTCGTCTTATATCCCTAGGTTGATCCGCGTTCTTTGATCCCCCTTTCCCCCTATGATCCAGCAGCCAGGTGAGATCCCCTCCCTTTCTAAGCCCGTAGCCAGTTCCCGTGGTCTTTATTAATGCAATTCCTAGTAGACCATGTATTCCGGACTCTGTTTCCTCCCGGGAACAACTTTCTCCCACCCTGCGCCTGAGGCACCACCTTTCATCGGTTTTTTTGGATTTCCGGACAAGACCCCTGTCTTTCAATCTTACAGACCCAGTTGACCCTTATTACTTCTCCGTTTGGTCAGGAGTGCCATCGCGGTAGAAAGGAAGACGTCTTTTCACCTTACGTTTTTTGGTTGTCCAAATGTTCGAAGGACTCTTGATACCATCCGAATTAAACCTGGTTGCGGATAATACTGTGCTGACATCGTTTCGTGCTTTTCGTCGAATAGTCACTGACAGTCCCGGCGCAACACTTTAGAGACTAATTTCCCCCGCGTAACCCAGCCGCCGGTCTTCGTCTGATCTGTTTCCCAAAGATAATTCTCTCTGGTGCGGCCGACGATCTTACATAGCCCCATCTTCCCGGACTTTTTTCGGAGTTTCCAAAGTTTGACCCGACCTGTGATAAGAACTATCTCCCTGTGGAAAATTAAGTGTAGGGGAAAGTGATCCTAACTTTTGCTCTCTCCTTTATTAGACGTTGTCAAGTTGTTCCCCGAACGTAGATTCGTACTCCCTTAGAACCCACCAGAGGGTGGAAAAAAGCTGCTTTTCCTCTCTCCTCCGATCTCATGTCCAACTGACTTCCCTGTAAGGGTCGTGCCATTACCCCTCAATTTCCCTTTTTTGATAGACGTGCAATACAAAGTAGAACCCTTCGCTCAGAAAGCATGTATGGGCATGCCTTTCCTCCCTTTTAAGGTACAGCTTAATTATTAGATAAATTTCACCCAGGATTTTTCCTTGAACTGTCCGTGTTATCCTGCAAGCACGGAGTGCTGAGCTCCCCAGATGTTACTCCCCCCTCTTATTCATTCGATTCCACCTGTCGTGTTTCCTTCCCCCCCTTCTAACGACCATGTAGAGTTGTTAAGGGTAGTGTATAGGCTTCCCCAGAGACTAATCCACGACAAGTTTGCCCTAAGGAAAGGTGCGTCGTTTCCTTTTTGTCCTCCTTTCCCTGCGATTGTCGTTCAGCGCGTGTTCGTATCTAAAGGGTCCACTTTCCATTTTCCCTTTGAATGGAAGCAGTGTCCTTTCCAGGCGGGTATGATAGATTTTCTAGCCCGCGTGTTTGATCGTAGAGGGACGCCGCGGTTGCCAGGATGGATTTGATAGAGCTTGTCCCCCTCTACCGGTGTACGGGCTTGACGTTGGTGCTTCACGGCGTTTCAGATCTGTTGTTGGAAGATTACCGGGGACAATTCCCCCTTCTACTCAGGTCCTCCTGACACTGGACCACTTGAGTTTCCAGGTGACGGTGAGCTTTGTCTTTTTCGGTACTACTTTGGAAAATCGGCGGCTGGTTTCCCCTTACCGGTTGAATACTCTCGCAAGCTTTGCGATACTCCTCACATCAATCAAAAGGTGCTGGCATCATACCCCCGTTGTTTTTTCCCCGACCGTTGTCCCCGAAACGCGCTTAGGCTTTGGCTTTTCCCTGCCCCCCCCAATGACTAACCCTTGCTTGATGGTGCGCGATTATATTTTTTTTTTTTTTTCGTTTTCTATATGGCCATTCCCCCGGTGCTTTACTCGTCAGACAGCAGGGCTTGAGGACATTTGGGTTTGAGTGTGATACCTTTTCCCTGGCATTTACCTTTTCTAGTCCCATAGATGTGGTCCTTCGCCACCTCGGTAGTCCCCGATAGCTCACCCATTCATCCTCTGCCCCACCCAATATGCAGAAGTCAGTTTTGACCCTTTTTTCCTAGGCGAGAGTCGTGCCGCTACTTTCAAGAATATGCAGACCTCCCACCTCCATTGAAGAAACCGAAGTTTTCCGTCCCTATCCGGTACATGTTGCGGAAACCCTCTCTCCGCGCACGGTTCCCCCATCCTGTTCCAATACTGCCCGGAAAATTTTTTTGTTTCAAAGCGAAAAGAGGCATCTACGTCACCCTTCGAGGTCTTTTACTTCTCCCCTCATAACGAATAGTTTTTTTACACCTGTTCCCCAGCCTTGCCCCTGAAGGTCCCCAAAAGTCGCCCATGCGCGGCTCGATTCCTTCTATCGTGTATCTTAGGGCCCCCTCTCCAACCCAGCACTTCAACTGAACTACCCTCCTCTGCGCACCCCTCCCGGGTGTGACCCGCAGCCTTGGTGGATGAGCCAACGTCCCCGGACAGCATAAGCTCGTAACAGGCATAGACTGCAGAGACCTGCCCCTCCCTTTCTCCACCCAAAAAGGCTCCATACCGCCTCATCCTCCTGTCATGCTCTTGACTCACTTGAAGACGGTCCCAGGTGCACTTCCACCACAGACAGGGACTTCCCAGGAGTCCCTAAAGACTCTTCCCATAGTCGCGATCCCGTAACTGACCCGGTACTCGGTTAGATAACTCAAAGTACCCAGTCCTTAATATCTTACAAAGCCGTTCCCTCAAGCCCAACGATTGTACGCAAACTGCCTCGTCTTTAGTCAATTTGAGTAGCTGTATAACGTCACCCAGTAGCATGGTCTTGTGAGTTGCTGACCTCTTCGGTTAGTGTTGTCCTTTTGATTTTTTCCTTTTTTATAGCGGATATGAAAGGAGAACAATGCTTCCCCCCGTCAGAGGACCAAGACCCTGCTTACCCTTCCCTCCTTTCCCAAGTTAAAATAGGACGAATAAAGGCCTTGGCCGTTTGTTTGTGCCCCAGGCAGTATAAGTGGACCGACTGCTCTTCCATACTTACAACCTTTTTTATAATAAAGCACTCCCTTTGGTTCCTTCCCCAAGAGATTCGGATGGCCTACCCCGGCATTCATACGACGGCCTGCATCACGTTTCTTCCCCCTCTTGACTCCCTTGTAAAACGGCGCAAGAACAAAAAACTTATTCTCCTGAAACTTCCTTGAAGGTGATTTGACCTTCCTCCTAATAATCGGGGAGGAGAGATCCCTTCGAAATTCCCCCTCCCCTCTGCCTCTTCTTTCCCCCTTTCTCCTTTCTCTCATCATCCCCTTTTTGCACCAAAAAAAAACCACCCCCCCCCCAACCCCCCCTCGTTTCCAGGAGATTTTTTTTTAAATGGGGTGTTTCTCTCTTTACCTTCCTTCTCGGCCTCCCAAAGTTATTTGCATCCCTCTTCTTTCCGTTTTGCCGCATCGAATAATTCAGGTTTCGAGATGAGAGCAGCTTGTCTTCTTGCTCTCCATAAGTCGGTAATATGTATCTACCTGAGAGGAGCTAACCCTTTCCTCTCCCTTCTGCGGATTTAACGTCGTTTTTTACTGTCTTTGGCCAAGGGAGGGACTCGATTGTATGGCTTCCCTTTTTTAATTTTCCCAGTTAGTCAAGACTTTCGGCGACAACCTGCCACGGACTGTTCCCCTCTGCCAACTGAACCCCGAACCCCCCCTTCCACGCCCCAGATGAAAGTCGAGCTTTCTCTGACTGCTTCCAGAGAAGTAATTTCCTGTCAGATCTTATCCTTTTTGTCATTTTCTGATGTAGGGACGTGGTGATTTAACTATTCCTTGGTCCTGGTTTGACTGACTTTCCGCGGGAAACGGGACTATGCGGCTGGAGAGCCGCATATTGGGAGAGTGTTTTCCGGGTCATGCGCCTTTTGCCAGGTTCGGGAACACCTTTTTTTCCTTTGGTTTAGTCCTTATGCCATTCCAGGGATTTCCCGCGTTTTGTGGGGTCGAAAGTAGTTAATCTTTCTTCTCGTATCTACGTCGGTTACGCCACGTTTACTGTATTTTTTGGGCTCCCCCCGCGGCCTTCTACGGAAAAAGGCTTCAGGGACTGAGCGATGCGGTTCTTTTTTATTCATGGACAAGGAAGACTCCCCTAGGACCGTGATTCCTAGATGGGGAGCACGGGCGGTTACCTCTCGAGGCTGTCCCGTGTTTGGGGGGTTGCGATGCCATCGTGTTCTTTCCCCTTCACAAGGCACCGCGGTTCTCGCGCCGTTTCCCCTGAAGGCTTCGTTAGCTTGCACCTGCGATGGGGACGGGGTGATACGGAGGGTTGGCCTTTTCTTATTGGTCGGCATCTCTCTTTTGCCTGTTGAACGGGGCTGGCAGTTGAGGTGTCCTTCAATGTCTTTTTGGAAGAGGGGGACCCCCCCGTTGTGACCGACGCCAGGCGTTCTGAACTACTGGGTGGCGAGGCGTTTATAACTTTCCGATTTGCTGGGTGGACTGCCCCCGCTTGTTTTTCCTCCGTTCCACTCGCGTATTTCTTTCACCGGTACCTCCCCCCTGCCAGGTCTCCGCCGAACGTTGCGGCCGGACAGCCTACAGTCATGCCGGCCTTCCCCCCGAAGAAAGGGCCCAGGATCTTTCTCCGGCACCCTAAGAATGATGATCTTCTGAGACCCTGTACTCCGCAATTTTCTTCCCCGCGTTTGATTTCCCTCCAGCTTCTGGAGATGCGTTACCTTGTCCAAGCGCGGTTCGTTCCCAAAGCTTTTACCTTTTTTTCTTGAGGCGTTAGT
>Ga0179591_1277375_pt1 | contig 22142 bp, 36 predicted proteins | sample CZOMad2_1_08_16f_FD_182891 | JGI IMG/M metagenome (GOLD analysis project Ga0179591, IMG submission 182891) | Vadose zone soil fungal communities from Angelo Coast Range Reserve, California, USA - CZOMad2_1_08_16fungal (PacBio error correction) | ecosystem: Environmental > Terrestrial > Soil >... | reverse complement strand
ATTCATTTGATTCGCAATGCGTAAATTTCCCACCGATTCGATGTTTCCTTTTTGATTCAGCTCAATACTAAAGTTTAACCTCTTTCCTGTCCATCCCTCTCTGTTCCTTTATGGATGTTGGTCCTTGAGACCCCCGAATGTTTCCTTCGTTGAACTCCTTTTTTTCCCTCAGCTCCCACTCCCGTCCCGCTCTGTTTGCCTTCCTTTCCGTGTCTCTTTTCTGCCTCTTGTTGATATAGAAGTTTCTCCTTCGGCCCGAACTATTTATGAAGCCAACCACCCCAGACGTCTTTCTGGTGTTAAGATACTGTTCATGCCCGTGTTAAGACTCTCCCACTCGAGCTTTTTTTTTCGCCCACCTCCCCGGATCTCATTTCACTTGACCCGGTTTCTTCTGCTCTCTGTCCTCTAACTCCACCCTGGTCGCGCGAGCTTTTCTTTTTCTTTTTATTTTTTTAACACCCCCCCTTAAGTTGGTCGAATTTCCCTGTGTGTTGTTTTGCGGCTGCAGCTTCTTGTTCTAGTGCCCCTTTTCACCCTTCCTCTGCCACACCTCACCCAAAGATATTCCCTGACTTAATTCTTTTGCAGACTTGTCCCTCCTACGTAACCCCCCTTTTTCCCCAACCATGCTCTTCCCTTCCTCTTTTCTTTCCAAGTTCGTAATTTTCCTCTTCCTTCCTTGCCCCCCTTCCCTTGTCCCCTTTTTTTAACCAAACAAAACGCATCTTCTTTCCTCTCGTTTCCTTGTCTCCTTTAATTTTCTTTTTGTAACAATATATTCCTTGGTCTTTTCCAAATTTAAAACTTTTCTTCTTCTGTTTGCGAAGTGTCAAGCCAAATTTTTTCTCCCTTTGCCTCCCCCCTCCAATCCCTGGAACTTTTTTCATTCCTTCCTCCTAGATGGTGATTGAATCTCTTTTCTTTTCATCCTACGTTGTTTTGTTGTTATCTCCCCGTATAGGCCTGGCTCTTTCCGAAACCCCCCGGGGGGTCTTTTCTGAGGTTCTTCTTCCACTCGCCTGATAATTTTTTGCTTTCTGTGCTAGCCGTCTCTCGTTCCTTTTCCTCTCCCCCCTTCCCTCGGTACAACCCCATCAGAATTCCATTTAGTATCAAGTTTTCCCGTTATGACCCGCTCGAAGCGTGGTTTTTGGCTTCGGCCTTGCGTAAATGGAATTTTCCATTTTGTTTGACGAAACATTACCTACGTGCTTTTCTTTCACGTCCTTTCTCCCCCCGATTTGGGACAAACCCTCGTATGGCCCTTCTCCACGGCTGGTCCAGCTGGTGTAAGTTTTCCCTTTTATTAATCTAGGCTTCCTCTAACGATCTGTTCGCAGCCTCCCTTTACCTCAGCGGCTCCCCCCTCTAAACGGAGTTCGGTTCGGCAACCCCTTTTTTTTTTTCATCGCGCGCTCACCAACTTTCACAGTCAGCTCTTTTACCTGGCCATAAGTTACGTCTCTCTTTTTCCTTTTTCTTTTACCCTAAGATCTTTTTCCCCAAGGCGGTCAAAAGACCCCTTCTTTTTCACACGAAATTTCCTTTTTTCCATTTTGGTTTTTTCTTTTCTCTCGGGTCCCTTTGCCGTATCTTCCCACTTCCCCCTTTAGCGCGCAATACATTTTCTGCACTTTTATCTTCTCCCAGGGTTCCCCCCCCTCCCGGTGCCGCCTGGCGTCCTTTTTCCCCTATTTTCACCTTGCCGGGGCTGTCTTCGTCTTTCTTTACCGACCTCCCTTCCCCCGAGTTTTTGATTTTCCTCCTCTCGAAGATGGCTTTCACCCCTTGCTTGACCTGCTGGCACCTTTCTGCATGCCACTTCTCTGTGACATTTCCCTTTGATCCCGATTTCAGTTCTACCGGGCGCCTTTCTTTCTCTCCCTATGGCTGATTTTTCGCTTCAGGTTCTTTTTCTCTTCACTGCTCCTCCGATCCGTTTCTTTTCCCTGAATCAGCTTCTCCCGAGTAGGACCGCACGTCCCTGACTCTTCTGACTTTCCCTTGTCTTGCCATAAGCTTTCATTTGTTTTGTGCTACGCTTCCCATTTCCTCCAACAGACTTTTCTCGCTCCTGCCTTATATTTTTTTGGTATTAGAGAGTTTGGACCCGATGAGTGGCCAATCCTTCCCCATCGCGCTGTGTAAATACCGTGTGATTTCATTTTTCTCGATTGATACTTCTTCGTGTTTAGGTGGGCTTCTTTTATTTTTTCTTCTTTATGGTTACTCGTTGCTAGATGACTTATCCTTTACTGTCTTTGAGCAATATAGACGTTGAGGCTTTTCCCCCTGTTCTACTTCTTAATGTAAAGGGTACTCTTCTAGTGAGCAATTTTCATGTGGACTGGTCTATTGAGCGAAGCGCCTTCTACTTCTCTGCTGATTTCCTTCTCGATTCAAATTTGTGTTCTTTTTGTTCAGGCAATGCCTACATGGGAGATTAAGACTTTCTGCGCCTTCCTTCCTAGATTACGCTTCTTCTTTTTTTCGAACGGGAGCTCCTCATGATTTGCCCTTGAGAGGGGAATAGGTAAGAACCCCCCTCCTTCCCGTGGTGATCTAGCGATGCCTTTGTGACATTCTCCTTCAAATCTTCGGTCTTCTTCTAGGGAGAATGGCTCATAAGCGGCTTGACTCTTTTTTTTTGCAAGAATCACTTTAAGATGTTTCACTGAGTTATTTTTATCACCCCCTAGCTACGGTGGGCATTCTCCCTCCTCTGGCTTTGACCATCCTCCTTCCACTCTTTCGTTTGCTTTTCTTCTATGTGGAGGAATAGTTTAATTTTTTATGCTGATTTATCGAAGACGATGTCCTATTTCTCGAAGCGAGCAGTTCCTCTTTTGCTCGTTTTGTACTTTTTTTGATTTTCCTTTTCCTTTAGCTTTCCTGCGGCAATAGGTGACTTTTTAATGTGCTCCGTGAATCTTCCCTTCTTAGGCCCGTCCCTCCCTCTTTTGCTTGGGGGCGCGTCTCTCTCACCTCCTTGTCCTAATCTCTGCTAAACCTGCTCTCCGAACCGATTTATGAGCTCCCGTTCTCATTTTCCTCTTTTCTCTGACTTTTCCTCTTTTCCGGCAAGCCTGAAGAAGATGAGGCAGGCTTTTTGAGCCACCCAGTGCTTTTTCTTCCCCCCCCCTTCATCTGAGCTCTCCCCGCCGATCCCGTTTCCATTGATGTACCGGACCAGACCGCCTTTTCGCTGTTTTTGTCTAGTTTTAGAAAATTAACGAGTCTTCCTACCAGTTCCGGCTCACTCTCCCCCCGTTTTTGTTGTTGAGATGCACTTTTCTCTCTTGGACTTTAGTCCTCCTAATCTCCCACCCAAAGCGACTCACACTTTTCGTGCCGGTTGAAATAGCCTTGTAATTCCTTACTCTTTCTAATTCCTTTCTACCCTGATTTCCAGAAATACTGCTTTAGATGAATTCTCATTTATTTTTTCCCCACTAGTCTTCTCTCTTTGTTCCGCAATTTTCCCTCTCTAATCCAACTTTCGTTAGGCGAGCTTTTCTGTTTTGGATTTCCCTTTTGCTCCCCTTTTCTTTTAGATTTCACCACCCACATGATTCCATATACTTTCTCCTTATGAGTCCCTCAAGGGTCCTTTTGGTTAGGAAACCTCCTTCCCGTTCCTTTTGTCCAAAAAGTCCTCCCCCATCAAATAACAAAACTTCCGTCCCACCTCGGTCTCCTTTTTCTCTCGCCCTTCTCCATCTCCTATTCTCTTCCTGCATTCCCTCTTTGCAGATGAAATCCTTTTCAAGTCCCCCCATCACTCTATGCGTGATTCTTTTATTTCCCCCATATTTACTGTTCTTATGAACCACCTCCCTTCTTTTTCTTAAGTTACTTTTTCATTTCCTCCGACAGTCCCTGGGATATTAGCCCCTGCCCAGCCTTCTCCTCCTTCTTTCCTCCGTTCTTTCCTCCATATGTCCCCCCCCCCTCCATTCATCTAAAAAAAGTTTCTCTTCTGTTGTGAGGAATATACACCCTCCCGCAAGTTTAAATCCAGGAGCCAGCTTGCCCCCGAGCGCCCATCCGTTCCCTACTCCTCCCTCTCTCTTTCACCCCACCCTTCGTCACTTCTTCCTTTACGAAGGTCCTTCTTCACATCCCAGCACCCCCCTCCATCACTTCTTTCTCCTGCCCCTCCCTCTCTCCCGTACGTCAGCTTCTCCCCGTCTCTTCTCCTCATCCTTTCACATGAAACGATTCCTTTGCCGCCCTTCCCCCCTATGACCCCTTCCTTCTGGACAACCTCACCCCCTGGCTCTTTCTTGTGCGCCCGATTCTCTCTAGTCCTCTTCCTGTCACCATCCTTTGCCCGCCCCTTCGCAGAAGACAAATATACTGCCTGCCCATATTGTCGCAACGACCGTCACCGTTATGGTCATTTCGCGCTTGTCCGCGGTTGCTCGACGGTCTTCTTTTCCCTCCCCCCCTCCACAACCCTCCCTAGACTACACTCTCACCCATCCTTATTTTTCAAATTTTCTGCCCCCTTTCTCGACATCTTCTCTGCGACGGCCCCCACTTTTTATGGGGAAATTACACTGTGTCCTGTGAGGCTCTGTGATAATACTGCTGATTACTCGGACCTTTTCCGCTGTCTTTCTTCTTCCCTTCCCATGAAAGATTTTTATTCTCATTACCCCCTGTCCCTTTTTTATTCCACCCATATTCTTCCTATGAAAGCTAAGTTTAACTCCCCTTCTTCTGAAACTCTTTACCGCGACTTTGTTTCGATTTCCCTCTTCCTTTCCATTTTTCCATCGTAGAACCTCATCCCCTAAAAAGCTCTTGTTTCTTTGTGGATTCCAGCTCCCCCACGTCCTTAAATTTCCAGTTCCCAAGTTTACCGCTCATTCATTTGCTTTGTCCGCGGTCATCTCCTTCATTTCACCAGTGTGTTTTTCTTCTCCCCCCTTCTCCTCTATTTCTTTCTCCTTTTGAGACAACTACCACTGACAGCTCCCCCCCCCCCCCCTGTCCCCTGCACTTGAGCAGTCACGCTCGTTTCTCATCTCTCTTTCTCTTTTATTCCTCACTAAGACAGGAGATACGTCCATGTTAAACTCGCCCCTTCCTTTAGATAATGACTCCTCAGATCTTGTTATTCCTCTTTTTCCCTCCGAACAACTCCTTTTGCTCTTTTTTTCCTTTGTCTTTTTTGCGCCTTCCCCAGCTCCATTTTTCCCGCCCTTAGTGCTTCCACCCCTAGGCCCCCCCCTTAAACCCCCCCCCTTTTCTTCCGTCTCCCCGTGTCTTTCATTCCTCCCCCTCTTCCCCTTTTTTTTCCAACTTCCTTCCTTCCCTTTCCCCCCCCAATTCGCTTTTCCCTTGCAAAGCATTTTTGCGTTTTCTTCTATTGCAGTCCTTTTCACAAGTCACTGTCTCCCCCTTCCTCCGTCCCGCTTCTCTGGCCTCCGTCCTTCCTGATACTCATTGTCCTTTTTCTTTTCCCCCCCTCTCGAAGGTCTGGTCTTCCTGTCCAACTTCCTCTTACTGCCTTGCCCCTCCCTTTTTTCCTCGTCTCCTTCCCCCTCCTTCCACCCACCCTCCAAGTTGTTGAAGCTACCCCTATTTTCATTTGTGGTTGAGTGTTTGAATCTCTCTCTTTTCCCTCCCCTTAGCTGCTTCCCTCCACCAAGTCGTCTCATTTAATCTTCCCCTACTTTTCCTTTTTTCTTTTTTGTGATTCTAGCAACTTTTTTTTCGCGGAAGAGCCTTTCTTGTTATGTGCCCTTGTTGTCCTTCTTGAATTAGTCTTCCCCCTTTTTAAGTCCCTCCTTACCCTCTCTTTTTTTGTACCTCCTTTAAACTCAGCGTCTTTACCTTTCCTTTCAGGTTTGTTTTTTTTCTTGATTCAATTGCTTTTTTCCCCTGCCTCTCCTCAAATTCTACCATTCTTCGGTCCCTCTTCCTTCGTCTCCGAATGAGTTTTTTAACAACCCAGTTTCTTCTTCTTCTTCCTTCCTGCTTAAGTTCCTTCCTCATTTTTTTTTCTTCTTTTTCTGCCTCTTCCCTTCTCGCGAACCCTCTTCTGCCGCTTCCTAGTAGCACGACCACCGCCCCACTTGTATGACCCTTCCCTCCCCCAACCCGGCTTTGGTCCGTTTCATCTCCTCCTTCCCTCTGTTCGTTCCATTTCTCCTTCTTGACGACCGGGTTCCTTTTTTTGAAAATGGACTGATTTCCCCTTTTTGATACTGTGGTATGCCTCCTCCGGTTTTTTCTCAATGGTGACACCCCAGCTATCTGAACCACTCCCTCGGCGGTTGTTTTTTCCTTCCCTTGGTCGGTGCCCTTCTCCACTTCCTGCTCTCAACCTTTGCTTTTTTTTTTCCACTAAATTTCGCTTCCAAGGATATGCGTTTACCCCGCTCATTCCCCTCTGGTTTTTCCTCCGGTCCTTTTCCCCACTTTTTGTCGAGGAACCACCTCCCTACGTAACCAAGAGAGTTTGTTGATGCCCCTGAAGGTCTCCGCTTTCACCCCTTTCTCCTCCCCTCTGGCTCCACCCCCCCACAATTTTTTCTGAATTTTTCCTTTAGATATCTTCCTATCCCGGTCTCCTTAAGAGTCTTTTCTTTCTCGTTCTTTTGAGAGTCAGGATGTTTTTTCTTCAACTCCATCGGTCTTCATTCCTCCCCTACGTTATTTCCCCCGGTTCCCTTCCGGATTCACGAGTAGACAGAAGTATTAGGATTCCTTTCCGGTTCTTTCCCCCACCCCCTTCCTCTCTTTTTTCCGTCGCTCTTCGTGATAATATTCTTTTACTTGCCCCCTCCCTTTTTTTTCCTCCAGCATTATAGTTTTTCTCTGTAGTAGAGCGGTTGTCCCGCTCCTTTTTCTTATTTCCTGATGCTTTTTCGGTACCTACACTTTTCGAGTCTTTCTCTGGATGTTTCTCATTTTTCCGTTTTTTTGGCTTTTCTTTTTTGACATAGTTGGATCTTCTATAGAGAGACTGTCCTTGTCTTTCTCCTACCATAGTTCTCTTGTTGTTAACCGATCTTCTTTTCTTTTTCCATCCTGGGTTTTTGTGTGGTTTCCTGGGTTTCCGTCTAGTCTTCTCCCCCCTTCTTTTTGGCAGGGAATGCGTCCCTCTTTTGCCGTGTGATGTACTCAAGTCAGTAGAAGACAGATGTTTGTGAGGGATGAGAAGAGTTTTCTTCCATTTGTCTTGGCTTCTGGGCACCTCTTCACCGGGTGATACTTTTTTTTTTCTATTAGAGGTATTCCTTTTTTTGATTATTCGACTTTTTGTCCTTTTAGTTCATGAGGGGCCCCGAGGAGGCTAGGATTTGTCATACCCCCCCCCCCCTCCTTCTCCGTTTTCCTTCATTCATCTCTTTACCTTTCTCCCCCTTCCACCGAATGTTCATCCCTTTTATTTTTATTGCGTCCTCTCTTCTACTCCCTTCTTTATTGATACCTGCCTCCCCCCTCTTGGATGAACTTAAGGAGTTTTTCCCTTTCCTTAAACTCTCTCTGTCTCAGAGTGTATTCCCTGGGGTTGCCCCTATCATGATAATTTTCTCTTTTCCTTACTTTTCCATTGGCGGGGCAGATTTCTGCTAGGTGCATTCCAGCTCTGAAAGATATTTTCTATGAGTTCCCTATGTTCTTTTCTCGGTTACTCCCTATAGGTGGCCCCTCTTCCCCTTTTCTCTTTCTCTTCCTCCCGGGACGGTGAATTTTTGAAGAGAACGAGTCATCCTCTTTTTGAGTCTCCCTTCCCATTTAGGGTGAGGGATTTTTGGGTTTGCTTCTCCCCGTGCCCTTTTTCGTTCTCAAATCTCTCCTCCCTGTTTTGAGAGAGAGTCCTTTTTCTTCCCCAGAGGTTCTTTTTTCGCCTTTGCCTCTTAGGGGAAAGAGATGATGCCTTGGTCCCCAGTGATTCCGCCCTTTCTTACACCCCCCCCAATGTTTAATCGCCCTTCTCTGTGGCTTTCCTCCCTTTTTTCAAGCCCCTCTCCCTTTTTTTTTTTTTGTGTTGATCTCTTCGAAACTTCCCTCGAGAAGCAAATTTTTTGCGTTACAATAAGTTTTTGATCTCTTCGGTACACCTCTTTTCCTGTTTTCCGTGTTGATTCTCCACACCCTTTCCCACTTTTTTGCCTTTTCTCCCTTTTCATTTAACCCTTTCCCAGGAGGAAACTTGCTCTCCTTTTCATTTTGGACTTCCCTGATTTGCCACCTCTTCTTTTTTCCCCATATCTTCCTCAAAGTCTCATGACGCTGTTCTTCCCCCAGGACCCCCCGAGATCCCTCCCCTTTTTAGGACCTCTCTTTTCTTTTTAGTAACGATCCTCTTTCCTTCATCTCCTCCCTTCACCACCCTTTTATCCCCCCTTCTTGCTTTCCCGTTCCTTTCTTCTTGACGTCAATTTTTCCTAATATCCCCCCACTTCAAAGTCTACATTATGGAATTTGCCCTCACCAAGGTTTTGGCTCCCCCCCCTCTACTTTCACACCCCCTTTTTCTCCCCTTCCTTTCCTTTTTCTCCGAATCTCCCATATCGTAATCTCTCCCATGAATCCAGCGTCTGATTGAACCTTCCCAAAGCCCCCTTTTTTCTTCCGCTCGTCTTGATTTCTTTTCCTCCCTGCGTCCGAGTCATTCACCCCTATATCGCTATTTGACTTCCTCTTTCATTAGAACTCTTCATGTTTCTTTCTAACTGCTTATTTTTTTCCTTTCCCTTACGGCCCTTCCTTTCATTTCGTCTCCTTCCCCCTCTCCCTGCTTCCGTAAAAACTTTTTTGGTGTTCGTTAAAGTCTTCCCCTCCGTCACGTCATTCCGCATTAGCCTTTTCGCCACCGCGGGAATCCCTTTCTTCCTTACTCCCCCCCCTTTTTTTCGTCCTCTCCCCCACCTTTTTTACGGTCTTGGACTTCTCTACCCCTTCTGCAAAAACTCTCTGTCCCAATCGTCCCCCCTCAGCCCCCACCCCTACAGCTCAGGCCTTCAGTATTTTCCTCCTCCCGGCGTTCCTTCCTCCTTCCCTTTCAAATGTCCTTTCTTCCCCGCCCCCCCCTCCTCCCAAGCCTCCCTTTCCCCCAAGGCTTCTTGCCCTTTCAAACCCAAGGTAATTTTAGACGTTTTCCTTTCGCCCGATTGTAAACCCTTCTAAGGAAACCTCAATCTCCCCCCCTCAGTCACCCCTAGCCCCCCGGCTTTCCTTTTTCCATCATTTCTCCCCCAGCACCGTTAGGGTAATACATCTAGAATGGCAGCATTCTAGAAGGTACAGAAAACACCCTCACTAAACATCGCCCCCAAACCTAGCATGTCCTTCCTCAAATTTTCTTTTTAAAACATTGTTTCTAATTATAATGCCCCCTCCCCGAGCAGTGCCCCCCTCTCTCCTCTTTTATTGGTCAAGTTGGAACCCTGTATCTTATTCCTACCTCTGATTTTTCCCTCATCCGTTAGTCTCCACTTTTCAACCAGATTCTTCTTAGGCCTTTTTTTGCCTCCCATTTGTTATCTCCCTACCCCTTTTCCAACTACTCCATACCCTTCCCTCGCTTCTCCCTTTCCTATCTCCAATAGAGTACCCTTCTCCCCAAGAGACCTTTTTATTCTCCCTTCCTGAACCGATTGAAGTCTCCAAGGGTTCCCATAGTGGTCCTCCACCCCTCTCCTTTGTGATTTTTTTCTTTTTTTATTTCCTCTACCCCCCCCCCTAAGATTCTACCTGAAAGGGGAGGACGTTTCAGAAGACTAACTTCCCCTTTTCAGCCGGGTACGTTTTTAACCTTCCTTCTCCCTTTTTAGGTTATCGTACTTCTTTTTGATTCCTCCCCCCCGACCAAAAATTTCTCCGGCCCTCCCTCATATGCCTTCCCACATTCGCTCCCGTTTTCCCTCCTCCGTTGTTCCTCTTCCCTCCTTGCGAAACTCGATCTGTCTCAACAGTAAGCCCCTGATCTTTTACATGTCCCCCCGTCTTCCCAACCTGGTTCGTATCCCCCTACTGCTTCGTTCGATCTGTGCTCTTTTTTTTGCTCAGCATTTTTCCCCTCCACCAACTCACTTTTTTTGCCTCCTTGCTACAGTTTTTCCGTTTTTCTTGATTCCTTCCTCCAATCGTTATCTGCCGTCTCCTCTCTTGTGCACCCCTTTTCCCCTTCTTCAGCATTAATTTCCCTTTCCTCGTCCCTCACCTCCTGCCCCCTTAAAGATGACTTCTTTCTTTTTTTCACACTGCCCTTTCCGCCCCCACCTCACTTTTCTCTACTTGACCGTCCATGGTCCTTCTTCCATTTCCGCCTTCCCCCACCCCCCCAGCTTTTCATCCCCTTAGTTTCCAGCTCTTTGTTTCTTCCTCTTTTTTCATTTCGTTTTCCCCCCCCCCGAGTCTGTAATTTATTCTTCCCATACCCTTTTTCCTCTTCGCTTTCCCCTCCTCCCACTCCCCGTCTTCCCTCTCAATTGTTAGTCATCCCTACGACCCCGAACACCCTTTCCACTTGAGTAATTTTCCCAAGCTCCACCCCTGATTTTTGCGGACTCCTTTTTTTCCCCCCCCCTTTTTTTTTTTATCTGATTCTCCCCTTCCTTTTTTTATCCTATTTCCGCCCTCCCTTTTGTTTTCTTCCTTTTCCTTTTCCCGCACTTTTTTTTTCAACGAGAATTGGGACTTTGCCGGAGGCATATGACTTACTTCTCCAGGTTCCCTTTACGAACTGTACACTTTAAGAATGTCCCTTTTTTTCCTTGCGTCCTATCAACTCTTTGCTCCTTGGTGTGTGGGAGGAGGATTTCTATTGAAGTTTTACCAAGTTTCTATAAACTAGACGTTCCTTTTAGGTTCCGACGGCACTGCTTCCCAGCCTCATGATTTTGAAAAATGTAGTTCGTGAGGTTCCCCTTTTCCCAGGCGGTCAGAGTGGGTTTTCCTTTTTTCTCTAAGTGAGCAGGCGCTCCCCTCAAACTCTCCCCTGCTGGAGCCTCCTCTGCAAACCTCCCCCTTTCTCCCCCCACCTTTTCCCCAAACAAGTTCGTTGGTTCTTACCCAACCAATTTTTTTTTCTTTTCCGTCCCCCCCTTTTTCGTTCCCCTTCTGTCTGTGCTGACGACCCCTTTCTTCAGTTGTCAAACTGGACGTCTAGCCTGGTTCAGGTGTTCAACCCTTCCTTTTCTTGCTCAGTCTTCCCCTCTTTTCCCCTTCTTTTTTTTAACCTCCCTCTTTTTCTTAAGTGTTGTTTCCCCCTTTGGTTGTCAGTTTCGGTCTCAACTTTTGCTCCACCATTGCGGCGAATTACTCAATTTAGCAGTCCCCGTTATCCCTTTCGCCTATTTTTCACCGCTCTTCTTTCGCCCTTCCCTTTTCCTTCCCCTGGACACACCCTTTCAACAAATTTTGTCTTCTCCCCCCAGCCAACTGAAACCCAAAATTTTTTTGTTCTCTCATTAAGTGGTTTTGCCTGATCTTTTTTTTTTTGCCACCTTTTCTCTCCTCTGGCCCCTCCATGCCCTAAGTTTCCTCGGGGGACCTTTCTCTCTTTATCCTAAGACTTTCCCTTTATCATTTCCCTTTCGTTTTTCTTTGTGTTCTTTATTTCCCTTGATGAAGAAAACTCCTTGTGATAAATGCTAATAATCTTGGGCTTCCCGTGACTACCTTTTTCTCCTCCTATTCCCCTCCCCTGTTGCCTGATTATATTTTCCCGGTTTTGACGTTCACGTGTAACGTGACCTCCCCCCCTCTTTGACTTTTTTCCTTTTCTTTTTTCCTGACATATTTCCCGGTTGCCCCCTAAATTTCGTCTGCCGAATCTCTAGTTGGTAGCTTTAGTTGAGCGTGTTGTACTCTGCTTCCTCAGACTTTATTCTTTTGTTGGGACCCTTCACTTTGCGGGCTTTTCTCCCCCTCTTGCCTCAATGGAATCCTTCTCTTTGGGGATGCTGATATTTTTCCGCTTATGGTGAAACTTTTTTTGGCGCCTCTTTATGTGATCTTCCGTTTTTTTTCTTTATCTCCTTTTTCTTTTTTTTTCCCTTTCCTCTCTTAATAGGGGATGTCCCCTCTTCCTTTCATTCTTTTCTTTTGGCTGGCATGCTTCCACTATCCCTTTTTTGACTGTCCCCTGAAGGCTTCTCCGCCCGTGCTTCTTTTTTCCGTCTTTTTGACGTTTTTTTTTTTTCCTCCTTGCACTGCTCCCAGGTGTCCCTCTGAAGGAATGTTTGCTCCTTCCGCTTCTTCCTTCGGCGTACTTTGTGGTCTTTTTTCCTTTTTCCTTCTTGCTTTTTTCCCTTTTTTTACCCAACCCCCTCCTCTCCCTTTTTTGGGTGTCCAACACCCAGAAGAGAGTCGGATTTTTCCCTCCAAGGAAAGAATGTCAAAGCCTTCTTCTCGTTATCTGGAGCCAGGCTATTTTCAGTCATTTTTTTTCTTGATTAACGTGTCTTTCTTTCCTCCTGCGTTGTCCCTTCTTCTCTTTCCCCGGCGAGCTCTGTGGGATGCTGGAGACTTATTTGGATGATTCCCCCCTGCATCTCCGAATCTTAGCGGGATGTCTTTCATTGAGGGGTTGTGTTTCATTTTCTCGGTTATTCCTTGAGTACTTCCTCTTTTTCTTTTCTCGCTGCTCCCCTGAAGTCTTTTGAAGACGTTTTGTCCTTCCCTCTGTTCTTGTGTCCTTGCCCTTCCCCCCCCTTTCCGGACTCCCTTGATTTTTATAGTTATTCTGTGCATGTTCTTATCCTGTCTCCTTCTTATGGGAGAGTCTTCCCTTCTAAGTGGGTCTCTTTTTTGAGCGGGCGACTATCCCCTCTCCTTTGACGACTTTTGTTTTTCTCCCAATCAGCGACTTCGATTGATTATGATGTTTTTTTGTTTTGGCACTCTTCTTTTTTCCCTTTCTTTGGCATCTCTTCTCTCGAGGGAACCCAGTTATGCGACGGTCTTTTCCCCAGGACGAGCTACGATCAGTTTGCAGACCGCTTTACCGTTCTTTTATTACTTTTCTTTTCCATCGCCGTTGTTTTTTTTTTTCTATGATCCCCTCCCTCTTCATAAAAAGTGCTTTCCCCTTTTGTTGAGTCCTGTCCCCTGCCACTTTTCTTTTTATTCCCTTTTCATGCCCCCTCTACCCAACCCTTTTTACTGTGTACGTCTGTTTCTTTTCCCTTTCCCTTCACTGGCCCTCGCTGACCGCTGTTCCCCCCTAGCCGGCTCTTGTGGAATAACCTCATTGGAACCTTCATGGTCCCTATTGTGGAATAATTCTTTTCTTCCATTCTCCCTTTTCTTTTTTAGCCCTTCCCCCCCCTCCCCTAACGCTTTAGGCCTTTTTCCCTCTGGAGCAATTATTAGTCCTCCCTATAAGAGAACACCAAACCACCCTTTCTTCCAAAATTTGATTTTTCTCAATGTGTCCTTCCCTCTTCAGTTTCCCCTCCGGAAGATTGAGGACGTTGCCGCCTAAAAGCCTGGTTTTGTGCCCTTTCACAGTTTTTTCAATCCCTTCCACCAGTCTACCACCTCCCCCTTCCCTTTTTCTCGCCCTAGACCTTTTTTCTTCTTCTACTACTCTAAGAGACTTCTTCAAAGACAGATTAGACCGCTTTTTGTTAGTAGGGTAGCCCCTAGAGGAGAGTGATTCCAAACAAGTCTCCCTCTATTCTTTTCTTCCTCTGTTTTCCTCTCTTCCTGTGTTCCTTTCCATTCTCTATGCTGAGAATAGCGTCCCTTCCCATCTTGCTCCCAGGTTTCATTTTTCATCCTCCCAAGCCATTCCTCACTATCTTTTTTTTCAAAACTTTTTAGGTGTTTTAGTTGAAGTCCCCTCCCCTTTTGTGCCCCTCTTATCTTCCTTTTCCCAAGTGTCTCCCTTTTCCTCTTCAGGAATCATAGCCGTCCGACCCAAGGATTCACCCCTTACCCGGTTATTGGTCCCCTCTGCGCCCCTCCCACTCCCCCGTTTCTCTCTCCCCTCCCTCCTCTTCCGAGTCGACGTCAGCCTTTCCCCAAGTAGATGGACGTTTCCGGCCAAATGTCCCGTTTCCTTCTAGTCCCAATCAGCCTCCCCTTTTTTTAACTTTCCCCCCTTTACCCCCTTCCTCTCTTTCGTCTCTTCGAGAGAGCGTAACGTCTCACCCCGCAGTGTACCAAATACCTCCTGACACCTCCTCACCCCTCTACGCCTCCCCCCCCATCTTTCTGCTTTCCTTCCCTGACGTCGACCAAAGCTCCCCTTTTTTCCCCTCTCATTTTTCCTTGCTTAGATTCCAACGACACCCCTCCTCCCTCCTCCGCACCCAAACTTTTCCTCTATTCGGCCCGACTCCCAAACCCTGTTTTTTTCCCCGTGCGAACCCCCCCCCTTCCTCTTTGCCCCCCCCTTCCCCTCTCTTTATGGGGAAGTTGACCTTTCCCTTCCTAGGCTCTACCTCTCTGTCCCTCTCTCTTCCAAGCCGGTTTCGAACCACCTACCGATTTTTGCATGTCCCCTTCCAGCCAGCTTTTGCTCCTCCCTGACGATCAAACTCCGTCTTTTCCTCTGACCAGCCTTCAATTTCTACCCTACAGCTGTTCTTAGCAATTTCCTCCACATTCTCGATTTTTTCTCCTTTGCTCTCCCATTCCTTTTTTTCCCCTTCTTCTCCCGTTCTGTACTAAACAACGTCTTCCTTTTTTATGGAGGTGTAATCGCCCCCTTTCCCTGAATTGTTGAAGTCCCGTTTTTTCCTTCCAGACCTCCCTTTTCAACTTTTCCCTATCTTTTTCCCTCCCCTTGCTCTAGATTTTTTTTGTTGATCCCCCGTCCCCTTTTTATAATGCATCCCGATCTTTTTCAGTACCATGTCCGCCTGCCGTGTTACGATGTTTTTTCCTTGACGCCCCCCCCTTCTCAATTCAGCACCGGCTCCATTTCCATTTTCCCCCCTCTCCCCCCCGGTAGTTTTCCTCCCGGCGTCCTTCAACGCTGGAAAAATCTTTTGATCTTTTTTTTTCCGAACCCCCCCCTTTGTTCTTTTTTTTCGTCGTAGGGACCCCCCCGTTGAGCCTTGGATCTTTTGTCCTTCTCATGATAAAGTACCGTCTTCCCCTCCCCCGATTCTGAATTATGGCTTTTTACATTTAGCAAGGCCCTGACTTTTTCCCACCTTCTTTTTCCCCTGAAGCGTTCTCCCAAAGAACTTCGCCCTTTATATTGCAACTTGACCTTCCCGGCTGTCCCAGTTTCAAGACACCCCCTTTCTTCCTTTTCCGTTGTGTCTTTCTTTTTCTGATTTTTGGTTCCCCCCCTCTCTTCAAGTCGTATTACACTGAACCTGACGTACTTCTATGCCTTAATCTTTTCTCTGGTATTTTGGCCCCGTGTCTCCTCCTCTCCCAGAACCTCCCTTTTTCCTTTTTCAATCTCTTTGGTTGAGACCTTCTTCTTCTCTCCTTTTTTTTCTTCGACCCCCCCTTCTTCCTTCTCTTTTTAATATTCTCCCTCCTTTTCTTTAGGCGGTGATTTAGTTAGCTTTTGTTCCCGAGGAAGGTTGGTTTCCGGAGGAAGCGCCTTCGGCGTTTTCAGTTACGCCTCCCCCTCTTTTCCTAATTCATTCCCCCGGTTCCTTCCCTTCCCTTCCCTCTTACTGTGAAGCTTTGGTTTTTTGGAGGACTGTTTCTTTACATTTCTTTTTCCCCCTTTTGAAGACTACTGTCCTTTCTTTGTCGTTGGCCCTTTTCGACCCTTTTATTTTTTGCCCCCACTTCCTTCTTTTTGCCCCCCCTTTTTTCCTTCTTCAAGAGCTGGTGTGACTTTCTCCCTCTTAATTATAGGCCCGCTCCCCTGATTCCTTCGATTTTCCAGCTTTCGTCCCTCCCCTATTCCTCCCCTCCCCCAACCCCCTTCTTTGTTTCTCCCATTTTTATAGCGTTCGTTCCCCAAATATCTGTTTTAGTCTCCCTGGAGCTCTTTGACGACCTTGTCTCGTGTGACCCTTCCCCTTTCCTTTTTCCTTTTTTTCAACGGAAGAGTCCGGTTTCCTTTGAACCGACCCTTCTTTCCCCCCTAACTTCTCTCGGCCGTTTTTGTTTTCCTTCTATCGGTTTTTTTCCGTCTCCCTTTCCTTCTTCAAAATGAGCTTTCCCTCATACTACACGTTCGCCTCACTCTCTCCCCTATTGTCCCATTCTTTTCCTGCTTTCCCGTCTTCTTTCCCTTGTCACCTCTTCTTTTCACCATGCTTTTTCTCCCCCCCCCTCTCCCTCCTCGCTCTTTTTGATTGCAGGAATTTTTTGGATATGGACCACCGTCTCTGTTCCCTCGTTTTGTCCCTTCCTGTCCCTCCTTTTTTTATTCCCCTTTTCTTTCGTCCTCTCTTCCTTTCCTCTGCGCTTTCTCTTCCGAAGTGGCGTTTAGTTTTCCCCCTGATCTTTATTTAAACCCCTTTCTTGTGCCTTCCTTCTACGACTCCCTTTATTCCCCCGGTGACTCCTTTTCTCTCTCGAGGTCTTACCCGGTAGGCTTCTATGCATGTCCTTACTGACGTTTTTTCCCCGTTCATACCTTCTTTTTGGAAGCTAGATGCTTCCGTTACTTTTTCCCAAGGCTCCAGAAATTTTTGGTGTCTGACCCTCTGTCATTCTTTTTTGTTCTCTTAGTAGCTTGTTTTGGATGCCGGCTTTGAATCCTGCGGTCCTTTTCTGCTTGTGCCTCCATCCTTGTCTTTCCTCTAGATTTGGAATGCCGTATATGCGGTTTTCTTGGTTTCTGTGCTTCTCGGTCTTTGTACCGCGTTGTCTCCTCTTCTTCTCCCGTTTCTTCTCCCCCGTTTTTGCCTTCCTTCTGTCATAGGGATGTGGCGTTCTTCCTACGGGACCCCCTGTGTTTTACTCGCCAGCTCCGTTGTGTAATTGACGAATTCTGACGTCGCACAGCCTCCTTTTTTTGAGGTTTGAAGTTGTTGTTCCTTTTTTTTTTTTACCGTTTTTTCCCTGGGACGATGACTCTTTTTTCGGTTTTCTTTTCCCTTCTTCCTTTATTCAGCTTTTTGAGCTCTTGACGGCTTAATGACGTGCCCTGCCTTCTTTTGCCTGTTTCCCCTCCACTGCTCTCCCTTTTGGTGGGACCCCTTTTCCTCCTTCCCTGGTTTGGAATGATTAATTTTCCTCCTTGACCGCAGTGTTCCCTTAGTTTTCGGCGATGATTATTTAGCTTCTCTCCAAGTCCTGCCCTTCCTATTCTTCAAGCTTTTCTTAAAGAAGCGCTTTTTTTTTTTTCTTTTTGCTTTGCTCTCCCCCCTCCGACTATGTTTGTTTCTGACTCATCACTCTCAGATTATCCCTTTTTTTTCCCTCTCTTATAGTTCTTTCTTTTCGACTTCACCGCTCCTTCCTCTCTTCGAATGCTGAGTTCCTACTTTTTCCCCTTTATAGTTGAGTGGAGATTTGGTCCCCCACCCTTCTTTTTGGCCTTGAGGAGGACATTCAGGGCTTCCTTTTGCATGTGTAGGATTCTCTCCTTTTCATTCCCCTTGAGCTTTTTCCTTCCCTTTTCCGGTTGGAGAGTTTTCTTCTGATAGCCACTCTCCTTTCTACGAGCGTACTCCACGCTTGACTCCTTCTTCTTTTGTCGTTGTTACGTTCCCCCCCTTTTTCCTGTTCTTTAGTTGACAAGCCGCTTCCTTATTTAGTTTGCCAGTCCTTTTCTCCGAGCTGTGTCCCCACTGTCCGCCCCCGGCTTTTTTTTTCTTTGCCCGCTTCCAGGGCCTTGTCTCCTTCCCCTCAGCCTTTCCCTCCTCTTTTGGAGAGGTTCCCCTTTTCAAATATTTCCTTTCAAAATTTTTTCTCCTCTAATTTATCCTAAGGTTGTTTGATTTTTTACTTTTTCTATCCCCCCCCCCTTTTTTCTGTATGGGCCCTTTTTTTTCCATTCCTTTTTGCCTGGACCATGAATACCCCTTGCACGAGCATATATTCGGCCCTTGTTCCCCACTCGTCTCCCTCGTTCCTTGTCTTTTGACCTGGAGTGCCCCGGAACCTTCTCCCTTACCGATGTTCTCCATTCCCTCGATCATTGCAGCTCGGATCTCTTTTTCGTTCTTTTTTTTTGCAATCCTTATCCTAGCCCCTTCTCCCCTTCATGCTTTTGTTTCCTTTTCCTCAATGTCCACCGTAATTCTCGTCTCTAACCTTCCGGCAGCGTGGCCTGCCCCTTCCACCTCCTTTTCCCCTTCTCACCCCTTTTTTTTTTTCCGTCCAACCTTTTTTCTTGCCCGCTCTCGCCCCCCTCCTCTCGGTCCTCTTCCTTGACCATTCCCGAGCTATGAAAACTTTTCTTTTTTTTTCCCGTCCCATTTCTTATCTTCCCCTTTCGTTTGCGTGGATGCTTTTTTTTCATCCATCGGCTTGCGGAATGGCCATGCACTCATCTCGCTCTTGAATCCCTAGGAGTCTGTTTCCGCATTTCTTGGTTCTCCTCTGTCATTGTTTTTTTCTTCCCCTTTCCATCGAAGTTTTTTGCTCCGTCTTAATTCTTTCGCCATCCATGACTCGCGGTCCAAAGTGCTTTGGGTTTCGGACCCCGAAGCCGCCGTCCTGTCGTTTCCCCTGCTCCCGTCCAATGGTTGCTTTTTTTTTCTGCCGCCGGAATCCCTCCACAAAGTCTCAACTTTCCGGTCCCTTTGACTGCGAAAGCACAGGTCCACGTGCTCGACTCTCAGCTCATCTCCGTTCGCCGTTCTTTTCTCCCCCCCCGTTCTCTTTTCCCCACCTTTTCCAGTGACTCCCTTGCTTTTATTACTAGGACAGGATGCTCAATTACCACCTCAACATTGCTAATCCCTCTTAGTTCCTCCCTTAGTTTTTTCCCTCTTAACCAACCCCGAAAAGAAACGTAATCCCGACCACCCATCTAAGCCTCCCCATCCTTCCTTTCTGAAAACGCTCACCGTTATTTGTCCCAAGAGGCCTTTTCTTCCTTTCTCCGGCATTCCCCCCCTCTCTTTCAAATACCGACAATCATGCTATCGGCGACGCCAAAAATTTTTTCTTTTTCCAATCTCCTTTCGGACCGAAGCCGGCACCCCACTTAGAATAGTAGTGGTCACGTTCAAAGTTGAAGTCGGCAATGGTCTCCTCCTTAGGTTCCCTCCTTCTCTAATGAGGTTCCCTTGTCCACCGCAGTAGTACTTGTAAGCCGCTTTTGTTTTATGAACCTGCCTTCAAAATAATCCCCCCTCTTCTATTTTTTCCGAGCATCCCCTCAGTCTAGCACGATTTAACCTCTGACTTTTGCTTTTAAGTATTGACCGCTTCGACGGGTTACCATAGTATCCTTCATTCCTTCCCACATCCTTTTTTTTCTTTCTGTCCTCGACCGATGTTCCCCTCCCCGTGTACTCTTGGTCCGACGCCGATATTGTTCCCTCTCGTTTTATTTGCTTGCCGGTTTTCTAGTTCCCTCATGTGCTCTCGAAAAGTTCTCGGCCAGACTTACAGACTCCCCCAACAAGGACGTTTTTCCTTTTAGTTCCTATTTTCCTAGGTTAAGTTTCGCCCTAGATCTGTTCAAGCCACCTTCAGCTTGGCGATTCCGTCCATTTTCCCGATTACCCACTTCTTTTCATCGGCCCTTTAAGAGGAACGCTATTGTATGCATGATGCGCAGCATTTGCACGAACCCACTCGTTTGGCGATTTTCGCGTGGCTTGTGCGGTGTCTTCTCATTTTTCTTGTTTTGCGCCTTTTAAGAGGAAACAATTAAAACTTTATTACTTGAATGCCCTTGCAGCCCTAGGAACTTTACTCATGCTGTCTCAACCTCTTGACCGTCCATTTTCCTTCCTTCTTCTGCCCAGTTTTACCCGCAATGTCAGCCACCACACAGCTTTCATCCAGTTTCATCGCGCGGTCGTGATACTCTTTTCATTCTTATGTTTGTACCAATAGGATTCTAATTCCCTTTTCTACGTCCTTGCTATGTCCCCCACTCTGCCCCTCTCCATTGGAGAGACCGTCATCCCCAATTGAATTGCGCGATAAAATCCGGACCAGCCTTGGTTGGCCCTTGTAATTCCTCCTCGTTGGTGTGCGAGATCCTACCCCAAGCTATTCGGGGATTGTCCGTCTTTTGATAGTTTTTGACCACGCGTTTTGAGAGACCGTTGGGCGTGCCGGAGGCAGAGTACGCAAAGGTTTCAGTTACCCAGAACTCCCTTCACTATTGTTCAGAATGAAAGGATCCCCTTCCCCCCGTCGTATAACTCGGATTTTTGGGGTTGGGTGGGGGCGGCGGACGCCCGTCCATTGACGTGGGGCAAGGTGCTGCCGATAATTAGAACGGTTTTCTTTTCCCTCTTTTTCATCGGACAGCTTCTTTTTGTTTCCCCCAGTTTGCGTCGCACGCTTAAGTGGTTTGGTGGAAGGGTCCGCAATTATCGGCGCCGCGCAACGATATGCCGTCTGGCGCGCCGCCGACACGTTTTCCGCTTATCCCCCCCATAGCAAGGCTTTGGAAAAATGCTGCTTCGCGCGCGACCAAAATCTGTTTCTCCAGTGAGCGCAGGATGCTAGGGTCTTTTCACTGGCCATGTTTTTTATCTCCTCCTTTCCGGGGCTGATAGATGAGGGGCGACACGCGGAACAGCCCGGAAACTTCTTTGCTGCGTCAGCTGTTTTTACGTCGGGTCGTTCCTTACTTTTTTTCTGGATCCGAAATACACGTTCGCCGGCAGGAATGCGCGGTACCCTATGGCCTCTATTCGGAGTAAAACGTCGTCAGGGCAGGGGAACATTCGTGTGTCGCTGAGCCCGCCCGAAAGTACAGGCTCGATTGCATGTGTGTGAAAAACGAGTGTACGGGCAGAACACAGTCGCGGGTGACTTCCGCGATTGCAGCGAAGGATCCCCGGCGCTCCGATGGCGATGGCGTAGGTTTTATCGGCATCATGGCCATAAAAAGTTTTTTCTGTGATACGCCTCGTGGATGCAGGTGAATCCGGCTGATCGGTAGACCCGCAGGATTATAGCCGGCGGCATTGTGCCGTGCCTCCGATTTCTTTTGGTGCTCGGCTAATTCGGACCCTCAAAAGTTTTGGCGAAGAGCATTAGGCGAGTATAGCGGGTTGTTATGCCGGAGGTCCATGGCTCCTTGATGACCGGGTGGCTTTTTCGATCGAGAATGGCGCGTAGCTTTTTCTGATGGCTTCGTGCGGTCCCGGCGGGTTTGGTGACATCTTTGTTCCGAGTCGGCGACTTTTTGCCAATCGCCGTTGTATTGTCGAGCATGTCATAGGTATGCGGCTCGGCGCGGAGCACGTTAATGTGTGTGTTCTAAGGTTTGGGTGCATGCCCCGAAGGCTGCGTCGCGTCTCGCTGATCGTAGAAGAGTGTCGCGAACTTTGTCTTGGCGTGCGCGACTGCCAGCTGTTAACGGGGACGATGCTTTTTTTTGGCGGCGGCCCTGGATTTCGTTGGCTTCGCGGTGCGCTGCATTTTGCGCCTCCTGCGGCCCGCGGCGGCGATTATCTGTCCGAACCAAAGAGTTGCCTTTGGTGAACTGAGCGATTCATGCTTTTTCATGTGACGTGAAGAATGACTTCGGAGGAATTGAGGGCGGCCGGTGATAAGCAGCTTGCTAACTAAGCCATGCCGGGCGTGCAAGGTCCTGAGTAGGAATTCAAGAGCGAGGATGACGTGTGTGCATGCTCCGATGTTCATCACGCCGAATTTTATGCTTAATCATGGCGGGAAGTTCATCTGTCGGAGCCGCAATGGAATGCGGATGGCTCCTTTCGAGAACTCATGTCTTACAATATAACGTTCATGTGGGCGCTGGGTGCCAAAACTTCGCAGCTGCCGCGGCTCCGGCTTCGGTGAAGTTGGCAGAGCCAGACTTCCTGTTGGACGAGAATCATGGGGAGAGTTTGTGGCGAGGAGATAGACTTCCAGTCGACGAGCGTGCCGCACTCTCGCTTAACGAGTGGCTAGACGGTCCGTTTGCCACAGCGGTCATGGCGAATTGCCGAGGGGCCGCCGATATGCAGCCGAGGCACCGGCCGCATGCGCGAGATTCCCCCCGCGTAGAGATGCCGCGATGGCCAGGCTGACGATTAAGGACAAGATTGTGGCGCGCTGGGTGGGGAGAGCTGAGCCTTCAAATTTTGTTGCGAAAA
>Ga0179591_1350917_pt1 | contig 22148 bp, 26 predicted proteins | sample CZOMad2_1_08_16f_FD_182891 | JGI IMG/M metagenome (GOLD analysis project Ga0179591, IMG submission 182891) | Vadose zone soil fungal communities from Angelo Coast Range Reserve, California, USA - CZOMad2_1_08_16fungal (PacBio error correction) | ecosystem: Environmental > Terrestrial > Soil >... | reverse complement strand
TTCGGAAGGTTTTTTTTACCTCGTTCCGCTTTTACGAGTGTCACCGGGGCAAGAGGTCGAGCATCTCCTTCCCCTGCTTTTCCCCCTCGCCGTTTTTAAGCCCCGACGGCCAGGTCCCTTTCTCTTTTTCTGGACCCGCTGGCCGACCCCCCCCCCCACCCACAACGTCCCCCACTGGCCAGCATCCCAACCCCCCCCCCCCCCCGCACGTCCCGTGAATTTAATCAGCGCCGCGGTTTTTCCAGATGTGGACCTTTTCCCCACCCCCCCTCATTTTTCCAACTCGTTTTTGTGAATGGTGTTTGATTTTTGGACCCGGTCTCCTTCATATTTTGAGACCACCCCCTCCCCTTTTTGATCCCTTGGACCTCGTTTTTTTTGCGTGATGGGTCTCTTCAAACCCGCGCCCCATCTTGGGTGTTGGGGTAAAGGCAGGGTGTTTCTTCTTTTCTTGTTTTCGTTTTTGAAACGTTTTCAAAACTAAGCCACTTCCGGGCTTCTCGGTAAATCAGTTTTGTTTCTTGTGTTCTTTTTTCCTCCCCAGAGATCTTCCCTTGGCTCGTAAGCTTAGTAAGTGAACGTTTGTGGACGTGGGCGTCCTTGAGGGTGATCTCAAGGTCGGATGATTTCCCCCCGGTTATTTTTTCTTTTCCCCTTCCCCTCGGGTTTTTTTGTTACAACATAATAAGGCCCATGACCCCCTCACCTTCCTCCACGTTTGTACCAGCCCATTCCACCCACTTTTTTCCGCCCCTTGAGAAGTTGCATCCTCCTTAACCAATCAGGCTTTCCCCAAAACCTTTGGTTCGTCCCCATCATCCATTGGTCGGGATATTTTTGCGTGCTGGTTCTTTTGGGTCGGTCAAGGGTCGGATTCATAAGTGTTCCTGGAACTTTGTGGACTTCGTTTTCGCACCCACATAGAGACCCCCCCTTTCGGGTCGCCTTTTCGTTGGGCTCCTCATGTGCTGGTCCCTCATCCTTTTCGCCCCACTTGCACCCCCCCGGTACGCTGGCTATCCGTTTTCGGGCTTTGCTTGGTCGGTGGACCCCCCTTAAAAGACAAGGTCTCTACTGCTGATTTTTTTTATGCCAAAACAACTATTGTCCTCTTGACTTGTTCCAAAGTGCCCACATTTCGTTTTGCCTTTTTCCGGCGTATCGGTCATAAGAGTGAACGTTCCAAGGCTAGTAGGTTTCAGACGTTCGGCAGATGATTGGTAGGGAGCTTCTGTCGGCTCCCTTCACTCATAAGGGTGTGGGTTAATAGTCAACCGATCCTCTTTTTGGCGTCCGGGTTAGGATAGGGCAAGTCCTTCACTTCTTTTTTCTCTAACCCACCGGATTCCTTAGGCTTCAGTGCTTTTTTTCCGATGTAGCTGAGTTCGATGAGTGCGCGGTTAAGTTCAATCCGATGAGGCCGCTCAGAACCAATACTCTTCCTTTTCCCCCCAACCGGGGACTTATTTTTGGAACCCCCTTATATTGACTCACTGATTTAGGGATTCCCCCAGACCCCGGCTTCCGGTCTCTTTTTCTAAATCCTTTTTTTTTCGCGAGCAGTTCCTTTTATTCGGTCCCCAACCACCGGTATACCACCGTCGGTGCTCCCGGTTCCCTTTTTTTCCCTTTTGACTTTTTCCTGGTTGACCATCGATAACGGTTTTCTCCGGCGTGTTCAGTTCACCTTCGACCACCCCGGTTTTCGTGTCTCTTGGGCCGGTGTTCCCCCTTCCCAACATGTTTTTTTTTTCAATTGTCCCGCAACAACCGATTCGTGGACCTGGCCCTCGACAGTTGACCCCCCGGCTTTGTGACAGGCGTCTCATAATTCTCTCTACCTTTCTTTTTTTTTTAACACCCCCCCCCTGATGTCCGCCCCCGTTTTTTGCCTTTCCGTTTCTTCCGCTGTCTTCGTGGGTGCTTGATTTTCTATGCAGACTATTTCCCGTAGCGCTGTCTCCCCCACCTCCCTCCCTCTTTTTTTATACCGCGATTTTTTTTCCGTTAACTCTCGCTTGCGGAGCCTTTTGCACCACCCCCTTTTTTTCGGTAGGTTCAGGAATCAATTTTCCCAACTCTGTAGGATTTTTTTATTCCCCGCCTCTTCAGAATAACCCACGCCCGTCCCTTCGAGCCCGGGTGGTACCCTTTCCCTCAAATTTTTTGTGCTCAGCGGATTCTGACCGCACGTTGCTCTCCTGCCACCCCACACTCTTTTTTTCCCTCGGTTCCTTTAATGAGCGATTTAAACGATTTAACCAACACGGCGGTTGCCTGACGTAAAGCCCACGTCCTAATACTTTCTGCCAACTCTTTGGCTGTCCCTCTTTTCTATGAGCGTTTCTTTGCAACTGTTCGGTGGCACTGACACGCCTCGATAGCCGACCCTCTTTGAAGCCCGACCCCTTCTGAATTTTTCCTTTCTTTTTTCTTATCAATACTCACCTTTGGGTTTGTTGGAGGAGAATCAGTTCTCCTCCCATGTTGTCGGCGTTCCCCCAAAGCTTCGTTTTCCCTCTTACTTTCGTGCTTCCCACACACGCCCCTTCACCGTTTGCCCTCTTTCCCCTATCTGACCCGCCAGTCCCCCCGCCCACTTCCCTGGCGTGGGTTTTCCTTTCCCGTCAAGTGGTGCAAGCTTATTTCCTCTTGCCTTCTATTTACGCCTTGGCGGTCACGGAGCACCCTCTTATTTTCGCTCCCTCTGGGCATTGTTTAACCCCGTGGCCTGTGTCCACCGTTGCTAGTATTTGATTTTGTGAGGATGTACGGCGTCCCCCACCCGGACCCTATTGATGTCATTTCTTTCCTCCTCCATCCCCAAACACGGTTGTTTTTTTCTTTCTTTTTCGCAGAATTTGATCCTGCGGTTGGGGGGGCCTTTTGATGATAGTGGGTTGATGCCCCTTTTTCGGACCTTTCTTTCTTCCTAATGACTTCTACCTAACGGCTGGTCGCCGGACCCCCTCCCTCCCCCCCTTTTTTTAGCAGCGTCTTTCCTTTTTGCCTGGTCTTCCGGGGCCGGCAACCCCACCCTCCAGTCGTACATATTTTTTCTCTTTGGTTCCCCGTCCCCCTTTTTTCGGTATGCGTCCAGTGCCCTTCCCCGAGCCCTTTTTCCTTTTTAACGGACAACCGCCGCCGAACCGGGTGAAAAAGCTCCCACCCCCCCCTTCCTTCAGCACCGTTTCTTCCGACTTTGTACCCCAAATGGGATTTTCGTCTTTTCCCCGAAGTGCCTTTTGCCGTTTCACTTTAGTTTTTTAGTCACCCCCTGTTTTTTTTCCCTTTGTCGTTCCGGCGAAGGGGGGCTCTTTCCCAGTTCTTTTCCTTTCCAGCGTACCTTTTTTTTTTTTTTCCTCATTACTTTAACCGAACCCTCTGATTCCCCGAGTTTCAAACGCGTCGTGACCCCTCTCGATTCTTTGGTGGCTTTTTCCCTTTGAGTTATCTTCCTTTCCGTTGGGTTTTTTTCCTGAACCTCCCCCTTTTTCACTTTTCGTCCACCCAACTCCCTTGGCTCAGGCCCCACGCTGTTGAGCTAAGACAACTTCGGGGACTTTGCCTGAGACGTACCCCCTCCCCCATCTTCTCATTTCAAAATCCCCCTGGATTCGCTTTCCCTTAGCGATAGCATACCACTTTTAGACCCGTGGGACCTCTTCCCTGTTCTTTTTTCTCGTTATCCTCTTCCGCCGCTAACGAAGACCGGGGCACTTCCTTGGCCAGTCCTTCCCCTCTTAAGAATGATTTTTTTTTTTTTCTGTTTGACTACACCATGCGCTGTTGGACGGGGGTTTTGCCTTTACCCCGTCAACCCGCCTCTACCATGTCTGCTGAACTCCTCTTGAGGCGGTTGGCCGTTTTGTGTTGTCTCATGATTTCCCCCTTTTTTTTGAAGCAAAAGTTCGTGCTTTTTTGCGCGTGGTTCGGGCCTCACTTTTTTTCCCCTGAAACTTCTCTCCGACGGGTTTCCCGGACCTTTTTCCCCCCCTTGCACCCCTTCCCACGGTCCCTCCCCCCTTGGTCCTTTTCCTCCCCCCCTGGGTGTGTTTTTTGACACGTTTATGATGTTCTTCAGGGCAAATTTTCTCGGCGGACCCACTTGGGTGGTGACTTCTTGCATGATTTGTCGGCCGAGGGTCTTTTCCTTCGAGGGGTCGGACCGGGGAATTGTTGATCCCCCTTCTCGAGCTTTTTCCGCTCTTCTTCCGCCCCCCGTCATTCGGTACGGTCCCCCCTTTCCGGTCGTTGACCCCCCCCCATTCTTTCCCACGATCGCCCCCTGTCTTCCCGCACCACGACGGTAGGGGAAACTCTTCTTTCCGCTGATTTCACACACTTCCTTTGCACTTTTTCGGCCGTTTTTCCAAGGTCCAACGGGCCCCCAAGATCTTGGCGTGCCTTTTTTTACGAGACCTCCGTCAACACTGCCCCTGTCCCCCCCCCTTTTCATTTGATTTGTGTCTTCTGTATTAATAGCGGACAGTCAAGGCAAAGACGCAAGGGTTGTTCCCCCCCTCATTAAGAGTTCGGTCCCCCATCTCGGCAAACACCCGTTGGGAATCCCCGGTTTCTCCTTCCGGCACTTTTTTTGTTTTTCCTGGAATGGCTTTTTTTTTTTTTTGTTGTAGGTCCTTGACCCTCGGTAATGACTTCCCCTTAGTTTTGTAGCTGCCTTGCGGCCTTGTCCGTAAGATGGACCTGCCAGGATTTCCCTTTTTTCTTTCTTCCTACGTTCTTCGACAAGAGTCCTTCAGGTGTTTAGAGGGTGCTTTTTTTGTCTTTTCCGGCTCCCACGGTACGTTTTTAGCGGACTGAGTAGTTGAGGAGGGGTGGTGGTTGCGGGGCGTTCCCCCGTACGTTTTTTTTTCCCTTCGGCCCTGGTGGAGTGCCGCGAATCTTTTCACACTGGCATGTCACATGCTCCCCTTTTCAGTTTGACACCGAACAACAAACGCTGTCCCCCGGACGTCCCCTCTTCCTCCACAGGTTTCTTGAGGTCGGGCTGGTTTCAACTAGGTGGCTCTGTTGACTTTTGGTGTGCGCGCAGTTGCTTTTCCAGGAGGGTAGTTGGAGGGAAAACTCCCCCCCCCCCTGGAATTGATTTTCGTTTCTTTTGAGGCTCTTTTTTTTTTCTAGAGTGCAACCCCTTTCTTGGGTTTATACTTCCCTACGTTTTGACGGGACACGTAGTCTCGTCATTGGCGCATTCTCTCTATTTTTTCCCTCCAGAGTAAACGTTTTTGGTGTTTTGTTTGCTCGAGATTTTTTTCTTGACCAATGGTAACAGTTTTTCTCCAAGGTCTTTCCCCAAATTTCGGAGGTCAGTTTAGAGGTTGGTTTTTGCTCACCCGCTCACAAAACCCCTTAAAAGCCCGTGGAGAGCATTAAGGGTAGAGAGTTGTTCTTTATCCTGACGGCCCCAGATCCGTTCCCCAACACGTCTATTTTATGGGAAGATCCCCCTGCCCTTCGTCCCCACACTACCTTCCCTGCCGATTTTTGTTGTTTTGAGTTTTTTCTAGTAGGTCACAGATTCGGATGTTGCTGACTTGTTGTCGTACTCTGGATTCGCTTTGAAATGCACGGAAGTCCCTTTTTTATTTTTGCCTACGTTTTGTTTTTTTTTTCCCAGCACCCCCCCCAGTTTTGTTCAAAACGGAACGCACCTTCGACAATTACCACGTGGTTTTCCGTCCCCGTTTTGGGACGTCCTGCGTCCACCTTGGACAATTTATTTCCCCCCATTCCTCTTTACGGGTTGTGGTTTCCCCCGACCCGGGAACCAGCTTTCTTCGTCCTCTCTGTTGCATCCTTGATGAGGGATGTCTTGAAGACAAGTCTTATCGTATGAGAAATTTCTTTGACCCGGTTCAACCCCTGAAACAAGATCGTTTTGGCACGCATCCCACCCCCCCCCCGCCCCTCCCTCCCGTTCCCATCATTTACGTCCAAAAAGATTTTTCCCCTTGACGGGCGATGGCGGAAGTGACAACCCTAAACCGTTTTTTCTGATTTGCCTTTTTCACTTTCTTCGGGACTTCTTCCCAAGAAAACCCCCCCCCCCGAATTACCTTTTTGAGGCCATGTCACTGTTTTGGAGGTGTTTTTTCACCAGTAAAACTGCCCCCTGGTTCGTACGTGCCCAGTGGGAATCCCTTCCTACCCCTTGGTTGACCGATAATCCGATTTTTCTTCCCCAACCCCCTCACCGGGTAATCCAGTCGGTTGAGGGTCTCCCTGCTATCTTGCCCCGTACGCGGACTTGACCTTCGTCAGTGAAGTTGGCGTTCCCCTCCCCTCTCAGTAATTTTTTTTTTTTTGCGCTCCCCTTGTGATCATTGCCTGGCGTGGCCCATTCATCATTGGCAAGACCTATTTTCATGACTCCCTCCCTTCACCCACGTGTTGTTTTCTGATGTCCATTTTTTCCCCTTTCCCTCCCCCCTTTTTTCCCTCGGTTTCCCTTTTCCACCTTTTGTTTCGTTAACAAGTTTTGTTTTTTTTTTTTTTCACCGTCTTTTTGATGGGTCTTTTTTTCCGGCGGATGTCTTCAGCCTCAGTTTCCTTTTGTTCATTGACGGGCGCACCCTCGTCTTTCCTGGGCCTTTTGATTTCGACTTTTTTTTTCCTTCATATTACCCAACCCGGCCAACCCCCATTTACATTCAGCATAACACTTTATCTTTTTAGGTGGCCTGCGGTAGGTGACCCCTTCCCCCCTTAAACGTCCTTGCTCCATGGATGTTCCCCGGCAAAACCCACCCACCAGCATCGATTTGGGCTTCCCATTTGCTCCCGTCGTACGCTGGGTAGCGCTCCGATTTTTCGAAACGGTCTGTCTTGGTGGTTTGGTAACAGTACCCGATTAGGTTCCGTTTTTTTTCGGCTAGCAGTCCTGAATTTTCCCCCCTTTTATGTGATTTTTGTTTTTGCAAATTCCCCTCTGTTTGGGCCGTCCCTTTCCTTTTAGTCATGTCTTCACCCCGTGATGGCGTTTCCTCTTCTCCGGATGAGGGTTTTTTTTTTGCTCCTTTTTTTAGAGTGAGATTGGGGCGGAGAGGATTGATTGGCAGCCGCATTTCCCAGCCGGTTTTCCAACAGCTGTGTTTTTTTTGTAACCCCCCCTTGACCCCATTTTTTTTTGTCCTTTCCGCTTTTCTTTTTTTCAGTTATGCGGTGTTTCCCCCAAGAACACGTTCTGTTTTCTTTAGATGGGGATTACCTGTCCCCTAGTTTTTTTCCTCCGCTTTAAGCCAAGGTCTCCTTTTTCGCCACAAAAAACCCAGGTACGCGGTACCTTGGGAAACCTTTTCGATCCGGTTTTTTCCCAAAGTGAGGCATTGGTTGTCGTATCGATACCCTTGCTCCTTTGTGTGTACCTTTGTTTTTCCCCTACCGGTTTCCCCTCTCTTTTACGGTTTTCCCCCCCTTTTTCCAAGGATCTGATTTTTCCTCGCACTTTTTCCCATTCCCGTGGAACGTTATGAATAAGGCCGGCCCCTTTTGGGGTAACGACTGCCATTTTTCTCAGCTACTTACACCCCCCTACTGCTTTTTTTTTCTTGCGAGACCGGTGTATCGGGGTCTCAGTAGATTTTATTTTCTCAAAGTTATGGTTAGAAAAACCTTCCCCCCCACCCGCCTTTCCTTTCGTTCCCTTCCTCCGGTTCTCCCCGTCTTCGAGATTACCGTGTTTGGATGTTTTGGCAGGCATCCATTTCTTTCAAGATAGTCGGTGTTATTTCCCTCCCCGCTTCACATTCCCCCCATCTTCTTTTTCGACTAATCCGGTGGAAATGTGCCGCTGTATCCCCCCACTGCCAATATCGTGCGGACCCTTCCACGCGTCACCCCAGACGGCCTTTTTTGTATTTCTCCCCCTAAACTCCTGCAACAGTGTCGGGCCGCTTGTTGTCAACAAATTGAGGCCGTGGCCGTTTGGGTTTCCCCTTGCAGTCGCTTTCAGACTTTTTTTTTTCCCTTATGGACCCCTACCTTTCTTTGTGTGTTTGGCCTCCCCACTGCCCTTTTTCCTTTCGGGATAGGACACGCCTTTTTGACCGCGCCGTTCCCACAGTGTATCTGGGTCCTCTCTCCTCTTTTCCCCTTTTTCAGTTTTTTGTGTTGAGATCTCTACCAGAAATTTTTTTTTGCGTGGTAAACTGCGTCTCTATCCCGAGTACTGGCCCCGGTTTTCCACCAACCCTGTACTGGCCGTCTCGCCGCGCCCCTCCCCCGGCCACTGCTCTTTCCGTCGAGTCGTCCCGCCCCCCCCCCCCCCTCCCTGTTTTTCAAGAGTTCTTCTTTTGTCCAGTCGTGTTTCCGAGTGGAGGCGATTGCAAGATTCGTTCTCTCGTGGGCATGAGGGGCCACCTGGCGGTCTGTCCCCCGGAATTCGCTCTTGCTGCGGATTGGAGGCCTGGTCTGCTTGGGTTTCCTTCCCCCCCAACGACCCCTCCCCTTATTGCATCCCTGCCGAAATAAAACTTTGGGCGCTCTCCGAAGCGATGTTTGGTGCGTAACCCGGCCCCGGGGGGCCTGACGCTTGAGTTGTTGCAGACTTGCGTGGGCCACCTTCCCGTCCTCCCTCTCTCTTTACCCCTCACCCCCCCCTGGTCTGCGAATTCCCGTCGCAGAGTTTCCCGATGCTCGTACCCTCTTTTACAACGTCCGTTGTTGAGGTCACTCTTTCCCTAGCCACCTCAAACCTCCTGTGCGTCGGTTGTCCGGTTGTGCCCCTCCTCTGTTTTTTTCCCCCCCTTTTTCGTCCACCGATTTTCTTACCGGCTCCGCTTGGTCCCCCCCCTGGGCGGATGCCCCTTTTCTACTGTGTTCAAAAAACCAACCCCATTGGACTGATCTGGTTCCTTCCTTTGAGCCTGCCGTTCCCCTTTCCGCTTCCTGGGGCGGTCTACTGGCTTGCCGCGACCGACATCCCCTTTCCCCAAACGGCGTTTTTTTCCCCCTTGGGCGCATCCCCAAAAAAGTATTTCTTTCTCTCTTTTTCAACTTTTTTTGACCGTCTCGCTTGAATGCGGGCTGATCATCGTGATTATCTTATTTTTTCTTCACTCCGCTCCCCTTCTCCCCACCTCACCCCTTATCTAGGACCTCCCCCCAGTTTTTTTGGCCTCCCATCCTGGACAGCCTCCTGCCCGCCGATGAACCGCCCCCCAACACGCTCGTCGAGGCCCCCCTACCGTCTTTCTGCTTCTTTTTTGTCGCTCAAACAAAGTCCCTTTCCTCCCTGGTCCCTTCCCTGTCCACCTTTTTTTCGTCGCTCGCGCGGACATTGTGTGCCTCTGTTGCTTCACTGGATGTTTTAAGATTTTTTTTTGAGGTTTTTCCGCCAAGACCAGTTCCCTGCCGTGTTCCTTTTCCTTTTTTCCCCCTGCCCCAGTGCTGAATAGCCGTTTTTTTTGTTACCGTTTTTGTCGGCTGTCTGCCCCCTGTTCGCTTTCCCTCCAAGGTCCCATTGGGGGAGAGATGTTTCCTCCCCAGATTGTCCCCCTTTTCCTCCCCCTGTCTCCTCCTTTCCCGACCCATCACACCTTTCTCCCCCACCGACACCGCCCTTGTTTCCGACAAAAGGTTTGTCTTTCGTCCCCCCTTATGGTCGTGGACAAATTCTCCTGGATCAACCACGTTTGGTTTTTTTTCCTTTTTCTGGGTTTCGTGCGTTGGCCTGCTGGTTCTGGAGAGGGGAACCGGTCCCCTGGTTGGCCCTTTCACTGTTCGAGCCGACCTTGTACTCTCTGCGGCCTCAATTAACCCTTTTTTCCCTCCTTCCAACGTACGTCTTTGCTGTTTCGCTATGGCCCACGATCCGCTTCCAAGACGGAAAAGGTTATGTTTTTGCCCCCCGCGTGATGGGAGATTGACGAGGGTGGACCCAGTCCTTATCAGTGTACCAGGGTCTTCCACCTTTCCCCCGTGCCACTGCTGGCGAGGGTTTTTGTGTCAGTTTACGAGGACCGCCCCTTTCCCGTTCCCCACCCATTCCAAGGGATCCCCCCTGGTCGGGTGGTCTGTTTTTATCCAGTTCGCCGGAGAAAAAACGCCTTCCCCAATTCCCCAAGTCTTTGCTTAGGGCACTTGTCCTCCCCCATTTTTCGTGCCCCCCACTTTTGGCTGTGCTAATGATGCTCGTCCGTAGGCTTAGGTTATGCTGTCGGCGGGGCTTTTGGTTTCCTGGCCCGAAGGTTCGGTCCAGGCTCTCCGTCTGTCCTTCGGACCAGTCCCTCCCCCCTTGCCTAGGTGGCCGTCATCTGCTTCGGACGCTTTTCCCCACCCTTCGTGATACCCCTAGCCCAGGCCTTTCCCCTTTGCTAGGGCGTTGTTCGGGGCGGGCCCTACCCCCCCTTGCATTCTTTGCCCGAGTAACTTTTTTTCCGAGTTTGCGGCGGTTGTTGGTTGTCTTTCTTCCTTTTTATTCTGTGTTCTTTCGACCCCCGATCCCAAGGTACCCCCCGCATTTTTTCCTCCCTTCCCCTATCAAAATTTCCCAACAACAAAAAATGGACCCCACTGAGCGACCTTTTGGGCGGGGTCCGTATTTGAGGGGCGAGGGCGGGTGACCCCTCCTTCCCCTAAGTCCCCTTTTTGGAGTTGGTCGGCGCAGTGTATTTCCCCCGTTTTGAGTGCCTAAGGACGCTTTTTCGCGTTTTCGACTTGGAACAAATCTCATGTATACGGGAACCCTTTCCCGGTATGTTTTCCCCCCTTTTCGGAAACTTTTCTATATACTTTTTTTACCTAGTTTGGTTTGTTTTAGTTCTCTGACCTGTACTAAACGGGACGAAGGTCTTCTGAAATAGAGTTTTTCTCTTTTTTTCTCCCCCACCCGCCTTGTTTTTTTTGTGTTTTTTTAGGTTGAAGGAGGTTTTGGTTCAGCCCAAATTCCCGGATACGTGCGCCGCACTCAAAATTTCTCTTTGGAAGGATTTTTTTCCCCCACGCCCTTCTCCCAATCACATAGGACCCCAAGAAGGTCCTTACCCTCTTTTGGTTTTTTTCGATTGTCGTGCATGTTGATCGGGGTTGGGCTGACCCGTGACGTGGTAGTCTTTGCTTCGTTTTCTTGAAACCCTTTTTTCTTTTTCTGCATCCCCGCAGCCCCCAACCAACAACCCCCCCCGAATTTGCGTCATTTTCTTCCTTCCTCACCCGAAAGGATTTTCAGTTTTTTGTTTTTTGTGGCGCCCACAACCCTGACAACCCCCTGATAGGGCTCTTTCCTTTTTTTTGATGTTCCCATTCAGTGATCAGGTCTGCAAGTTGACGGCCCTGGCCGTCTTGGCCCTTTGTGCTGCTGGCCCGCCCGCAGCATCTCCGGGTTTGGAAACGTTTGCCCCTACTCCACCCGCCCCCCCCCAAGCCCCCCACGTTTGCCACGGTTCCTCCCCCCCCCCTGCGTCCACGCCTCAACCCCTTTCACGGCAACGCTTTTCTTTTTTTTTTTTTCAGGTTTTCGGCTAACGTTTGCCAACCCTTCCCCCCTCGTGGAATGCCTTCTGCCCTTCTTTCTTTGACTGACCTTTCCCCTCCGGTCGACTTCATCTTTTCAGAACCCCACTTTTCCATTTTCATTAGTTTTTGCGGGGAGGCAGGTCCCCCCCCCCACGCCAAAGACCCCCCGTCTTTTGGCAAGGGTCCCTTTTGAACTGCTTTACACTCAACCCCCTTTTTAAAATGAGCCCCTTTTTCATGACTCCCATTACTCGGTCCCCCGAAAAGGTGTGTGTTGGTCCCTCCCCCCATCTTTGGCTTTAAGCTTTTCCCCCTCCCCCCCAGCCTGTGGAATTCCCCCGTCGTTATTTTTTTTTTGTTTGGCGTCCCCCTCAGAGCGTTGTTACCCGATAAGTTCTCTACTTGCCCTTCCCCTCAATAAGGGAAAAAAGGCCCTCCATGTTCCTCCTCTCTTTTGCTCCCCACTGATCCCCCTTTTTCTCCGTCGCAAGTTTTGCCCCCTTGCTCCACAGTCAGAGTGTTTCGTCACCATGGCTCTTTGTTTTCTTTCCCCCTGTTATGGTTTTTGGCTGGTTTTTTTTTTCTTTGACTTGGATTTTTTTTGATTCATCAGGTACTTGGACAGCTGGCTCCCCACCCACATGTTCTGGTAGTCCCCCTTGTGTCTTTTTTTTGCGCGACGGGATTCGGGGACCCCCCCCCCCCCCGGACAACATTTTTAAAGTGTTATTTGATTAGCAGACGTTTTGATTTTTTTTTTTATCCTTCCTGTTTGTCTGTGTTTTCTGGGCCCCCCCCGGTCCCTTTCCCCACCTTTTGAGCATTTCTTTTACGCCCCAAAAAACATCGGGGTTTTTTGCGTTCGTGTTGGGGTGGGGCTTAATGGACATTGGTCTTCCTGTAAGTATCTCCTTGTGTGGTAGTTATGGCCCATAGCTACTTCCGGACGCCAACCCCGTCTTTCGGGGGGTTGGTTAACTTTGAACTTTCTTGCTTTAGGGTCCTATCGCTCTCAATCCCTTGACCCCCGTGTTGTGGCCTCGCCCCCTTTAAACCTCCCGCACGATGTATAGTTGGGAGTTCCGGTCCTCCCCTTTTTCTACTGTTTCGACCAACTGGGGCTTTCTTCCCCTTCTTACTCCCTCCTTGAGGGTTTTCGGACTTGGTCGGCTTTTTGAAATTTGCCCCCTTTCTCCTTTGCGGGCTTTTTTTTTTTTTTATCCTTCCCCTTTCGGCAGCAGCATTCCTCTTTTTTGGGTCGGACGACCCGCTTTTGTTTGAACACAATATCGCGACCCCTGATTCGTTACCTTCTTTCCTCCCCCGAAAACTTTTTCCCTTGTATTCTGGGATTCCACCCTGTTGACGCAGTTTTGCCCCATCGGTCTCCACAAAACCCAAAGACGGCTTCCCACCCCCATGTTTGGGAACCAAAAATTGACTACGTCGTTCACATGACCTTGGTTTACACGGATAACGTTGTCCTCCCTGGCGAGGAAGATTCCCATCTGAAACTTTCTTCTCTTCCTTTGTTTGTAAGGTTGACCACTCCACGGTCTGTCTTGCCATCAAACTGAGTTCCCTGCTCCCCGCCTGGAGAAGTTCCTCCCTTTCTGTTTGTCCGGATAAGGACTTCCTTTCGATTCACCTCCTTGCTCCCCAGGATCGTTCTTTCCGCGTTTTCTGGTTCAACCAGTCGTTTCGAACGCACTTGTATCCGTTCACCAACAGGGCCGCTTTTTTGAGTCCCCCTCCCCCAAGTAGCCCTGCAACCCCCCCTTGTCTTTCCCGTGTCTGAGTTCTCACCCTACTTTTGTGTGAGGTCGGCCCCGAACTTTCAAGATAGTGTTTCCCTGCCTTTTTTCTTTTTTTTATGGACCGAGAGTTTAAATCCCCAATCTCCACTTCGCTGAATTTCCACCATTACAGCCGCATGTTCATGTTCCCCAGAGGATATTCAAAGAAATGACGTTTTCCTCTCCCTTCCCAGCTCCATCTGTCTTTCGCTTTGCGATTAAGCGGTCCCCCATCTGGGCTCCTGAACTCGGAACTTTAAATCCTCTTGCAGGTTTTGCCTGTTTGGCCCCCCCGGTTTTTTTTTTGGAGTCGTAGTATTTGAAGTCGACCCCTTTGCGTTTCAAATTTCTGGGTGTGTGTTTTTTGTGCCGGCCCGTTCCTTTCTCTTAGCCGACCGCTCAAGACGCTCCCCCCCATGGTGACTTCTTTCCCTTCTTCTTTTTTTTTTTGTTGTTGTTGTCGAGAGTGATTCCATGTTTCGGTCCGCGTTCCTTGCTACTTCCCTCTCTTCGTGTCCCGTCACCCACAAGCCGGCCTTTTTTCTTTCCCAAGCTTTTCCCCCTCTTTCATTTTTTTCGACAGTCCTGCTTCCTTCCCCCACCTGCTCCCCATTCGGCGTGCGATGTTTTTGTGCCCGCGTGGTTGTTTTCCCTTCGTTATCGCCTGATCGGGCTGTGCGTACTTTTCTCCTCGGTGGCAGGTCTAGCAAAAGTTTCGTTTTCGACTCCTGTTTTCCCTTTCTCACATCGTTTTTTTTTTACCGTTTTTACGGCGCGGGGATCGAGGACGCGCGGCAAGGAAAGCCCTTTTGATCTGGATTTCCTATTCCTGCCGACCTCCACCTGTGAGTCTGAGAAAGCTCTTTTTCCCCTTTGTCCTGTTTCTCCTTAGTTTTTCTTTAGCCTTTTTGGGTTGCCATCGTAGCACTTGACTATACCTCGACACTCCGTTTAAAGCTTTTTCGCACTTTTCTTTTTCTCCTCTGCAGGTCGTCCAACCTGGCACCCCCCCGCCTGCCTTCTTTTTCCTTTTTTTCCTGCCTGTCCACTCATGGTCCTGCGATTTGGCCCTTCCCCATGAGTGTCCGTTCCCCCCACCCCCTGAGCGGACCTGTTTCGGCACTTCCTTTTACAGCTGAAGCCCTTCCGCCCCCCCTTGATTCCTTTTACCACACCAGCATGCATGGACGACGGTTGTTTTTTGTTTTTTTCTGTCACCCGGGTATTCCCCCGTTCTGTTTTCCGTCGCACTCCTTCTGCTTGCCCCCCCCAGCGACAACCCCCCTAGGTTCGTTCCAGCTAGTTTGAACTTCTGTCCGGTCTAAATTCCATCGTCCGATTTAGGGATTTTACCTTCGTGCACGTTAAGGAAATATCTTTTTGTGATCTTGTCGGTCATTAAGCTTTTTGTTCCCTACCCTGGCCCTCCCCCTTCCGATTCCAATTCGTCCTAAAGTCGGTCTTTCCGGGCGGTGCCGAGTGTTTTTTGACTGTCTCCTTTACAGGATAAGCGGCCTGACCCAACTTCTGGGATTTCTTTGCGATTTTTTTTTCAAACCTTATTTGCTGTCCTTCCTTATTCCTCAATGAACCCACCCTTTCCTGCTCTGACGGCGTTTCAACGAGCGTAGGTAGCGCTTCCGACATCACTTGCAGCCGACCGCTTACGCCCTTTGTGGGGCTTTTTGACTCCATCACCCCTTTTTTGAGAATGAACCACCTCTGCCTTTGGTAACGGTTGACCCTGCACGCCACTCCCGCTAACTGGGTCGTCCAACCACTGGATGTTTTGCTTGCTCCGATGACCGCCCCGCCCTTCCAGCCCCGCCCCCCCCCCCGCACAGAGTGCTGGACCCGCGCAGGTTTGCTCCCCCTCTGTCAACTTCGAAATGATGATATCCCCCCTCCCTTCGTACCACCCCCCCTTTTTTCCCCCCCTTTCCACAGCCATTTTACGACACTTCATTGTACGACAAAGTCATTCGTTGCCCCCTTGAGTTTCTTTTGAGATCGACACCGTTGGGATGTTTCCGTTACCTGTGCTTTTTCCGCATTTGGATGTTGGACCTGTGAGGGGGGTCCCGGCCCTTTTTGCCCTGTCTCTTCCCCATGAGTCCTTTTTCTTTTATTAGTTACGTTTTCTGGCGGCAGCCCCACGTCACTTCCGTCAGTACTCGGCGTTTTTACGCGGGCCCCCCCCTTTGGCATCTTCCTGGAGCAACTACCTTCCGGTTTTGTCGAGTATATATTTGAACTTATTGCACCGTGTTTTCGGAAGCCCCAACGTTCCCAGGTTTTTCCCCGACTGTTTCTGCGGACTTTTTTTTACTTCCGTTGCCTTTTTAAGCCCAAACACAACCGATTACACCGGGATTGAGGTTTTTTCGTCTTGTATTGGCATTCGGACCGTCCTTCAAATCAGAAGGCCAGGAACGAGTTTCATTTCTTTTTTCCCCGGAGGCCAACTTTAGTCCCCAAAGAGTTTCTTGCTAATTCTTTCTTTTTTGCATGTGGAAAGTTGAGGTTGTTGCGTGGAATTTGTTTTTTTTTATGGACCTTCGTTTTGTCCCCTGGGCATTTGCCGCCCACGAGATCTTGCATTTTCTTCTTTTCCGACCGAAGAAAACCGGCTCTTCTGGCCCCTTTTCCATTTTCGACCGCGGACCCGGGGTTTTACTTTTCTCCTACGGGCCTTCCAGAGCCCTTTCCCTTCGTAGTTGGAAGTTGAGTAATGGGGGCCTCCCCACCATGAGGTCGTTTAGGGCGACTAAGGTTTCGTGTTGCTCTTGTGTGGGGGAGTTCCCCTGAGTCTACTTCATCTGCATTTTATCTTGTTGATTTTAGAAGCCCCACTTTTCCTCACCCCCCCTATTAAGCCTTCCTGTCAAATTAAATTTTCCAACAATTTTTCACAACCCCCCCACGTGAACCGCGTCACTGAATCCCAAAGGTGAAGGTCCGGATTTGTTTCCTCTGAGTGCGCCTAGGAACTGATTCTACCCCGCGTGGCGTGTCCCTGATTGGCCCCCTTTCCACAGGGGTGGTGGCCACCACCCCCATTTCCTTCAATGCAGGGTTCTGTGTTTCCGCGGCACCCTCCGACGTTTCAATGATTTTTCTGGTTCCTCTTCGGCCCGTGGTCCATTGCCGATATATTTCTTTTTTCAGCCCCAACTTCCGTTTTTTTTTTGAGACCGCTTTTGCCGCATGAAAGGCGACGGGGCACACCCATTGGTGAGTTTCGGCTTCCCCATTTAGAGTTGTGACTGCTCCAAACCACCTCTTCAACGATATACCCCGCGTTTTATTGTCCCCACCTGTGAAGGTCCCCACTTTTTTTCGTTTAGCTGAAAATTTCACACCCCTTTTCCCTATGCTTCTTTTAACCTCGACCTAAATACTTTTCCCCGCCCGGTCTTCCTCTTTTTTTTTTCTCTGTTCGCCGTTGTTTCGTGTCCACTTTTAGATCGTCTTGTTATTTGACCCCTTTTTCTGGGAGTTAGTTCTGTTTTTTTTCATAGTCAAACAACATGGCCATTGTTTGCCCCAATCTCCTGTTGTCCCGCCCACCCCCCCCAACCCTTAAAACGACCTGTCTTTCAATATAAAGTTCACCCTATTTCCGGTGTATCCCTCAGCGAACCCCATATCACCCGGTCAAATAGGGTTCCTTCAACTCCTTCTTTTCAAGAACAGGTGTTGCCTTTTCCCGGACACTGTCCTTCCGATCTGCGTGCTGTGTAAGGCTGATTTCAGAACCCGTCCCCCCCCGGGCTCGGCTGTACCGTCTGCCTTTGTTACCCGACCCACATGAAATTTGTCCGTTAATCCCCCCCCCCTTTCCCAAAAAATTCCCCATTTTTCATCATCATTTAGCACTCCAAACCTCGGTTTCTTGTGACGGAGGTAGGCTAAAGGGAAACAATAACCCCTTGGTGGGAACTAGTGTCACTTATTTGTTTTGGACTCTTCTCCTTATTGCAACCTCACCACCAAGTTGAGGATGGGAAATGGTTGTTGTGGACGTCTTTTCTTTATTTTTGGAGGGATGCACTTTTTACTGCCCCGTAACAAAATGAATCCAGATTTTTTTCTTTACCATGGGAAGGTTTGAAAGGACCTTCCCTACCCACGGTGGCCCCCCTGCGGGGTGCCCGACCCCTTTTGATCCGCACCTAAATGTGTAAACTAACCTGTTTCCCCGGTTTTTGCGTCCGCCTTCGTGCTCTGTGCCCCCATTTTTTTCTATTTACCCTCCCCTTGGTACGTGACGTTCCCCATCCTTTGACAGGTGTTTTGATCTTTGCTGACGTGGGGAGCAACTTTTCCGTGATTCTCCCATCCAGGGAAGTGCCCCCCCCATACCCCTTCCCTAACACTCTCTTCTCAAAAATAACGTGTTTTCTCCCCCTCGAATCCCCCATAGCCTCGTTTGTCATCCTTTCCCCCCCCCCCCTTTTTTTACCATGCCTGGTGGTAGTGAAGACGCTTTGATGGTCAGCTCCGGGCGGGAGATTATTTTCCTTCCCCCCCAGTGCTATGGATTCGGTGATCTTCTCCCCCCCCCCTCGCCGCCCCGAGTGTCGACTTTGTTTAGGTTTTCTTTCCCCTGGCTGGCATAGGAAACCCACACTGCCCACACCCCTTGCCTGCTGTACCTTTTTCCATTTTCAGGAATTCGAAGGCGTTGATTTCTGGGGTAGGTGCAAAGGTAAACAGTTTCCCCATGCTCGGAGTTTTCGGCCCCCCAAACCCCATCTGCTGTTCCCGGTGAGATGGACCTGGTTTTCAGTAAAGTCTTGTTTTCTGCGTGGTAGCGACTACCGTTCACGGGAACGCTTATGGTTGGTTTTGTTTTCCCCGCCGTCGAGTTTGCCGTTTCTTCCTTTGAGGAGTTTTTTTTTTTTCATCCCTTCAAAGTTCTTTTTGCGTTGCTGTCCTTTCCCCCCAATGCCCCTGTTGCTTTCTCCTTGCCCATGTTTAATGATTCCGTTTTTCCCATCCTTTTATTTCCTCTCCGTTCCCTCTGTTAGTTGAGTGTCGAAGGGTCGCTGGATTTCTTTTTGGCGGCCCCGCTTATGGTGGGATCCCGCTTTCTGCAGCCCCTCTTTTCCCCCCTCGTTTTATTTGGCAAGCCCCTCGGTTTTTTTGAAACCATCCTTACCTTCAGGGAGTTTTATGTTGTCCCCCCCCGAACCTCTCCAAACGCGTCATGGGCTTTTCGCCTAGTGTTCTGCGGCAGGGACAGCCCATTACTGCCCCAAACCCTCTTCCCGCGGAACTTGGGGACAATTTTTTTTTGCCTATCCTTCGTTACACCCTCTTGCATTATTGGTGTTTAACGTCCCCTTGGTAACTTTTTCTCCGTGGGTTTAAAGTTTTTCTCTGCCATGCTTCCTCCGGCTGATGTCTGTTTTCCCTCACGGTCGTTCTTCCCTTCCTCGTGCCCTGATTTTTTTTTCCTTGTGTGTTCCTGGTCCCGCTGAAAATAGTTTGAGCCGGATTGTTGCCGGGTGGGTACTACTGCAATATTAAAGGGTTCGACCCTTCCCCTCCCCCCCCCGATATTTGGTACCTTGACTTTAGTGAATTTTGCCTGTTCCTTTTCCGCCCCCTTTGTCTGCAAGCAAACTACTTTAGGGCGCGTGTTCTCCTTTTTTTGCCCTTACGATCGCTGCTATCTTTTCCTCCCCAACCGGTGTGGCGGTTCCTCCTTCCTTTCCATTCCTCAAAGATTCCGGTTACTTGGTATTTCTGACTGCGTTCACCAGCCTTTCAAACTCCCGGTTTTTCCCCCCCCTCTGACTTTCACCCCTGGGACCCCCTCCCCAGCTGTTGCCTCCCCTTTGAACAGCGGGACCGGACGTTCTCGAACACTGCCCCTCTTAATAGAGCCCCTTTTTTTTTTGATAACGCATGTCCAAAAACTCCGGGGTCCGGACCCCCCCTTTAGATGCCGAATCGATCCCAGAAGTGTTGGTTGGCTTGTTCTTCGGAGGATCGGGTTGTGCCTCGTCCCCACCGGTCCTCGTGTGTTGACCTGGTCCATGAAGTACTTTTGTTGATCTAGACGGACGACCTTTTGTGACCACTCCCCCCACACCTTTTTTTTGATCTCTTTCCCATATATCGTTGTGTTGTGGTGCGATATAAAGAATAATATGTTTCCTTTCTGGTCAAAGGTTGGTGTTATATTCCTTTGCCTGGCCCCCCCCCCTGCTTTAACCGTTGCCAGCCCGGGCCCTGTAAATGAATCCTCTGCAACCCTGGCCCCTTTGCTCAGCTTCGTTTCCTTTTTTTCAGAGTTTCCCCCCTCCTTTTGTTTCACCAGCGTTTTATCTCTCTTTGGCCTACGTGCGTTGTCCTGCCCGATTTTTTTCCGTTTTCGTCATTCCGATGGTTGTTATGGAGGACCCCTTGGGTCTTCTGTGTCCCCAATTTGCTTCTTAGATGTAAGATTTCGGTCCTGTCCGCCGCTGAAGACCCACCTGAACCCGTTCGAATATCCTCCCCCCTTTCCCCCCACACCGGTTGGGCGATAGCAGATTGTTCTTACCCTTTTTGCCTTTGGTGATTTGACGTTGGATAATGCTCCCCTTTGGCTTTCCCCTTTCAATTCCTCCCGACTTTCGCACACCTTTTTCTCCGGTCCGTTCATGGGCCGGTAGAAAGAGTATCGAGTAGTCTTTTATTCAATCCAACAAAAGCCCTGTCTGAGGTCCTACGAGGCAACCACACTTTTTTTCCCCCTTTTTTATGCTTGGCGGCCGAAGCTTGTTTTGGTAAAAGGGAACCCCTTCTCCCCCGGGTTTTTTGCCATGACACAAGATTGACCACCTAGCCTTTTTCTTTTCATTAACCAACCTGGTGTCTCTTTTCAAGTTCACGGACGCGCCGGGTCAATTTTAATTTTTTTTTCCAACCTGTTTTGTTGACTGACTTGGCTGGGTCCCCTCGAACACCCCCTAGTTTTTTTTTTTTTCCAGGCTACCCCCCGGTTTTTTCGTGGTGGCTCAATCTTAACTACTTTCGATTTCCGATTTACCGTTCCGTCTTTGTCCCCCTCTCCCGATGGTCCTGTTTGCTGCTAATGCGTCACCTTTTTCCCTCTGTGCTTGCCCTGTCCCAAAATCCCCCCTCCCCCCGCCCTTTTCGATCCTGATGGACCCTAATCCGTTTTAACTCCCCTGAAGAGTTTACTGCGGCCCCGGCAAGCAACGTGCATCGTGATTGGGCCCTCAATGATAGTCCCCTGCATTTAAGTTCCCCTCACTCGTTCTCATGTTCACCGAGAGTTTCCTTTCCCCTTGTATTGCGCTCTCTCACGAATCCAGCCACCATGGCCGTATGATCCCAGTTTTTTGTTGTGAGTTTTGCCTACACATCATTTTCCTTCCCAGTTTTGTGAAGGCGTCCCGTCCCCCCACGACCAAGAAACGCCGATTTCACTTTTCTGTCTTCCATCACCAAGTATGTTCCCGGTTTTCTTTTTTTTTTTGTCCATCCCCTTGCGCAGCCCCAGCAAAAGTTTCCCGATTTGCCCGACTGTTCTGTACCACTTAACTCCCCCTTCCCTTTTTTCTTCCCTTGTCCTCCCCCCCCATCCAGCCCGTTTCACGGAACGAACCGAGCATGTTCCTCCCCAACCAGGTTTTGGAAAAAGGAGGTCTGTGAGGACCCTGTCTCTTCGTCCCCCACATGGTGATTGGTTCCCCCCCAGATTCGTTCTGGCATGGGGGGCTTTCGATTTGGGGTTTTGGGTCCCACAAAGGGACCTGTTTGGGGCGTCTCCTGGGCAAGAGCTAGCTCCCTTTGGAGCTTCACCCCCCTCGTTCCGTTAAAGACCCGGCCGGTTTACCCCCCTTTTTCCCGCGGGAACAGACTCAGTTTACCAGCACTTGAACGTTTCCGTGAACCTTTTGGATTGATTGTTGAGAATTATCGTGGGGCCCACCCGTTTTTGTTTTTCTATACCCTTGCCCCGGTGCCATATTTTGATGGGTCTTTTGTTTTGCATGTTCCTCGGAAATTCCCCCTTTTTTATCCCCCTGCCAGCGTTTCCCCCCCCCTTTTGGCCTCTTTCTTTCTTGAATGAGAAGATTGTGCAACCCATTCAGGCCAACTTAACCCAATGAGTGGAAAAATGTTTTCTGTTCGCCATCTCCAGGAAAACCTTTTTTTTCGTTTTTGGCTTCCTGAGGTTTTTTTTGCTTCCCCGGCTTGGGGGTTTGCCTTGTGGTCTTTTCCAGGCGTGGTTTGGTTTCGGTGTTCCGGCGTTTCAGTCAAATCCCCGAATATTTGCTTGTCGTCCCCTTGCCAATCCGTCTCTTTTTTTTTTCAAGTTCCCCCCTTTGCCCTTTTTCCACTCATAGAAGTTCGTGATTCCCTGTTAGTGCCGGAAGTCCTCTGTTCGAGAATCTCTTCTACCTTTTGTCGGACGTAGACAACGACTTTCCTGGTCCGGCAAGGAAGACCTTTTCGGTCTTTTTTTGGGTGTTGTTTGTGTTCTTTCCGGGCTTCTGTGACCCCGATTTGTTTGCTTTTTCTTTTTTTGATCCCCTGTCCCCCCAGGCCCCCCCCCCCATGTCATCCCCCCATCCATTCCACCCAGTGGCCAAACCCAAAGAGAACCCCCTTTTTTTTTCCCTGTTTGACGCAGGGGGAATTTACTTTTATTTCCTTCGGTTTTGTTTGCCTAGGCTTCTTTGCTCTTACATTTTGTCGGTGGAGAACTCTTCCTTTTCACCAAGGGTGGTGTGCCCCTCCCACTTTTCCCTTACGCAGAGTTGCATTTTTTTTTGTTTGTCTTTTTTGCAACTCGTACTTTTTTTGACTGTGTCGGGTTCTCCCCCTTACTTTTCGGTTACTTTGTCG
>Ga0179591_1298250_pt1 | contig 22156 bp, 20 predicted proteins | sample CZOMad2_1_08_16f_FD_182891 | JGI IMG/M metagenome (GOLD analysis project Ga0179591, IMG submission 182891) | Vadose zone soil fungal communities from Angelo Coast Range Reserve, California, USA - CZOMad2_1_08_16fungal (PacBio error correction) | ecosystem: Environmental > Terrestrial > Soil >... | reverse complement strand
TTCTGAGATTCGCGTTCTTGTCTCCTCCCGGGGTCTGTTCCACAGCTTCCCCTCCGGTTTTTTTTCAATTACTCACCCTTGACGCCGTACTTTTCCTTTCCCACCCGCGCACAATCCTTCCGGTCGTGTCGAGGGTACCGGTACATAAATTGAATCGCTGACTCCTTGGATTGGGTTCCAAGGACATTGTTCCTAGACTCGGATACCAAATAGCACCCCTCTTTAGGGTATTTCCCCCCCCCAATAGCCGCGCACGATGGCCAACTATCAGCTTCTTTAACGACAATTAAATTTGTACAAACCATGGTTCACGCCACCTCCCCTTTTTCAGGGTTGCCACACTCTCGTTAGTCACGCTTACATTGCCTTAGGATTTTTATGTCCGGTTTTTTTTTTGCCTCGCGGTCAGTCCCCCCGTGAGACATCGCAAATCATGGGATCTACTACGGGCCCGGACTGCCCAATGGCTAGTAATATAAGTTTCGTTTCGTTCTACCCACCTACTCGTAATTAAAAAACGGTACGTGAAGGGGCATGGACATCACTGCAACTTTTCTCGTTTTGTGTGATTCTCCTTCCATTTTTCCCCTTTGTTCTTTCAACAATTCCGACTGCCCCCCTGGGGATTTTCTACAAGCTGAACATTTGAATGTACGTCACGTCATTTTCAAAACCAACCCTATTCTTTTTCTCGGGATCCCTTCTCCCCAAACCAGGAGGGTGTAGTGATTATGTTTACATGCTTTTTTTTTTGCAAACCCCACCTGTTCTGTAGTTTCAATGTTCGACCCCCCCCCCCTGATAGGCCGATGGCGATTCTCACCCGTGCACGGTCGATGTCATCATTCAACCTAGGTCCCCTCTAGGATTGAAGCGGTTTAATCCTTTGAACGGTAGTCAAAGATAGAAGATTCCGGGGCCTTCTCTCCAAATGAAAGGTCATTCTGCGGCATTTTGCATCATTCGCTCAGCCTTCCCCCCCCCCTCTCCTTCCAAATTTTTCCCAAAGCCCCAAACCGGATCCTTTGCTCAGGAAAGATGCTCGCCTCCTCTTTGCACTGAAAATACGATGATTTCAACAATGGCTTCATTTTTATGCAGTAACTTGGACTGGAAGAACACACTTCCCAACGACCGAACTGCACCAATGTCATCGGTAGTGGACAAGTCCCCGACACACTCTTTTTAAAAGATAGAATTCTCGCAGAAGGATTTCGTTCACAATGTTTTCCGGAACTGCTCGGAGACTTAATTCTTGTGAATATTTAAATACCTTGCTCTATATATATTTTACTCATACTTCCGGTTTGGTTTCAAGGGTTGGGGGGGGGTTTGTTTTGTTGTTGTTTTGTGGGGTGGTGGGGTGGGGGTGGGGGTGGGGGGGGGGGGCGGTTTTTTGGGGGGGGGTTTTGGTGGGGGGGGGGGGGGGGGGAGGGGGGGGGGGTGTTTTTGGGGGATGGTCGGGGGGGGGGGTGGGGGGATTTTGTGGTTTTGTGGTGGGGGGTTAGGGGGGGGGGATTTGGGTGGGTTTTTTATGGGGGGGGTTTTTTTTGTGGTTGGGGTGGGGTTGGGGGGGATGTGGTTGGGGGGGTGGGGGGGGGGGGGGTTTGGCGGGGTTGGGGGGGGTGTGGGGCGGGTGGGGGTTGTGGGGGTGGGGGGGGGGTGTTGGGGGCGTGGGGGGGCAGGTTGGGGGTCTTGGGGGGTGGGGGTTGGTGTGGGAGGGGGTGGTGGTTATGGAGTGGGGTGGGGGTTGGCGGGGGGGTGGGAGGGGGGTAGGTGCGGGGGGGTGTGGTTTTGCGGGGGGGGGGGGGAGTTTGGTTTTTTTGGGTGGGGGGTGGGGGGGGGGGGGGTGGGGGGTGTGTGGTGCTGGGGGGTTGGGGGTTTTTGGGTAGGGGGGCTGGGTGGGGGGTGGTTGGGGGGTGGTGTTAGGGGGTTGGGGGGGGGGAGGGTTTATTGGGGAGGGGCGGTTTTTTGGTTTATTTGTTGTTTGGGTGGGGGGGTGGGTGGGTGTGTTATTTTTAATTTGTTTGTGTGGGGGGGGTGGGGGGGGGGGTGGGGTTGGGGGTGGGGAGGGGGGTTTTTTTTTTTGGGGTCGGGGGGGGGGGGTAGGGGGGTGGGGGGGTTTTTGGGGTTTTTTTGGGGCGGCGGGTTTTTGGGGGTGGGGGGTGTGGGGTGGGGGGTGTGATTGGGATGGGGGGGTGGTGGGGGGTGTGGGGCTCTCTGGTTGGGGGGGGGGGTCTTGTGTTTCGGGGGGGGGGGGGGGGTGGGCTTTTTTTTTGGGGGGGGTCGGGGGGGGTGTTTTGGGTTTGGTGGGGTAGGTGGTGGGGGTGGGGGGGTTGGGGGGGGGGGGGTTTGGTGGGGGGTGGGTGTTTGTTAGGGGGGGGGCGGATTGGGGGGGGGTGGGTTGTTTTGGTTTGGATTGGGGGGGGGTGGGGGTGTGTTGGGGGGGGGGGGGGTGGGGGGGGTTTTTGTGGGTGGGTTGGGTTGGTGGCTTTTGGGGGTGGGGCTGGGTGGTTTGGGATGTGGGGGGGGTGGGTGTTTGGGGGGGGGGGGGGGGGGTTTTGGGGGGGGGGTTTTTTTCCGGGTTGGGGCGGGGGTTGGGTTGGGGGGGGGGGGGGGGGCGGGGTTTGTTGGTTGTTGGTGGTGTGTGGGGGGCGTGGGGGGCGGGGGTTTGGGGGGGTTTTTGCGGGGGGGGGGGGTTGTTGGGGGGGGGGGGGGTGTTTGGTTTGGTTTTTTTCGGGTTTTGGGGTGTGGGGGGGGTGGTTTTTGTTTGGGGGTTGTTGGGGGTTGGGGGGTGGGGTCTTTATGGGTGGGTTGTGGATGGGGGGTTTGTGTTTGGGAGTGGGGGGGGGGGGTTGTTGGGGGCGGGGGGGGGTTTTTTGTTTTTTGGGGTTTTTGGGGGTGGGTATTGTGTGGGTGGGGGGGAGGTTGGGTGTGGGGGGGGGGTTGTCTTAGGGGGGGGGTTGTTGTTTTGGTTGGTTTTTCTTTGGGGGGTTTTGGTGGGGTGGGGGGGGGGGGTGGGTGGGTTGTGGGGGTGTTGGTGGGGGTGGGTTGGGGTGGTGGGTGTGTGTGTGGGGGGGGGGGGGGGGGGGGGTTGGGGGGTTCGTGGGGGTTTTTGTGGGGGGGTTTGGGGGGGGGTTTGGTTTGGGGGTGGGGTTGGGGGTGTGGTTGGTGGTGGGGTGGGGGGGGGGGGTGGTGGGGTTTGGGGTTGGGGGGGGGGGGGTTTGTGGGTTTGTTTTTTATTTTTTTTTCCACTTGAACTATTGTCACCAGGGGCGCCTTCAAGTCTTTCCCTCCAATGTTGATCATGTGAGACCACCGGTAATGATTTACCCATCTTTTGTTGAGTTCCTTATTCTTTCTTGGGATCCCTCTTGCTACCGGACTGTTGGGTCTTCGCTCTGTTACTTCTTAAAAGAGGGTTTATCGTCCGGTTTCTTTTCTTCCAAGTCATTCAGATGCTTCGATCCCATTGATCACAGGAGCCGTTTTTCTTGCTTGGACCCTTTTTTGTTGTAGTTTTGACTTCCTTCTATTTCTGAGGCCCTGCTTCAAAAATTGCCCGCTTCTTCATCAGGCTGCTCCCTCAGGGATTTTCCCGTTTCCTGCGTTTCACACGCTTCAACCCCACGCCGCGAATGGTCCTCGTCTTCTTTTCTGACCTTCCCCTTCACTTGTAGTACATCGCCATCGGTATCGGTTGATTTTCACTGTGAGACCTCCTTTATATGGGGTAACCGCCCTTGACACATAGTGATGACCCGATCTACCCAGGATCGTTTTAGGCCTTGGACGGCACCACTATTAACCCATCATCTTTTGGGACGGCGAAATGCCACATCTTTGAGATCCTTTTTCCGGCCTCTTTCTTGTTGAGACCCTTCCTTCATATTACACCCCTTCCCCCCAATCACCTCATATAATTGATTGCTGCGTTACTTCCCCTCCTTCCTTCTCCCGTGATTCGCCTTCCGTACGAGGGTGGTTTTCTGTTGTTTTGAATACTCATTTTTTATTTTACCGGCCATGGTCCTTCAGATAGATTTAATTCCCCTTCTCTCTTTTCTTATGTTTCTGCCTTTCCGAATGAAGGCGGTTGCAGACAACCTTTCAGGAAATTTCTCAAGCATGAGTAATCATGACGTCCTGTTTACCTACGGGGAGCCTAGGTTTCCCCGACCACTATGGGCGTTCCCCCCCGGATTGTGCAAATTTTGAAATGGCACTGGTGCGTTCAAGGTAAACCAGCTATAGTTTCCATCTTCGCGGGAGATAGTCTCCCGACCGAAAGTTGGGGTATATTTTGTGAGCTAGGAGACAATGGGCGTGTGGAAGGAACCACTTCTAAATTTAGTCTTCAGAACAGGGAGGTCACCCAATCCGGGCATCTCCCCCGGTACTTTGGGCCGGCACTTTTTCTCCACGAACAGCTTTTTCGGGCCTTTCGGACGGCAAGCACGTTTGGTTTTTAGAACAATTAAAGTTGATTACATCCCGCCATTCAGTATCTCATTTCCCAACTTCTCCACTTAGACAGCTTCCTTATGCTTCCCCCCTTCCCCCTGCCGCTTTCCGTTTCGGAGCCGCATCGCCATCAGATTAACCTTTCCGCTTTTCCCAGATGGTTTCGTCACGCTTTTCCGTCTAACCCTTTCTGTGACGATGAGGTGTCCCATCCTGACAGTGACGTACCATATTGGAAAGCCCTCCTCCTTATTTTCATTTCGTTCCCCTCCCAAACTTCATCCCCCTTTTTTTTCCATTTTCATCCAACGTAGACCCTTTCTACAGCGCGCCGATCACGTGGCCCCTCTAATATCGTCCCCATTCTGTCTTCCCCTCGCCCACAGGACGCTTGCCGACATGTCCCTTTTGTTTTAAAGTCATTCTCCCTGCGATTCTCTTATGAGTAATTTGAAATTTTAGCGTTCATCTCGACTGATGCTTTTTATCTGACGTATCCGAGCCCCCTTTTTTGCCCAAAGCTCACGAAGGCTCGCCGTTAACACAGTCCTTTGCGCTTTTCTTTCCACACTCCCCGATCTTTCTTCCTTTCTCTCAAGTTAAGGTCTCGCCTTGCGGTTTTCGATGCGTCCCCAGAAGCTCAATCCAAACTCTTAGTCCCCTCTCTTACCGCTGACATTTGCGCCTGGAGGGCAATGGATATCCCCGCGTCGTCCCCTTTTACCGGTCTCCGGTCGCAGTCCAACCAATCCCCGATCTTCAAACGACAAATGTTCACAATCTGATCCCCATGCGTTTTGCCCTGTGGACGCTTTGTTTGTTTTAAGACCGTACGCAATCATTGGTGCAATCAGCGGCCCCCGACATTTGCCCTCCCCCCCCTTGTGCCCCCGGGGGTAACGCCCCTCTGTCATACCCCTTAATGAACTCGGCAAAGCGGTCTAATAATGTGATCTCGCCCCTTTGAAATTCATTGGCGTTTAAAGTGCCAATACACCGTACGGCGGTGTAGGGTCGCCTGTTGGTTTTTCACTCTTGGTTAAATTCTCAATGACCCCCTTTGACACAAAGTGCACTATGCTACATAACCCCATGTTCGCCGTTACAGTGAATTTAAAAACAAGTTTTGAGTGGGCCCTTGTTTTTGTGGTGACCGCGGTCCAGGTTAACTGCGATGGCCTTCCACCCCCGATACAGATGGATCCCAAAAGAATGTTAATCCAAGTAATTGACAAGCTGCCCAACGAATTGCCACAATCAGAGCGGAAGAATGTCCCTTGGATGCTCCCAGGTTATTCATTGATGCTGAAAGTCCGCTTTGCATCGTATGCGTTTTTTGGAGAGAACTAAACTTCACACCCCCCCAAAGCCAAGTCTCACCTTTCTCCCGTACCAGGTGAGATTTTTTTTTTCGTACTGGAACCCGTTGCCCAGAGTTACCCCCCAGCAACACTTCGCAAACTAACCTTCCAGAGCTTATTGCCCAATAAATCCCCCCCTTTCCTCCCCCCGGAAGAGTTAAAAATTGTATTGCCTTCCCCCGGACCCTTCCCCCCCCACAGCTAGATATCTTTCGCCGGTTTTGTTTTTCCTTCATTTCTTAAAGCAAGTTTTTTTTCCAAGTTCAAGTCAGAAGAAAGACAACTTTTTATGCGCTATTGATGTATTTTCCCAATAGCTCTCGTTGTGGTTGTCCCCCGTGAGCTCCTGCCTCCCCTTTTGGTTGACTCGTTTCCAAACTACACCACCCCGGTGAATTGTCCCCATTTTATGCGACTTGGCTTATTTTTTTTTTTTTGATCCCTGCTCCAATCTTTTTGCATCGTCATCGCTCCAGCTGAATTCATCAGATACTTATTGCCTCCTTTCTTGATTTGCTTCTGCAATTCTTGATTTTTGATATTTTAGACCCTCTTTTTCACCTTATTTCTTTGACCAAACTCTATTTAACACCTTTACCCAAGTGTTACGCTTTCAGGCCCATACTTGCTCATCGTGACGCTTCCTCAAGAAATCCTAACCACTGTGTTTCACGCTTCGCTGGTTTGTCAAGTAATTTTTATGTTGACTATTTTTCCTCTACAGGACTTTCATTTTTGTCATTTCCGAATCCCGCTCCTCCCCTACCGCCCCTTTTATGCCCTTGAAACGCACCAGATTCCATCTGCGCTTATCAAGGAGTGCCGCTTTGACGAATCTCCGTAATCCTGGGTCCAGGAGGTTTTCGGCGGTGCAGTGTTGTTGAGTTTTTCCAAAAAATGTCAAAAGCGTCCCGTGCAAAAAGGATTTAATGAAAGGTCTTGACCACAGCGTGTACACTTGATATGACCACTACACTGGTATCCTTTTTGCTTCTTGGGAGTTACCCCCCAGTTTTTTAGGTTTTCAGATCGCTGCTCATCGTTACGCCCTCTGGGCCCTTCCACTGGAACTTCTCTCGTTTGTCATACACAGGTGATAAACTCCAGCTTTCCATCGGTACGAGCATTCTTTTATTTGACGTATGCACATACGTCAACACTTGGAAAACTTCCGAGTTAGCTGAGAGAAATCCTAGGTGTGACTGCCTCCCTGAGTTCCTTCCTTGTTAAAACTTCCTCTCGGCCGTGGCCTAAACGGGTTTCACCTTTTCTCTTGCTTCCCACTTTATAATCCCGATCCGGTTTGACTGTATCTTAACCTTAGGAAGAATTCGACCCTTGGTTTCCCTGACACTTAAGGAACACTAACGGAACTTTTCCTGTTTTAGGCAACGTTGATCGTCTCATGGTGTCTCTGGAGGCCCATCATCTCCTGAAGTCTTGTCGCCAACAGGGCTTTATTTTCGGGTGAGACCATGGCTCCTTTCTATTCCCCTTTTTCTACAACTGACGGACTTCCCCCCGTTTGCGGGTCATTCCCTTAGTAAAGGGTTCATTGCTTTACAGGCATATTTTGATACCAATGCATTCCCCTTCCATTAACTTTTCCAGTAGTCAGTTTAGACCGCGTCACCCCCTGACCCCCATTTCACCAGCTGCCTCATCAGACTGCAGTGAATCCGAACCTGCCCTTCTTCCGCAGAAAACCTCCCTCTTTAAGGTCCTGTCAGGGCGGATTGCGTGATATTGAAATCGATTGGATCGCGATTATTGTGTTTGGTAATTCACTCCATTGATCTTTTTCGGACCCCCACCCAAACGTTTCTTAATACGCACCTCCCGACCACGATTTTTGACTCTTTTTTGTGATCCCCCCTTTCCGTCCATTCACGATCGTGAGGGAGCCCCCCAGGCCTCAATGGTTTGTCCAGAACCCCCTTTCTCGTGACCATGGGACTGGCTCCCACTGCCGCCCCTGGTGGCTCGGAAAAGACCCCCCGCACTCTTTTTCCCTCACCTCCATCGTTTCAATCCCTGACCTATGGACCGATCCTATGGTTTGTCCCGACATGTTTGTAACAACATTCAGGACCCACTTTTCCTTTTTTCTTCAAACCCATTTCCCCCCCCCCAATCAGAGACTTTTGCATTATCCTCCTTGCTTCTTTTCGTTGTTGGCTGACCATCTGAGTAAGACCCCAAGTTTGCATACCCTCCCTTTATCTCCCCACCGGCCCTCTTTCAGACCACCCCTACCTGAACTTGGGTAGGAGGTTTTACTACAACTCTCTCGTAATGATCGGCCATTTCAAACGGTTTTAGCCCATTCAATTTTTTCCTTGCCAAGCGCCCCAATCTGTTACGGATTTGGTCTTCTGTCACTTGAGTATGTTATTACAACCCCACCGCCCTTTCCCAAAACGGGATACCCATTCCCCCATGTGTTCTGTCGTTCCACGTATCAATTAACCTATATTATGTCTCAAGTATCCTGCCATTACACCTTCAAAAAGTATCGGGGTGTCATACCCTTCTCCATTTGCTGATGTCCGTACCACATACCCAAAACATTCTTTTCACTGATACTACTGACATCCCTGATGGACCTTAGGAGTACGGTCGATTGTCAGCAGAATTGACAAGTGCTCCCGATATGCTTTTGAAGCGTTTTGATCATGGAAACGCGTAGTCTCCTCCTTGTGTGCTCATTTTATAGCCTCCGCAATGCTGAAACACCTTATTCCTATCCTCCCTTGCAAGGCCATTTTCTCTCACTCCTGCAATGCCCCTTTCTGCCCAACCCCCGTCGCACCCCCTTCCTCGCCTATAAGAGAATATGAATTTTTACCCATTCCGACTCTGACAGCTTTAATTTGAAGTATGCACGAGAACCCCCCCCTTCACCCCAGACAGGCATCCGAATTAAAGTAACGAAAATATTTCAACACAGATAATTACTAAGCTGATAAAAATGAGAGAAGGAAACTTGAAGGGAGACTTGAATTGCCCGAATGTGAGTTCCTATGTAATACTTCTTCCACATTAGCCTTGTTTCACCTTCCTACGTTTGTTTGACGGGGGGGGGGGGGGGTTGGGGGGGGGGGGGTTTTTAGTGGGGTGGTTTTTTTTTGGGGGGGTGTGGGGGGGCGGGTTTGGAGGGTGGGGTAGTTTGGGGGGGGGGCGGGGGGGGGGGGTAGATGTGGGGGTTTTGTGGGTGGGGGGTGGGGGGAGGGGGGGTGGGTAGGGGAAGGGGGTATTTTGTGGGTTGGGTGCTTGGGGGGCGGGCCGTGGGGCGGGGGGGGGGGGAGGGGGGGGGGGGGGTGGGGGGTTTTTTTTGGGATGGGGGGTGGGGGGGGGGGGGGGGGGGGGGGGGAGGGGGGGTTGGGGGGGGGGGGGGGGGGGGGGGTTGGGGGCAGGGGCTTTGGGGGGGGGGCATTGGGGGGGGTGGGGGGGGGGGGGGGGGTGGTTTGGCGTTGTTCGGGTTTTTTGCAGTGGGGGGGGGGGTGTTTGGGGGGTGGGGGGGCTTTTTTGGGGGGTTTTTTTGTTAGGTGGTTGGGGGGGAGTTGGGTGTTGTTTTTGGGGGGTTGGGGCGGGGGGGTTTTTTGGCGGGGGGGGTGTTAGGGTGGGGTGGGGGGGGGGTTTTGGGGGGGGGGGGGGGGGGGGGGGGTTTTGAGGGGTTTTTTGTTTTTTGGTTGGGAGGTTGGGGGGGTTTGGGGGGGGTGGGGTTTGGGGTGGTGTTGGGGGGGGGGGGGGGGGGGGGTTGGGGTTTTGGTTGGGGTAGAGGCGGGGGGGGGGGGGGTAGGGGGGAGGAGGGGGGGGGGGGGGGGGGGTTTGCGGGTTGGGGGGGTGAGGGGGGGGGTGTTGTGTTTGTTGGAGTGGGGGGGGGTGGGGGGGTTGGGGGGGGTGGGGTGAGGGGTATTTTAATTTTTGGGTTGGGGGAGGGGGGGGTTGGGTTGGGGGTGGTTGGGGTGGTGTGGGGGGGGGGGGGGGTGGTTTTTATGTGGGGTTTTTGTTGTGGGGGGGGGGTTGGGGGGGGGGGGGGGGGTGGGTTTTTTGGGGGGGGGGGGGGTGGGGGGGTTAGGGGGGGGGGGTGTTGGGGGGGGTGGGGGGGGGGTGGGGGGGGGGGGTTTTTTGTTGGGGGGGGGTGTTTTTTTTTTGGTGGTCTGGGGTGGGGGGGGGTGGGGGGGGGGGTTTTTGTGGGGTGGGGTGTGGGTGTGGTTGGGGGGGGGGGGTTTTGGGGTGGGGGGGGGATATTGGAGGGCGGAGTGGGTGGGGGGGGGTGGGTGGGTGGGGGTCGGGGGAGGGGGGGGGGGGGGGGGGTTTGTGGGTGGGGGGGGTGGGGGGGGGTTTTGTTGGGGGGGGGGTTTTTTTGGGGCGGGGTTGGCGGGGTGGGGGGGGGGGGGGGGGGGTATGGTTGTTGGGTGTGTTCTTTGTTGTGGGGGGGTGGGGGTTTCTGGGGGGGTGGTGTTGGGGGGGGGGGGGGGGGGGTGGATTTGGTTGGGGGGGGGGTGCGGGGGGGGGGGGGGTTGGGGTCTGTGGGGGGGGCTTGGGGGGGGGGGGTTATTTTTGGGGGGTGTGTTTTTGTGTAGTTTTGGTGGGGGGGGGGGCGGGGGGTGGGGGGGTGGGGAGGGGGTGGGGTTTTTTTGGGGGTTTTGGTGGGGGGGGTTTGGTGGGTTGCGGGAGTGTTTGGTGTGTGGGGGGGGGGGGGGGGTTTTTTCTGGGGGGGTAATTGGGGGGAGGGGGGGGCGGGGGGGGGGGGGGTTTTTTTTTTGGGTTTTGGGGCAGGGTTTTTTTTTGTTTTGTTGGGGGGGGGGGGGGGGGGGGGGGGGGAGTTTTGGTGGGGGGGGTGGGGTTTTGGGGTTTTTTTGGGTGGTGTGGGGGGGGGGGGGGGGTGGGTGGTTTTTGGGGGGGGGTATTTTTTGTGGTGTGTTTTGTGGGGGGGGCAGGGGGGGGGGGGGGCGGGGGGGGGGGGTGGGGTTTGGGGGGGGTTTGGGGTATGGGGGGGGTGGGGGGGTTTTTGGGGCTTTTTTTGTGGGGGGGTTTTGGGGGGGGGTGGGGGGGGGGGGGGAGGGGTTATGGGTAGTGTTGGGTTGGGTGGGGGGGGGGGGGTGTGGGGGTGTGTTTTTTTGGGGTTGGGGGTTGGGGGGGGGGGGGGGGTGGGAGGTTTTTGGTTGGAAGGGGGGGGCGGGGGGGATGTTTGGTGGGTTTTGGGGCGGTGTTGCGCGGGGGAGTGATTGGGGGGGGGGGGGGAGGGGTTGTTTTTTTTTTGGGGGGGGGGGGGGGTTTTTTGTGGTGGGGGATATTGTGCGGGTGCGGGGGGGGGGAGGGGTGGGGGGTTTGTTGTGGTGGGTTGTTTTTTTTTTGGGGGGGGGGGGGGGGGGGGGGGGGTGGGGGGGGGGGTGGGGGGGGGGGGGTTTGGGGGGTGGTTTTGGTGTGGGGGGTGTGATGCTTGATGGGGGGGGGGGGGTTTGGGGGTTGGGGTGGGGGCGGGTTTTGGGGCATTTTTTTTTTTGGGGTTTTGGGGGGGTGGGGGGGGGGGGGGCGGGGGGTGGGTTGGGTAGTTTTTTGTGGTGGGGTTTGACGAGAGGCGGTTTGGGGGGGGGGGTTGTTTGGGGTGGGGGGTGGTTGGGGGGTTTTTGGTTGGCGGGGTTGGTTCTGTTGGGTTGGGGGGGGGGTGGGGGGGGGGCGGGTTGTGGGGGGGGGGCGTGGGGGGGGGGGTTTGGGATTGGGGGGGGTTTGGGGGGGGGGGGGGGGGTTTTGGGGGGGGGTTGGGAGGTGGGGTGTGGGGGTTGGGTTGTTGGGGGGTGGGGGGGGGTTTGTGGTGTTTTTTATGTGAGGGGGGGTGGGTTCGGGGAGGAGGGGGGGGGGGGGGGGAGGTATTGGGGGGGTCGGGGGGTGGTTTTGGGGGGGGGTGGGGTTTGTTTTTTTAGGGGGGCGGGTGGGGGCGTGGGTGGGGGGGGGGGTTGGTTTGGGGGGGTTTTTTTTTTTTTTGTTTTGGGTTCTTTGGTTTTTGGGTTTTTTTTGGGGGGGGGGGTTTGGGGGGTGGTTGGGGTGGGGGGGGGTTGGGGGGCGGGTGGGGGGTGGTGTTGGTTGTATGTGTATTTGGGGGGCGGGGCTTTTGGGGGGGGGGGGTTTTGGGGGGGGGGGGGGGGGGGGGGGGTAATGGGGGTGTGGGGGGGGGGAGGGGGGGGTTAGGTGTTGGGGGGGGGGTTGGGCGTGGGGTTGGGGGGGGGGGGTTTGGGTTGGGGGGGGGGGGGTTGGGGGGGGGGGGGGGGGGGGGGGGTGGGGGTGGGGGTGGCATGGGGTTTTTGGGGTTTTTTTTTGTGTTTGGTGTTTTTGGGGGGGGGGGGGTTGGTTTGGGGGGGGGTGCTTTGGGGGGTTGGGGGGGGGGGGGGGTGGGGGGGGGGTTGGGCTTGTTGGGGGGGGGGGGTGGGGGTGGTTTTTGGGGGGGGGGGGGGGGGGGGGGGGGGGGGTTTTTTGGTGGGGGGTGTTTGGGTTGTTTTTGTGTGGGGTTTGGTTTGGGGGTTGGGGGTTGGGGGGGGGATGGGGGGGGGGGGGGGGGGGTCTGGTTTGGTTTGGGGGTTGTTAGGGGGTCTTGGGTGGGTAGGTTTTTTTCGTTGTGGGTGGGGTGGGGGGGGGGGTGGGGAGGGGGGGGGGGTGGGGTGTTGGGGGGGGGGGGGGGGGGGGGTGTTTGGTGGGTGGCTGGGTGGGTTTTGTGTAGGGGTAGTGCGGTTTTTGTGCGGGGTGGGGGGGGGTGGGGGGGGGGGTGTGGGGGGGGGGATCGGGGTTGGGGTTTGGGGGTGGGGGGGGTTGTGGGTGGGTGTTTGGGTTGGGGGGGGGGGGGGGGGGGGGCGGGCGGGGTGGAGGGGGCTTGGGGGGGGGGGGGGGGTGGGGGGATTATTCTTTTGAGGGGGTGTGTGGGGGGGGGGGAGGGCTTGTTTTTTTTTTTTTTTGGTTGGGGGGGGGGGTTTGGGGGTTGGGTTTTGGGGGGGGGGGGGGGGGGTGGTGTGGGGGGGTGGGGGTGGGTTTTAGTTTGGGTTGGGGGGGGGCGGGGGGGTTGGGTTGTGGTGGTGGGAGGAGGGGGTTTGAGGGGGTGGTGTGTTGGGGGTGGGGGGGGGGGGGGGGGGGGTTTTGGTGCTTTGTTTGTTAGGGGTTGCTGGTGGGGTTGTTGGTCGTTGGCATTGGGGGGAGGGGGGGGCTGTGGGTGGGGGGGGGGGGGGAGGGTTGTTTTTTGGGTGGTGGTGTTGGCTGGGGGGGCGTGGGGGGGGGGGAGGGCGTGTTTGGGGGGGGGGGTGGGAGGGGGGGGGGGGGGTGGTGGGTTCGGGGGGTGTGGGGGGGGGGGGGGGGTGGGGGAGTGGGTTGGGGGGGGTCGGGGGTTTTTGGGTTCTTGGGTTTTGGGGGGGTTTTTTTGGTTGGCCGGGGGGGTTGGTGGGGGTGGGGGGGGGGGGGGGGGTGGGGGGGTTTGTTTTGGTGGTTTTTGTTTTTAGTTGTGGGGGGGGGGGGTTTGGTTTTTTTTGGGGGGGGGGTGGGGGGGGGGGGGGGGTGGGGGGGGGGGGGGGGGGGGGGGGGGGGGGGGGGGTGGTGTGTGGGGGGTTGTTTGGGGGGGGGGGGGGGGGTGTGAGGGGGGGGGGGGGGTTGGGGGGGGGGGGGGGGGGGTTGGGGGGTTTATTGTTGTGTTGGGGGGTTGGGGGGGTTGGGGTTGGTTGGGTGGGATGGTGGGTTTTTTTTGTGGGGTGGGGGGGGGAGGGGGGGTTTGGGGGGGGAGGGGGGGGGGGGGGGGGGTGTTTGGGGGGGGGGGGGGGGGGGAGGTGGCTGTGGGGGGCGGCGGGGGGGGGGGGGTTTGTTTATGGGGGGGGGGGGGGGGGGGGTGTTTTGCTTTCTTTGGGGGTGGGGGGGGGGGGTTGTTGCGGGTGGGGGTGGGGGGGGGGGGGGGCGGGGGGGTCGTTGGGGTTTAAGGGTTGTTGGGTCTTGGGGGGGTTGGGGGGGGGGGGGGTTGGTGGGGGGGGGGGGGTGGGGCGCGGGGTGTTGGGGGGTGTGGTTGGGGGGGGGATGGGGAGGGGGGAGGTGGTTAGGAGGGGGGGGGGGTTTTGGGGGGTGGGGTTTTTTGGGTTCGTTTTGAGTGTGAGGTTGTTTTGGGGGTTGGGGGTTTGGGGGGGGGGGGGGGGTTGTTGTGGGGGGTTTTTCTGGGCTGGGGGGGGGGGTGGGAGGGGGGGTGGGGGGGGGGGGGGGGATTGGGTGGTTGGGTTTTAGGTTGGGGGGGTGCGGTGGTGGGGGGGGGGTGGGGCCTTTTTTTTTTTTTTTTAGTTTTGGGGGGGGGGGGGGGGGGGGGGTGTGGTGTGTGGGGTGGGGGGGGGGGGGGCTGGGGGTTTTTTGATTTTGTAGGCTTGGGTGGTTTTTTTTGTCGGGGGGGGGGGGGGGGGGGCAGGGGGGTGGGGGGGGGTGGTTTGGGGGGGGGGGGGGGGGGGGGGGTGGGGGGGGGGGGGGAGGGTTTTTCGTGTTTTGGGGGTTTGGGGGGTTTGGTTTTTGTTTGTTTTGGGGGGCTTGGGGGGGTTGGTGGTGTTTTCGGTGGTTGGAGGTTTTGGGGGGTGGGGGGGGGGGGGGGGTTTGTTTTCATGGGGGGGTGGGGGGGGGGGGGGTGGGGGGGGTGGGGGGGGGGGGGCTTGGGGTTGGGGGGGTTTGGGGGTGGGGGGGGGATGGGGGGGGTTGTTTTTTTGGGCGTTTTGGGGGGAAGGGGTGGGGGGGGGGGGGGGGGGGGGGAGGTATGGGGTTTTGTTTTTTTGTTTGGGGGGGTTTTTTTTTTGGGGGGGGGTTGGGTTAGGGGGGTTGGGGGGTTGGGGTGGGGGGGGTTCTTTTTTTTGGTTGCTGTTTGGGGGGGGGGGTTGGGTGGGGCGGTGGTGGGTGGTTTGTGGGGTTGGTGGGGGTTTTGTTATTCTGGGTTATGGGGGGTGGGGGGGGCGGGGGGGGGGGGGTTGGGGGTTGGTTGGTTTTTTTGGTTGGGGGGGGTGGGGGGGGGGGGGGGGGGTGGGTGTGGGGTTTTTTTGGGTGTGTGTTGGGGGGGGTGGGGGAGTTTTTGGTGTGGGTGTGTGGGGGGGGGGTTTATTTTTTTTGGGGGGTGTGTGGGGGGTAGGGGGCGGGGGGGGTGGGGGGGGGGTGGGTGTTTTGGTTGGGGTAGGGCTGTGGGGGGGGGGGGGGGGGTTTTGGGTTTTTTGTTGTGGTGGTGGGAGGGGTGGGGGCGGGGGGTTGGGGGGGTTGGGGGGTGAGGGGGGGGTGGGGGGGGGGGGGTTTTTGGTGGGGGTTTTTGGGTGGGGGGGGGGGGGGAGGGGGGGGGTTGGGGTTTATTGGGGGGGGGGGGGTTTTGGGCTTTTTTGTGTTGGGGGGGTTTTTTATGGGGAGGGGTTTTTTTGGGTTTTTTGGGTTTTTTGGTGGCGGGGGTGTGGGGGGGGTTTTGGGGGTTTGTTTGGGGGTTTGGGGTGGGGGGGTTGGAGGGCGGGGGTGGGGTGGGGCGGGGGGGAGGGTGGGGGTGGGGGTGTGGTGGGGGTTGGTTGGTGTTTGTCTTAGGGGGGGGGGGGGGGGGGAGGGTTTGGCTTGGGTGGGGGGGGGGGGGGCGGGCGGTTGAGGGGTCTTTTTTTGGAGAGGTATGGTTAGGGAGGGGGGGGGAGGGAGTGTGCGGTGGGGTTCACTAGGGTGTGTGTGTGGGGGTTGTGTTGGGGGAGTGGGGGGGGGGTTGGTTGGTGGGGGGGGAGTGGAGGGGTTTTTTTTCGGGGGCGTTTGGGGGGAGGGAGGGATTGGTTGGGTTTGGGAAGGGGGGGTTTTTTGTTTTTTGGTTGGTTTGGGTTTGGGGGGGGGGGTTATGTTTTTTTGGTTTTTTGGTGTAGGGGGGGTGGGGGTGGGTGGGGGTATTTTGGGGTTGGGGGGGGAGGGGTTGTGGGTGGGTTCTCTTGGGGGGCGGGTGGGGGGGGGGCTGCGATGGGGTGGGGGGGGGGGGTTTTTCGGGGGGTGGGGGGGGGGGGGGGGTGGGGGGGGGGGGGGGGGTGGCGGTGGGGGGGGGGGGGGGGGGGTGTGTGGGGGCTCTGGTTGGCGGTGGGGGGGGGGGGTGAGGGGGGTTTGGGGTGGAGGGGTGGGGGGGGGGTCGGGGTGGGGGGCGGGTGGAAATTGTTCTTGGGGGGGGGGGCGGTGGTGGGGGGGGGGGGTTTGGGGGGGGGGGGGTGTTTTGGGAGGTGGGCGGGGGGGGTCTGGGGGATTGGGGTTTTGGGGGTTTTATTTAGGGGGGGGGGGGTTTTGCGTGTGGGTGGGGGGGGGTTTTGGGGGGGGGAGGTGTTGTTGGTTTGGGGGGGAGGGGGGGGGGGGGGGGGTGGGGGGGGGGGGTTTTGGGGGTGGGGGGGGGGTGTGTGGGGGGTGGGGGGGGGGGGTGGGGGGGGGGGGGTTGATTTGGGGGGGTTTTTTGTTTTTTGGGGGTGTTTTTCTTGGGGGTGGGGGTTTGTTTGTTTTGTGGGGGGGGGGTAGGGGGTGGGTTTTTTTTTTGGGTTGTGGTGTGTGGGGTGGGGATTGGGGTTGGGGGGTTTTTGTGGGGGTTTTGGGGTTGTGGTTTGTTCGTTTGCGGGGGGGGGGGGGGGGGGTGGGGGTTGGGTTTTTTTTTTTGTGGGGGGGGGGGGGGGGTTTTTTGGGGGGTTTGGAGGGAGGGGTAGGGGTTTTGGGGGGGTATGGGGGGGGGGGGGGAGGGGGGGGGTGGGTGGTTTTGGGGGAGGGGGGGGGGGAGGGGGGGGGGGGGGGGGGTGGGGGGGGGGGTTGTGGGTTTTTGGGTTTTTTTTATTGGGGGTGGGGGGGGGGTTTGGGGGGGGGTGGGGGGGGGGGGGGGGGGGGAGGGGGTCATATTTTGATTTTGGGTCGGGCGTAGGGTTTTGGGGTTTGGGGGGGGGTTTGTTTTGGGTTTTTGGGGGGCTTTTGGGGGGTTTTGGTGGGGGGGTGGGGGAGCGGGAGGGTGTTGGGTGGGGGGGTTTTTTGGGGGTGGGTTTTTTTTGCGTTTGAGGGGGAGGGGGGAGGAGGTTGCGGGGGGGGGGGTGGTTTTTTTGGTTTTGGGGGGGGGAGGGGGTGTTGGCGGGTGGTGGGGTGGGGGGGGGGAGGGGGGGGGGGGGGGTTGGGGGGGGGGGGGGGGGGGGGGGGGTTTTTTTGGGGGGGGTATCTTTTTGTTTTTGATTCGGGGGGGGGGGCGGGGTTCATGGTGGGGGTTTTTTTTTGGGGTTTTTTTGTTTGTGTTTTGGGTGACTTTGGTTGGGGGGGGGGGGGTTTGGGGGGGGGGGTTTTGGGGGGGGGGTGGGGTTGGTTTTGTTTGGGGGGGGATTTGGGGGGGGGGGGGGGGTGGTTCGGGGGGGGGGGGTGGGGGGGGGGGTTGTTTTGGGGTTGGGGGTTTTTTGGTGGGGGGGGGGGTTTTTTGGTGGGGGGGGGGGTGGGGGGGTTTGGGGGGGGTTTTTGGTTTTTTTGTTGGGGTTGGGGGGGGGGGGGGGTGGTTGGGGGGGGAGGGGGGGGGGGGGGGGGGGGTGGGGGGGGGGGGGGGGTGGTTTTGGGTGGGGGGGGGGGGGGGGGGGGGGGGGGTTTTGGGGAGGGGTTTTGTTGGGGGGTTTTTTTTGGGGTGTGGAGGGGGGGGGGGGGTTTGGTTGGGGGGGGGGGGTGGGGGGGGGGGGTGGTGAGGGGGGGGGGGGCTTTTTTTTTTGGGGGTTTTTTTTTTTTTTGTGTTTTGGGGGGGGGGGGGGGGGGGGGGGGGGTTAGGGGGGAGGGGTTTGGTTGGGGGGGGTGGGGGGGGGGCGGGGGGTGGGGGTTGGTGGTTTGGGGTGGGGGGGGGTGGGGGGGGGCGGGGTGGTTTGGGTTTTGGGGTTTTATTTGTTGGGGTTTTTGGGGGGTGTTGGGGGGGGGGTGGTTGTGGGTGTTTTGGTTGGGGGGGGGGTGGGGGTATTGGGTTGGGGGTGGGGGGGGGTTGATTGGGGGGGGGGGTTTGTGGGGGGGGGGGGGTGGGTGTGTGGGGGTGTGGTTGTTTTTTGGGGGGGGGGGGGGGGGGGGGGTAGGGGGGAGGGGAGGGGGGGGGGGGGTGTTTTTTTGTTTGAGGGGTTGGGGGGGGGGGGGTTGGGGCGGTTGGGTTGGATTGGGCGGGGTGGGGGGGTGTTTTTTTGTTGGTTTTGTTTTTGTGGTGGGGGGGGGGGGTTGGGGGGGGGTGTGGGGGGTGGGGGGGGGGCGGGGGGGGGGGTTTTTTTTCTTGGGGGGGGGGGTGGGGGGGGGGGGGGGGGGGTTGGGGGGGGGGGGGTTTGGGGCGGGGGTGGGGGGGGGGTGGGGGGGGGTGTTTGGGTGGGGGGGGGGGGGGGGGTGGGAGGTGGGGTTTTTTTTAGTGGGGGTCTGTTTGTCGTTTTGGGGTGTTGGGGGGTTTGGGGGGGGGGGGGCGGGGGGGGGCCTGTGGGGGGGGGGGGGGGAGGGGGGGGTGGGGTTATTGGTTGGGGGGGCTGGGGGGGGGGGGGTGGGGGTTGGGGTTCCTTTGTGGGGTTACAGGGGGGTGTGTTGGTTGTGGTTGTTTTGGGGTTTGGGTTGTTTGGTGGGTGGGGGTGGGCGGGTTGGTTATGGGGGGTTGTTTTTGGTTTTTGGGGTTGGGGGGGGTTTTTTGGGGGGGGGGGTGGGGGGGGGGGGGGGGGGGGGGGGGGGGCGGGGGGGGGGGGGGTGGGGTGGAGGGGGGGGCGGGGGGGGGGGGGGGGGTTGTTTTTTTTGTTTGGTTGTTTTTTGTGTTGGTTGGTGGGTGTTGTTTGGCGGGTGGGGGGGGGGGGGGTGTTGTGGGGGTGGGGTGGGGGTATTTTTTGGGTTTTTTTTTTTTGTGGTTGGTGGGGGTGGGGGGGGGGGGGGTGGGGGGGGGGGGTGGGGGGGGGGGGGGGGGGGGTGTGGTTGTGTTGGTGGGGGGGTGGGGGGGGGGTTTGGGGGGGGGGGGGATTTTGTTGGGTTTTTTTTGTTGGTGGGGGTTGTGGGTTGTTGGGGGGTTTGGGGGGGGGGTTTTGTTGGGTGTTTTGTTTTTGGGGGGGGTGGGGGGGGGGGGTTGGGGGGTTTGGGTGTGGGGGGGGGGGTGGGGCGGGGGGGGTTGGTATGGTTGGGTGTTGGGGGGGGGGGGGGGGGGGGTTGGTTGTTTTTTGGGTTGCGTTGCTTGGTTTGTTGTGGGGTGGGTTGTGGGGGGGTGGGGTTTGTTGGTGGGGTGTTTTGGGTTGTTGGGTTTGGGTTGGTTTTGGGGGGGGGGGGGTGGGTTTTTTGTTTGGGGGGGGGGGGGGGGTGCTTTTCTCCAACGGGGGGGGGCAGGGGGGTTTGGTGGGGGGGGGGGGGGGGGGGGGGTTTGGTTTGGGGGGGGGGGGTTGTGGGGGGTGTGGTTTTTGGGGGTGGGGGGGGGGGGGGGTTTGGGGGGTGGTTTGGGGTTGGTTTGGGGGGTTTTTTGTTGGGTGGGGGGGTTTTTGGGGTTTTGTTTTGTTTGTTGGTTTTTTGGGTTTGGGGGGGGGGGTGGGGGGGGGGGGGGGGGGTTGGGTCTCTCTTTCAAAAGCGCTTCCCGGCATTCAAGGCTTCTTGAGGAATTACGATATTCTCTTACCTAAATCCGTCGAATTCTTAATGATCTGTGAAAATTTTTGGTTTTGCCTTTCCTGCTACCCCATGATCAGTTCCGTGACTGTTTTGTTCCTTCATTGCGCGTTCCTTTCTCCAAAATTAAAGCAGGGTGCTCTCTTCGTATGGGTCTACCTTGCAGTGCTTCTCTCCTTCTTGCTGCCACAGGAGCCGGTGGCGCTTTTTTTCCAATTTTTTCTCCCCTGTCATTTCAGTCTCATGCTTTCAAAATATTACTCCCTGTTTGTTTCCTTCAATTTGATGCGATCAATATGCCCCTTCTGATTTCCCATTTTCCCCCATTCCAACCTATTCCCCCCCCTTCATTCAGCTCTCATGCCTCGGCTTCCCTTTTTTCACCCGCTGACATCGCAATCTTTTCGACGTGATATCAAACCGACCTCCTTTTTTTCTTGCGCCCGGTTACCGCCATGTACATCATCCCGCTCTTAACATACCCCCCCTGTGTGTTTTTGCAATACTACTTAAAATCATCCCGATTTTTCATTCATTACGTACCGGCCCCCCTTGTTCAGCTTGAGACCCCGTTTTGGCGGGCCGTGTGACTTTTAGAACGCTTTACACTCCAATAAGGATCAATTGTGTGGCGCCTTTTTGGCAAGGAAAAGTCTTCCTACCGTTGTCGATCTAGTTGTTCGAATTTGGACATACCCTTATTAAGGACCTTTTGCCTTTCTTCCCCTCCCTCTCTCCTTTGCTCATCCCCTTCTTTGCATTTAGGGCTTTGTGCACAAGGCGAGTACTGCCACCCGTCATCCCCCTCCTCAGCATATGATGACATTGGTTGAGGTACCTATTTTTGGTCCTGAGTGTGTACCGACAATTCCCCACTTGGTCTTTTTTTTTGGTTGTGTGCCCCCACATGCATGGTTTTCCCCCCTTTTTTTTTTCCCTGTGTGAATGGCGATCAACAAGATATTCCCCGGCGATTTGCGGTTGCAGTTGCAGAATTGAGGGGTTTGTTCGATCTTCTTGAACCCCCTGTTCCGCGGGTTCCCCCGTCATAGTCTCGTGTGATCCATTGATGGACTGACTCCTTTCTGCCTCACTCAAACTCTCGACGTGCTCAAGGTTGTGATCACGCCAAGTTCGTTCGCTAGTGGTGAGTTCTTGCCTCACGTTGCGGTGAGAAAATCCCACCGGTTAGGACTCCTTCGCGAATATCTGACTACCCTCCATTTCCCCCACCACTTTCAAGGAAATCTTCACTCCCCTCTTCTTCTGACGCTTTTTTCCCCAGTCGCGCAGTTTATCTCCCCCTCTGAGATCTCCCATTAAGCTTTGTCGGTCCGTGTTCACCTTCCCTTCAACGTTAAGCGAATTTGATAAGTCAGGGTCCCCACGAGGCACTTATAGCCTTTCTCTCCTTATCTTTTTCCCTTTCTTCCAGTGCAAACAGGGACATTCCAATTTCCCATTTTCCCCCTTCCCAGTGTAGATAACCATTTGCGAGCGCCCCGCCGCTTCTTCCACAAAAAAAGCATGCTTTATGGCTAACCCTTTTCTTCCCCGATTTTCCATCCATCGACCCCGACTCTTCAACTTTGCTCCCTTTGCATGTTCCCCCCCCCCCCTTTTTAGTGTAAATGGAGTATTCTGCTTCCCGGAACCTTTTGAAGCAGTCTCGCCGGCACGTCTTTTCTGCAACCCTCTCCCTTTAGAAGCGTTAAGTTGGCCACAAGTTCTCCTTCGCGGCCTTTTTTCCTCCAGGACCCTCCATCACACCACGTGTCTCAGGCACCTTCAATCTGTTTCTCCCCCCCCCCACAATTGATTGTTTTCGAGGTTGACTTCTTTTCCCGTCTAAAGATTTTCCCGAGGAAAGGCTTTCTGGGACAGTATTCGATGACCCCCCCTACCAGCTGACGTTCCCCGTTCGAAGCCCGGCGCTTTTCCCCTTTCACCGATTAGATGCAACCTGAAAAAGATTTCACCAGGCGCACCCACCAACCTTTTCTGCTTTAGTGCATCTCTCCATTTTCCCCTTTGGTTACTCAGGGACCTCCTGCATGTGCCGGCGGGAATCGGAATGTAAATTTCACACCAACATTTCGCCCCTCCCAGACTTTTGTAAACCCTATTACGGCGGCCTTCTTCAGGCGACCCGAGGACCCCCCCTTGTGTTTCCCACTGACCCCAATTACAAAGGATCGCGGTCAATTTTCTTGGATTTTCTGGTGGGTGCTTTTTGTAAATGAGTCTGACACCCCTCACAAAGTTTCCCAACTTATGCCTTACCTAAAACCATTCCTTCGCCGTTACCTCGCTCTGAAACAACACTTTTATGGAATTGGCCAGCCTCAGGATTTTCGCAGTATGGCTGTGCCACCACGCTACCATCTTGCTCCCTCCGGGGCTAGTTGTTACCTCTAATACTGTGGACACTCCGGAGCCCAACCTCCCCTTATAAGCAACCACCTAGCTGTGTCCATGCCTTGGCTGCTTTCCCCATTTGATCGGTAGCAGGATTTGAGTTCAAACATTTTGATCGAGGCCTCAAACAAATCCCCCCCAGTTTTTCCCATTCCCAAGAGTGCGCCACGGGACCCCAGTTCTTCCGGTTGAGGGTAGACCGTTATTACCCCAAAGGTCTAAAGGTCTCCAAAAATAACCTTATGATTTTCGCACTCACTACACAACCCCTTTCTTCTCGATCTGCGCCCCCCCTTCCTGTCGGTTATTGAACAAATCCCCTT
>Ga0179591_1276418_pt1 | contig 22165 bp, 35 predicted proteins | sample CZOMad2_1_08_16f_FD_182891 | JGI IMG/M metagenome (GOLD analysis project Ga0179591, IMG submission 182891) | Vadose zone soil fungal communities from Angelo Coast Range Reserve, California, USA - CZOMad2_1_08_16fungal (PacBio error correction) | ecosystem: Environmental > Terrestrial > Soil >... | reverse complement strand
TTTCCCAGTGCTTATCTCCACCGGCCCTATGTGAGGCGTCTTCGAGGGTTACACCTTGCCGGAAATCTCCCCGCGCTCCGATTGACATTATTTCTTAGTGCGGCTTAAGTTTCATCCTCTCTGGCTCCCCTTGATTATCACTCCATTTTGGTCGGGCCTGTTTGTTTCTCCTTGAGAGGAAGATTTTCTGAAAATTGCCCACGCAGATCTTCCCCGGAAAGGCCTCCTTTCCCTTCGGAGCCCGCCTTACCTTAGACGCGGCCATTCCCTTTTAATGATGGTGAAAGAGTCCCCTCCATTTCTAATAGGCGCCCCTTGGCGCTTTTCTTCAATATTCATGGGCCTGGCCTTTCCTCCCCCCCGGGTTTTAAAAACCCCTTTTAATAATCCTCCTTTTTTTTTCTTCCAATTAGTGACGTTCCTTTCGCCCGGGCACCCTCTCCTGTCCCCAGCAAGTTTCCTTTTAGACCTCGTTCGTCACAAATCACCTCTCAGGACTCTGTTGCGGCTCTTTCTACTTCTTCCAAAGGAATCACGGCGCCCCAGCCTTACCTTCTTTTAGCGGAGGTTTTCGGTTTTTTATGGGTTCCCGTCATTACTACACCGAAAACGAGACTCTTCGCAGCCACGTCCCCGTTAATGAAGACCATTTTACCTTTACTGAGATCCCGAAGTCTTCATAGAAGAAAGTTATAATGAAGCCTTTCCAAAAATGTTTTGGGCGGGTTTTTTGGTTGTGGTTTTTTTGGGGGGTTTTTTTGTTTTTTTTGGGGGGGGGTTTTTAGGTGGGGGGTCCTTTCTCTTTTTGTGTTTTTTGGGGGTTTTTTCGGGAGAGGCGTTTTTGGGGCGGTTTCTGGTGTGGGTGGTTGGTTGGGGCGGGGTTGGGGGGGGGGGGGGGGGTTTTTTTTTTTTGGGGGGGGGGGTTGTTTTTTTCGTGGGGGGGGTTTTTTTTTGGGGGGTTTTTGGGTTTTTTCTTTTTCCAGGGGTTTGGGTGGGGGGGGTTTTTGGGTTTTTTTTTTTTTTTTTGGGGGGGGTGTTTTTTTTTTTTGGGGGGTTTTTTTTTTTTTTTTTTTTTTTTGGGGTTTTTTGTTTTTTTAGCACGCATTGTCGCGCGATTGCTCTGCTCTCCAGAAGGTGGAGTCTTCCCCCTATAGGCAGTCCTGACGTTTTCTCCTTTTCTCCTCAATGAAGTCCTATCCCAGAAGTGTTGGTGTTAGCGTTAGTGAATGGTGGTCATGATTTTTGTTCTTCGCACCAAAAACCCCCCCGATTCCCTACCCGCGGAGCACAAACCCCCGCCCTTTCGTAGTCCTTTCCAACAGTTCCTCAAGCGCCGCTGCGTTTGATGCTCTTGGCCTCGGCCCTCTCCCTCGAAATCGTTCATTTTTAAGTTTTATGCTCTTAAAGCAGGAATAAGGCTCCCCTCAGTTCACGTATTGAGGCCCCCTTCTGGATTTTCCTACTTGGTCGCGATTTAAATAGCGACTGTCCTTCCTCCTGCGCTCTCTGTTTGTGGTTTTTTTCTTGTTCTTCTTTTGCACTAACCGTCGTTTCCCGCGATTTGTTCTTTCGAGAGACTCCTCCCATAACCCCGCTTTCCCCCCCCCCCCAACCCCCACCTACGATTTCAGGGCCTGCGCCCTTCCCCTTCTTGACGACCTGTTCTTCATCGCCATCTCCCTTTTTCCCCCCTTCCTCTCGATCCCCTTCTGTTGGCCTTGTGATTTCTAGTGGGTAGGTGTGGCACACTTCTGCATTGCACGGCTTTCCCTCCTTTTCGGACTTCCCCCCCCCCCCCGGAACAAGAAAAAAGGTGCAACTTTTCCTGTTTGAAATCTATTCGCTCTCTCCATGGCGATACCTCCCTTCTTTTAGGGCAGAAGGCAGAAACACTTTCTCCCCTGTCGTTTCGTCCTTTTCCTGACGGGGAACCCCCCCTTCCCTTTTTGTGCTAAGATAGTAACTCAAGTGAGCGATTTTTCCAAATTCTGTCTTGCGATCATGCAATTCAGTTCTTTTTCCCTTAACTTGGGTCCCTTTCGTTCATTTACTCCCCCCGCCGCTTTTAAGGTAATGATAAGCCTCCTCTCTGGTCACTCTCTGGTTTGGAGTGGCTTTTTTTTCTTTGTGCGACCGCTCCCCTTTCTCGCATTAACTTCACCACAGAGCCTTTTCTCGTTGCGTTTTCCAGTAATTCTTCCCCCCTCCTTCCCCTTCGACGAAAGAAGGAAAGGCCGTCCCTGCCTCCCATCACATATAAAACATACACGGTCTCCTCATCATCCTGGTTTTTCATTCATCATCACTTGGCCCCCCCCCCCATAAAAGTTGGAACCCCTTTCACACTGCCTGGACTCATCTCCCCCATTACCAAAAAGGTATAGTACTCCTTTTTCCTTTCCTATCCCGACGGCCTACTTCCCTCCTATGTAAGAAATGTCTGTCCTTCTTTTTATGACTCGCGCTTTTCTTTTCGCATACTTTCTTTCTTGTTTTTAGAGAACACCCTCTGCATCTTTTGATCTCTCGTTCCCCTTTTTCCCGGGAGACTGCTTTTCTCTTCTTCTCTATATTTACACTCCTACCCTTTTAGAGATGTGATAGTCTCCCCCCCCCCCCCACTTCCCCCCCCCCAGGCCGGTCTGATCCCCCTCCTGGGTATTTGTTTTCTTCGAAAAAACCCCCTCCACTGATTGTCTTTTTTCTCTCTCTGGTCAGAGCAGTTACTGTTCCCTCCCCTTGTACCGTTGGCCTATTCCGCAACTCCTTGGCTCTTTTGGTAGTGATGCAAGTTTTTCTTGATTCCTTTGATGATGCCAGTGGTGCCCCTTTTTCTGGTTTCCCTTTTTTTTTGATGAAAGTGGTGCCCCCCTCCCAGGTGATTATATGCCTTTCTTGACCTCCTTTTCTTTTCCCATGTTAGGATTGAGCTCTCCTTCCGATGACGTCCTTCCCCCCGCGCGGCTTTCCTCTTTGATTGACCAATATTTTTTTTCCCCGTTTCGACCCTGCAACCTGCTCTGCGGCCACGCCAAAAAACTCTTTTCAGGAACTTGTCGGCGTATTCCCCTTTTCTTCCCCTATGATTTTCGTCGCAACACAAGATTCTTGACCCGGAGTCTCGCATTTTCTGCTGACCCCCCTTTCACCTCCCTGAAGGGAATATCTTGCCTTTTAACCTCATTTTCCGTATTTCTGACGCTTCCCTCCCATTTATTTCTGATTCTCCCCTGTCGAAGGAATCCCCCCTGTCGACACTCTTCGTCAAAGACTCCTCGAATACTCTGTCCTTTTCTTGCTGGGGTAAAGGCTCCTCTTTTCTAAAGTCAGTCATTGCCCTTTTTCCCCCCACACCAATTCGTCACTTCCTTTCCCCCCGCCATAGGTGTTTGGAAGGGGTGGTGAATTAGCGTCCTATTCCCCCTTTCTCCCGAAAGGATGAGCCGTTTCTCCTTTTGATTCATTCTTTTTTTCTGAACGCCCCCTGGGTTTTATGTGTCTCGATCTTTTTCCCTCCTCCTGAAGGCCGTCCTTTCTTCCCTCCCGCACCTCCCCAACACAAAACCTCTCGCTTTTTTTCCAAGTCGCAGATTGAAAATCCTTCCTCTTTTCCGTCCCCAGCCCCCTTTCTGACCGTTTCCTTCTCTTTGATGCGGAGGGGGATAGGCCAGTTCCCTGTTCCCCTACGCCTCACAACCTTTCTCTGCGGAGGGCCCGCTTCCTGTTTTCTCCGCATCAAAAGCAGCGCGTCTTTCCCGGTTAGTCCTTGTCTTTTTCATGTGGTTTGTCTCCGCTTTTAGACCCTCTTTTGGGTGTGGCGAAGCAGTACCCCCCCCCCACCCTTCCCCCCGACGGAGTACGCCATCAACCACAATATTAATATCACCCCTCTCATACCCAAAAGGATAATGCTTCTTTTTCTCTCCCCATTCTTGTTGTCCATCGCAATCTCCTCTTTTTTGTCGGGCTTGCTTCTTTCAAACGTCTCTCTTCCGCCGCGCTCGCTAATTTTACACCGTCTTAATATTACTTGGCTCGCTTTCGATGTCCCCCCCCCCCCCACACCCCCTAGGGACTCCTGGCTCCCTAGATCTGACCGCCGCTGCCTTACTGGCTCCTCTTTTGAAGAAATACAAGTACGAACAGCTCCCCCTGTCTTTTCTTCCTGACCCTGGTGAACCTTTTTCCTTCCGAATATGCGTTCCCACTTTGGCGACGTGCTTTCTCCCTATTCATGTTCTGACCGGCTTTACGGGCCACGAAGTTTTCCCCTCTCATAATAATAAGGTGGTGTTGTTGAGCTTTTTTTTTTTCCCTTCTGGACTTTTCCGGCACACCCCTGGCGGCCTGATCAAGCACTTCTCCCTGATTTCCTTCACTGTTTCATCATTACTTCCCTTCTTTGGCGGAGAGTTCGACTCTTTTTTTTTTCGTCAAATGCACATCAGGCTTTTCCCTTGGCCTGACCTTAGATCGCGGTGCGTTCTATTTTTTGGTGTTCCGACATCGGAGACACCTAGGGATAGGCCGCCCGCACAATCCCTTTTATATCGACTGAATGCCCGAGCGCGTTGATAGACTCCTTTTTCAATAGACCCCCATTCTCCTAGACCTCGGCTGTCTGCCCCCCTTCTCGACACTCCTGTGTCTTCGCGAAATAGAAGTCTCCTCCCCTGATTGTTTTTTTTTCGGATCGTTTGCATTCCCAATTCCTCGATAAAGAAGTGCGTTTTCACTTGTATGCGTTTAATCCGTCATTTTTTTTTGTTACGTCCTTCCCTTCCCCCCCCCTCTTCTAAACTACCGCCTTCCCCCCCAGTGTCCCAAGTCCTCATTTTTTTCCCCCGTTCCCTTCAAGAAAAGAGACGCAGGTCGTTTCTCTTTGACAGCTTCCTCTGCCTCCTACCCTTGGTTGTGAAGGCGTGTCGGTTGTTTGACCCCTCATTCGACCCCCTCCATTGGCCGCGCTAGATGTGCTTTCCCTTTCCCCTTTGCAACGGTGGTCGCGCTTTTCTGATGTCCCTCTCCTCTTTGTTGGCCGAGGAGTTTGCTTTTCTGACAATAACTTCCTTGGTTCCCCCCAAACGAGCGATCCCCCCTTAATCCATAACCTTTTTCTTTGCACCCCCCACCCCCAACAGGAGTAGGTCTGGGGCCGAGCCCCCTCCTTTCTACTTGAATGAGACCCCGAGTTTCCTGTCCTCGCCATCTCATCCCCCTTCCCGCCGCTCCCCGTATGGGCGGCTTCCTTGACTTCGAAGAGTTTCTCGCAGAATGCCCCCTTCTTTCGGCCGCACCTCTTCCGACCTGTCCCCCAGCATACCCGGTTCACTGTGGACTCTTTTTTATTAGAAGGTGCTTGGCTTTTTGCGAACCGAATTGCTTTTCCCTTTAAAGGGTATGGAGCCCCCTCCCTTTTAAATGCGATGCTTTCCCCTCACAAAACAGGGAAGACGGTAACCCCATCTTTGGTCTCCGGATAGTCCGGCCCATTTCCCCTGGGACCATTTCATTCATGCAATTCGACGGTCAGGTTTCCCTTTTGTTCGAGACCTTTATTCATGCTCTCTGGAGAAGTAGATGATTAGTCCCTTCCCCCCCTCATTTTTTGAAGAGGCGTTTTGCAGAGTTCTTTCGCAGCTACCGCCGATGAATGTGAAATAAGCGCTTATTATCGCCTGGCAAATGACTTCTTTTTCATCCCCTTTTCATGAAAAGGTCCTTTCCTCACCCCCTGCTCCACCATAACGTCTTTCCTCCAAGATGGAATCATTTAGGCCCTCCATAATCCCTGGTCATTTCCATAAAAGTTGGAATCATCCCCCACTGGCCCCCACTATGCAAACCACTGGATCCTACCACCGGTAGTCCGATCCGCTCTTCTCCGTGGGCCTCGGCCCCTCCTTCCTTATGGTAAGAAGAACTGTTTCTCCATTGAACTGTTCTGTTCCTGACCAGAACCCACCTCCTTTTTCTTTTAAAAGTCCTGGGGTTTTTCCCCCCCTCTCCCGGCACTGTTCATCTCCCTCTTACTTCCATTTGGAGGAGATCGCCTTGGCCTTTCATCTCTTCCTTTTTCGTGTGAGCGGCTCTGTACCTCTTCTCCTTCCCCCTAGCAGAAAAATTTACCCTTTTTACCGGCCGAGTGCCCAGTCCCGATTTCCTTTTTCCCCCCTTTCCTCCAAAAACCCCGGCTTTCCCCTCTTTGCTGGCACAAATATTCTTTTTTCTCTTTCCTTGGACAAATCGTTTTTTTGGAACTCTTCTTCTTCTTCTCTAGAAAAGAAGGATAGTACTAGTGGTCGTTTTGGCCAGTCTTCAGTGTTTGTTTTCAGTTTGGTGCCAGTGATGCCACTTTGTGCCCCCAGGTTTATTTGATTTTCTCGTGGTGCCCTCTGAGGTGATGATTTTGATTTTTTCTTTGATGGTGATGACATCCCTTCTTTACACCATCCTTTTTTTTTTCCTCGGTCTTGTTAACGCTTTCCTTTCCCTCCCCCGCGATCGGGTAACCTCTCAGTGGAAGCGGCGGTTATCCGCGTCGAGTCGCAGCCCAACCCACTACAGAGGCCACCCTCTCCCCCTCCCCTTCCCTAAGTGTCTGGCAGTCATTCCCCATGAATACCCTTCCCCTCCTATTTCACCCAGAGGGAACGATAGCTGACAAGGTTCATTTATGCATCTCACGAGACGAATTCCTTTGCCTTGTACCTCTCGTTACCCCCGTCGTCCCGGTTGTGAAAGGACGTCCTTTTTCCCGGTATTTCTTTTCTATTTCTCACTCCTTTCGTCCCGTCATTTCTTTAGACTAGCAAGACATCCCCCTCCCCCCTCTTGCACGCGGTTCCTCTTCTGAGGTTTCCCTTTTTTATCGGCGGCGAAAGCTTGCCTTTTTTTTTTTTTTTCAAGCCTTTGCCAAATTGCAGTACCTTCCCCCCCCCTCCCCTCCGGCTTCTATTGGTCGTCGGTTTGTCCTTTTATTTGTGGTTCAAGGCGAGAAAGACTAACTTTTTTCTCGCGATTCGACTTTCCCTTGCCTTGCCTCATATCCCTGTTGTACCGAAAAACCTTTTTCCGGGATACGCTCGTTAACTCCCCCTTCCCCCCCCTCTCCGACGGTTAGGATACTCACCCGCCTGCAAACTCCGGCCCCCCTCTTCCCCTCGTGAGCTTTTTCCTTTGAAATCGGCGACCAGCCGTTTCATGTCACTTCTCCGCACCCCTTTCTGCTGCATGATAGTTTTTTATGCAGGCTGGGATAGGCCATGCCTTCCGCACGCCTTCACAACCACCTTTCTTTCATAATGCTCCTGCTGTCCCCCCTCAAAAAAGCGCGCTGGCGGTTCTCCCTTTTTCCAGTACTCATCACCTTCCTGGTGGTGCTCGCGTTTTCTGATAATCGTTCTTGGGTTTGGCAAGCCCCCCCCCATCAGAACCATTCTAAAAAAATCTGCCATAATGGGTTTAACCCACGATTTCTAAACGGCCCTATGAAATTATTCGAGGGTACCTTCTTGTGGAGCAGAATGACTTTTTCCCAGGACCTTCTTTTAATTTTTTCATGATAAAGTCGTCGATTCTATAGTTTCTATTTCTATGCCCCTGTCTTTTTTCCTTATTGGTTGGTTCAGTATCCTCTTTTCGCAGATGTCTTTCTTCCCCCCCCTTGCCGCCCACCTCCGCTGTCATGTACCCTTCGCCCTCTTTAGAAATAACGGGAGCAACTCTCCCCATCCTTCGTCGTTAATTGATGTTTCCTTCCTTGCCTGTCCCCCCCCTTGGCGCAGGATTGATCCTGCCCCTCCTTTGTGCGGCCCTGAAACAGTGACCTCCTTTATTTTCCCTACGTTGTGGTTGTTCGGAAGCTCCTTCTATTGACTTCGGCCCAGCACAGGACTTTTTTTTATCAAGCAAGGAGGAAACTTGTTTAACAGGACCTTTTAAGATTTTTATCTGGAAGAGACACTATTGGGCCCCGGAGATTCCCCCTCTCCTGGCGTCAACGGAAATCTGTACAGGGGGGGGTGTTTTTGGGGTTTTTGGTTTTTGTTTTTTTTGGTGGGGTTTGGGGGTGTTTTTTTGGTGGGGTTTTTTTTGTGTTTGGTTTTGGTTTTTTTTTTTTTGTGGGGGGGGGTTTTTTTGGGTTTGGTGGTTTTTTTTGTGCTCTTCCCGCGCATATTCTTGTCGCCACTGGGTTTGGGAAAATCATTTTCCTTTCCCGTTATTTCGACTCCCCCCCCCAAGGAAAGGCCTCCCGGTTTCTATGCCCTTCTCTGCGTCCTTCTCCGACGTTATTTCCTCTCGACGACGCTCCTTTCCGTCTTTCGCTCCCCAAAAGAAGGTGGAGCGTCGAAGATCTACATTTTCCCCCCCTTTTCTCTCGTCTGGAAGCAATTTATCCAGTGCTCTGGCTGCGCCCCGTATTGTTCTTTGGTTAAGGCTTCGACCAACCCTCCGATTCTCCCTTTTCCCCCCCCATGCCTCTTCCGCGCAACCGTTTCCCCCTCCCCTCCACCCGTTGTCAGTCCCCCTCTGCAAGACGCAGAGACCGTCCCCTTTTTTTGTGAAAGGGTTTTGAAGCCTGTCCCTCTCGTTTCAGGCGACATCCTTTGAGTGCGATGCAGGGGCTTTTCCAAAGGTGGGCGCACGCATTTAAGCGCCTGGAGGATTTAACCCCGAGCGCAGAGTTTTTTTTTTGAGTTTGCGGCTTTTTTTGTTGAGGAAATTCCCCGGCATTCGGGGGCGCTTTCCGACCGAAAATTTTTTCACATTGTTTTTCGTTTTTGCACAAAAAAAACCCTGCGTAGGGATTCCCTCGGCGCCTCCCTTCCTACGATGAGTAGTATTCCCTCTTCACTGAACATATCTTCCAAAAACCCGTTATCTGGAGGAGTTGGAAGTTATTACTTCAGTGTTCGGTTCTGTATATTGCTCGACCGCCTTCTTTTCCTCGACCAGCCCGTTTCCCCCTTTCACCGGTGACCCTGGAATCTTTTCTCCGAGGCGAATTGCAGACATGTTCCCCTAATCTCTAACTTGAAGAAACTAAAATTCTTCTTTTTGTAGTTAGGTACTTTTCCCCCTGAAGACGTTCCGATAGGTCCTTCCATTTCCCCTGTGGAACATTATCTTCTCGAAAAAGCGCTTCCTTTGTGGTGCTACGTTTACCCCCCATCAGTATGTTAATTTTTATTCATTTCAGGAGGAGAAGTAATGATACGCCTTCTCGTTTTTTTCTTTTCCCTTGAGTTGCAGTTTTGCGGCGACCCCCCTCCTGTTTCCAGTCCTTCTTCCACTTTCAACATAATCCTGCCGCGAGTTGAGAGCGCTTTCTGTCCCTTCATCGGACATTCGATTTTTTTTTCTTCCGGTTCACTGCGTACGTGCTGCCAACGGATGGACAATCATTCCAGCCGCTGGCATCCCGTCAAACCTGGCCACTGGCACCAATGGCCCCTTTTTGGCACCCCCTCATCCCCACTGGTGACCCTAACACTGGAAATACCCTACCCCGGTAAGCCGATCATGTCCCTTTCCGGCCCTCGGCCCCTAGGAACAGGATGTCCTACCTTGTCACCCTGAATTCTCATTTGGCCTCATCTTTTTAAGTAGTTGAACGCATGGTGGTTTTAGAGAAACCCCCTTTGGAGATACTCGGTCCTGCCCTTCGAGATCGCTTTGGCATTTCATTTCCTTCTCCTCTTACCTCATCCCTCTACGAACGTCTTATCTTGCCACCTCCAGCAGACAAAAAAGGTACACCTCTGCCGATAGATCCAGATGGACTTTTTTTATCGAACAACCCCATCCCGAAATGTGATGTCTAATCGAGTACCAGCACTTCTTTGAAAGACGCCTTTTGCCGAGGCCGGAGTTCTCCTCAGGACGGGCCTACCTTTCTTTTGATGAAGTGGTGGCGATGATTCTGCCAGTCTTTTGAGTTCCCCCCTGGTTTTGAGGGGTTTCTTTCTTTTTGTTTATTTTTCCAGTGGTGCCCTTATGACAGTTGGTTCCCCCTCCAGAGGTGATTTTTTCCAGCTGTCCTCTTTTTTGCTTCGCCTGGTTGAAGGATTGAGGCGATGACCTAGTTTCCCTCTGAGTGCAGGTGTCGCCTCCCGCGGCTTCCCGGATAATGTTGAATTTTCATCTTTTTCAGCGTTTCGGCCCCTTGGTCGTGCAGCAAAAGCTTCTCCCACTCCACCCCCCCGCTCTAAAGTGTCGGCGTATTTCCTCCATTATCATATTTTCTTTTCTTCCTCCCCCCCCCCCTCGGTAGCTGAACGGGCGTCCGACTTTCTTTACGAGACCGCTACGTCTTTTTTTTTCCCTCTGAGACAAAACGATTTTTTTCTTTCCAGGTTTTTGCGGACCTCATGAGGCCTCTCTGTCCTCCAAACAACTGTCGGCCTTTAGTTATCGCATGTCTCCTAGACCTCACCCTTAGATTGCCCCCGTGACGTTTATGTATTCACAGGTTTCTCCTCAATTTGCAGAAAGCCTCCTTTGGCGGTCGCCAAGATGCCCCCCAATTCTTAATGAATTCCCCCCCCCCCCACGCCCAGCCGGGATGGCCTGTTCTCAAAGTGGAGAGGCTTTTTGTGACCAGACTACCCTCCGGGCTGTTCGCAGGAACCCGGATTCCCAGAATCCCTTTGTTTTGTTTGGGGGTTTTTTTAACTGACACAAAACCGTTTTGATGGCTCGGCGTTTCACCTCGTTCCCCTTTGCATGACGACTTCCACCACTCCCCCCCCTCCCCACTCGGAAAAACAAAAATCCTCGCGTTTTTTCGCGTGGACCCGGCCAGTCGCGATTCCCTTCTCCATGTCACTTTTCCCACGACTAAGAGGCTCCCTTCCCCCTTTTCCCTGTAGCCGCTGGCAGCCGTCTCCCCCTCACCACCGAATTCACAACCCTCACGATTTCTTTTTCCCGATGTCTCCTTCCAAGCATCAAAACGCCCTCTGAGGCTCCGTGCTTTTGAGTACCCCGAAAAACTGTGGCATTTTTTTTCCAGTGGTTCTAATCGTAGGGTTTTTTCCTCCGCACGCACCACACCCCGGAACAATGGAATTTCCTCTCCCCCCCTATGCACCCTTTTAATTGCCTTCTCTTACAACGGCAAATTTTATCTTTCCGAGGTTCTCCCATTTTCATCTCAAGCTAGAGCGGATCTTGGCGAGGGCGGCACTGATTCCTCTCCCGCGCTCGGCGGGCCCTTCTATAGAAAAAGGTTTTTTCTTTTCTTTGGTCAGGTCGGGCCTCCCCCCGCGGGAAGGTATTCACCGACCCTTGTTCTCCTTTGCTCTGGCTTTTTTTAAAGTAATGTACGGGTCTTTGAAGCCCCACGTAGAATCCCGTGCAATTGCAGAGGAATGATTGTCACCAGCTTAACCGTGCATTGCTACCCCAACATTTGGTCTCTTTGATAAGGCCGCCCTTAATGGGATGACCCCCCCCCCGGACATTCCCAACATTGGGGGGGGGGCTTCGATCTCTAATTGTACTTACTACCGTTTTTTTGTAGGAGATTCTTCGTGGAAGTGGCCGTTTCAAAGACCCTCGGCGAGGACTGAACCTGCTCCAGGCGAAAAATTGTCGCCTTCCAACTGAAACTTTTTGCAGCTAAGCGATTCATATGGAGAGCGCTTTCGACGTGATTTCAGTGAAATCTTCTATGAATTAAGCCTGGCCTCCTCTCGCGGATGGGCTCCCCATTGGGTTTTTCAATAATCATTCCGCTACGACCTTTTTCCCTCTTCGCTCGCCGCCTCCCTGAAGTCTTTCATCGCCGCCGAAGCTGTTCCTCCGTTCTGTCTCCGCACTCGCTTTCGAGGCTGCCCCCATCCGGGGAGATACCCCCCCTCAGACATTTGCGTTTTTCCTGAAGAAATAATAAGCATTTTTTTTCCCCCGATTGTTTACGGGAACCGTTAATTCTGGGTTTTTGGCGGTGGCCCCACCCACCTTCTTTTCTTCCCCTACAGAAGGCTCACCCTAGTCCAGTTCGTTCACTTTTTAAGCGCTACAGGTTACCTCCCCCTCCCTTTGATGTTTTGATTGTACAAGCAAGGATTGCCCCCTTCGTTAGGTTTGTATTCTGGGAGTGGAGCCTGGCTCTCATCCGGCTCCCTCTTCCCTGATGAGGCCGCCTCTCTACATGGCGCATTTTCCGCTTCAATGCAGGGCAGGATTTCCACGCGCACACTGCTTTTTGTGTTGGCCTCTTCCCTGGTGCTCTTTCCCCCCGTCGTAATACGGGGGGTTCCTGTAAGCCCTTTTTCCCTTTTTTTTTTTCTTCCCAACAAAACACCCCCCGGAGTATGGATCTGCGGCCAAGCGGGGTTTTTCCGGAATGACGAACGATGGCGTCTTAGTCTACTCGAAATATTTCCCCTTCCCGCCTTCACAAGAGAGACGATACTTTTTTTGAAGGGAACTTCCGCCATTGGTTCGGTTTTTGGCCCGGTTTTTTTTTATGACCCCTTCCTTTTCCTCGTGTCGCGAAAGTACAAACCCCAGCACTTTCCCCCCCCTCAAACGGTCACTTCCCCTTTTTATCGAAGTTTTTTTTTCGCGAATTGCGACATGGCCCGCCTCCCATGTCTACAGGTTTAAATAAATGCCTCTTTTCCCCTTTCGTTAGTCTGCAAACCGGTAACGACGGAACCTTCCTTCAATTCCCTTTTTCTTTCCCTTTTGGAACAATTCGGTTTTTTTCTTTCTCAATTCGCTCCGTTTCTTGGGTGCGGGACCGTCCCTTCATTGGATTCATGAGCGCAGTCTTTCCCCCCCCCTTAATATACGCAGACACTTTTTTTTTTGGCCGCGGGCTTTTTCAGCTTTTTCCGCGAACGCTGAGCACGTACCGCTCTTCCACAGATCTAATTAGCGCGTCCCTTTTGCGTTCTTGATATCGATTCGCCTCCGCCCCTCCTGGCATCCCGCTGGCATCACACATCACCTTTTTCCCTCACCACTTGGCCCTTGGTTTCCTCCAAAAATGGACCCCCCCGTTGCCTCCCTGGCAAAACTTTTGCCTCCTCTCCCCCCCTTTCATAACTACCCTTCTTCCTATCCTTTTTATCTCCACTCCGGCCCCCTCCCTCGGTAAGAAATTTCTGTTGCACCTGCTCTGACCTTTTTCTCCGCCCAGACTCCTCCTTTTTTTCCTTGGGGTTTTTCGAGAAGAAACACCCTCTTTTTCCTAGGGATCTACTTTCGATCAGATTGGGCCCCCTCTCTCTTTAATAATAATAAGTTGTTTTTTTCCTCGAGATGAACCTCCTGAGACGGACAAGCTCCTGACAAGTTGCACCGTGTGCCTTCCCTTCATATGGTGTTTTATAGACCCCCCTTTCAATAAATATGCTTTTTTCCCCGGCTACCCTCTGGTCTAGCCCTTTAAGGAAAGTTAGTAATTTTTTCTTTTCCTAGGCCGGCGGATTCCTGGAACTCCCTTTTTTTTTCAGTGGTGGAGATGATTCCCTTTCTTCTTGACGGTAATGATGCGGTCCCTTTTTCGCTGATGAAATGGTTCCTATTCCTCCGTTGATGTGATAAATCGACTTGATTGTGCTTCTTACATGTTCAGGATGTGAGGCCTCTCCTCGTATTGTCCCCATGTTTTCCGCATATCCCCGAGCGTCGGTCCCTTTTTTTCCCCCCCTCGGTAGCGGAGCGTTCCGCTCAAAAAGTGCCCCCCACCACGGAGATTCAGAAACTTTTCCCCGTTTCATTAAGTATATCATTCGGCATGTTCACCCTGCCCTACTGATTTTCGTTCCTTTTGAACTTTTTTCGCCTTTCGATCGCACGAGAAAGAATGTTTCCACGTTCCTTACTCCCATTTTACCAAATATTTTTCCCGTTTCGTTCCCCCCTTCCAGGAGGACAGACCCGATCTTGCCATCGGCACTTCTTCTCCCCTGACCTGTTTATTTCTCGCTTTTTCCCCAATTAGCCTAGACCCCTCTCCACTCGTTGGTACCCGTTCCCCTTGTACACGTGCTGGGTTTCCTTGTTTTCTGCTACATTTTCAAGCGTTTAGGCCCTTTTCTACCGTTGCCAAACCGTCACCCCTTCCTCCCACTCCACGACGATTTTTGCGGCGAAGGGTCTTTTTCCCCCGTTTAGATGTCTCCCCCCTCGTTCGTTTTTTTTTTATGAGCCTTTGGCAATGACCCATCCCCTGTTTTTTTTTGTGATGAAAGCACCCCTTGGGTAGTCTCCTTTCGATTTTATAGAAGAACTTTTTTCGCGGTTTTCCCACGCCGCACACCTCAAAAACAAAACATCCCTTTTCGCGTGCCATTTTTGGTCCTTTTCCCATCGGCGGACCTCCGTTTTTTCAAACGCCATTCTCTCCGATTCTAGCGATCGTTTTCACTGCTCGTTGGAGAGGACGGCTTACCCCATCCTGCCACGCCCTTCCTCGCACTCTGCGTCGGGAAAGATTCCTCCTTAACACGCCTCAGCGCGCTTGGCGTTGAGGGATTTTTTCGCTTACCTAAACCTTGCGGAATGGGGTTGGTCCCTTTTTTAGTTTTAGAATCGTCCTACGCCGTAACCAAACAATCAGGAAACATGCCTCCCTTCCCACCCAATGCCCCTCCATTTGCTTCATTTGGTCTCCACGATAGACAAGGAAAAATCTTTCTTTCCGCTTGTTATCTTCACCTTCTTCCAAGCTCGTTGGCGCGTATGTCTCTTGCCCCTTCCTGCTCGGATTCTATGATGGTTTTGAAAAGGTTTCTCCTTTTTTTCGGGACGTCCGGTGTCGCTATTCCTCGGAAGATGGTTTCCTTTGCCGCCCTAATCTGAGAGTCCCCCCCGGTCTTCATTCATTTCCCCTATTCCTTTGTGACGGCTTTCGGAAAGCGCCGCCATAGGTCCCCCCTTATGTCTTTGACTCCCCGTTGCCTGACACTCAAAAATTTGGCGCTTTTTTTTCCGGCCGCCATATCTTTTTTGTCAGGAAAGACAACGGTCCCCCCGTTTTTCCTAATCCTCCTTGTTGGAGAGAGATGCGTTCCCTTCCTTTTTCGGCCTGTTCTTTCCCCCAGCCCCTGCTCCCAAGCACGTGCCCTCCCCCCTCGACTATCGCAATGCCCACTTCTTTTTCCACCATATCTTTGCGGTTTTTTCTGGCGTCAAAGGAACTTGTCGCCCTGACCATGATTACACAGCGAAGGATCGTCTGGTGATTTTCCTTTTGCGGTGGACCCTTCTTCCGTCCCGACCATCGGCGCCCCCCCCAGATTCCGAACCTTGGAAATTATGGAAGACGGTTTTCCCCTTCGCCGTCTCCCTGACGTTCAGCAATCGACACCTGCACGCCGAGATTTTCTTTTCTCCCAAGAACCGGTGGAGATCCCCCCCTCTCCGCCATTATTTTTTATTAAAGCAATTATCCCGCCTTTTTTGTGGGGAAGATTGGTGTAGCTCCTCCCCTTTCCTGGTTTTTTTTTTTCCCGGCTTCGCCCCCCCCCTCTTCCAACTTAACCGAGGCTCTTCCCGCTGACTTTTCCCAACCGTTCCCTTTTCCACGAGCGCGCGTGTGCTGTTTTTCCCTCCCAGGAGCCCCCTCAAGCGCCCTTTTTTTGTGAAGGCGTGGCTTTTTATTTTTCTGATCCCCAGCCCCCTCCTTCCCCAGTTCGCCATTTCCTATGACTTTTGGCGCTGAATGCTCAATACTGCGAGATCTTCCGCTCCCTCTCGCCGGAGTAAGCAGCACGCGAGGTTTTTTTTCCAGATGCTTGGGGGATTGATTCCCCAACATTCTTTCCAGGGGGAGCTTCTTGAAAGCGCCCCCCTATCCTCCCCCTGGGTGTTAGGTAATCCCAACCAACATTCTTCCGTTTTCAAGCGGAGCATCCCTGATTTCATCTTCGTCTGTCCCCTTCCCTTGGAAAACCATCCCCTTTTCACCTTACAAGTCGTTGCTTTTTACTTTCCCCATGAAGACCGGTCGTTTTGTTTGGAAACCCCTTCGCGCCGAGCCAGGAGTTAGCAGCAGCTCCCTGTTCCCTTTCCCTTCCCAAAGCACCAAGGTTCGGAATTCATCGATTCGACTTTGAGTGGAGAGGCGAATTGCGCCCATGGCGCTACCTCCACTGCATTTTTTTCCTCAGCGAAATACAGTTCTTCTAGGTAGTCCCAAAGGCTGGCCACTCCTTTTTTTTTCCCTTCCGGCAAAGGGAGCGCTTTCCCCGTTCGTATAGTTTCCTCCGTTTTCAGTCTCTCATCTGGCGTTGCGACGAAAGAAGTCTTTCTCTAGCGAAGAGGAGAAGTATTCTCCTCCCCACATTTTTCATCCCCTTTTTTTTTGCAGAGGGAGTTGAAGATTTTGCTTTCCCTCTCCCCCCTTTCTCCGTAAACGCCTCTTCTTTTAACTTTTTTTGTCTTCTCTTCCTGTTTATCGGACAAGACAGCGGCTACCCCCCTGCAACAGGTCGGCTTTCTCCCAGGATGGAATCACCCCCTCCTTCTTGGCATAATCATCCCTGTACCACTTTTCTGGAAAAAATGGAACCATCACTTTCCCTGCACTGGGCAGACCCCCTACCACTGGCATAAAATACCCCTTCATTCCCCCTCTTCTGCTTTGCTACGCCCCTCATGGTTCCCCCTTCTCTTTGTAAGAATGTTATCCAACTGTGACATTTGGCAAGCCCTCCCCCAGCTCCCCCGCATGGGGTTTTGGTAGAGTACCCCCCCTATTCGTCATCGGGATTTTTTTTTTTGCTTCTTCCGCTCCCTCGTTATCTATCTCTTTTCCTCCTCCTCCCCTCTCTGACTTCGCCAATTTCCCCTTTTCAACTTCAGTCTTTCCTCCCGGGAATATGGTGTTTATCGAAAAAACCCCCTCTTTCCCCCCTGAAATGATGGCTTTCCCCATAGATCGCTTGTCATTTTCTGGTTAATCGGGACAGAAGTTTCTTTCCCTGAGTGCTCTGAGTGCGTCTCCCCCGTCCTCCAGAAGGTGGTAATTCTTTGTTCCCCCTATGATGACAGTGTTTCCCGTTGGTCCCCCTTTCTTTCTTTGTGATGGTGACCAAGTTTTTCCCTTTGATGATGTGCAGTGCCTCGGTGATTCTTCTCCAGCCCGTCTGAAAGCAAGTGATGGTTGATTTTTCCTTTTCAGGCTTGAGTTTCCCCTCGTTTTATTGTCTTCCCCTTTCTGTTACGCAGTATCAAACTCGCCTGGTAAGGTAGTGAATGTTCTCATCGTGTAGACGGTCGCCTCCCCCCTCCAGAGGCCACTCCCCCGATAGTAGAAAGTGTCCCGTTTTTGGGCGTACTTACTTTCCCTCCTCAAAACTCCCCTCCCTTATTTTTTTTCAAAAGAGGAAACGGTAGCCTGGCCCTCTCTTTCCTTTATCGAACTGCTTTTTCCACAGTGACTTCTTCCCTGGGGACTATCGGAGGACCCCCTTCAGTACGTTTGTGATTCTCCGACCTCTTCCTTTTTTCGCCAGAACAACAGTAGCAATGCATCTTTCCCATGTCTACAATAGCCCCCCTCCACTTGATCTCCCCTTCCCGTGAAAGTTGTATTGTCAGATGTTTGTTTCGCTTTAGATTTCGCAGGGCATGCGGGCTAGCCCTTTCCAAAAGAAAAACTTCTTCACTGACTTCCCTCCAACGCCGCCATCCTTTGGAAGGGGATGGGTCCTTGGAGATGGCTAGCCTCCTCCCCCCCTGGGATGAGCCCCTCTTTTGTCTCCTTATAAATACCTTTTTTTTTTTTTTGCTGAACTGGGTTATGGATTACGAGGGCTCTGCTCGCACTTTTTCCTACGTTTTTCTGCTCCTCATAGAAAAAACCCTTTTCCCAAACACACATTCGGTGATCCTCCAGTCGCAGCATCGGGTTTTTCATGTCAACTTCATAGAAAGATCTCTTCTCCTCATAATCCCCCCCTGATTGCCCTTTTTGGGCCAGAATACCCCTCCCACGCTACCCCACCATTGTCTGGCACCTTGTCTAGGATAAAACGCCATTTTTCCCCCCCCCCCCGAGAGGGGAACGTTACGACCCAAAAATGCTTCATGGGGTGTCTCCTTTTCTTTGAGATTTTCGAAGCCGTCCCCCCCCCAAAAAAGGAAGGTAATTCCATTCTTCTTTATTTTCCCAACAGCCCTTTAAGTGCCCTTACCATATCTTTCCCAACGGCCCCCCCCGCTTTCTTCGCGGGTGTATTTATTTGAGTAGACGCGGGCGATTTGTTCGCAGTATTGTTTTTTTTTTTTTTTTTTTTTTTTTTTTTTTTTTTTTATCGGTCTTCCGCTCCTTAGATATAGCCGAGATCATGAATCGTACCCACCGTTTCTGGTGAGGGCAGGCTCCAGCCAATCTTGTAGCTTTGAGTTTTTTTTTATGATTTAACCCCCCCGTGTGCTCTTCTTTCTCCCCCCGCCCCCCGGAGAATAATTTTCGTCCCCCCCGCCTTGACGCCACACGTTTTCGCGCCATAGGCCATTCCGCGTGTCCAGCCGCCGAATCGAAGAACCCCCCCCTTGGCGCTAGGGGCCGCCCCTGGCTGATGCACGGCAGTGGCCGCCCGATTCATTTTGACGCTTCTTCCTCCTGTTAATACTACCCTCTTTTTTTTTTGAGAATCTCCCCCCTTTCCGGGTTACTGCACGGGCCCATGGATCTGATCCCTTAGAGCAAAATTGTTTTTTCCTCCTCTTCAGCAATTTTCACTCATCAAGGCCTTGGCTCTCAGTTATGCGTCAAATTCGTCAATGAATTAAGCTCCCCTCCCGTCTCAGAGTTGGAGAACGGGGTTTTCCTCTGACCTCTCCGACCTCTTGCCCCCGCGGCTACTCCCGCACCAAGGCCTTTCCAGACCGGTTATATCTCCCCTTCCGCCCGAGAGTCCCCTCCTACGTTATCCTTCCTTCAAGAAGAGAATGCGCCTCCTCTCTTCGATGATGTGGTGGAGCCCCCTTCCTCGAAGGATATTGACAGTTCTTTGATATTCCCTGAACACATTTCTTGTGTGCTTGTTTTCTCCCTTCCTCCGTTATGGTTCTCGGTGGTTAAGGCTATCCCCCCCCCCCCACGATTATAAAATACCTTGCCCCAATGGTCCTTTTTTTCTTTGAGAACCCCCGAAACGCCCCTCGAGATGAGTTTGTATTTTTTTCCCAGCATTCAATCTAATGATTTTCCCCGTTTTTTTTAGGAAGTCTTTTTCTGTGAGCCCCCTTCTCCTGCCCCATTCCTTCCTATCATTTCCAGGTTTCGCGCTAATCGTTTTCATGAATGGCGTTTCCCTTTCCACGGCTGTTTCCTAATTCTTGGCCGGATTTGTAACGGTCACGCTCTCTTTTTTGCTCGATGTTTCTTTGTTCTTGCAGAACCGTTTCCCTTTTTCCTTGGCGCGATTGATTCGCCCCGGAATCCCTCCCCCCCCTTTTTCCGTTCAGAACCAAACCACCTGTAGTGTTTATCCGGCCTTCTGCCCCCATCTCTGACGGAAGTGACGACACTTTTTTAGTGTCCTCGCCCTTTTTCACAATCCCCTTCCCTCCCTCTTTCTAGAGAAGGATGGCTTTTTCCTTTCCGAAGACGTCCTGTGGCCAACGGTTTAAGAATGCCCGGATTTAGCTCTTGTCGAGACCTCAGCCCCCATTTTTTCCACCTCCCCCGGCACGGTGACCTGCTACAGAGGATGTTTTTCCCCCCTAATTTTCTATGAGATAAATACTTCTCCCGTGGTTTTCTGGCAGTCTTCTGCGATGGTGGCTCTTCATGTCACAAAACATGGGACGGACTATTGAGAGTGAGCGTACTGTGGAAAATTAAGGTCTTTCCTCTCTCCCAATTCGACGATCCTCTCTGGGTGCGACCTCCCTATTCATGCGCGAAGGAGAGACCTCCGAACCCCCGACTCTTCTTTTTTTTCTTTGGAGTTGGCACTTTTGATGGCCCTCTCCCGCTGCGCCGTCTCTCCACGAGAATGGTACCTTTTGATAGCGAGGAAAACTGACGTCCTCTTACTCCGATCACCTGACACCTGGTGCCGCTTTGATCCCCTGCATCCCAATAACGTTCCCTTCCATAACCGCTGTCTCAACACTGGCATCATCATACTGTCCCCTGGCACCCCCCCATAACTTTTTCCACCACTTTCCTCCTCCTGGAATAATAGAAAAAACTGGTCCTTCTTTCCCCCCCCCCCTGTTAGTCCCTTTCCCCTCCGATTCCGCCTTCCCTTTCCGAGGAGGATGTAATCCTCTGAAATCCTGAACATCTCGCTATTGGTAAAAGCATAGTGAGTTTCCTGGGTTCTTAGCTTCCAGGCCCTTTTTCTCGTTTTGAACTGTCATTTTTTCGTGAAGTTTTTTCTTCTTTTAACTCCCTCCCTTCCTGTTTTTTTTTTTTTCACAGATGAGAGTGAACCAATTTTCCTCCCCCCCCAATGACCAGTGCACCTCTTGTCCGGGCATTTTTTCTTTTTTCCCCCCCCACCAGGCGTTCAACGAACTTGTGCTTTGTAATCAGTTCCTGGGTCCCCGCTTCTCAGGCCTCGGAGTTGCGATTTCCTTCTCGATTGCTGTCGGGACTACCGTTGTAGTGATGGCAGTGGTTTTTCAAGGTGATTCCCCGTTTGAGGCAACGGTTTTTGGGGACAAGTGATGTTTTCCCCCCCCCCCCCATTGGTGCTGCTTTTTCTGATGCCAGCCGTGATTTTCTTGATGGTGATGACAGCGGCCCCCCTTGATCCTTCACCCGATGACGCATTTTCCGCCCTTTTCAAAGCGCGGAGGCTAATCTGTTGAAGGGTAGCTTCCATCTTTCCTCCCCAGACAAAAAGCTGCACCCTCTTCCCCCCCCACTCCAACTTTTCAGAAATTGTCGGCGGTCCTATCCTACTCGCCTCTTTGGTCTTCCATGCCCCCTTACTTTTTTTGTTTTTTTTTTTTTTTTTTCCCTTGTTTTCTTTCCTGCTGACCGGTAGCTGACCGTTTCACGAGACCGAAGTTCCCCCCTTTTGATCAGCTAACTTTTTTGCCCGGGGCTAAACTATTTCTTTTCTTGTCCTCCGCTCAACCCTCCATTAGTTCTGCTTCGGTCCAGCCCACGTCGACATTTTTTCTTCCATCTTTTTCGACTAGAAAGCCACCCTGTGCTACTCGAGTCAACGTTTTTTCTTGTACCGTTCTTTCTTACAGCTTTTTTTTTCATAGGCTTGGTTCAAGAAGGGACATGAGGGATTCCCCACCCCCCACCCCTTCATGAAGTCCCTCCGCCGCCCTCGGATCCGGCGGGACCTGATGGGTTAAAAGTTTCTGTCGATTCAATAAGCAATAGTTCGCCCCCCCCCCACCGTATGCGCCGCTTTTCTTTGGAAGGAGTCCCATCCTTTTTGGTGTTTTTGTTCCTTTTAGGATTCCGTTTTCCCCCTCTTTGACACCTACGACGGTTATTGCATCCCCTTCCCCGAAGCAAAACCTCGGCCCACCTCGAGTGCGTCGTTTACTGCCAGCAGCGATTTCCCCCCCCACAGTTAATGTCAACGCCTTGAAAACGATATAGCGTCACTCCTATTATCTGTGCCTCTGATGGGATAGGACAGTCCCCTACACAGCAACCCCCCGATTCGCTTGCGTCTTTTGCTCCTTGACTGTCCACATAAAGTGCTGGGCTCGGTAACCTTGAGGACGACGAAAAAACTCCTTCCTTGGTGCTAAGATCGTATGTGTTTTTGGCCCCGTGCCCACCTCCCAATCAGGAAACAGGTCCCTCTTTACACCCCAGCACTGCTTGCTGCTTAATTGAATATAAACCACGCAATTTCCGACTGGTCTCTCTTGTCGCGCAGCATCCTTCGCTTTTTCCTTCTTGTCGAGTATTCTTTTTCCTAAAGTCGTAGATCTTGGGGGAGATTTTTCCACGGTCTTCATATTCTAGGGAGGAGATAATCCCCCTTTTTTTCGACGAGGCAGTTCACCTGATTTCCACTCCCCCAATTTCGCAGCTTCGGACGGTATTAAAGGAGTACCTCCTTTCCCTTTTTCTGCCGCCTCTTAGAACGTTAGGAAGTGCTCGTAATGCCAGAGTCACTTTTTTGCACGAATAGTCCCAACAACCACCCTTTTTAGACGTTTCTCCGCCATATTTCCTTTTGCACCGGCAGGAAAACCGTAC
>Ga0179591_1334841_pt1 | contig 22176 bp, 22 predicted proteins | sample CZOMad2_1_08_16f_FD_182891 | JGI IMG/M metagenome (GOLD analysis project Ga0179591, IMG submission 182891) | Vadose zone soil fungal communities from Angelo Coast Range Reserve, California, USA - CZOMad2_1_08_16fungal (PacBio error correction) | ecosystem: Environmental > Terrestrial > Soil >... | reverse complement strand
GGTTTTGGGGTGACAGGCTGGGGGCTCTTTCCCACAAGTTCGGCATGTTTCCTTTCCCGCTTGTGCATGTGTGTTTGTCTGCGGTTCTTTTTCTCTTTTAGTCAATCCGTCGGTTACACGTCGTCCCTTTACAGTTGCCAAAGGCTTACCATACTTTGTTCAGATTCACACCGCCCGTGTTTGTAAGTACCCGTTTTCCCGTGCACTTTCCCGTTCTGGGCCCAACTGCCCTATTTCTTGTCTTGGACCCCACGGGGTACCTGTGCGGTTTTTTGTTGGGTTTTTTTTTTTGTGCTGGGGTGTTTGCCCCACCTTGGAAACGCTTTTCCCGTGGAAAGCGCCCCCCGTGTTTGGCCCCACCTTTTAGTGTTGTTTTCCCCTCACTGAAAGCCGCTGGTCTCCCGCACGTGCTTCCACTCCTGAAGAATTAGGGCCCGTTTTGGCTTTTTAGAAACCCCATTTTTTGATGTGCTTGTCATCCCTCTTTCCAACACATTCTTTTTTTTTTGTTTGCTTTTCCCCCGTGATCTCGTTGGTTTTTCTCCCCGATGAGATTTCCACCATAAAACCGTTTTACGCCCCCTTTATCTTTCTTCCCGGACTTTTCGACACTTTTTTTTTGATCTGAAGGAACTGTTTCCGAGGAAGTCAAGAAACTACTATGCAATGCATACACTGAGTAGGCAGTTCTAGCTTTTCCATTTTTGGCGCGTCTTGGAACCTCCATCTTGTCCTTTAAAGGCTTTCGGCGTTGTTGTTCTTTTCGCGTCACCCATTGTCGTGGTGGTTTTTTTTCCAAACCGCCACCCCCTTTCGGCGGTAAAAGTTTTGTCGGTGTATTCCCCCTGGTTTTTTCCGACCGCTCATTGCGATCCCCCGTTAGCGTGTGCCACTTTTTATTGGTCTTTTGGTGAAAATCAAGTTCTTTTTTTTTTTTGCTTGCCCATTCTTCTCTTTTTAGGGCTTGTGCTCAGGAGGTGACTTCGGGTCCAGGCTGTCCAGTTTTTTTTTTTCCGTCGGTACATTTTCCAGACATTGGTCGTCCGTGATTAAAAGACGAGTTTTGCCACCAATTTGTCTACTTACCCCGACTTTTTTTTTTTCGTTTTTTCCACCTTTTTCTAGTTGTATAGTTAGGTTTGCTAGTTTCGCCCTTTGTATTTTTTTCTGACAGTGCCTCCTCCTTTTTGACGAATTCTTCGGTTTCTTTCCTCGTTTTTTTTTTCCTCGCCAGGACTGGAGTGTTTTTTGGCTGTCTGTTCCTGGTCCAGGTGGCCCCCCTTTCAGTTTGGTTCAGTTTTTTTGACACTTTCCTCATGGAGTGGCGTCTTCTCAACCAGCTCTTTCCGTACACGGTTTTATCCGTCCCAGTCAAGTTTCCGTTTTGTTTGTTCCCAGTCGTGGACTGGTATATTTACTCTCCCCATTTAGTTTTTTCCTTGCGGCCTACCTGTTTTCTTTATTATGCCTTTTAAAGTCGTCTTTTTCTACATCCCTTGTTAGGCCGTGAAATTTCTTCCACCCCCCCAGTTGTTGACCCAATCCCCCCTGAGCAGAGCAGATTCCCTGTTGTGTATGAATCGGGGCTCTTGATTGCTGCCGGGTTTTTTAAAAAGGTTAAGCGGCTTTTCCCTTTGGTTTTGGGTTTCTCTTACCCCTGCTGCGACTAAGGTGGGCCCTGTTTTTTCCTTCTTGGCGTGGATGTCTTAGGGAGAATTCCCCCCGGCTTTTTTTTCTCCCTGGCCGTTTCGGTTCGGAGGTTCCCCCTTTTTCACCCGCTTTGAAACGGTACTTCCCCCCCCCCCCCAAGTTTTTTTTCCCAAGCCTTTCCCCCCTTTGCTAAATTGTGTGCAGTTTCTGACTCCCCTTTCCTTTGCTTCACTGTGTCTTCACTGCGAACCAACGTGTCCACTTGCAGTTCTCCTGTATCTAGGAGTTCAGGCATCAAAGTTTTCTGCATCTTTAATGACGGATGTCCTTTTTTTACTGATACGTTTTCCTCCCGGGAGTTCCCCCAGTTGTTTTTCCGGTAGCATGTGCTTCTTTTTTTGGCGTAGTGCAGGTGCCGACTAGGACGGGGCTCCCCTTTGTTTTTGGTCTCGGGAGATTTTCCCCCCCCGCTAATTTCTGGAAGCTGGTTCCCAAGACTCTTTCCCTGAACAGTCTTGTGACCCTAGTCCGTAGCTTTAACTGACCCCCCCCCCTTTATTGTCCTCCCCCCCCTTCGGAACACCTAAAAAAGGATTAGGTCGTTTCCCCTGGTGTTGCCAAAAACTCAAAGGAAGGACTTCCCCCCTCAGGATGCCGGCGTTTCTTCCCCTCGCAGGGCCCGACTTTTTTTAAGTTTTGAACAGAACTCTCGTATGTGCCCCAAAGACCTTTGAAGGTCCCCCTTCTTTTTCTGAGAGGGACCGAGTTGCTGCTGTCGTTTTTTTCGTTTTTCACGTCACCACGGTTCCGGAATGGTTCCATTCACACGTTAATCCAGGGGCCTTTTCGTTTTTTTTTTTCCTGGTCAAGGGTTTTCTGTGTCTTGGTTTTTTTTTTTTTCCGATTTCCCCCGGTTTTGAGCGCGAAACCCGGCCGTCTTCCCCCCCCCCCCCCCACGTTTCACATCCTTTGTCTTTTGCGCGGCGTGTATCCTGCGCTGCACATCTCGGATGTCGAACCCCCAATTAAGCCTCACAAACATAATGCGGGACGCTTATGTCCCTTTCCCCCGAACTTTTGCTCGTTACCTCCTAAAAGGCGTTCTTTTCCCCCCCCCCCTCTAGGAACTGGTTTCCCGTCTGTTTCTTTCCCTTCACAACTAACTTGACCGTCCGTCCACTTTCCTGATCCCACTCCTTTGTGGGTCAGTGAGTGTCTTTTTTGAAGCGTCCGTTTCACTATGTTCAAGCCCAACTTCCCCTTAATTTACGTACCTTTCTCAGGGCGCTCTTTTTCTTTTTTGGACCTTGAGTTGATTGCAGGCTTTAGAGTTTTTTCGTGGTAATGATCCCATGATAATGATAGCTTGATTGTTCTATTTTTTTTTTAGAACGTCGCCGTTTGTTTTCTCTTTTATACTTACCTACCCAAGGAATAATCACCACAGAGGACCCGTTTTCTGGCCAGGCATCTGTCCCTCTGGGTACTTCTCCCTTTCCCCTGTATTTTTTTTTGACTAGACCCCGTGAGCTTTTTGGAGGACGGTTTCGCCTTCCTTTTTTCCTTGCGGGCTTCAAGAGCTATTTTGCTAACAGATACCCCAGAGGAATCCGTGAGTCTTCAAACCCCCTTTTTAGTTGCCGTCATATAAGCTTGCTGGTAGTCTTTTCTTTCAGGCCCAAAACGCCCAAACCCTTTCGACCCATCGGTTTTTTTATTTTTCAGTTAAGTGTTCTTTCTCCCCCAGTTAGGGGTTTTTTTTTTCCTTTTATTTCTGGTACCTGGACGGCGACCCCCCCCCCTTCTTAATATCAGATGAGAAAGCCATTCCGTTTTCCTGCCCGGGATAGCCTCGATTCCCCTGAACTTCGTTTTCGTTGGTGCCTTAACCTTTTCTTGGTCGCCTTTCTCCAATGTTGTTTCCCCCCCCCCATCATCTGACCCTAGGCTACCCACTCCTCTGACCCCGGCCCTTTGTCATTCCACGCTTTTTCGATTCGCCCCCTAACTTTTTCTTCGTCCTTCGTTTGTGGCGTTCTTCTTTTGGCGCTTGATTAACTCCTCATGTCCCATAAGGGCCGGCTCGCCCCCGCCGCGATTGGACTGTTGTATTGACTTCCCACTTGAGCGGTACTATTCTCCCCCCTGGAAACACTCCTGGATCATTTTTTTTTTCGTCCCGAGGTGACAGCCTTACCCGTCCTTACGAGCGACCTGGTTTCTTTTGATGATCACTCTGTCTGTTTCTGTTACTTGTTTTTTTTTTGCTCCCCCCACTTAGAATCGCTTCTTTGTTCGTTTTTGTTTAGTTCTTCTTTTCCAGACGGGGTGTTGGGTTGAGAGAGATTCCACCCGTCAGCTGATCGATTCCCCTAGCAGGTCCCCCCCTTTGCTACCAGCAGGATCGAGTCTCCCAAGTCGGCGTGTTTGTGTTTTCGGGGGGAACAAAAAAGTGACCGTGAGCTTGATTGTAGCTACATTTTGTGACGTCAACAACGACGGTTCTCTTTCCCCTTTCCAGGGGCGGTACTGTCTTCTGCCCCCTCCGCAAAACGGTCCGAGGCTTGCGGCGTTTCTCCCTCGAAGGTGCCCTTTTTTTTTTTTAACCTAGTTTCGTTCAGACGGGCTACTTTCCCACGTGGAGATCATGCCCCCCGCCTTTGCTCCTGGCTGTGTATACATCTTTCTCCCTTTGTTTTTGTTGAACCCTCGGTGCGGTTGCCCTGTGATTTTTTTCATTCGTTTTTTTTTGGGAACGCTTCTGGTCTCGAACACAGGTTTACGCGCCCGCCACCGCGCCGGTTAAGTAGGCGTTGCGCCATCCCCATCCTCCGGCCGCGGACCTCGTAACTAGTTCCACTGCTGGAAGTTGTAGGTGCCGTCCTTCGAGTTCTGCAAGGGTGTCGTTTTGCACGTCACAAGGTCCGGGGCCCCAATCGGGTGTCCTTAGGGGGACCTCGCCTCCCTCCCCTGGAAACCTTTTTTCTTGTCTCGGCGTGATGGCTTTTGAGACCCGGCCCCTCAACAAGGCACGCGGGGGCAGGCTGTATCTCGATGGCCGTGTCTTCTTTTTTCTTGGTTTTCCTTTTCTGGGTTTTCCGCGTTTCAACTCCTTTTTAGCCCAACGGTTCTTCTTGTAGGTTCTTGCAATCGGCCTACTGCCGGGGCTCCACCAGCCCCCTCCCTCGTTTTTTTAATGGAGTCGAGTCAGGGCCGTTCGTTTGTCAGGTGGATATGTTTTCGAGTCCTCCCCCTTTTCTCGTGTTTCGCCAAATCGGTGGTACGGGCTTTTTTTGCCCATCGCGGGTTTTGCTACTGTCCCTTATCGACCAATATTGGCGTTTTGAAGTTCTCGTCGTAGGAGTTTTTTCTCCTTTGAACCCCGCCTGGCCCCCCCCTTTTTTCTTCGACCAGTCGCCACCCTGATTGAGCGGCGGTTTTCGTGGTTTCTCTCTTGAGGTCTTGTTAGGAAGTGGGCTTACCATCTTTTTTGCACTTTTTTTTTCGCGCCTTCCCCGTTCTGGACAATCTCTTCGTTTCCGGTTGCCTCTCTTTCAGGGGTTTTTTTTTTTTTTGGAGCACCGACTTTACTTGAAAAGCCCCCAAGTTGGTAAAAGTTCCGCTAGGTGACTTCCCGGTTCGCCCCCTTTTAGGATTCCCTGGTAGAGCGCTCGTCGACTTATCGTCTTTCTGAAGTTTTGGTTTTGCGTCCGTTCTAGTGGTTGTCTTGCTCATGTTCTCTCCTCTGCTCCGGATGTCACTGGTTAAGACTTTTTTTTTGGCTCACCCAACTGGTCTTAGGCTCCTCGACCCTGTTGGGGACCGCGCCCCACTTTCCACTTTCTTTTTCCTTTTCTCGCCCTTGCCCCCCACTGAGTACGTGATTTTTAAAAAATGTTTTTCCCTGCCGTTGGTTCCTGCCCCCTCACCCCCCACCACGACGCCTTTGCCTCCCCTTCATGCGGCCGGCGGCCTTTCCCGCTTTGCCTTTCTTTTTTTTATGTGAAGCTTTTGGCGACGCCCCATTTTTTGGTGTAGTCCTGAGTTCTCGGTGCACACCTTTTAGAGGGTGACCTTGTTGTTGTTGTTCCACTCCTTTAGCCACCCCCCAGTTTCATTTCAACCCGATATGCTCGGGTTGTTAAGTGTTTTTTTTTTTTTCCGCCTTATGTCGTGCGATTCTGACCCCCCCGGCTTCATTTCTTACTGTTTGTCGGGACCCTTGCAACCACCCCTCCCCCTCGTTTACGACTCTCTCTCATCAAGGAACCGTTTTTTGCTCGCCCTATGAGTCCTGATCCGGCTGTCCTTCAAAACCGGGGTCCTGCTTCACCCTCACCCCTCTTACCCACCGTTTTTTTGGATCGAACCTTATCTCCGCTCCTTTTTTCGAACTCACCCGTTGGCGCAGATTGGCTTATTTTCCAGTTTATTCCCTTTGCCCATCCGTTTTTTGAGTTTTTGGCCTTTCTGGGTCTTGGGCACGTGGTGGTTTGCGTGCTGATTTTTCTCTTCGACGCCACGAACCCCACCCTTCGTGCGATGCCGGCTTCCGTTTAGGGCACTTTTTCTGCTTTTTTCTCTCTGCCCCCCCCAACCGTCGTTTTTCGCTTTAGGTCCCCCCCAACAATGTTCCTCGTGGACATTTTTTTTCGCTGGACGGTTTCCCAATTCCCCTTCAGATGTGACTCCCCCCATTTTTTTGCATCGCTTTTGCTCATGGGTTTTGATTTTTTTTTGTTTCGTCCCGATTTTGGGGGTTTTTTTTCTGAAGGACCGGGGTCCCTGATCGACATTGCGTCACCCTGCTGTCCCCCCCCCCCCCCTCCCTGGTATGGAGGCCGAACGCTAAATTAAAATCAACTTCTTTTAATCCCCACCTCCTTCAAGTCTCGTTGGCCCCTTTGCCCTTCTCCCTTCTGAAGAGTCAGACCCCTTTCCCCTGGCACTTCCCCCTTTTTTTTTTGTTACCCCCCCCCTTTTTAACGCAGCAGGTTGCCCCGCAAACAACTCATTCCCTTTTGATATTTTCCCCTCAGGATCTCGTACCCCCCCTAACCGTTGGTTTTGACCGTCGTTCTCTATTCGTTACGCCCCCAGCGCAACCACGCTACAACCCTCCCGCGTTTTCTGTGTGAAGGTGCGGTTAAGTCACCCTTTCACCCTATTTTGTTTCCTCTTGTTGTTACAGTCTGTTGCGACCTGCTCCAGGAATTTTTCGAAAGCCAACACCTGTCCCCAAGGGCTTTACCGTACCCTTCAACCTGGATTATAACGAATGGAAAAGTTTTGCCATCCCCCCACCCTCTATTCCCTCCCCATTTTCGGTTTGCGCCGCTTCCCCCAGGTGCCTTGATTTGCCCCCTGTGCCGGGGTACTGGGTCCCCCCTTTGTCCCCTTTCCCCTTCCCTCCCCTTGTTGGTCGGTTTTCACCGTTGACCCGCCGAACATGTTTTATTGCTGTTTCCCCAGTTTCATTTTTTGTCATTTTTTCTATAGCCCCCCCCCTGCGCGCCCCTCCTTTTTTTCCTTTCTCGGGTTTGTCCTCCATTAGAATTCGGTAGTCACCCATCGTTTTCCAAATCCCTTTTAGGTCCTTTTCCCGGACCCCATTCTTTTGAGGTCCACAACGTTGGTTGTTTTTTTTACTTCGCATGCGACACCCACTTTCGCTCCCTTAAACATAGGTTTTTTGACCGATCCCCTCCCTCCCATTTTGGTCGCTTCTCGGCTTCGAATTCTTTTCCCCATTTTTGAGGGGTACTGCTGCTTGGGGCGGTGCACCCACAACCCCAAAAACCGGTTTCCCTTTTTGGCTTCTCCCCCTTTTTTCCCCCGCGGTGCCTTTACCCCCCCCTTAAAACCTGGGCATATCAAACGTTGGCAGCGGGTTCATCTTTTAGGTTGTCCGGTCACGTCTGCCTCCGGTTGTATGCGTCCCCCCCTGGTTGTGTTTTTTTCCCGGGGTGTTGCTGGCGTTTTTTTTTTCCCGTTCGTGGTTCTGAGTCTCCCTAACGTCTGGGCAGCTTCCCCCCCCCCCAACTGCAGCGGTTCGCCCCCCCCCCCCTTCTGGCTAAGGACCCATCCCCCCGCGCTGATACGTGTTGGTGCTACGCCCCAATCCCCCAGGTTTTTCCACAGTTCTCTGCGGGTCTGTTGCTGTTGTTGCGGCCCCGTCCTTGTTGTCCCCCGTCAACCCCACTTCTCTTTTGGTTCCGAAGGGTTTCTTGCGACTAGGGCCAACCCTTACGTGTCGCTGAAACCTACCCTCTGATTCCGAACCGCCTCCTAGGGTATCCCCCGGTCCTGGCACCCAATTTCGAATAACCCCCCCACGGTCTTTCCGTTCCTTCCAGCCTCGGTTTGCTGCTTGCTCTCCCCTGAGTCTTTTCACTCTCCTCCTCTCCCCACCCCCTGACTCCATCGGGTTCGAATTCCGGGGGGCCTCAACCCCCTTTTCCGAGCCAGTTTTTGCCTTTTTCTGGTCCCATTTGCCCTTGGAGTATTTTCCCGCGCCCCTTTCCTTACTCCCCGTTCGTTTGGAGCTTTCTTTTGTTCCGATGAAACTCCTCCGGTTTTCGTGTTGCTTCGTCCAGGCGTTTTGTGGCCAACCCCCTTGCAGGAATGTCTTTACTTCCTCGGTGGCTTGGGGCCCGCGGGTTACGTGTTGACCCCCCCTACGGTCGAACCCCCCGAGTTTGATTCCTGTAGTCCTCTTGCCTTTGTTTCCCCCCTCAATGACCGCCCCCGCCGGACGGTTCTACCGTTTTGTTCCATGCCTTACTGGTGAACTTTTTTGTCATCTTTTCCCTTATCCGTTGTTGTGAGACGACTTTTTAACCCCCCGTTCTCCCTTTTGGACACCTTCCCTCCTTCCTATTCCTTTGCTTGAGCCGTTTTCATTGTTCATTCGTCCAACATTCTGGCCTTGGACATTCGGTCTAAGGTTTGCCCTTTGGGAAATAACGGTAGGGCCCGGGGACCAAACCCTGGAGTAGTATATTTTTTGGAGGCCCCTTTTTTGGTCCTTGAGGTCTTTCCCCAGGTCCCACCAGTTTCCCCCCCCAGTTTACAGTTTTTACTATTCAATTTTCCCCAACACCGGCCATTCGGGGGGGGCCCCCCCCCCTCTTTTTTGTGGCAATGGGCGAGTCGCCGTTTTTTTAATGTTGCCATGGAACTCTGCCTAGGGGATTGTTTTGTTTTTTGGTTAGGGAGATAATTTACACCCGATGGAGTCTTTTTTTTCTTTTTTGGATTTTCGGAGCGTACACCCCTTCAGGGCACTCAAGACTTCCGGTTGCGCAGTCGACGGCAGTTAGGAATTGCTTTGATCAGGCATCCGGATGTTTGGTTCTTTTTCATGTCCAAAGCCTTGGTGACAAGAAGTTCTCAGACCGAGGGTTCTGACCTTTTTTGACCCGTCGTTTTTGTCCCAGGATAGGTTTTCCTGGTCCGAGTTTTTCGGCGGCCCCCTAGTTTTAAGCGCATTCGTCCCTTTTTTTTTTTACGGCCATTTTTAAGGTACGGCTCCCGCCCCTCACATTTACCCTTAACCACCACAACTGGAGCCGTGGGTCCCGTTTTTGCCTCAAAATGGTGGGTTCGAGCAAGGTCAAAGAATTTGAGCTGTTCGTGAGCTGGGGTCTTCGTTGTCCCGCCGGTGCCACTGTGTTTCCGTGCATTTTTGGTTGATTTTCCCTAGTATTTTCTTGCCTTTTCGGTTTTGTCCATTCCCACGTTTAGAAAAGCCCCTGCCTCCCATTTCTTACCCCAACAACTGATGGTCCCGCACTTTGGCCCGGCCCCTACGGCCTGGCCCCACCCCCTGTGGTCCCGCGAATTTGTCTTATTCCCCCCATCCCTTTACTTTTGGTGGAGATTGGGTCCACCGTTTCCCCCGGTGAACGTTGGCGCCACCAGTTGCCCCCCGATATTTTGGGTTGTTGGTTTCAGTCCGCAGCCGTTTTTTTTGGGTCTTTGTTCCCCCTTGAGAACACCTGGGGTCCACCCTAAATTCGACTCCCCTCTTAAGCGTCGGCATTTCTCTTCCTTATTAGATGATATTCAAACCTTTGGTTGTGTTTTTCTGGTTTGCCCTATTTTTTGGGGACCCCGAATGTTGCCCTTTCCCCCCCTTTCCCCTCGATTTTCCCCTCGGGATCACGCGCCCTTCTTTGAAGAATATCTGCCTTTCGCCGACCCTTGGCACTTGACCCCTTCGTTGACCCCCCCAAGAGTGTTTCACTCTTTTTTCCTGACTGTCGGCGTTTTTATGGATTCCAGCTCCCGTCCCAAGCTTCCCGGTTGGTTTCCCTGTCCCTGCAACCCTGTTGAAGGGGTCGTTTTTCACCCCCGACCACCCCCTTTTTTCCTGGCAACTTGTCTTGGCTGACATTTATGCCTCCCCCCAACCCATAATTCTGCCTCGGTTTTAGGTCCTTTTTTATTCGGCGCTTGTGTTGCTGGACAATCAGGTTTGTTTTTTTCTTTTCTGTTCCTCCATTATGTTGTGATTCCTCGTCAGTTCGCGTCCCAGCCGTGTTTGTTGTTTATGTTTTTTTTTATTCTTTCAGGTGTGTCCGCAGATTTACTCCCGGCTTCGGCCCACCAAGATAGTCGTACTTACTACCTGGGGCCCCCACCGAGGCCGTTTCGTTTGATCGCCTTGTCTAGTAGTGACAACTCCTCTTCCTGTGTGGGGTTGGAACTCCCCCCCAGACCCCCCGTCTTGTTCGTTTTTTATTACTTTCTCCTTCCCCCCCCTGTGATGTGTTCCGTTTGAGGACCCTTAGGTGTTTTTTCCCCTTTCAGATTCTCCTGTTCGTCCCGGCTTCTGCATATTTTCGTATACCCCCCCCTGAGGCCCGTGTACGCCCCTTGCCTGTTTTGTGCGCCCATATTTGGATGTTCCTCAGGTTTCCGTGTCCGGTTCCAGAACCTTTTCGGCTTTTTTTATGCGATCTTTTGTTTTTGATTCCGTTCCCATTCTCCCCTCGCGTCCCTTTTTTCCCTCCCGGTTTGGTAACCCCTAAAGAACCCAGCAGGCTTTTTTTCTCTGCCCTTTTTTTTGTTTTTTTTGTCGCTTTCCTGAGGGTAACCCCTTGGCTAATTTTCCTTTTGCTGCAATTCTTGTGTTTCTCCCCTTTCTCGTTTGTTTTGGTTTACGGGCTGGCCAGTGATTCTGGCGAATTCGGTCTTTCCCCTTTCTGCATCGTATGTTTTCGACTTCTTGTGCGCAGACTGTTCGGAGGAACCCAGTGCCCCCCCAGTTTTCCTTGTAAGCCGTAGCCCTGTTGCCATTTTCATGGATTCGATTTTCCCTGTACCCATTTTTGGTTCCAATAACGTGCCACAGGTCGATTATTATCGAAAGGCTCTAGTATCCGCAAAATGTAAGTTTTTGGCAGCATGGTTCGGTTGGATGTAAAGGTTTTACCTCCACGTCCCCCACCCAGGCTCAATGGTCGAGCCTTTCCTTGATTTTAGGAACAAGGTATGATAGCCTCCAGGTGGTTGTAGGGTCGACCCCCCCCCCCCCAGTCTTTCCTTTCCGTGACTCTTTTTTACCCGTGTTGTGTAGAGTTGTTGCGCAGCCTTTACTTGAGTGGCTGGTGTTTTGGGCTGTGACACCCGAGTAGCGCTTGTACCTGACTCTCCACAACGGTGGAACCCACAGCATCCTGTGTCTTTTGGCCAGGGGAGTGAGCAACTCCCTGGCCTTCCTGACATCTGCTGTTTTGACTGCAGTCTTTCCTTTTTTCCCTTTGGAGTAACAGGAGCGGCCGTTTCGGTTGAATTGTCCCCCTTCCAGTATAAATTTTTCAGTGGTCCGAGGAACTTTATTTCGTCCCCTCGTTTCTTTTTTTTCGGTTCCGGGTCATTCCACCACTGGAAGGTTGCCCTTGTCATAACCTTTTTTTCCCCCCCGGGCAGTTCTGTCATGTCGGGGGAGTTGGATGTCGTGTGGGTCGTCCTTTTTTCTCCTTCCACCCAGGGGAGATCTCACGTTTGAGGGCACGTAGATTTTCGTTTCCCCCCATTACTGTTCTCGTGCTTTTGGCGCATACCTCTTCCCCTTTTCCTTTGTGGAACCCCAACCAACCACTATCAGCCGCTCTTTACCCCACCCCCGTCACGCCCCTCTTCAGGATGTGTTCTTTTCATGAATGTTTATTGCCGCCTTTCAGCGGGTTTTGCAGTCATTTTCTAAAAAGTATCAAACGATTTTCCTTTTTACCCAAAATCTGATTTTTGTTACCCTTGAACTTATTTGACTTCTCACGTTCGTCCACCCTCATTTACTTCACAGACGTCTTTCCTCAGCTTTTTCTTTGTCGACAGCTGGTCCCCCACTCGTACTACTGCCACTCCCCCTTGAGTTCCGACTCTTCCGGCATGGCATGCGGTTGTTTGCTTTTTCCTTGCGATGGGCTGCCCCTTTCCTTTTCCCCCCCCCCCTTTTTACAACTAAGCCTGCTCCGGCGGCCTCGCTTTGCATCGGGATGTGTGTAGTTGACGGCCCTGGCCCACTTTTCTTACTTTTACACCCCCTTCCCCTCTGCTAAAGCACCGGCCGCAAATCCTGGTCCTTTCACAACTCCCAACTGCTTTCCTTCCTATACGCGGATTCGGGACGTAAGAGTAAGCTTTTCCTTTGCTGAAACACCCAAACGCCGTTTGCCTTGACCCTTCTCCCAAGAGCAAACTCCGCCAGAGGCCCTCTTTGGCCCTAGTATACTCCTGGCTCTTCGTTTCCGTTGGGGTCAGGCTCGGTACCCCCCCCCGAATAATTAAACGGGGTTTTTTTGTTTTCCGTCCGTCTCTACTCAGTAAGTTTTTTTCCCAGCGTTTCCCTGGGCCTTTCACGTGCGACCACACCCCTGCGCGCTTCCTTTTTGCCCGATCCCACCCCCCCTTTTCCAGCTCCTCTTTTTAGTCCCGGGCTTTAGCGATTTTTTTGTTGTGTCGCCCCTTTCTAGAGCGTGGTCTGGCCGGTTGTCCCCCCCCTGTTATTTGCCTCTTACAGTCCCACCTCGGTTTTTCGGCCCGCACCGAGCCCGGTTCACAAACCCCACAATATGATGGAATTCATTTCTGCTGGTGCTTGTTTTCGGGACTGATCGTTTCCTTTCTCTCTCTCTTTGTTTGGCACGCGTACCGACGGCTCCCTTTTTCCCCCACCTTTCCTTGCGGCTTTTCCTCACCCGCAACCGTTGGTTTTTCCCTTTTGCGGCTGTTCCCTTACCCAGGTTTTAGGTTTTTTCTAAGGGGAACTCTTGAACGGCCGGGTCGTGTTCAACTGAGGACTTTCTATTGATCTTTTTTTCTACCGTTTGGAGCCCCCCCTCCCTAATTTTTTTTTGTTCTGCCTGCAATTTGTCTGTCGCATTTTCCTTTTTCGTTTGACCCCTAATTTCCTTCCCTGATCAGCTGGCAAGTTGAGTCTCTCTTTTATATTTTGTTGTTTTGACTTTCTGTTCAAACGCCTCCGCTGTCCCCTCCATGGTTTCCTCCCACCACTCCTCGGAGACTCCTTTTGATCAGCTACTTGCGTGGCGGTTCTTGATCGGAAATTAATGCTGTTGAGAGTTTCTTCCTAGGTTTTTTCTAAACTAGGCCTTTACTTTGAGCAAATGGCGTTTTTCCCTCTATTTTTCCCCCTTCCTGACCCCAGCCAACTTAGGTTTCTGTGAGGTGAGAGAAGCATTCCTTGAATCCAAACTCTCCGTCGTACCGATTCTGCCCCCCCCCTTAACCCAACAGATGTGTCTTCCGGAATAGCCCACCGGTCACTTTTTTTGTCTCAGACTGCGTACCTTTTTCTACCTAGCAACCCCAACCCCATTGAGGGTTGACTGGTGCCTTTGAAGTGGCCTTTGTCTCTTCTCCCCCCCGTCCCTCCCAACTCCCTTAGCGGATGTAGGCGACGCCCCCTTTCCCTCGTTTTAAGTCCCTTGGGGCGATCTTCTGAACAGTGGTAGGTCTCTTGTCGCCCCCCCCTTCTGATTGCCTGAAGTACACGTCCTGAATTTCACACGCTGTCTGCCGGGGAACTTTCGACTGTACGCGTTTCTCTGTGGTGCTACTTTTTTTTGTTGTTGCCCCTGTTATGTCCCCCCGGCGCACTCATGGGGCCGGCCCCCCCTTGCGAGGCGTTACACCCCGTGAGCCTTTGTCTGGCGTTTTTTTGCGTTGTATTGTCCAACGTTTCTAGGTGTGCAGCGTTTACTTTCCCTTTTGCAGAGTCCCGCCTCATTCGTTTTTCGCTGTCGTTTAGTGTCCACGTCCAGTAATTTTCCCTTTTTTCAGGGCCTAGGGTGCTGGTCCTTTTTTTGGAGCTCCTTGTCTTCTGGCGAGCATCCTTTCCAATTCTGTCCTTGTTAATGGCAGGTCGCTGGGCTTACTTGGTACGCCCTTTCCGGGCAGCCCTTAGGTCCCCGTCAGTTTGACCCGTATTCCCTGGCATTCCTTTCGCGTCTCAATACTTCTGGTCTTGTGGTGGTCGACTCGTCAACCGCTCTTCTCTTACGACACCCTTTCGGCATCGTGTGAACGTTTTTTTATGATTTTGTCTTCCCGGCGCCGGACCAATCCGTTTTTAATGCGGGTTCCTTTGGTCACCCCCTTGATCAGGTGCACGGTTCTGTTTTCGGTTTGTTAAACCTTGCATCGGTCGTTCATGAAAGCCCATTTGGTGTTGGGGTGTGGTGGCTTTTTTGCTTTTCTGGTTGTCCGTCCCATTTTTTTTTTATTAATCTCTTTTTGAAGGAGGTTATGCACCTGGCGGCATTTCTGTTTTGTTAAATGGGGAGTTCCCTCTCTGGAATAAATCTCGGCCCTGTGATTTTGTCGCGAGACAACTCCCCTACAAGAGGCATTAGGTATTTCAATTTTACACTTCCTGCTTTCCCCCCACAGGGGCTTGGTTTTGGTGCTTTTTTAAAACTCCCTGCCCCCCCCCCACCCTTCTATAGACGCATTATGATAAACGTCATTTGAGTTTTCAGTCGTCAGATTTTCTTCATAAATTCTTTTTCATCGCCCCTTTTTTTTTATCCTCACCCGTCCCCGTGTTTCCTTGGAGTGGGGTCCACATGTACGCTATCCGATTGTTTGCGTACGTTGTTGTATTCTCACCCCCCCTGGGTTTCACCGGCCTATCCTCTAGAGTCTGGTTCCTCCCGATATTTTTTTTTTTGAACTTCTTCCCCGATCCGGTACGATTGGGTGACTCAACCCCCTTTCCCCCTGTCGCCCACCTCCACTTCTGCTCGTGATACGACCTTTTTTCCCTTGGTTTACCGTGCTTCAACAGTAACATTGTATAGAGCTTCCCCTACCTTGTTGCCCTCTTTTTCCCTGGTACTGAATCCTGGGTTATATCGCGATTTTTCCCCGGCGTTTTGTTTCCACAATGGCCACAGTTCTCAGGGGGATTTGTCCGAAGTTTCAGTAATGGGCCCGTCCCCATCCTTGGTTACGGCTCATGTCTTTTCCTCCTTGTGGCCGTTGCATCTGTTTCGCCTGTGTGGTTATTACGCACTCAAGACCCTCCTTAGATGCCCCTACCCGATAGTAGCAAACTTTCCTTCGTGCCCCCCCCAACCCTTCCCATTGCACGTTTCGCAGATAAATTGGGCATCCCCCCAACGCTTTCCAGAGGGCCCCAGTTTTTGTACGGATGACGGTTTACCCCCCCTGGTGTAACCTCCTGATGCACACCCCAGGCACGTTGCTCTATCTGGGTTCTTTTCCGTTCACCCCTGATTTTTGGTTGACTCCAGGGGGACTTGATTTTTTTTTTCCCCCCACAGTTCCCCTTGACCATGCCCCCTTTAGGTTTGTTTCCGGACTCTACTTCCACGTTGCCCGCCGTCCGGCAGGGCGACGTTTTGCCGGTCTTCCCTTTTCTTACCTGTTTTCTGGCAGCCGTCGCCCTGCAGCCACTTCCCAACATGGCACCCCGTTGCCTCAGCCCTCAAAACCCCCCCCTTCCTGTTTTTTGGGGTACCTACTTGGCTTTTCCCGTGAGTCCGCTGGAGTGTGGACTCCCAGGCGTGTTCTTTTTTTGCGACTTGTTCAGCCCCGAAAATTCCCCTTTTTTTTGACTCCGGTCGGATTACTTTCACTACCAAAAAACTGGCCTTTCGCTGTTTTCTCCGTGTAACACTTTTTTTCTCCCCCCACATTCCCCCCCCCTTTCCCTTTGTTGTAGTTACACACTCTGGATCTCTCCATATCGGTCTCACATGGGCTCACCCCCCCCACTCTATTTCCGAACTCAATCTGTCGTTCACGGTTCCACCACTTTGCTCCAACCTCCCTGGATTGATGGCGGGGGCAATCCCCACAACCTTCTGTATCCCCCCTTGTGGTGGTTTGCCCTTCACCCTACATGTTCTGCGGCTCCCTTTCCCCCCTCTACCGCCCCCTTAGGGACCGGGTCTTCTCGAGCTTCGTGGGATCTCGCGTGCTACTAGTGCATGCTCATTCATTGCAATCGCCGATTCTTCAAAACTTGGCGAATTTTCCCCTTTTTTTTCTTAGCGTCCGACCAACGGGGGAAATGAGGTGCATTCGGGTGCTGGGTTACCCACTTTCCCCCCCGTCGCCATCAACAAACCAACTTTTCTTTGCAGCACCCTTTGCGCCCTTCATGGTTCTTGCTTCACGCCCCTTCTCGTGCGCTCCTTCATTATTGAGGATGGCTGTCGCCCAGTTGCGTCAAGTTTGTCTGTTCCTTCAAAACACCCACCGCGTTCTTTTTTTGCTGTTTGGGGACCTTTTCCCCCACTTTGAATGTTTTCAACCAACTTAACCCAATCTACCCCCCAACAGGGCCCCGGTTTGTACCCATGCGGCGTGACTTTTTCCCGGGGGTACCTGCGGGATGTTTTTGACTTGGGGCCGGTGAATGCACCACCCCCACCCCCAATCTCCCCGGGTTTCCGCGTTCGGTTGCGCTTTTCAGTTTTCCTAGCCGCAATACTCCCCTAACTGTTTAAGATTTAACCAACTTTTGCAGTTTTTGGCTCACTTCGAGGTTCGGTGGATTCCTCCCCCCCCCTCCTTTTCCCCCCCTGTGTGTGTTCCGGGAGCGACGCCCACCACGGTGACCGGTTCGGCTAGCTTTTTTTTGGTAGGATGCGGCCGTCTGTTTTGAATGTACAACAATCGAGTTCTGAATTCGACTTTGTTGCCTGCTTATATTTGACCCAGAAAGGGAGAGAAAAAAAACAACAACCCCCCCCCAACCCCCCCCCCAATTTTTTGTTTCCACTTCGGAGTCCCCGGAGCCCACCACTGCCCCCCGCCCTCTTTAGCCCCCTGTCTGGCAACTAAATTTGTTTTGGTCCACTTCTCTCTTCTTTCTCCCACGTCGGCGATTGTAAACCCTGACTGGAGCTAATCTAGTTCCTTCTTCCCACCCCCCCGTTGTCTCCCCCGAGCCGGAAAACCCAAACCCTCGTTTTCAGTAATCGATTTAGCCATGTTCCCTTCGTTTCCAATTGCGCAACCTTCAGTTGGCCCAACCGTGATTTGAAGAGGGCTTTTCTGGTTCTTTTGAGATCCTCCAAGAGCCTGCGTGATGGTTTTCCCTTCCCCCCGATGGGCCCCCCCCTCTAATCATAGGGTGGGAGTTTGTCTTTTGGGCTACCTTGCTGGGTCCCCCCTTCCCCCCCAGACGCAGTTGATCTGTCACCCATCGGCCCCTTCTGTGGATGTGCCCCCCCTCAATCTTCACCCGCCCCGGGATCCGGTTTTTCGGGTGTTTCCTTTGTACACCTGTTAATCGCTCTCACATATCCTCCGTTTGTTGTTTTTTTTCTCCAGTTTATGAACAGTTCCCGACTTCCTTCATGGAAAAACCACGTTGCCAGATCCCCATTCAGGTTTTCTCCCTTTTAGTTTCCCGTCCCAATTTTCATCTAAACTAGATGCCCTTCGCTTTACAGCCAACCACTCGCGGGTCTTACTTCCTTTCTGCCCCTGCCACGTAGGCCCGTTTCGGGGAAAACGGGCAGTCCTGGGTCTCTCTGGAGGTGGGGCCTCGTCTTGACTTCCAAGCGCCCCCCAAGGATTTCGGATCCGAAAAAGCCCCCTCCCAGCCCGGTCCAACCTAGTGGTGTCTTTGGGTCCCCTCCTGTCTATCCCCCAACGGTTCAACTAATCGCGGCCCATTGGAGATAGTGGTGTTTTGTTCCTCTCACCCATCAACCCCCTGAAGTCGTGTTTAGAGGTGTTTGATTCCTGAGTCTCCCTTCAGGGGCGGGATGATTTTGCCAGGCTCCCCCCTCGTGAAAGTTGCCGCGGGAAGCGTTCCGGGTAGGCGTCCCGGAGGCCCCCCTGTGTGCGTTGGAGCTCCGGGCGTCGCTCGGCGTGCCCAGAAGGTCCGTTTTCTCCACGTGACGCTGAATTACACTTTTGATGCCCTCCATAGAATTTTTTTGGTGAAGAGGATCCGGTCCAGCCACAAGCACCCCCCGCCTCCGCCTGGGACCGTTGTTTTCTGTTAAAACAGTCTTGTTTAGAGAACGCCACTCTGCACCAAGCTGGGAGTGGTGAAAGAATTGCGCCTCTTGGTTAGTCGCCTTCCCTTCCCCAGGTTTCTGTGATACTCGGGCCCTTTTGAAACGGTGCTCCCGTTCCCCCTGTGCTCCGAAAACAGCGATTTTTTGTTGCAATCCCGGACAGACTTTCCCCGGCCCTACGAGGCCAGGACAAATCGCTTGGATCTCACACTCCGGCCCACCGGTTTGAAGCTTTTGGGAAAGTGGACCGCGTTTGCCCCCAGTTTTGCGGCGCACATTAAAATTCCTCATATTTTGTGGTAGACGTTAAGCTCCATGTGGCCCTCCCAACCTTTGACCCCCTCCCTACCTTTCCGTTTTGGCACTTTTCGTGCTGAGGCCATTTCCCCCTGCGGGCCCTTTTGATTAACCTTCACCAACTGTGCTTTTGCCGACGATCTCGTTGTGGCGTGCCCCGGCTGGCCCATTCCACCCCCGTTTTTTTTTTTCTGCCCCCCACTGAGATTTGTCCGTTCCTCACAGCAAGGATTTTTTTTTATCAGTTTTTTGACTATTGCATACCTGCTGGTCCCTGAGGCTCTGCCGGACAGGCTTCCCCTGTCTGCCCATAAGACATGGTTTTTTTTTCGAGTTTTTAGTAGTTTACCTTTAGTACAGTCTTGTTTTCCGGTTGTCATTTCTTTTCTCTCACCCGAGGTTCAAACCGTTTTCTTTTGACCCACCAAAATCTCCAGGTTTAGGACCTCTTTAATGTCCCGCCCCTCTCCTATTTACCTCTTTTTTTTTTTTCTTTACCTAGATGTTTTTTCATGTCTGGCTTCAAGAATGGGGTCAATTTCCCCCCTTCTTCTGCTGGGTATGACAGGATGTTCAAGTGGTACCACCGCCCCCCGCGTATGTTTGTCCTTGTCTTTTTCGAAAGTCGCCGTGGTTCGCCTATTCTTGGCCCCGGCCCCTGTTTGAGATGCAAACCGTCGTTTCGGCAGAGGTTTCCCCGCCCCCCCTTTGATACTTATGGTGAACGTGTCTGTTTCGTTTGGTTTTGCGCACCCGGCCATGCCCAGACCATGAACCGTCCTCCCAGAAACACGTTATTGTTTCTCGGGCATATGGTTCAACTTCGCCGCAATTATTTTTTTTTTGGATGTGGGGGCGTTTTTAACCCTATTTTGTTGTAAGTGGATTCACGTGGGTTCGGACTTTGACAGGTGATGTGATAATAACCCGGTGACACGGAACCTTGGGTCTCCATATTCGTTAAGTTTTTTACATGGGTATATGGAGGTCAAGGTGGGGATGGACTGAGTCGGGTTCCCCCTTTCCCGTCTCTAGACCCCCCTACGTCAGCGTTCTAACCTAGTTGGGCGCCACCCCCCACTGCGCCTGTGCTCTTTTTCAAGGTCATCCCCCTTTTTTCATGGTGAGCCTCTTGACTTGGTGGACTGTTTTAACAACATTTCCTTTCGTCCATCCCTTGCTCTTAAATTCTTGGTTTTTTATCCCCCCCCTGTCTCGCTACGGGTGCGGGCCTGTGGGCTAGATTCTTCCCCTCCTCGGTCAAGGCCTTCACGAAATCGGGTAGCGCGTTTTCTTCTAAACATTCCGTAACAGCAGGGTCTGGTTCACCTTTCGGTCCCCACCAACGGGGCGTCTAGAATGGAGCCGTCCCCTCCCCGATTGTGGTGCCGGTGTCATGTTGCCTTCCGCTTCTCCCTCCCTCTGGCTACTGTGGGCTTGCCCCTGTGGAAATCCCTCTTTCCCCAGGGTGGCACGTGGGATCTTCCCAGGGATTTCGGTTTCCTAAAAAGGTTTTTTTTGAAGAATTTTTTGATGTTTTTGGTACCTCTGTCTTTCACGGTTTTTTTTGTTCCTTTTCCTTTTACACTTAATCCCGGTTCTTATTTTTGACTTATTCGGAGCCTGCCTCCGGAGCTGTCCCTCGCTTCATGGTTGTGTTTTATCGGTCGCCCCCCCCCCTTGCCCCCCCCTTTTTCGATTGTTACAGGTTATTGAGATCGGTCCACCTGACTCTAATCGATATTTTTTTTTTGGTCCCAGTTTTTCCGTTGCCCCCGCTGATTCTCCGTTTCTTTTGGAACCGATTGAGGCTCCCCCTGTGCGGGAAAGTGCACCCAAGGAATATTTTTCGTGTTTCTCCTGTTGACGGAACTTCCCCTTGACTTTACCAAGTTCCGGGACACCTGGCCACCCATACTTCTCACGGGGCGCTCAGTTGCCATGTTTTTTTTTGAACTTCCAGGAGAGGAAAGACGGAATGCCCGGCCGGGGCAGTACTGGGTTGTCTGGAGAGATTTTTTTGCGAGGGTTTCTAGTTATGGTTCACGTCCCTGACGTGCCTGGGCCCCACTTCTCACCCGTGACCCCGGTTTAGGCTCTTGAAGGGTTCTGGTTTGTTGCTTTGATTTTGTTGGAGTCCTCCGTGGTTTCAGAGCTTGACCCCATTTTTGCGAAAGATTGACTTTTTTCCAGCCAGTTCCATACTTTTCTTCTTTTTCCTCTTCTCCCCCTCTGAAACCCCGGGTGTAGTTTGCCCCCTATATCCCTCTCCCACACCCGACGGCCGATGATCCTTTCTTTCCGTCCCGAGATGTTCTTCCTTTTTTCCTGAATGGCGTTTTCCCCTTTCCCACCCGAATTTCCGGTCGTGTTCCAACGCTTTTCCCCCTGTCAAGCCCACCTGTCGAAGGACTGATGGCGTCCCACCCATCTCCGAATTCACACCACCCGACGATCTCATGGCTTGCTTCCTGGATTTCGAATGGCTGAGATTTTGCACAGTGTACGTTTACCTCCGTTCGACCCTTCCTTCCCGAGGCTCTTATTTCCGACTGCCCATGAGAGAATTCTTTTTTTTTCCCTCACGCTTGGACTGGTCCGGCTGAAGGACACCCCTTCCCCCTCTTGAGTCCATGCGGCGAAGCGTTTCTCCTCATTGAAATGCTGAATAGTTACCCCACCAGGTACCATAGTGATACCCCCCTATAAGGAGTTTCCCCCCCTCCCCGCCCCCCGAGTGACTTACCTAGTATTCCCCCAGTTTCTTAGACTAGATCCGCGATTTCAGTTGGCTCCTCCTTTAGTCATTTTTCCCTTTTTTCCTCGCTAGTTTTAGCTGGTGTCTTTCCCTGGATTCCACTCATTCCAACTTTTTTTTTTTTCGTCCACCGGAACCCCCTTCCCAACAGTTTCTCGATTCCGCTTACTTTTCCCCATTGAGTTGTTCTTTGACCTGGGGAGGACCTTCAGCAGGGGGCACACACCCCCCCCCCCCCAAACCCCCCCCCATCCACGAGAACCCCTTTTTCTGTTTTTTTGTTCCAGCTCTTGTCCCTCGGATCAGGGCGTTTCTCTCTTCTCTTCAGTGTCCTTTTCGACACCTGCCCCCTCAGCTTTTTGCGAACGACCCCCTTGCTTCCCAGACCACACCAAGCGATATTACCCCGCCGTGCTCGGCCGCTATTTTTCCCCTCAGTTTGCGGCGTGGTGGTGCCTACTCTCCGGTTTTGTTTTTTTGCGCTCTGGTGTTCATGAGAGCCCCCTTCATCGTCCCCCTTTGTCAACCTCCGGTTGCCCCTCCCCCACCGGAGTTGCAACCCCCCGTCGTCATCTTTCTTGATCCTCACTCGGCTTTTAGTTTGGTCCGTTTGTTCCTTCTTTGTAAGATCGTTTTTCTACGGTTTCTTCTTCGGGTGGTCTTCATCAGTCCTCATCTGGTCACCCCCTTTTTCAATGGCCTGTTTCAGCCGGCACCGTTCCCGGTTGAGTTTCTTCACCGACCAGTGAACAGACGGTTCCGAAAAGATCTTTTTTCCCCTGATTCCCGAGTGTTCTGGTCCATCCACTTGAGTCTAATTCTCTCGGGGCTTCTCCCCCCCCTACCGATCCCCTGCCGGCTTTAGTAATGTCATCCCCCTTTTGTTCTCCCACTTGCTGTTGATTGACCCCCCCTAATTTTCCTAGATCAGCTCGG
>Ga0179591_1383211_pt1 | contig 22182 bp, 28 predicted proteins | sample CZOMad2_1_08_16f_FD_182891 | JGI IMG/M metagenome (GOLD analysis project Ga0179591, IMG submission 182891) | Vadose zone soil fungal communities from Angelo Coast Range Reserve, California, USA - CZOMad2_1_08_16fungal (PacBio error correction) | ecosystem: Environmental > Terrestrial > Soil >... | reverse complement strand
TTTTGTGTCCCCCGCTTGCCTTTTTCTGTCCGTTTCTTCTTTTTTCTTTTTTTGGATTTAAGCCTTGCTTTTTTTTCACACCGAGAGGACCAGAAAATCTTCATTTATGATGTTGGTTTTCTTTTTTCCTTGAGTGTCAATTATGCTACTTCTCAGCCTGTGTACGCATTGGGCTGAACCTCCCTTTTGCCATCTATCCCCCTTGGTTCTAGATGGTCGTTATTGGGCTGTCTTTCTTTTTTTCTTTCCCCCTCTTGGACCTCCGCAAAGTTCTCAGATCGTCCACCGGCCTCGCCGATTATTATAGTGTTCCCGCTCTTTTTTCCTGCAAGTTTTCTGGTCCGGCAGCATCGAACTTCCAGCGGCAGCGTGGTTGACGTTTTTTTTTCCTTTTTGTCCACCACATTTCTGCTTCAATTTTTGAGGCCTTCTGCAGTTGTCTTCGACTAGTCCTTTTTTTCATTTTAGAAGGCTCTCCCCTCGACCAGGCTGTTCTCTTTTAATGCGTTTATTCATTTTGACCTCTAGTTATGTCCCTTGAGGGAGTCGTCCACGGCCAACTTTTCGTTGTACTCGTGGGAGTGCTTCACCACTTTTTTCTTTGACTGAACCAGGGATCTTTCTCCCGTTGACGGGTGGCCGCTTCGTTTGGTTGGGGGGAAGTGTCAAGTTTGAAGTTTTGTAGTGTTCGTGTAAGTTTCCGTTTGTTGTCCCCTTTCTTTACCTTAAGAGTCATTTTTTTCTCTCAACAGTTCTTTTCTTTTTTGATCTACATCGACCATGGGATTCTTCAAGGGGCTATTTTTTTTTTTTTTTCCCCTCGAGGATGAAATTTCCGGTTTTGGCTTTTTTTTTACACATGGTTGGCTTCCCTTCCTTCTTTACTTGAACAAAGTATTTTTGCGGGAAACTAATCCGGATTCTGTATCCAAATGCTTGATTTCCGGTGTACCCCCCCCCTTTCCTAAGGTACATGTTCCGGTCCGCTTTCCCCCCCTTTCCCTTGGGGTGAGATTCTTAGTATCCACTGAAGTTTGGGTTTGCTCCCTTTCGGTTTTGTTTTTTTTCCCTTCCCCCCCACGGATTGACCTCTTTTCCTCAGAAGTCTGATCAATCTTGCTTTCCCCTCCCCCGACGGTGTAAACTCTAGGATGTCATCCTACAGTCACCGTAGTTTCGGATCTGGTCCTTTCGGTAAATATTCTCAGATTGGTACTTCCTTTTTTTCCCGTCAGCCTCCTTCTGTCCTTTCCCTGACGAGGTCATCAACCTTCCGGTGGTCCCAGATGCCCTTTCCCCCCCCCTTGCGGGTGTTGGAGATCTCTCGCGTCCCTTACCCCGTCCACCCCTTAGGTTTGAAGGAATGTTTCTGTAACTAATCAACCAGAGACTTTTTTCTTTTCCGACCCAGTTTTTTTTTTTTTTCCTTTTTCCGTCGGGCCTGCCCCCCAACCGTTCTGCCCCTCCTTTTTTCCACAGTGCGATTAACCTCCGTTGCTTTTTTTAAAGAGAACGTATTTGTGTGACCAGGTTGGGTTCTTTTTTTTTCCCTCCCCCCCCCATCGGGTGCACTCCTGATTTTTCCTACTTTTTCTTCTCCTCGGCATTTTCAGTCTGGGTGCGTTACCCCCCAGGCGCATTTGTGCTGTTTCTTTTTTCCACGTTAGACGGTTTTGCCAGCTCCCCCAACGAACGCACCGCCCTTAACTCTCTGGTGTGCACGCCGGCCGTCTTCGACTGGCTGTAGACAGTCCCTTGCCCCATGAAGAACTTCGTCTTCGTATTGTTTCTGCTTTTTTTCTTCGTGGTCAATTGGTTCTCGGTCCAAACACCCAAGGCATGTCTAGTTTTTCACTTTCAAAAACCATTCAGTTAGTCCCTTTTTTTCTCCCAAAATAGCAGGTTCAATCGGTGAGGGTCTTGAACTGGTCATTCTCCTTTTTTCATCAACCCCGTTCCCCTTCCGGTGCCAGTTCCCCCCCTTGACCCCACACGGTGGCTAATCGTAGACACGTCCACCGGGCCGAGCTTTCCCCCCCCCTTCGGGAAGAACGTTTTTGGTATTCCTTTTCCCCTTTACGACTGTCACTCCCCTGTTGAACCAGAAACTACGCTATCCTTTTACGCCGATGTTTCAATTTTTTCCTTTCCCTTTTTTTTGGACCGGCCAGTGTGGTCTCCAAGGATCTGCCTCCCCCTTCGGAGTATGTCCATCCCGCTTTGGTGTGGTGGGAGTTTCTTTTTGTGTTTTTTCCCCCCCCCCCTTCCCCGAGGTGGGAAATTTGCCTTTTTGAAGACTATACGGTCCCCCCCCCCCTTGGAAACAGGTTCCATAGTGTTCCCCGAACTGTAAAGGACTTGGCTGCCAGGGAATTACCGTGTACACCGTTCCCCCCCCTTTGCCTTCAGCTTGTGTGGACTCTTTCCGCGCCCCCGGCGCTCAATTACCTGCCTCTTTAGCTTCTCTTAAGATCTCAACCTTGTACCCGTTGGAGTTGGTTACTTTTTTTTTTTCCCTCAGCAGCTTCGGAAAGCAAGTTTTCCTTTTTTGCCCCCCCGCGTCTCCTTCTCCGGGTCGATTCCAAAATCACGGTCTTCCCGGATGAACCTCTAAATTAGTCCGTCGTGCTCCTTTTTTTGCCCCGGCCCCCCATTCGATTATTTTGCCGGTGACTTCTCCCTCTTAGCGCTTTTTAATTGATTCCCCCCCCCTGACTATGAGCACTGTCAAGTCCTACCCTTGACTTACGTGGCTGGTTTTTTCCTTTCGGAGGATTGGTCCACCATTGACGTCGACTTTTTTTCTAGACTTTCTTTTTTCCCTATCTACCTCCTTTTGACGTTCCCTTGCCACGCTAACTCCGTTTTTTTCCAAGTAGATGTTCAGAGGTCTTTTTTTTTCCCATTCCAGGTCCACCTTGCCCCGCTTAGCGCCTGTCTTTTTCCCTGGTACCGAAGGAATTCTTTCCTGGGTGCAGTCCACCGCGCACAGTCTCCGTTTCCAACCTTTCTTCCCCCCTTTTTTTCTGTCGTGCAAGTAAAGACCTCCCCAGGGTAGTTCAACATGTCCCCTCCCCCCCCCCGGCTGATCGCTACCCATTAGTGGGCACAGTACACCCCGTGAATAGCTATTTTTTCTTTCCTTGTTAAAAGTTTTTTTTTCTGGACAGCGTCCCAGTGGTCTTAACCCCCCCTTCCCCCCCTGCGGTTTACGGTCTTTTGTCTACAAAACGGCGGGTTTTGAACAACTGGCGTGGTGAAGTCCTTCTCCACAATGCCGGTTCCTTTCTTTAAACCGGAGAAAATTCCAGTCTTGCCCCCCCTTTCCATTCTTTCTCACCCTAGACTGGCAGCTGGGGGCTGTTGACGGGGTGAGAAGCCCCCCCATGCTTTTATACCCTTTTTAAAAGCCGCCCCCCTTTTTTCCTCTATTCCGTTGCTTTTGGTCGTGAGATTTTTTCAGGTTGAGACAAAAATCAGTGTTCTTATTTCCTACACCCGGTCGCTTCTCTTCCCCGAAACCCCAGATTTATTGCTACCAATGGTTTTCCTCTCCAATTTGATTTTTCTTGCGATTTAGATATTTTGCTCGGTTTAAGCGTTTCAAGCCCCTTTCCCATTGGGTGATAACGTTGAACGAACCTCGCTTCAAAAAAAGCCCTCAGTCAGAACCTTCCGTCAAAAGATTTCGATTCGTTTTTGTCATTAACGGTCCAACGAAGGTTATCCTGAAGGATGCTTTTTGTTGTGAGACGGCAAAGCGGTCTGATCATCGTTTTTGGTATACAACTAAGTGGACTTTTCCTCCCTCTACGAGGGGCTTCACTTGTGACTCCCCCCGTGGTGATGTTAGTGGACTTTCCACGACAGAACCTCCCCCCCGTTTTCTACAGGATAGGATTCCTTTCTTGGATTTTTTTCCCCCCTCATTGCCCCCATTCTGCCTTCTGGCGGATTGGTAGCGAGGGTTTGCTGACGTGCGATTTTTGGGCCTTTTTTTTTCTGGCGTTGGAAAAGTTTGCTTTTTTCCTTTTCAGAACCACCTGCTCCCCCCGTCCTTTTCAAGATGGAAGTTATCGTAATTCGTTCCCCCCAGTCTTTGATCTTTCCCCAACACTTCGTGTTTTCTTTCCTTTTTCTTCGGCGCTCCCCCCCTAGTAGGAACTTTCCCGTTATCCCCCCCACCAGACGACCTTCTGTAAAGGTTTCAACCTTCTGCTCAGGTGGGCACCCCCGGGGGTACGGAAGCTTCTTTTTTTTTCTCATTCGACCATTGCTGCTAGCATTACTTGATCGTGAGTCGATTCGACCCCCTCCCTTCCCTGTGCGAGGTCACTGCAGTTATTTTTCCCGGGTTTCTTTTTTTTTCCTTGTCCGGTTTAATGATTATGACGATCCCCCTGTCGTGCCCTCTTTTTTTCCGTGTATATACCCCCAGGGGCCTCCAGTAGAGTCGTTTTTTTGAAACTCCTTTTCCTTTTGCTTTTTCTTCGGGAAAAACTTTTCAAAGCCGCCCTTCTTCGGTGCTTTCCCCCCCCAAAGGAAGAAAGCTTACCTCCTTCCATCTTAATACTTTTTTCGGTAGCTTTTCTTTAGGGCTACCTCCATTCAGGTGAGGTTCATGTCTCTTGTCGTCCTTTGCTCGGTGGTTCCTCTCCTGGTAAACACTAGAAGTTTCCCCCGTTGAAAAGTTGCAAATGTTTACAATGGGCCTTGGAGGTTCCCACCGGCCTTCGTTCATTTCCGCTGAAACGGTTTTGTTTTTGTTTTTTTTTTTTTTTCCCGGTTTTTAGACGATCTCCGCCACGAACAGGCCCCACCTGGAACCCATCAAGTTCCTTGTGTGCCGAAACAAACCCTTAGTTTAACCGCCCAGAGGGATGAGGATTGATTTTGAATTTGATCCGTTTTCCTCTGCCCCTTTTTTCCCAAGGTTTAAGTATATTTGTCACATCACAGACGGGTTGTTGAGTTCTTTATTTGATTTTCTCAGTCTCCATGGCACTTGAAAGAGTGACAATGGCCCCGTAGCTATTCAAGAGGGGTCTTTTAGCTTGGTTACAGTTGATCACTGTTGTCTTTTCTTTTCAAACGGAACTGGCGAACCCCTTTCTCCTACACACAACCTTATTTAGTACACTTGGGCCCCAAGGCCCCTTGATAGGTTTTTTTTCCCCCTGGTCTTTGGACCTCATGAGTCCCCATTGGCTTATTTTCCCGTTTTTTTTCCATGAATGATGTGTGACTTTTTCCCTTAACCTACTGTTAGACCCTTTCTTTTTTTTTCGGTACATGCGTGACCCTCCCTATTTCTGTTGATCCCAATTAGCTAAACCCCTTCCCTGTCTTCTTTCAAAGTGAGATTCTTTACCATTCCCCCTCTCTTTCCCCATTCCAGTCGTAGGAACCCCCTATTGATCTTATCTTCAGACATTCTGTTCTTACCCCCTCTGTGCGTTTTCTTGGGTGCCCCTTCCCCTTCCTTCAGATTTCATGCGAGTATTACCCGGTCTTTTTCCCCACCCGAGAGTTTTTTCTTTTCCTGTTTTAGTATTTTTTAACTTTCACCCCCCTTTATTACGTTCCCCCCCAACCCCACCCAGGTCTGACGTACACGCCCCCTCATCACCCCTCTGTCAGTTATTGAAAAAAAATTCCCACCATGGCCCCCCACGAGGCAGTACCTCCCGTAGGGACCCCCCACCGGAGGTGTGCCGCTCGGGGCTTCCTACCCCCCCAATTTTGTCCCCACACCGAAACAACCGTTTTTCGCTCAATGCGGCACCCCACCGTCCTAGTGCTTTCTTTTTCGGTGGGCCGGTTTGTTGGCCGTCCGGTGTCACAGCACTGAAGGTGCACCCACGGGGTTGATAAATCTTCTTTGTTTTTTTTCCTTCCCCCTTCTCCTCTCATCTTGAGGACATTTGGTGGTGTTACGTTCAAGCTCGCCCCTTTCGTTACGGCCCATTGTGCCCTGAAAGGCTCCCCCCCCTATTGTAGCCCGTTTTAGGATCTTTTTGTCATCCCCGTTCTTGTTAAACAGTGTAATCCTTTTTCTTCTCAACGTTAACGAAAGTTAACCTTTTTATATATTTATCTGTCAACGATAGAATCATCACGTAATTTTTCGTGAGTAGAATTTCAGCTTTCATTTCTGAATGACCGGTAGGCGACATATCACTTCAGAGGGCCTTGTTTTCTCTTCTCCCGGTTGTAATTACCAAAACCTCCACTGGTTCGATTTCTTACTCTTTGCTTACCCCTCGGCGTTATGGGCCCACCCCCCCGGCATTCCCGTGGAACAGTAGTGCCCCTTCCCTTTTTATTTTCAGTCCTTGTTCCACCGGGGGACACGTCTCTTTTCTAGTTCTCGGTTGACTTTATCTGGAAGGCTTTCTCCTTTGAAATTTCGGTTTCCCCCTCCCTTCCTAATTAAAGCACATAGCCCACCGCAAAAATTTTCAATGGTTCCTCGCCCGTTTCCATGCCTATGATCCGCTTCTCGCTTGCCCTTGGCTACTGATACCATTCCTCTGCGTTTGTTCGTCGCTGACTCTCTCGTGAAGGAGTGACCGTACCAAGTGCGGCCACACCCAAGGGTGACTCTTTAACGGTCCCCCCCCCCACTCCCCGGCTCAAGCTGCCTTTCAACACCTTTCTTTTTTCCCTAGCGGACTGGTCCGATATTTCCCCGGTTGCAACCAGTTTTTCAGGAAGCCACCTGGAGGGGACCCTTTTTTTGGGAGAGTCCCCCTTTCCTTTTCCTAATACGCCGGCCCCACCCCCTCCTCAACAGACTAGAAAGTAAATATAAAACTTCTGATGTGCCCCCGTTTCCCTACGTTTTTCTCCTCGCGACTTCGTAGTCGAATAACGTTGACCTCATGCCGCGACCTGGCGCTGTTGTGCCTTGCCAAACATGTTCTCCCCCCCCCCCCCCCAGGCTTACCAACCGCGTTTTTCCGTTCGGATGTCTTTGGAGTCCCCCCCATGTATTGAATTCTATTCCCCTAAGCGGCCCGACCGAGTTTTCTTGTCCCCCATGGCTCTTTGGTGACTGTCTCTCCCCTTTTTTCCTCCTAGGAACTTGTCTTTCGGGCTGCACTACGACCTCCTCTCTCTGTCTTTTTCCTTGTGTTTGGAGCCATATTCTTTGGTCCCAGACTGATTGCGTCCACTTTTTGGTTTCTCCAGAAAATGTCTCCCCTGCTTTGAGCGACTCCCTCTCGGTTCTGCGCTTTTTCATTCCTCCCTGGAAGACCCTTTTCCCCTTACAAAGAGGAAGCGGTTGAGGTCTTTTTTTTTCTTTTTGTTGCAAACGACCGTCTCCTTTTTTTTTCAAATTTCTGTGATCTCCTCAAATTTTTTAATGGAGGTCCCAAAGTCCTAACTGTGAGGCCTTTAGTTCCGGCTTCTTTTAAACTTCTTTTGGTGAGATTCTTGGCCTTAGAGCTGATTCTTCTCAAGAACGTTCCTCCCCCCCCCCCCCCTTCTCTGGTCTCTGTATTTTCTCTTAACTTTTTGGAGAACCCAGTCTTTATAGAGCGATTCGGTCCCCCCAGCGACCTTCTTTTTGCGCCAGTGATTCTTCCCAACTTGGGAATTCTTTCCCCCTCTTTTTTTTTTCCTCGTGTCGTTCCCCATAATCACGAGCTGTAGTCAGGACGAACTAGGTTTTTTTTTCTTTTTGTCCTTCGTTTTTATACTGTCCAGTTTGTTATCTTCCGGTGACTCTGCAGTCTTAACGGCGTCTTAACCTGGACGGGCTTTTCTATCCTTGCTCCTCCCCCCTTTAAGAAACAACATTAGAGGCTGGATGCCCTTCCCTTTTTCCCTCTGGACTTATAGAGGTTAGTGTTTGTGGCCTCAGGTAGCTCAATCAAGGACATCTTCTAAGCCTTTCTTTTGTTGCTTTTTTTTCCTCTTTTCCCCCTTTTCAGCAAAAGGACGATCTTTGGGGGGTGGTGTTTCCGCCCCCTTTGTTGGCCGAAAGTACTCCCCCCTAGATCATCGGATTACTCTTACCCCTTCTCACCTGTTAGATGATCTACTTTCCAGTTTTGTTCTATCTTCCCCCGCTTCCTCGCTCCCTTTTGAACTTTGGCCTTTTCGTACTGGCCTTCTGTCGTGACTAACTTTTGATGTATCAACCGCCCGCTTGCCTTTTTTTTTGCAGTGTGTCTTGTCTTTTCTCTGTTGGGCTTCCTCCACCGCGTCGTTATGCTGGGCTCTTTTTTTTCTCTGACTAGACAGCACGCCGGTTCCTCCCCCTTTTGTTTGGCATTTTTCTTTTTCCCCAGCGTTGCAACACCTTTCCCCCCTTCGATTAACGCCTTTTTCTTGAGTCGATGTGTGTTGCTTGACAAGTGGGGCGGTCCCAGCCCCATCTGGGTGCACCTCCTTTTTTTTGCTTTCCCCTGCCACTGGCTTTCTGCCTTTTTTTTTCACGCTGGTTTTCGTTTGGTCCAACAACCCACCTTGCGCATTTTTTTTTGCTGGAAGTTGTTAAATTGTCTTCCCTTTTTTGTGGCACGCGATTAACTTAACACGAATCCCCGCTTTCTTTTTGCCCCGCTTTTTTTCCCTTTCTTCCTGAAGAGCAATTGCCCGTAAGACTTTTTTTTTTTCCCATCTATTTACCATTTTACCCATTTTCGTCGTTTTTCTCGACAACACCCCCACCCCCCCCCCTTCCTGTGAATTTTGTTTTTTCCCCTTTTTTCCCCCCTTCCAACTTAACGTTCTTTTTAGATTTTCATGTTGGAGCACACCTTTTCCTTCCTTTAAGGTTCACCATTACGCCCCCCGGACAAGCACGGAGTTTCTTTGACCCAAACTCAACAGTATCTTTTCCTTTTTGCCCTGCGATTTTGGTCCAGTACGACCCGGGCCCCCTTTCTCCCCCGAGATGAACTCTTTGTCGCGTCATTTAATGTTGCGCCAGTGGCTGACCCGTAAAGGATGAAATCCTTTTTCCCCCCCCCCTTTCAATAGCATATTCTACGCCGACTGGTTTTTTTCCACTCCTTTCCACTTTTTCCTTTTTTTTTTTCCCCTGTCGACATTTCAAACTTTCGGCTAAACTCATCCCCGTTCCCCCTTGTCGCGTACCTTGTTCCACTCCTCTTTTTCTTTCCTGAATTTTGGTTTGGCTCACCCCTCCTGGTCTGGCTTGGGCCAGGGTTTCTTAGACGTTTTCCTCCCCTGGAAAACGGTTTTCCTCTTACTGAACATTGCAAGTCCACCCTTGTGCGGCCAGAAAGTTGTACCCCAACCGTCCCCTTTTTCCCTTAGCAGGGTGCACTCCCCAATTCAGAGAAAACGCTCCCTTTTCCCAGCCATCTCCTGTTCCTTCTCTTAATCCTTTCTAGAAACAGTTACAGAATTTTTTTTGTTTTCCGTTGTGGTAATTTCTACTTTCGCTTTAAGACGCCCTCAGTTTCCTTTTTTTCCCCTTTTCAAAAAAGGACTCTGACTTATTGAAGTGTATATTTCCGGACGAAGAGTTACCCTCCTGACTTTTCCCCCAACTAGCCAGTTTTGCAATACCTCCTCTCGGCGTGGAGAGGAACACTTATTTTCCCTTAAACTAGGTTCCCTTTCCCTCAGTAGTTATTGATCCATGTAGATCTCGTACCGAAGTCCGAACCACGTTGGCCCCTGGCTTTTTTCTCGTAAGTATTTTCCGAAACACCGTCTTTTTTTTCCCCTCTTTTGGGTTTCACCTGGCCCTCCGCTTTTCCCCTCCGACAGAATTTACCTTCTTTTTCCCCTTTAATTTACCAGACGTCCCCTCTTTCCCTCCGTGATTGGAAGTCCTTTGCTTTTTCAGCCTTGCATCCCCCTGTGGTCACCCCAGGCCGTGCCCCTTCGACCATCCTCCTTTTGCTCCGCCCCCTCCCGCAGTCTTGGGCCAATTTTTTGCTTCTTACAAGGGACGGCACTTTTTTTCCCTTTTTTCCCTTTTTTTTAGTCACCCCGATAAGTATTCGTGAAGTCCTCACCCTCCACGGTAGTCCACAGACGCCTCGGCCTTAGCAATTTTCTCCCCCCCGAGTGCTTCTTCTTTCCCTCAAAAGTACGTGCGGATGAACGTTTTTTTTTAGTGCTTCCCTCGCACCCTTTTTTTTTTCCTAGTGGTATCTGTCGGTAACACTGTCTTTTTGGTCCGGGACTCCGCCCCACAATGGTTCGTGTTTCCTTTTTTTTTCTGAGCGGGCCCTTGGCTGGTTTTCAACCGAGCTTTTCCCCCGTCGAGTGAAATAACTCTCCCCCCCCCCCAAAATTACTACCCTTCCTTTTTGGTTGCTGTCTCGGAGCTTGTTTAGAAGAAACTTTTGCTGGTTTTATGCCCCCAAGGCTCACCCTTTTTTCCTCTTCCCTTTTCTACTCCTCAGTGTGTAGAGAATTAGCCATACCCTTGATTTTTAGATACACCTCCCTTTTTTGGGGTTTTCCTAGAAAACGGCCTGCTTTTCTTTCCCGCCTTTTAACCATCCCACAAGTTTTTACCTTTTTTTCCTTTTGGTTTGAGCTTGTGCGAGAAAAAATGGGATGTCACTACTTGAATGCTATTTGACGATTTCCAGCGTTTTTTTTCAGGGACGCATCTTCCTTTTCTTCCAACTTTTGCAACAATCCTTTTTGAACGACTGAAGTTAGACCCTGCTTCCCCAATTTCTCAGATTCTCTTAAAGTGCAAAATCGGTTTCCCTCCCTCCTGAAGTATCCCTGGCGCATGTCCCTTCTCGATCTCCCCCTTTTTCTACGCCTAATGGGCTTTTTACCCTTACGTATTGCCGTTTCATTCAAAGTGGAGTGTTTCGGGCCCCCCGACGACGCTATCCCAGGTTTTTTTACCCGTCTCCGGCTTTTCCCCCTTTGGGACGGTGTCACTTTCCCATCGGTTTGGGGGTGGTGGCTGATTTTCCCCCCTGTTTTTGAGGGAGAAAGGCGATCTCCAGGGCAAGGCTTTGTTTTCCCCAGGTTATGCCCGGTTACTGCGACTTCCCCATCCCCTTACTTGGCCAAAGGACGTTTTGCCCCAGTTGAAAGTTTTTTTTTTGGACCTTCCTTTTTCCCCCCCCCCCGGCTTTCGGATAGGTTCCAGCGGGACTGGCGCGGGCCCAAACGGGTTTCTCCACAGACACAATCCTCTCCCCCCTGCGGCGGACGGCCCCCTCTTTTGAGAACCTGATTATCGAGGGGCAACCGTGTTTCTCCCCATTACGGTATTATCCCCCGTCCCCTTTTTTGACTATGTTGAAAGGCGGCCCTGATTTTTTTTGTGGAGTTCCTTCCCGCGAGAATATGCCTTTTGGTCATGCAGTTTTTTCCCTCAGCCCCGGAGCGGGCTTTATTAGAAGGTTCCCCCCTTTGCTTTTCGCTTAATTCGGATTTTCCCCTTTCCTCGACCAGACTAGGTCTCTGGTTTGCACCCCGGCCATGGTACGCTGCTGATCATCGAAAGGAAGGTTCCTTTTTCCCCACAAAAGTCCTTCCCCTCTTTCTCACTTTGTTTAGTTCGCTATTACGTTCTTATAAGCGCTGACAATTTTTTTCATTGCTCCCTTTTCTCTTCCTTTGGTTCCTAGGGAATTCTCCTTCTTTCCCGGGATCATGTAACGTTTTGTAAACCCCGGTCAGGACTTGGCGCCCTTTTTTTCCCCTCCCGTTCAGTTCATTTTTTTTCTTCCCTTTGGCACGGGAGAATTTACCTTCGAGGCATTTTTCCCCTTTTTCCACCCACGACGGATTGTGGAAGCCCCCACAAACAACAGGGCGTTCCCCTCCGGGGATGCGAGGATATCAACCCGCCTTCATGCCCCCCCGACTGAGGTCCTCTTCCTTCCTCCCCCCTTTTCGCCTTTGCCGGTGCAGTTACAGGACCTCGGGCGCGACTTTTTTTTCTTTTTCTGATTGTTTGTTCGGTTTCCCCCTCTAGGTTCGTACCGTATCGGGAGCAACTTAGCAAAACACCTGTCTTTTGTGCCGGAACTTTTCCCCAAAGGCCCTTTTCCCTCCTTCTCTACGACTCGCCCACCCGTTTCTTGGTCTCGGGGGGGTTCCTACACGTGATTTTTCGGAATTTTTTTGACCCCCCCTGAATCGTGGGACCCCGTGGGGCCGTTCAACGTTCACAGAGTGACTTTTCGCACTTGTGGTGTGTCCATTCCCTTCTAACTTTTCACGGTCCCGGGACAGTGACCCCGAATTCCCCCGTTTTTACGTTTCGGTTTTGAGAGTTGACCACCACGGATGGGATCTCCTTTTTTTGGAATGAGCGTCCCCCCCTCCTGGATTTCTCCTTGGGTCAACGTCGGTCCGTCATCAGCAGGGATGGCCCAAGCGGCCTTTCTGTGCTTTACACCCTTTCCTCCCTGGTGATTCGGTGTATTTTTCTTCGCGTTCCCCCCAACACTACAAATTACAAAGATCAAATCCATCCCCCCCCCTAGTGTTTTATGACAAACCGCCCAATTTTTTCTTCTTGCACAACACATTCTGGCCGCCCTGAATTTTCCATTAGTGTTGGAACTACGGCGGGTGAACACTCTTGGGACTTCTCCCCACCCCCGAGTAAACCTTGTACCCCCCACAACTTTTTTGCCCCCCCCCTTCCGCTTCTTTAATAGACCTTTTTTAGCTTTTGTTCTTTTCGGTGTCCTTGGTAAGCCCCCTTTTATTGCCCCCACCCCGGTTTTTCCCCCCCAGGCTTCCTTTCTTACAGTAGTAGCTCCCCCCGAGCCCCGTCCCCCGTTTTTTTGGGTACGGGTCCGCCAACGAGGTTCCCCACCGCCTGCCCCCCAATTTGCCGGAACTCCCCTTTCTTCCTGGGTCCTTTTTAACCCACCCTTGTAGGTTTTTTCACATAAGTCGTCCCCGCCCTAAGCAGTAAGCTTATCGATTTGTTAGTAGCACTTCTTGAATCGGCTGTTTTTCCCCTTTTTTTTCTCTGTTCGAGACGTTGACGACTGGACGCTGGCTTTTCTAAAGAAGTTCTTTTCTTTTTCTTCCTTAAGGCGTGGCGTGTTCGGTGCTTTTCCTGGTGCGGACCACCACCCTCGGGTCCTGTTGCAGAGCGTTGGCGAACTGTACGGAGTCGTTCAACCCCCCCCAAATGATCCGATGGACGCCAGTTCTCTCGTGGTTTTTTCGTCGCCCGCGTACACCCTTTTTGAAACTACCTTTCTTTGGATAGTACGCTTTCTTTTTTTTTACGCCCTTCTCCCATCTTTCGGTTAAAGCTACCACCTCTTCCCCCCCTCCCCAAAAGGCATTTTTCATGAATATGCCACGTCACTTCCTTTCCCCCCCCTTTTTGACAAATTCAGGCGGACCTCCTATGGCCATGGCTGTGATACTTGACCCCCCCCTGCCAGACCCGCTTTGAAGGCATTTAGTTTCCCACGGGCCATCCCCTACAGTGCACCCCCCCTCTTCACTTCCGTCCCCCGAAAACTCCCCGTCTCTTAAGGGAACGCCCCACCGATCGATCTCCCTTTTGGTCGATGGTTCTATATACGTCGTTCCTTTTTCCCCTTTGCAGCAGACCCTCACCGTGGAGTTTTGACCGATTTTTTGTGGGTTTCTTTTCCCCCAATTGGCTTCCCTGAACTCGGTTCCCTGAGCCTCATTTCTCCCTAATCTAAGAAGTACTCTCCCTCAGGGGACGTCGTCTTTTGTTTTCCGAGTTGCCGCGTCCCCCTGCTGAATTGAGCTCTACCCCGAAACACTGCGGCGACGTGAGATTTTTTTTCCCCTTTTTAAAGAACATTCTCCTTTGGACACAACCAAGCTTCCAAAACCCGGGCACCCCCCTGTCCGGTTCGGATTGTTCTACCCGGGGATTTTCACGGCCTCCCTTGAAAACAGGAGACGTCCTTTTTAACAGATCGTTTTTTCCCTCCTTTTTCGAGTTGTGATGTGGATTTGTTTTTCTCTTCCCCCCCCTGCAGCTTTTGGAAGAATAGGGGAGCCCAACTTCCCCCAAGACATTTGCTTTCCCCCTTTACCCAACTCCGGTTTTTTTTGAGGAGTGTTAGTCGGGGGCTTGAATTTCCCCTTCCTAGCAAATATGGAGGTCGATTCCCCCGAAGCCAACTTTTCCCCCCCCTCTCGCAAAAACATTTAGCCTATACTCTTTTGTCGAGTCGCTCGTTTCTGGTCCTTTATCCTGTCAGTCATCCTTTTCCCGACGTAAGGAGGGTTTTTTTCATTGCTTTTCTGTTGAGATCCTTTCTTCCCCCAAGGACGACTCTTCTCTCTTTTGCTTTATTCATGTTGTATAGACTGCATTTTCATCGAAAAGAGGAGGCAACGCCCCCCCTACCCGTGATCCTCTCTTAATGTTTTCAGTTGAGATCTTGGGACCCTGCCTCTTGTATCCGGGCTGGGAAGTTTTTTCCACTGCAGGGAGTCCTGCCTTTTTTGTCAAGGTTCCTTTTTTCTTTTTGAACCGGGGGGAGACTCTTTCCTCCTAGCAGCTCTCCCTTTGTAAAGTCCGTCTTCGGTTGGTCTCAAGTGCCGTTTGAGCTTTTTTGCTTTGTCGTGTCCGAGGTCGGTTTGTTTGAATGGCGGCACCCCCCCCCCCCTCTCCCCCTGAGCATCTGCTGACGATTATTTTAGGGTCAGTAATTGTGCATTTTTTCCTTCCAGCATACCCTTTTTTCTTTCCCAGGGCAATATGAATTTCTCAGGAGGAGGGCATTCCTTTTTTAATGTCTAGGAGGTTTCCCTTTTCATTCTAGTTAAAAGTTCGCTGTTGGATTTTTTCAATCTACTCGAAGCTTTTTCTTTCCCTTTCCCGAGTTCATTTTTTTCTTGGCATTCCGTTGACGCCCCACCTGGACTCAGACTCAATCTTCAGGGTTGAGTTTGCGCACTCAGTTTCGCTCCACCCCCTAGGCTCCCCCTTTTTTTTTGGTCCGCAAATTTTCGGTGGGAAAACGGCCCGCCCCCCCATTTATATGTATTCCTCGCGCCTGCCTCTCGTGAGACTACCCCCCCCCCCTTTCTTGCCCGAGGTGGACGATACAGGCCGCGAACTGATAAATAGCGTCGTCTTTTTTTTTTTTTTCCCTGAGTAACTGGGGTACCGTCGGGTCATACGCCCGCCCAAGCGTGCTTCCATTTTGTTTCGGTTCCTTTTTGTGCCGGATTTTCCCCATTCACCCGGTAGAAAGGACAGCTTCTTCCCCCTCCTTCCGACCGGCCTCGATTTTATAACCGGTTTTTGTCACTCATTTTTGTTCTCAAACACATTTTCCCCCTCCTCCGCGAACTGGAGATGCCCTTCCCGTCTTTGTTGGTATCCTGTGTAACGGTGTTCATTCCAGTGGTTCTTACCGGCCAAAATTCGGGGACCGCGTCGCTTCCTCTTCCCCGGGTGACATTGTACGGTTGGGGGTTCACAATTTTCCCGTTGACTATTTGTTTTGATGGTGCTTTTTTAACGATTGTTTGTCCCCTCCCCTCTACAAGGAGAAAGAAATACCTTGCTTTTCAAACCCCCCTCCCTTTTCGTTTTGCATGGCTTCTCGTGAAGTTTTCACAGTGCAAGTATATGCTACTCGTATTTCATCCTCGTCTTCTCGGGGTTTGATTTTCCACCCTTTGAATTAATTCGCTTTTCCCCTTCCCCCAAATCCACTTTCGGGATTTTTCTCATTTTTGTTTCAACACGAATCCTCCTTCTTTCACTCGTTTCCTTTTCCGCCCGAAATGTTCTCAGTAAGTTCTGTGATCCCCCCCCCCCCTCAACAAGCCTCTCTCAGGGGCCCTGCCGCCAAGCTTATTTTTCTTCGAACCTATTCGCCGATCCTTCCCCCAGCGGGTAGAAGGTTATGTTTGGAATCCTAATTTGGAGCTCCCCTGTTTCCCCTTGGATCGTGGTTTTTTTTTTTTTTCCCACACCGAAATCGATTTCAAGAATCCTTTTCCTCACGTGCAGTCCTTTGCGGAGGTGAGTCCATCCCCCTCTGGGGCCCATCCCTTGATTAATGAGGTATTTTACTGATCTTCATGAATCGCTAACGTTATGTTGCAGGATGGTGTTTTTTTTAGTCCCAAGCTTTCCTTTTCCAGGTGCTTCTTAGAACCCTCCCGCAAATGTCTAAAACCTACAACCTTTCATGGATAACGAACACTTCCGGGTGACCCCCCTTCCCTCGTAATTGCCTTTGTAAACTTTTTCCGCTCTTCTTCTCATGCTATGTTCACTAACTTCTTCCACGAACAACTTTGTGCTACAACGGTAATTTGCCTTTTCAGTCCTTTCGCTTTCCCCCGATAAGACCTTTCTTTAGAGTCACCCCCCCCCAAAGTCTTCCACTCAGGTGGTGTTCGTTGTTAATTGAAGTTGTGTCCCCCTCCTCCCTGCATTCGCTTCCTAGACGAAGCTAAAGTACCCCAGTTCAAACGACGCTAACGTCCTGGTTCCTCTTTCCCCCCCCTTTCACGCCGAAACCTTTCAACCCTTGTGCTTTTCTCTTTTTTTCACTTAGCAACTTTTTCACAATCGCAAGTTTTTGTTTCGAAAGGGCGAACTTTAACTCTTTTCCCTCTTTCTTCCGTAATAACGCCATGCTATTTAAGGTCACTCGCCTTCCTGCGATGCCATCCACTCACTTTTTACCCCTTTTACCCCCCTTCTCCCCAGGTGAGGTACAAGTAGGCGTTTTTCTCCCTTGCCTCTACTGGTTGAAGTTGCCGCTTAGCTTTCCTCTACTTGCGAGACTCCCCCTCTGGTCCATGGAAAGACTTTTTTTTTTCCCTGTATGATTTTTTCCTTTTTGGCAGCATTCCCGATTTCCACCAAAACCAATACCGGGCACCCCCCATTCTGCTCCTCTCTGCCCTCGGACGGTAAGCCTTTCTTGGTTGGGGGGTGCCCCCCCTTCCCCCCCCCCCCGAAGAAGCTCTTTTCTGTGAAAACTTTTGAATCTGCTTTCCTTTTTCCCGTGAAGGACCCCCGACAAAGGTTCTTTCCCCCCCTTATCCTGTTCAGTCTTTTGTCCCCTATGCTTCTTTCCTCTTTGTTGTTTTGTATACCCCCCCCCTTCTGTGATGAAAGATTACCCTGGCTCCCCACGGTCTCTTCCTTTTCACGGCGTTGCAACTTTTTTCTGAAAACCCTATCGACAAAGGTTTCTCGTGTATCACCCCGTGCGCTTGAACCCCTGTGCGTGTTGAAAAGGACCCCCCCCCCCCTTCCCAAATGGGGATTGCTGTTCTGTCTGACCCCCGGCCCCCGAAACCAGCCTTCAATTTACGTCCCTCCAATCCCCCCATATGAAAACCCCCCCCTCCCTTTCACGCTGTTTGGTGCTTTCCTGCTAGCGTCGGACTGCGTCCTCAAGAAGTTACCATTGATTCTTATAGACCTTCCACCAGGTGAGTCCCACTATATATACTTTATCGTTGGTGCTGCTCTCGGTTTCATTCTTTTCGGAATCGGGCAGTTGAGTTCTTGCCTTCTGACAAGGCCTGTTTGTCTTCGGTACCCCAAGGCTTCCCCTACGGCAACCTCCCCCCCCCCTTTTTCCGCCGAATAGTTTTTTAGGCGAAATTTATCGTAAGGACTGTTTGAGATTTTTACGCTGTCCTCCCGTTCTAACGCAATTTTTTTAGGTGAACCAACGTTCCCACAAAGGGATGTTTCCCCCCCAATACCCCTTTAAGTTACTGCCCAACTTCGCTTCGGCTGTTTTCCCACCCCAACGCAGGAGACGAGGGGCCCTCAATAACGTGCATTTCAGGGTTAAAAGTCCCTGACCCCCTCCAGACGCTCCCTGTTTTCGTGTGGTTCTCCACAGTTGACCAATGCAATCGTTCGATAAAGGGTTTCTACTCACATTGTGTTTTGATACTCCCTTTTCCGGACTTCTTTTGACCACAATGTTGTTGGAGTTCTAGTGTAACCCCTCCCCCTGCCCCGTATTAAATTTTTTTTTATCCCCCAGCTCGTATCTTAGTTTCTGGTTACTGGAACCCTTCTCTTCAAAGAGCAGTGCTTGTTTGAAATGGTCGTCTTTTATCAACTTTCTTTCGTGATGTTCCCATCCGGGAAATTCTTTTTTGTTTGGGTGACCCCTGATTTTTTGCTTAACGTTCGACCACTCCCCCCTTGGAACCGTCTTTTCTTTCCAGGGCGTTTGGACTTTCTTACAAACCTGATTGTCAGATAGTTTTCCACCCCCCACCCCCCCCTACTGACCTCTTCATGGTCACCCACAACCAACCAGTTCCATAACGTCAAGTTTGTTCGTCCCCGATCTCGTGAACGTCCCCATTCGAGTCTCTCTAGGGCCCCCCCCTTTTCTTCCCGTGACCCTCTAGGTTCTCCCTATTTAGACCATTTTTCACTGAAAGAATGTTGTATCATTTTCTGAGCTCTAGTATGACAGCAATACAGTGATCGTAGTTTCTCATGGAAGTGTTGCAATACATGAGCCCCCGGCTAGTTCCCTTGCGAGTTCATTTCCATTTGGATTACCTAGGAGTCTCCCCTCGGAAATCTTCAAATGACCTCAACACTCTTCCTATTGCGTTAATTTTTTCGAAAAGGGAGAATTGAGATGATTCCTACTTTTCGGGTACCCCGTCCGCCCGACTTCTCCGAAACCAACCCCCCCGTCCCGAAGGTTAACCATACCCCGGTCGATATTGGTGTGAGTCCCCTCACTTTTTTTCCTTTTTTTTTTCAGTTTCGTGAGTTGTGTATGATCGCCTCGGAAGTGCCCTTTAGCTGGTCCCTCTTGAGGTCCTAGGTTTTTTTTTTGTGTGGCGTATTTAAAGTTCCCCGCCCCCCACCGCTTCTCTCAACTTTCCCCTTTTGGTTAAACTTTCTCCCCACACCTTTCTTTTCCAAAAAGGGGCCTGCGCACAAGTACATTAATCCCCCCTAATCACTATTTTAATCTTGTGTTGTGAAATTCTTTGATGAGCACCCCGTCTCCCTCCTCTGACTCTCGAACGTCCCCCAACTTTATTTTACCTGCCGTTAAAAACCAAATGTCCGTCCACGCCCCCGCGTTGCATTATGAGGCGATCCAGTCCCTTGCCCGGCCTCCAGAAAGGTGGACATGATCTAGTTCCAGAATGAGTTTTCTTTCCCATTTTTTCGCTGGCGTTGAAAATTCTGTTTGAAGTTTCAACAAGTAGGCCCGTTCTGTTATTTTCGATGTTTTGTTGGTCTAAGGATACAATTTTTCCCCGATCTGCCCCCCTCGGCTTTTTCCAGTACCTTTTCTCGCTGACCCCTGGGTTTTAAGGTTTAGAAGCTATTGCACCCCCCTTTGTATTTTTTCCTTTGTTACCATGTCCTTCCTTTGATTTTTGTCACACTGAAATATTCTTACACGGTTTTTTATGGCCCCCACAGCTCCACCCCTTTTTTTTTGAATTATTTTGCTCCCCCCCCCCCCCCCCCCCCAACCCCATCTAAACCTTGCAAGTATCTTTGGAAGGCCTCTCATTTTAGGTTTTCACGGGTTTTCGTAGATAGGCCTGACCCCTCCTGTCTTTTGTGATCAGGAATAGATTTTTAAGATAGAGGGTCTTTCCTGGCACTCCCCTGGTGGCTTCGAGCCCATTTCGAAAAGGACGGTGCGGCCTCTTTCAAACCCCGGCTTTTTACTGGTTTTCCGTCTTTTATCTCTGTGCAACAAAAACCCGTCTGTAACCCAATTTCCACCGCTCCGAATCCACAATGCTGACCTTTTCTTTGTTTGACAACCCCCCCACGGGCACACCCTTCTCCGCCCGAACTGGGTTCAATCTTCAGGTTTCACCCCCCTTTGTTCTGCATCCCCATACCCCCCCCCTTTAAACCAGTTTCCCGCCCCCCCAGCTTCTATATTTTAATCGCCGTCTCCTTCGAGGGCCGGGTGTTGGTGTCTTTTCATCTTCCACAAAGGGTTTATAATAGGCTGTCCTGTCTTCTTCCGCTCTCCCCAGAGACGGCTGTTGGTCCGCCCCTCCCCACTCGTATAGAAATCCTCACTGCCGGCACTTTTCTTTTTCTCGGGGTTGATTGCGTTTCGGTAGTTAATTTTTTCTTCCCGGACGGAAGTCGACCTTCTCTTTTTTTTTTTTGCCCTCTTCACGCCTCTGCCACTCGGTCGACTTTTTTACTTCAGTATTCGAGAATTGTTCGACCGGCGCGTCTGAAGGCCGATGATCGCCTTGCTGGCGGGTAGAAGGTTGCGGACCACCCCCGACGGTTTTGAAGCTTGTTGCTCCCCCCGTTGTCTCGCAAAAACTCCCCCCCAGGCGTTCTTTTTGCCGTGATGTCGTTCCGTCTTCCCCCCCCCCCCCACAGTTCACCCCAAACCTTCGGTGCATTTGCGTCTTTGGCCAGGGTCGCGACTTTTCGGTTGTTTCCCTTTTTTCCCCAATAAGGGCCTACCTCAAATAAGCCAACTCTTATTTTTTTCCTAGCCTTTTTCCCCACACGGTCCAATATTCCCTTGTTATCGCCTTGGTGGTCTTTTTTGGCACTGATCAAATTTTTTAAGATACTGGTTTCGCCGCATGTTTGTCTGGCAAAGGAGTTTTCCCCGTTGCAAGCGCCATCGTAAACGGAACCCCCCCTCCCGGCTCGCTGACTTTTTCCCCTACCCAAGATAGATCGTACCCTTCGCGGAGGGCTTAATACTTTTACCCCTTTTTCCAATACCCAACTCAACTGATTGGACCTCTTTTTGCAGGCCTTGCGGCCGGTGACTTCCGCTGGGTTTCGTTCCAGGTCCCTCTAGAATCAAAGCGACGTCGTCTTTTTGTCGCCGTTTGTTGACTGTCTCCCCCCTTTTCTCCTCCATCCTCCTCAAACGTGCAGAAATGCGGTGGACTCTTTTTGACCTTGATTCTTTCACGCACACTCACACCCAAGGATACAACCGCCCCCGCTTTTCCTGTTTTTCTTCTTCTTTTCCCGCCAGGTCTTAAGGACCAAACTGAGTCCCCTAGGGTTATTTTTTTTTTTTCCGTTGTTGGTGAGGGATTGGAGGTTTATGTAATAAGAAGGTGTCCTCATGGTCTTTCCCTACCCCTCCGAACCTTTTTTTACTTTTTTCCTCTCCCTTCAAGTGGTGTTGTTGAGATCTTCCTTTCGGGGGGCTGTGGAAGTAGTTCCTGCCACTTTGAGGGAGAACCAAGAATTTCCCAGGTGCTTCTCCCCCAAGCAGTAGTCTGACCTCTCTGTTTCTTGTTCTACGTTTCCTGCATCCCTTTCCTGGTTTTTCAGAAAATCCTTACCCGGCTCCGGCCGAGCGCTTTGGCGTTTGCTGTAAATCCCCCTGCTCACTCGCTTCATTTACCTTTTCACCCTCCCTTTTCATTCTGAAGCATCTGGGAAAGGGATCCTTCCTTCTTCTGTTGAGATTCTTCCTTTCTCTGGTGAAGCTCTTCTGAGGCTCCGGGCGGAGGTCCCCGGGGATTCGGCTTTTTCCCTAGTTTTCCTTTGAGTTTTTTTTTTTCTTTGTGGACGAACGGTTCCCCCCTTTCCCCCTCCGAGCGGGAAGCTATCTTTTCCGGAAGTGCCCTTCCCCCCCCTTGAGCGTGGGAGTTGGTTTATTTTTTCTTTAGTTTTGTTGACCTGTTTTTTTCTGCACTCTTTGTCCCTAGAATGGACGAGCGACCCTCTTATATTTTTTTCATATGTGGCCCTTTTACTTCCTCTCCCCCCATGGGCAGCGAATAGGTTCCATTTTTTTTTTTCATCGGCCTTTTTTTTTCGCGTTCGGATTTTTTTGTGCTTTATGGTCTAGGCTGTGTCCCTATTTTCTGACCCGGTCCCAAGTTCTGGGGGGATGGCCGTCTTAGGAGACCGCGCCCCCCTTCCCGTGATTTTCTTTTCCCGTGTTACTTCCTTCTTCCCCGCCCCCCAATCCCTTTTTTGAACGGACATAGCCTTTTCGTTCTAGATGCCGGGCTTCTGACAACGACGATTCACGTCGTTTTGTTTTTTTTCTGCAACTGACCCCCCCCTCCCTCTTCAAACGACTTACCTTCGCGCCTTTGTGTTATCTAGAATCTCATTCCTTTCCAGGTCCCCCGGAGTCGAATTCGCAGATACGAAGAACCTCCTGCCCTTTTTTTCGTGGTTCGCCCCGTTATTAATTTCCCCCTCCCCTTTGATTAACCCACCGCCGCCCAAGTTTTTGACTTGGTGATGTTCGT
>Ga0179591_1318593_pt1 | contig 22183 bp, 36 predicted proteins | sample CZOMad2_1_08_16f_FD_182891 | JGI IMG/M metagenome (GOLD analysis project Ga0179591, IMG submission 182891) | Vadose zone soil fungal communities from Angelo Coast Range Reserve, California, USA - CZOMad2_1_08_16fungal (PacBio error correction) | ecosystem: Environmental > Terrestrial > Soil >... | reverse complement strand
TTGTTCAGTGATGGGCCTTCTTAAGTTGCCAGAGACGGTACGCAGTTTGATAATGGTGAAGACATTCCCTCCTGCAGCCACCTTTCATTTTATTCCCCCGGAACGGTTCTTGTTAAAGTTGTTTTTCTTCTTGGTTTATTTCCCTTGATTTGTGCTTTTTTCCTTCCCTCAATCACAAATAGCTCGACCGTACTTTTTCAGTTATGTTGCCTCACTTGTCCGCTTCTCCCTTACTCTTGCTGTTGCCCCTTACGTGCACCCGGTCTGTGCTGCTAGTAAATGTCCTCCACTCCCTCGCACCTAAATTTGCCTCATCCCTGACAGCTTTGTTGTCTTCCGCGTCTTTTCGGCCTCTTCAGTGAAAGTTTTTCCCATGGAGTTTGGAAGAAGTTTATTCGCCGAGCCCCCCTTCTTTTGGTTTACACAACCCCCCCCCCCCCCCCACCCGCCCCCACGCCCCCCCACCACCTATACCCCCCTCTTTTCTTCCCATATTTTGTTGTACTCTCTTGTGTAACGAGACCCCCTCCCCCCCCCCCCCCCCCACACCCCCCCCCCACCCGCCACCAACAATTGCTTGACCCTCTTCTTTTGCCTACTCCTGAACCCCCAACTGACATTGTGCATACCCCCCCAAACAGGTAGTGTTCTATTGTGGTGAGTCCCCTCTTGCTTCCGTGGGATCGTCACCCGCTTTCCCCCCCCACGTAGAGTCCTTTTACTGCTGCTTAATTATGTTCTTTTTCCAATCGAAGGCACCGGCTTCACAGACCGCACTGCTCCCTCTATCATAGCTTGCCCTTCACCTCCACTGCTCCAACCCCCATTTCAGTATTTTACCAACTTACCTTACCTTACCTTCCCGCAACCCACAACCCTCCTCACCCACTTTGAACCCCCTTCGTGAGACCCCCCTTAATCTCTTTCTGCCCAAGGCGATCTTGCGAATCTCGCCAGACCTCCCCTATATTTTTTCCGACTGCGCGGCCCACACCAGATTATACAGAGAACCTGTGCCAAGATAGAACTCCTCCCCCACCACCACACTTGAAAACCCCCCTCTCAAAGAAAAACCTAATGTACGAGGTGCCCCAGGATCTGATAACTATTAACGCTTTGATTGACAGCGTCCTCCCCTCCCATTCCCCCCTTCCGTTTGCCCTCCACAGCCACACCACTACGCCTCAGACCTTTTGCATACTTCCAGCCATTGCTTTGCGCCCGGATTTCCAACACCGTCGTCCTGTAACTTTCCCCCCCTTTACTCTCTCGCACCCGACCTTTGTTAAAGGATTCGGCACGGCAGCCACCGCCATTTTCTTCCCCACATTTAGACTGCTATGCAACGAACCCAATTCTTCAACTCACATTTCCCCTACCCCACTCCGTTGCTGCCGTACGGCCCTTGCTATCGGTGGATCTGGTAGTTTGCACTTTCTCTTGGGCACATTATCCCTTCTTCTCCACGCCGATCTATGTAAGCCCCTTTCCCCCCCATTTTCCATCACGACGGGATACGTTGTCGCAAACAACGGCGTGTTCGACCCGTCGGTTTCAGCAGCGCTTAATTTGTTTCCCCCCAACTGCGGTGCCTTCAACATTCGGCGCAATTCTTCCGCGGTACAACGAAGTTGCCCCCAGTTGAAATCCTCTTTTTCCCCCCCCGTTCCTTGAACCCACCAGTACCTTCAACTTTTTCCAATTGCTTTTTTCATCTGTCCCGCAGCCCAGCTTCGGCCTCCCACGAACATCGACCCGTTCCAGTTTCATCCCGACTCGAACTCCCCTCGCTGCACCCGGCCCTCCCCTTTTCAACGTCAGTCGCACTTTGCCCGCATCTTTCCCGCATTTCCGGTGGCCACTCACAATATCGTTGCTAAGACGTTGCCAGTTGGTAGTGTTTCCATGGTCGTTTTTGACTTTGTGAGGTTCCGCCCCGCCATCTTTCCTCTGGAGCGGGAATTGACTGACCCTTCTGTGATTACTTTAAATGGCCCTTGGCCTTTTTCACCTCACAATAGCTGGCCCACCCGTTTGTTTTCTCGCGCTCTTTCATTTAACACGTTATTTTTTTTTTTTCAAACGTAATTGAAAATCTTCCCATCTTTTTCAGTAACTAGTGTCCGACCCTTCATGTATACAATCTTTCACCTCCCCTCGAATCACCTTAGCCGTCCCCCTTTGTCTAGCCCCAGCCTTTCCTTTCCCCACCTTTCCCAGGGGCCTGCCCACAGTGGTTTTCCTAGTCGTAGAATTTAACACTCGACCGTTGATCGTTTTTACATTCTTTCTCATACCTCTGAAAAGTATGTTGCACCCCGCCAGACCGCTCTAGATCCTTCCCCTTAAGTTTCACCCCACCCTGATTGGGGGTCCAAGATTTGATGTCATTTCTAGGCCCTACAATTTTGGCCTTTGAAGCGTAAGGTTACTCGAACCTTTTTGCCTGGCGGATCTCCAGTTCCCAAAATTGACTTGATGGATAGGATGTATTTCCCCCCCCCTTTGTGTTCATGCCGATGGAACCCCCCCCACAACCCCACAGATGTTGCCGTCCCTTCTGCTTGATAGTTCCCTCCTGCTGGACAACGCAGTTTTTCTGACGAATGGTTGTGCAAGAATCTCCCCAAGACCGAGAGACACCCCCAGATTCATCCCTCCCGTCCTGCTCAACCATTCATGTGTTTTTTTTGGATGCCGACTTGTTCAGAGTTTTGTCCCTTAAGGGGTGCCATTTTCGCCGGTTTTTAACTTTTGTCCCCGCGCGGCATCGTGATTTCCTCCCAATAAGTTTACCCCGCGCTCCTGATCTGACACGGTGCATTCATTCTCCTGTCAACGTTGATGTTCCCCTTTGCCAATACCCCCATTTTAGTTGTGAGCTCCCCACCGTCGAATTTTCACTAGTTCCGTTGCGTTATTTTTTCCCAGTCAGTGAATGCCCCTTACTTTGTAACAATGGTCCCACAGCCCTGCCATGTTTTAGTACTCCCAGGTCCACCCCAGACGTTTTATATTTTCTTCCTATCCGTAGTGCACCCGGCCCCCTCCCACAAAAGCAGTACACAGTGAGATTTCCCCACGCCAAACCCACCAACATGCTCGTGGTAGAGTGGAGCTACCGCACCGTTTTGTGATTTTCGCAGACCCCCATTTACAAAAAATCAGGCCTCCACTAATAATAGCTCTTTTTTCTCACTATTCTATTTTTTACCCATGCAACCCCCCAACATTTACACCCAAAGGACCCTTCTAGCTTAAAGTAGGACGGAAAATTACACCGAAAGCAACTATGAACTGTAACCCCGTTTGAGTAACTCCGGAACCGGAAAGTCCCGAACCCGATGCCGACCTTCTGAGCGCTTTGCCCGTTTTTTTTACCTTCTTTTTTTACTACAGTAAGGGTCTGTCCTCCTTCAGAAGCTCCCCACCCAAGCGATTGTAATCAGCACCATCTTTTCACCAATCGATTGGTCTTTGAAACCCCTGCACAGCCCTTTTCCTAAGCAGACCCCCAATTGACCACACCATTTTTTTCCGGTCAAGTCCAATTACAGCGCGGAGCCCCGTCAACCCTTTCCATCCATCTCTATTTAAGGGCAGCCGGAATAGCATTGTACCCCCCATATCCTCCTAGAAACTTGCACCCTCCCTGCACCCTTCCTGGGAAAACCCCCGGCCCAAGCCACACCCCTTCAGCTTCTGGACGCCTGCGCCACGCCTGCCCCTTCCCCATGCTTTCATGTCCCTAGGTGCGGATCCCCCACCCGCTCCTTGCACGTAAACTCCCCCCCCAACTTTGCATTCCGAAGCCCGACCATGCTCCCTTCACAGCGGCGGTACGTACCAAACAACGCTCTTTTCCCGTTTTCCGCAACCAATGGGCTTGATGCGGCTCCCCCCGGAAAATTCGGCATAGCTTGCGTTATCCCTCTTATGCACGCCCTTACCTCTCCCGTCCCCCCATTCGAGTCGCAACGCATTCCCTTTTCTTTTTTTCCCACTACCCAATGGGCACATCTTGACCCCCCACTCGCTTTCCCCACCAGTACAGCTCCTCCGCTACTTCTTGCCTTTTGAACGGGAGTTCTCCGGATCTTTCCACGAAACTTCTCCCCAACTTCCCCCCAGCGCAGACGCACGCTTTTTCTTTCCACCACCCTGGGCACTTGCCCCCCGCCCTTTCCCCACGGGTGGCGCAATGCCGTTACCCTGTCGACCCAGCAACTGTTTTTCAGCGATTCTCGGATGCCCCCGTAGACGTGTGAGAGCAATTGAACTTATGAGAACTGTAAAAACCCCAGTACTCCACAGGAATCCAAATTTTCCACCTCCACCTTTTTTGTTTCCCTGGACCTTCCTCCCCTTTTCTTTCTCCCCACTTTTCGCCACCGTCCTATGAGCTTGATCAGGACCGTGCCCCCAATACTTTTGGCCATCCAGCCCTTCATTTGGTCCAGGCAGCTCATTTACCTACCCGGCCCAGGCACCCCTTACCACATTCGGATATATGGTAATACCTCCTTTGTTTTGTTTCCCCTAGTCGAATGGTCTTTTTCTCCCGCGTCTTCTTTACTAGGGCATTCACTGAATTTGCCATTCGGTCCCGAAGTTGTCCTTTTTTTTTGTAATTGGTCTTGCCCCAAAAAGTTCGGGCACCGCACCTTTTTTTCCCAACCATGAAACCAACCCTGTTTGAACACAGTTTTTCATTACGTACTTCCAAGTTGATTTGCACAGTCCTATTCCCCCTCGTCGTGTTCCTGAAGAGGGCCTCTTGCTGGCCCCAATTTACCGGCATATACATCCCGTCCTTGCGCAACAAGTGGCTAGCCCCTTCGTCCCCCTTTTTCCCACCCTCATCACTTTTTTTTATGTTCAAGAGGGCTTTCTTCTTTGCGGATTTCGGTGGCTCCTACGTCAAGCACTACAAGGGCAAGACTCCCGCGCCAGCTTAGGGACCGCACTTTCCTTCCCGAGTGGGGTCACCTTGTTTTCCTGCCGAATCCGTCAACAAGGGGTTTTCACGCTCCCTGGGCTTTGACTTGCTAGAATGCCCTCCTTGAAATTTTCTCGATGGGACCCCCTGTGATGTGCCGATGTTCACCTTTGCATCTTTTTCCAGAGCGTCTTCTGGGCTCCTTCGCACTTCCCGATGCCCCCCCTGTGTGCTTGAGAATTCTTTTTTTTATAGACTGTTGCAATTAGAGAACTCTTTATCTGATCTACGTCATGCCGCAGTACTTCCATTCGTGTTTTGTCTGGGCCCTGCTTTTTATGTTGGGGTCCGTGCTTTCCACCCAGTAGAGGAGATCTCCAGCCCCCGAGAATCCCTTGATGAATTTACGCCATACTTTGTAAACCTTACGAGCGGACATTCTTCCCCCCCGCGAAATCAGGTTAAGTTTGGTGTCCATGTTACTTGACGGGAGCTTTCTTTTTTGCCATAAAATTGCTCTTTGACCGCGACTCTTCTAATATTCCCTCGTTGGGTTGTTTCTTGTTTTACGTCTCCGCTGAAGCGTTCCCGTTTTCGTGCCCACAGTTCAAACACGCCCCCCCGCAGCTAGCTGATAAGCGCAGCCGTCCCTAGTGCCGATCCTGTCCTGTTTTCCCTCCCTGTGAAAATTGTCTTACTTTTAGTGTGTGCCGTAAGGGAAGCGGAGCTCCCTCACATTTTTATTCTGCCAGTTACCCCCAGATCCCTTTTCTCCCCTGTTTTTCTTGTTTTTGATGAGTGTTTACCCTTTAAAATACTTCAAAACTTTCAGCTAGAGTTCGCTTTCCAACCTCATAGCCCTCCCTTGGCCACTGGAACGCCCTGATATTTTGCACCCTTGATTCTCCATACCGTTGCCAGAAAGTCCCTGTTCTGTTTCCTTGGCTTCCAGGAATAACACCGTCTCCGGCTTATATGTCCCGTTGCACAAAGAATCACCCCCAAGCATTCCCCTCTTCCCCCCAAGCTGCTTAACACATCTGGTATTTCAACGTGCCCCCTTCCCTCCACTGCACCACACATTTTTCTCCCCTAGGGGCAAGAACCTCTTTTGTCCTTTCCCGGAATATTGCGCCTTTTCTCACCCTTTCCCGTTTTTCCACAACTTATAGAGGACCACCCCGCACCATTCACCCCACGGACCCCACCGATGGTACCCCCCCTGCGCAACCACTGATTGTATGGTGTTTTGCCCCATTCCTGGTCCCCCTGCCCTTCATCTGGTTATCGCCTTTTCTGCTAATTTTCCTTTTTTCAACCGCTTCTTTCTCCACCCCGCCCCAACTCTTTGTTCGCTCGACTGCTCCTCCATCGAGGTCTTACCACCAAAAACCTCCGTTTTTCCCGATCGGCAACACACTTTTCTCGCGATTTTTCAATTTCCCTAATCTTTGCAGCCACCTCGCCCAGCGACAACATTATTACCAAATTGATTTTCCCCTGCAATGCGTCTTCCCCCCTCCCATGCCAACCCCCCCCACCTCCCCGCAGCACCCTTTCTTACCTTAGCACTTTCAGGTTTCTTTTTCTTTGAAAGGTGGCTGTTTCCCACGGATGCCAACGATTTTTCCCCCACGAGATATGCAAATCACTTCCTCCAATTCCAAGCCCATCAGTCTTCTTTCCCTCCACAACTTGATTTAGACAGCTTATCTCTTCTGTGTGAGCCTGCGTGCCTAAGTTTCCGCATGTTGGAAACCAGATCCCCCCTGCCCTCGTATGAACTAGATTTCATCTTTAGTCTGAAAGTGTCTGTCTCCCCACCTCAATATGAGTGATGTCCTCAGCCTACTTGTTACCCAAAAAACTTCCCAATTCTATGTTCCACAATCAGCCTTCTTTAAACCACTTTTTGCGTCCATAATTTGTGACATTTTTCATCAAGTCCCCATCAATCGCTGATTACGGGTCCCCTCTGCCCAACCCAGTCGGTCCCCAAACGAAGCCCATTGTCCCTAAGCTTGCCACTAAAGTCCCCCCCCCGTTCTTGCTACAAATAAGTTGATTCCCTGCGAGACCTTCCCCTTTTTATTGTCCTGATCATTCTCGGTCATTCCCACTAAGTTTGCTTCTTGCCTATCCGATTGACCGTTGAGACATGTCTCACCCGTAGTGCCACCTTTTTTTTAGGGGGTTTCGCGAACGGATCTTGGGCCCAACCTCCCCCGAAGTTTTCCATTTTTTTCATTTCCCCCCTTGGTACTACGACGTTATTGTTTCTTACCCACCTACAGATATCCAACTCTAAGTGTAGCTCCTTTCCACGCTTTGGAAATTTGCAACCAGAATCCTCCTGCCATAAGGTTGAGAACCCCTTGATACTCCTTGGAAATAACCCGGTTATTTTTCTCAAGTCCTGAGAGTGCTTATTTTTTTCGGCCGTCACCGTTGTCACTGGATTTTCATCCTTTTAATCCGTGCCTTCCCGACCCCAGCCCCTCACGATCCTCGCTTTTGAGTGACGCCATGCTTTGTGGGCCCGATTTTGCTTACAAGTTGAGTACCCATGCTGCAGACATTGGCGTTTCCACTTTCCATGTTTGTCCACTAGATTGTTGTCTTGGGGGCGAGTTCTGTCAAGTACCTGCTTTTGAAATTTCTCCTAGTCGTTGAAACCCCCCCTTTGTGAAGCCGCCGTTGACCCGCGTCATTGTTGGTTTAAGAACGACACCAGATTTGACTCTTAACTTCACACAGCTGGCACCCCCTGTGTCGGCCTTGCCCCCTTACCCCGTTTCACTGTTTTGTTTTTTCATCGACTCCCCCTTTGGCTTGCTGACGCGGTTTTTTCCCTCCCCTCCTGTCCCCAGAAGCACCCGTGTTTGGGCATCGGTTTTTTTAGTTTCTGTTTTTCCCCCGTTTGTGGTGAATGTACCTTTTCTCTTTCAGTTTGAAAAGTAGATCCCCCCCTTCGAATGCGCCAATATTTTGTCCGGTTCACCTCCTCAGCCATCCTCCCGGCCAATGGTTGCAGTCCCAAGTGGTGGTTACGTCCTACCGATGGACTTCCCCTCATTGACTACCCACCCACTATCGGTGTTGCCCGATGTGTCTCCTATTGACCGCTGGTTCTAGGCCGCCTTTTTCAGAGCACAGGGCATTCTTTTTTTTCCCCAGCGGTGTGCGTCCCCATCACCTCTCCACACGCCCTCCCCCCCCCTTCCACCCTTCGCCTTATAGGGTCATTTTTTTCGTTTGACGTTTGCCAGCCTGTTTTTGCCGGGCAGTTAAGTGAAGTTGATCGAATATTTTTTTTGTCCCGCCTACGTTCAGCGAAATGTCATTTATCTTTCCCTTTTTCTCCAAGACTGCATCCTCTTTTTTACCCCCATCCCCCTTTTTTGAGCGTCACGTATAGGCCTGCTTAAACTGACAACAGACCTACAGCACTGTCGTTCTTCCTCGAGCTTCTTCCTATTTCCAATGCCCGCAGGACCAACTGTCGGGCACCGCGCGTCCGGACCGTCCCTCGTAAAGACACCCCCCTGTTTCCTCTCGGCACTTTTTACGTTGCGGTTTCCCCCCCCTTTTGTGCCAATCCAACCCTTACAGCCCTGTGCCAAGGACTCTGCCCCCACAAAAGACTACCCCCCCCCCCGATTCCCATAATTTCCCACGGTTCGAACAGTGGGTTTTCAGAACCACTATTCACCTCCGGCCCCCAACTTGACATGCAACTCTTTTCCCCCTACTTCACGCGATGACGTCCCTCGCATCTTGTGAGGGATTCTCCCGGTTTAGGGATGTCAGGTCCGCCATCTCTACCCATCGTTGGACCCTCCCAAAACCCATCACGACCAGCCCCGAAACCACCACCACCGGAACACTCTTTCCCCGCACCCCAATCTTCTCTGGATCAGTTCCCGGAGCCTTCTGCCCACGCGGTTCTCGCGCCCAGTCCACACCCACCCCTTTGCAATTTCCATTTCACCGTTTCATGCAGCGTTTCTCCCAACGCACTCTTGCGGCGCCCACACAAGATGTTCACTTTGACCCTTGTGACAACTGGCTTGACATGGCCATCCCTCTTTTAGCCTTCGAGACTACCCGTCCCGCGCCCCTGGTTACACATTTTTATTTCAACCAGAGTCGTTGCTTCCTCAACTGGCCCATATGTTCCCAACCCCCCCCCCCGTTACGTTCCAGCCATTCTTATCGTTGCCCTTTGTTTCAACGGTGTGTAGTATTTCACTATGAAGCCCCCTCACTTCCCCTCTGAACACACTCCCCATAATTCACTTTCGTCAACGTCAGAATATTCCCACCCGCCCTTGGCACCCGGGTTCGGGCGGGCATTCCCTTCCCCTTGGCCGCATCGCGCCGGCCACTTACAGGTTAGCTAGTTCCCCTTCACTCAGTTCTTCGGTCATTACCCCGATACTACTTCCCCAAGCTTTCTCAATTTCTTTCAGTTGTCAACCCCCGTTCGGCGCCGCCCCCTGGACTATAGCTCCGACTCCTTTTCCACCGGACAATCTTGCTTGCCCCCAATACCGACTTCCTTGTCCCCCTTGTCATTTTAGCGCCAGGAATCCTCACCCTACTGTTACTCCTACTTTTTGTATAATGTGTACGTGTTGCGCTTCGAAACGAAGCTTGCACGAAGTTTTCGGTATGACCTTACAGTACCTCTGTGGACTTTGATTCATACTTCGTCGCCCCCCAAAGTTCGTTGCTCATGTCACCTTTCTTTTGGGACCAGCAAAATCATTGTTTTCAAAAGTTTTTCATTTACCTTCGTGCCGCAGTTGAGTGTAGACCGTTCACTTAGATCATAACACATTTCCAGCATTTTTCCTCCGGGCCCCCTGCGGATGCGGCCAATTTTAAATCCCCCCTTCTTCCCGGTTTAATTTGCTCACTTTCTCTTTCGCATCCGGGTAGAACCTTTCCTGCTCCATTGGAAGTATTTTGTAGTTTGAACCTTGTCCCATCTCCTTGCAATGGTGACATTCCTGTAACCTTGCAAAACCCCAACCTCATAGCGAAGGTTCAAGCGCCCAGTTTTTGCCCGACGTGTTGGGATTCCCTGATGGTACCTCGCCTCCCATTCATTTTCATCTTTTTCCACCCTTTGTGGGGCATGTTTCCCCCTCTACCTTTAGATGGTATTCAGCTCGCCCCCTTAACCTTGACTTGAGACGTTAGACTAGTTTGACACCCCCCCCACATTTCTATTTTTATCGTTCCCACGCCAGCTTGTTTTCCCTCACGGCCTAGTGCCTGGAGCGACAGATAGTGGCCCCCGGGAGTGTGTTTTCCCTACGCATGGTGTGCCTTGAGTGACCATCCGAGACCCCTGAAGGCTAGCTTCTTCCCGAATTCTACCTTGATCATAGGGTTTGTCTTTTGGGCAAGGTTTGTGTTCTTTTTTTTAGGAGGTGCACTGGTTGGTACCTTTTAGTCTGTGATACGGGGTCAATAGATCTTCCGATCTCTTGGGATCCTGGAATACTTCCCCTTTAACATTAGACGCTCTGTGTGCTTACCTTTAGCTGAGATTCAAGTCTGTCTGTTCTTGAAGTGATGTTTCCGTTGCCCCCCCCCAATTTGTGTATAAGAGCTTTTCCCTGAATCGTTTGGTGTGCTTTTTTTCCCGCCACTGCAGTTGACGTGCGTGGTTTGACCATCCAATTTAAGAACACATGCTCTCCCCAGATTCTGTTCCTGTATTCGTACGTTTAGGAGGGTATCTCTGATTCCGGCCCTCCTTCCGTCTTGCTGTATTTTTAGAGCTAAGCCCGGTTTTAAGAGATTCCTTATGTCTGGACCACCTCATACTTTTCTCTTTCCCTCCGTTTTTTTGTCGCCGCCACTGGCTCTTGTTGTCCACTGCAAAACCCACCATGCCGTGCTCGTTCCCTCGAGTTTGACATTCATTAATCACACCCTTTTCCTGGAGAGCGCCCACGGACTTTAGAAGCCCTGCTGCGAAACCTAGTTGTGCAAGTAGACGCTTTTTACCTTTGTCCCCCCCCGTTTGAACTTTATTCACCCTCCCTAAGTCGCTGTTTTTTTGAAGGCCCAACGCCACCCCCCAGAGATTCATACTTCCCCCCCTTACAACCTCCCAGTTGTTCTTTTTCCAACTTGCACCCTCCATTATCAGCCACAACACCACCCCTTTTCATTTCCGTCCTGCAACTCTCCCCCCCTATACCGTAATATATCCCATTTGCGCCCCGCCCAGACCTTTCCCCCCAACTTTTAACGCGACCCTTCACCCCCCGCATGCCCCAAACACCTTTTACCCACCCGCCTGGTTCCCCCCCCTCACAAACATGACTTCTTTATGGCTGTCGGTCATTTCATGAACCATCTGACGCCCCCGTACATTGTAGATTCCCTTTATCAAAACCGCCGGCTTGAACACCAAAACAAACTCCCCCAGTGGCCCCTCGCAAGGAGCATCCAGGCCCCTCTTTCGGCCTTCAACACTTTGATGTTCACCCCCCCCTCGGACAACCCAATGTTTTCACCTACATCTTGTAGTTATTGCGCTCTCATTTCCGAAGTTCTCCCAACGCCCCGGTCCACTGTCGCCCGTATTTCCCATAAGTTTTTACTTCGTTGCCTTCGGAGACCCCCCCCCCCTCACGGCTTCGCGCCCATCTTCTTCTTCTCCACAAATCGCATCCCCCCGGTACACTTTTACCTGATTACCTCCCCTTCGCGATCGGGTCTTTTTCTTTGCACGGTATGATCGGGGTATACGTATGATCCCCCCCTTCCTTTTCCCGCAACTTCTCCACTTCCCATCCTTCCATTTTTTGAACCCCGAACGTTCGAACAACACCCAGGTTCCCCCCCTCTAACGGGTCTCCTCCCGTGTTCTCCTTTCCCCCTCTTTCCCCCCTGCCATTTGTCATGATCCGCGGTTGCCCATTAATCTACCCCCTGTGACGTTGCACTCTTACCGCTATAGGAATACACCCTTACCCACTAACTCCTTGTTCTCAATTTTTTTTTTGTTTGCCAGCAATTTAGGCGAGCAACCCTACACTTTTTTCTCGGACCCTTTTTTCCAATCCACTTTGCCCCCACCCTGGTACCTTCAATCCTCAAGTTGAGTCTCAGTTAACGATAGTTCTGAAAGAACTTATTCTTTTTCTATTGTCCCCAATCACCTCTTGTTGTTTTATAGAGCCTTTTTCTGATGAATTGCTCTGTTTGTTTGTTCTAGCCAATGAGTCCTTGAAATTGAGTTTTGAGGATCCTTTACATCCTACTTTTACCGTGGACATGATTAGCATCCTATTGTCTGACCCAAGTAGGGTCGAACAGAATGGAGGCGCCTGCAACACCATACGTTAAAACACTTTTCCTTAATGGTTCTGATCATGTGTCCTTCATCCTAATCATGTCAAGCATTACGCGTAGCGATTTGCCTTCACACACATTTTGACAATCCTACTCCCCCCTTGCCTGGCACCCTTTTGCTCCCCCTGGCGTTCCCTCCCCACGCCCTTTGGTTCTTGTAACGTTTCCTGTCCGGTCCTTTGGGTAAATTATTGGCTTTTTTTCCCTTTTAGCTTGCTTTCCAGGGCTCATCCCCCTCTACTCCAGGCCAAAACGGACTCCGTCCCGACTAGTCTTAACCCCGCGACCCGGCCCTGGTTTACGCTTGTGATGCCCGCCCGTTCTTTTTCCGTTTCCTCGTAAACGTGTCGCGGACCCCTTCATTGGCTCTGGCGGCTGTCCTCTACCCCGCTTGCCCCATACCTTTGAAAGTGGCTCTGATTCCCTCAATTTTTCTCTTGTTCTCTAGAAATATCGCCCCTCTTTTTTAGCAGAAGGACATATTTTGCCCAAATCGTCTTCCCGTTCACCCTTAAGTTTTTTGCTATTGCCTAAAAGGCGGTGTTCAGAGTATGTGAAACAGCACAGTCGGGAATTGAGTGCCCGACTTGCTGGCCAATCAATTAAGTTTAGTGTCTAAGGGTTCCTTGTGGTTAAGCTTGATTTGACTTTTCAGCGTTAGTTCTTTTTTTACGCCGGCCCTCAGCTTCTGTTTCATTGCAATTCCTTTCCATTTCACTGCCTCGTGAAGCTATTTCCGTTTTTCCTTTCAGCAAGTGGTTTTGCGGTTCCGGAGTTGGTTCACGCTCTCCCCCCCCGTCAGCCGAAGTTCCTTAGGACTTGCCTTCCCCTTGTTCTGCGGCTTGGCCCTTCTTTGGCAGTGCCAGATCTGTACCCTGAGCTGATCCAATGCCAACCCTCCCCCTGGATATCCCATTCGAACAGCTCTGGTTCCTAGTAGGGTCATCGTGACGCCTCCCTGCCGACATTGGCCTTCCTTTCATTCAGATGTATGCTGATGATGTGTTTTGGCGCTATGTGCAGCGCTGAGACCCCCGCTCCTTATTCTAGGGTCCCCTTTAATGTCCCACCTTCTTTTCTTTCCTATGTGACCGCTTGTTTTTGTTGCCCGTTTAGTCAGTTCCTGCTGTGATAAGACTTGAAACCGCGCCCCACTCATTCCCCCAAATGCCGCGTCTTGCGCGTTACGTTTGGCCACCCCCAGCTTTCTTGCCCAGAAACCCATCCCCGGACCCATCGTCCGTTGCCGGCAAGACTTTCACTAATCACATTATGACTGTGGACACGGGCTTTTCCCATGCACTCCCCCTTCATTTGCCAGGACTGCACCCCATATTTTACACCCACTGCGAGTCAGAATAGCAAGCCTCGTTATTCCAATTTGTTCCTCGTTCAAAGCACTTCGACCCATTACCGCAGCCCCCACCCCCTGCACCTTTCCGGCACTACAGAGAGTTCAATATGCATTTTAACCTTCGCCCCCCGCCATGGCCACACAACAAGTCGCCCTTTCCAGTTCATGCTAGCTCCCCCAACACCCTGTACCCCCCCCCACACCGTCACTTGCCACCCGCTCTGGGCTATCCGTCGGAATCCCGAATGAATCATGTTCTCTTCTTCACCTTGGATCTTCGGCCACCCGTCCGTTTGTCGCCCGCCCCACGTAAACTTTTCCCTCTTCCCCCGATCCGCCAGCCGTACTGAACAATGCTGCTTTCCCCCGGTCCCGGCTAGCCTTGGCACAAACTGTTGATGTACCTCTCCCCCAGCTTACACAGCTTAAAGTTCCTGCTGAGTTCAGCCTCTATCCCAAGACACAATTTATCCCCCTTCCCCATTCTTCCCCCCCGAATTTGCCACGGTCCATTTTCGGCGTAAACCATCAAATGAACCCCCATCGGGATTTTCCTTGGGTTTACCATACCTTCGCTGTATTTCTTCATCCTTCTTGAACAAGTGTGAGATTTTGCCCGTTGCCTTTACTCTAAGACGCATCCCCTAGCAAGACAATACAACCATTTCTATCAGCACTTTTTCCATAATCCCTGGTTCTTTCTAAGTGGTTTTCTGCAACGGTTTTGCTTCCCCCTTTGGTGCTTCCATGATTTTCAAATTTTTCCGAAATACGTCAGTATTGTTCCCCCCACGCGTTATATCCCCTTCTTTCTACCCCACTCCCCCCCTCAGTGTTTATACACCGTAAACCCTGTACCACTTTCCCCCCATTTTTCCTGTTTCAACACGCTTTATTCCCCCCCACCCCGACCCCCATTTTTCCGATAGTGATCTTTTGGCATCCTGGCCCCAGTTTGGTTACAATCGGCCCCGCCCTCCACCATAAGTGGACAATTCCTCACTCAGTTTACGATCCTCTCCCCCTTGAGACAAAATAGTATGCTCTCCCTCTCACCCTGCGCACTCGTTGTTTGAGAGATCCGGTGGTGATATGTGGCGGATTCCCTTAACTTACCGGTCCAACCAATTTCACACTTTTTCCATGTTTTTGACGTTTACACGCCAGATTTTGCGTGATTTTTGTTTCGGCCTTTGTTGCTTCCCGACTCAATTCACGTCCCAGTCACCCGACAAAGCCGGTTTGCACGAGCAGCAGTTTTGACCACCCCCCCCTGAAAACATGCATGGACCAATATTTGTCCATCAATCCGACATCTTGCTCACGCACCCCGCTTGGACCAGCCCCTCGTCTGCTTTCCACCTTTTTATCTTTAAGTTGAGGCCCTTACCTCTGGTCCCTCATTCCGTCCCCCGTCCCAATGATAGCCGACCCTTGAATAATCCCTTTAGCTTGACGGCCGCGCGAAGCAGTGGTCACCCTTCCGTTGCATGTCCCCATCCTGTCCCCCTTCCCTCTTTTTAGCAGTCCGGGGTGATTTTATCGTTTATTGGCTTTTTGAAGCAGGAGACCATCGCTGCCCTTCCCTTTCACAAAGACCCTGCACGCCCCCCCTACTTCTCAAGGTTATGGCCTTTTACATTGTTTTACTTACAGATCGAATCGCTCAGCTATGGAGTGTCCGTTTTCCCCTTTCACATTTATTTTGATGCCACGCGAATTTGCTGCACCCTTGTACCAGGCGGAGATTTCAGTCCTTACTCCCACAGCGCCCTCTTGCACCCCCCATCGTCATACAAAAGGTGCCCCCCCCCCCGACCTGCCTCTGTGCAAGTTCCGCGGTTTTTTCCTCGAGTCTTTTTGGATAATCTCTTCGCTCCACAACCGTGCCTCTTAGAACCAAGTCTGAAGGGCCGCCCCACTTGCCCGCGAACGCCTGTTCCTCGTTTTAACATCCGCCCTCCATAAATCCGTTGCGTTGCTTCACCCAATGAGTTGTTACTGTTTTTTTTGGTATTGGCAGTCTTCTGCCGTCGCGGTGTACGCTTTTTTTTATGAGGTTTGGCCCTGTGTGTTTTTGGTGTCTGGAAACCACTCCCCCTTTCCTTGCGAGCCTTCGACCCGTGCTTACTTCCCAGTCCTCACCCTGCCGCTCCCGAACCCCCCCCAGGCCAACTCTGCTTCCTTTGGCTGAGAAGTTGCCATTTCTTTTTTTTCCTTCCCCCCTTTTGCCCCCGCGCTGCCCCACATCCACACACACTGCCTTCATACTTTCCATTTGACAAAAGATGAATTCAGCGTCCCTAGTCCTTCTTGGCCACCTTTTTTTTTTTTTCCTTTTCCCACTGAAAGCCGTTTTTCTTACCCCGTTCCGGGCTGTGCTTCACGTCCCTTCGTAAACCCTCCTCCCATCGTAGATACACCCCCATCTTCCTCCTGCTCCCCCCCCTGTCGGCTTTATCTTCCCGACCCAGAGAACAGAGCCGTCCCCTCCTCCCTCACTTTTTTAATGCCTCGCTTTGTATGCACCCGAGGGCCCACCCCCAAAGCCCCGACTTTGTTGAATTCCCCCCCAGCTACAAATACAAAGTAATCTCTCTCTTTTCACTTGTTGCCCTTTTAGTCGTGAACCCGCTTGTCTTTTCCCACTGCCACAAAGATTCAAAAAGTATCTCTCTTCCCACTCTGGCCACACCACGAGACCCCAGCCATTCTGACACCCCCGGCTGATAGCGTGCTGTACCCTTCCCTCTATGTCCCCTGATGTTTTTTTTAGCCTCATTTCCGCTACAGGCCTGCGACGTGCCGATTAGATTGTACCCTCGCGACCCCTAAGTGTTTCGGTGACGCACCCCGCTACACCAAGCGATTACGAAATTTTCCCTTAATTCCCCCATTTCCACCTGTACACTGCTCTCCATTCCCCCCCCCTCTCACCATTACCCACGCCGTCAACCACCAAACCTTTCACCTAGCCACCCTTTTTTTCGTTTTTTCATCAAGGACGGACCATTTCTCACCTGCAAACTGGCACCTGCCATTCCATCCGCGCCTGTGCTTTAAAAACTACAACCGAGACCCAGATCATGCACATGACACCAAGTCCCCACCATCCCCCCACCCCCTCCACACAGTTCTTCCCCCCCACGCCCCCCCCCCCCCCCCCCCACCCCCCCCCCTGACGCCCACTTTTGCCCATGGACGTCCGTACTTCGACCCAGACTGCGTAATCTTCGGGTCTCTCAGGAGGCGGGTCTTGCGGGCCCCCCTTGGGCTATTAGTGCACCCACAGCCCGTTTCCTACACTCACCCTGAAACCGTCAGCGATCCCCTACCCTCAATCGGCCGTTCTTTTCCACCCACCCCGCTGCATAGCCCCGATCGGCTACCCAAGTTTAGTTTCGTTTTCTCCTTTCCTCACGGGCCCGGAAAGGTAGCTCTTTATACCCCCATCTCCCTGAGCGCACCACACATGTATCCCCTAGACGTTAACCCTTTTTTTGTTCGGAGCCGCTCTTCCCTACCCGGTCACCCCCCCAATTTTCTTGCCCCCCCCTCCCATTCACAGTACTTCAGTGAACACTATTAAGGATGCCTGTACTTAGCTCTTTGATTTTCCGCACGTTCTACTTTTCACCGTTTCCCTTCACTTTTCAACGCAGTCAACAGAGTTCAATCCACCACTCCCTACTTACCATTTCCCTCCGTCCCTTGCCAAGTTACTGCGAAACAACGGATCCTTTTCTAAGTGTAGGTTCATTCACCGCCCCCGCGTTTTCCTCCCCCCCGAGATTCGCATAGCCAATACTGAGACCACCTTTCTCCTCCTTCTTGAAGCGGATTATACTTCCCAGTTTCACTCAGCTACCGGTTGACGTGCTCTCCAACTCGAGAACCACACACGGAAAACAACTTTCCCCCCCTTACTTTGGTATTTGTGTTTCCTTCCCCCCCCCTTTTCTGCCCCACCCCCCGACACTGACTAACTATTGGTTTTTTCTAGGGTCCAAGCGCCCAAATCGGTGCCGTACCCTTCTCACTCCTAACCCCCCTACACTTGACACAACTGCACGCCCATGTTTCCGTGCCCACCTTAGCTCCTCCCTTTGCAACATCTCCCCTGTTTGCCCTCTTCCCTATTTCCAGTTGCGTCAGATCCACCGTCCCGCTGCGTATCAACTACTAGCACACCACCTTCTTTAAAATTTTGGTACCCACCCCCGATTTCTCCTTTCCGTGACAGCGATCACCTCACTTGGGCCCTTTGGTTGACTTTAAATATCTCATGTTTTGCTCTCCACCAAAGTTCTACCCTTGCGGCCCACGACAGCGAGTTTCACAAAATCAACCCCCCACCCCCAGCCACTTTCAAAATTTTTTTTCCCATTTAACCCCAGCTGCGGTTCACCATCATGCTGCTATCTATTTCCATGACCCCCCTTATGTCCCAAACCGTAGTCAGCTGATTGCCCGCTTTCCCTTTCTCTATTCCCTTCCAATTTTCAACATGAATGTCCCCATACCGTGCGCCCCCCCCCTTTCTCCCCCTTGGCGACCCCCCGACTTTCTCCCCAGTTTTAAGCCCCAATTATTCATTACAGGTCTTTTTAAATTTGCTCGGAAGACTGCCCCCCAGCCACGTAACCTTGCCCCACTTATACCTTCTGCACCCACAAAAGCGGAACCCATCCCTCCGACAAAACCTCTGCCTGGTGTTCGTACCCTTTCTTTCCCGATATGGGCCACTCAGTTCGTAGACCCCCCAATTTTTCCCTTATGGTAAAGCACCAAGCACCATTGGCTTTTTGCCTCGTTCCCAGTGTATCAACGCGACTTGGAGCTTTGTGGCGTTTTTCTCCGGTAGTACATGACTTGTTCCTTAAGGGTCGTATCAGTTTAAACACCTTTGTGACTTGACCCCCGTGTCCGCCGGCCAGCAGTTTCGCCGGCTCTTTCCTGTCTACGACGGTGTTTACCCCCCATGTTGGTTTTCCCCCCCTTGCTGTCCCCAGTCTCTGTTTTTCCGTCACAGTGATGAACTCCTCCCACGTCTCATTTTCATCGTTGTCCCCGCCATCCGTTCTCCAAGACACTCCCAATACTTTCCCACCCCAGATTCCGAATTGTTTCCCAGTGTTCCCCTGTTTTTTCATCCCCCTTATTGGCTTCGCCGAGGGTGCCCCGTTGAGAATCCAGGGCATAAGTTTTGTTTTCGACTCAGGACGAACCGTTAGCTTGTAAATCAATCACTACCTTCCAAGTCTTGCCCCCATTTGCACTCCCCCGGGCCCCTCACCCCCCCAACCCGGAACGTTCAAACTGTTGTTTCTGTAAGGTTCTTGGTTCGATCCCCCCACGCTTTGACAATTAACCCTCTGTATCCCTTCCTGACGTTCATCTTTTAACGTTCCCTCCGTGAGGATCCTAGTCCCCCTGTTACATAAGCCCGATGAAAGGTATGTCTTCTTGAGCTCGCCTTCACCCAAGAACAATCCCCCCGTCAACTTTCTTCCCCCCCTGACAATCCCACCCTCACACCCCTCTATTCCCCCCCTGCACAGTGTATCAGATTTCACCTTTCCGCAAGTTCGCCACCTTAAACGTTGCTTTTATTTCATTGGCCGACAGCCGACGAGTTGTGTTGTGCGCCATTGCAGCTTCATTTGAGAAGGTGCCGAATGGCCCCACCACTCTGTGTTGTCTTTTTTATACCCCCTCCTTTCCCCTGCGGGTTTGATTTTTTAGAGCATCTCCTTCCCCCCCCTCCTTGTTCCCCCCTGGGCCCCCCCCCGCCCCCAGTAAACCACCAAGTACTTTACTGCGTTCCGCGCTCCTCACCCCTTCCCGTTTGGTTTAGTACCCCCCCCCACGCTTCCTCCCCCCAGCTTCACTGGCAATCGCTGCACATTGCCATGATTTAACCTCCCCCCCCTCCCTCCCTGCTTTCCCTTGCCGACTTACGCGCGCTCGTATGCACCCTTGCGACGTGCCATGTTTGCCCTCCCGCTCACTGCCCCAGCTCTTCCCCACTGGCCGGCACATAAACGTTGTTTTTTCTTTCAACTCTCTGGTGCATTCTCCCCAACTCCCCGACCTCCACACTTCTGTTGTAGTTCCCCCTTACACAAGCTCCCTCATTTCACCGCTCTTTTACCCCCCAATGCATTCTTTTTTACCAGCCCGCCCCCCTCCCTTTTTTGATGTCACTTACATCCCATTTTTCCATGCAGCCTGTTTCCCTTTTTTAACCTCATTTCGGCAGTTCGTGCCCCTTGGCCCGTCCTGGACAGTATAAGGCGCGAGTTACCTTGCAAACATCTCACTCTTCAATCGTTGACCCCACACCTCCGTGTTCCTCTCAAACCCCCCCGAACACCACCACTGAATCATTCGTATCTAGGCGTGACACTGTCTGTCGCTTTGCAGTCCCTTCTCCGTTTTTTCGTTTTTTTTTCCATGTACTACAGTTTCCACTGCATGACCCACCGACGTTCCAGACATAGTGTCACTGACCTCGACTGGTCGCAGCGCTAGTGATTCTATCCCCCGAGGCCCGTTTTTCCGTCCCCCCCCCATATACTTGGAGTTCACGATACTGCACTCACATGATCTTTTTTGTTTCCGCCCGTACATTTCCATTTCAATAGTCCCCTGTGTTTAGGAACGCATCCCCCATGCTCATTTCCCCCCTCCCTTTCACCTCTGTCCCTTCTTTCGCCCCCCACATGGTAAAGATATGGATTCCCTACCTGTTGACAGTTTGACAGCCTCTGAACGTCTCCCCAGACGCCCTTACTGCCTTCTCTCTGACACCATGTGCTCCTTGCCCTATTTTTTTTTCCGTGTTGTTAGACTGGTAGTAATATTTCTCATTCTTTCCCACGCACGCTCCCCTTGTTTCTTAATATCATTCACCTTTTGATATTTTTTTTAGCGTTTTTCCATATCCCACGGTGCCTTCGCCTGGTTGTTCCTACGATTTTGAGACAGCTTTGCCCCCTCTTATTCCTCTATTTCCGAAACAATGTGATCACATAATTTTCTATTATTCCTGGCTTTATCCCTTTTAAGACCCTCCTCGTTTTACCGTGTAACCGTGTCACTCATTGCCCCATACCTTTACAACCCCCCTTACTCTTTTTTTTCCCGTTTGCCCCACAATCTTCCGGAGCAAACGTCCCTTTTCGGCACCGACTATCTTAAGTCCCCCCCCCTTGTTGCCCCTCCCTTTCTTGTTCGGTATAATTCGCTCACTTCGTGACAGAAGTTACCACGCGTCCGTGTCCATCACCCACATTTGCTTCTACACTTTGTGCATTTTTATTGTTTTCTCTGAGCGTGTCATTGTTACTTCGCTATTCTTTATACCCAGTCTGCATCCCGTGAAGTTGCGTCTTTACTTCAGCAGTTGGCCCGGTTGGTCCTGATTTCTCATCTGTCGCGTTTTAGCAATTTCGTTTTTCGCCCATCAGCTTTCCTCTCGTTTCCAGAACCCCTTTTTTTCAATGAAAATGGCAAAGACTTTTTTCATTTTTGACGGTGTTCCTGTCAGTTTCTTTTTCGCAGTTTACGGATTCCCCTTTTCCTTGTCAGCGTGCGAGATAGCGCAAAATTTTGCCAAATGCAAACTCCTTCCCCACCAGGGGCCCCCCCTCCCCAGCCCCCTTTGACTACCAGCCCCCCTTAGGCCCTGCCACCCACGTGGTGCGTGGTTCAGATGTTCTTTGCGAACTTTTGACATTTTCTCCGGTTTCCCCTCTTTGAAGTTTTCCTCCTCCTAGTGCCCCCTTACTGCAAACACGGTATGACCCACCGCCGATTTCAGACGGTTTACCCCCCCCCCCCCCGGGCCCCCGGTGGGCTTATCCCTTGAGTCCTACAGAACATTTCTGTTGAGCTACACTCCGCGTACACACGCGCCAGCACTTTTTTCTTCTGGATCGCCGCTTACCTTGCTTTGCCCAGAGTTTTTCGATGAATTTGCACCAATTTTCCTGTGCCGCAACGTTTGTGACGGTTTGCTCTTTAGCAATTCCTACATTGCAAACGTGTTCCCTCGAAGAGAACACGTTTTGTGGCGATATTTTACATGTGTGTGCCACGAGCGCCCATCTCGCTTTCCATTAACGCTCTCGAAAGCACATACAAATTTTTGTTGTTTTCCCAATAGCTTTGTTTGTCTTTTTTGTTGTGCAAGGTCTCAGACCGAAATCTTTTTCCAGCGGAACCGTGCACGAATGCCGCCACCATTTGACTTCTCTTTCCTTGACCTTTATTTCATTGGTTTAGTTGCAGTTCGGTTGAGAGGTCCCTTTCAGTTCTGTTTTCTTCACCAACACATTTTTCGCATTGTGCAAGCAACGCTGGGCCCCATATGCATTCTTGGTTCGCTTTTTTTTGATCTCTCTTATCCCCTCTGCTGGTGCGGTGCTTTCCCCCAATAGATATTAACTCACTGAACCTATCGCATGTAAATTTCCCGTGATGGTACTTCCCGTGTCACCCGTTTT
>Ga0179591_1289356_pt1 | contig 22190 bp, 28 predicted proteins | sample CZOMad2_1_08_16f_FD_182891 | JGI IMG/M metagenome (GOLD analysis project Ga0179591, IMG submission 182891) | Vadose zone soil fungal communities from Angelo Coast Range Reserve, California, USA - CZOMad2_1_08_16fungal (PacBio error correction) | ecosystem: Environmental > Terrestrial > Soil >... | reverse complement strand
CTTCTCCCGTGGTTTTTTTCCCCACTGTTTCCTTTTTTCCCCCCTATCCCCTTTCAAGTTTCGCAAAGGACTCACATTTCACCCAAGAACAACCTTCTGAAACCTTTCTCTTTTTCCTCCTTTTTTGTGAGTCTCTTATTGTCCCTTTTCTGATTTCTTTTCTCTTTCTTTTTCTTTTGCGTTTTTTGTGCGAACCTTTTTTATTAGGCTTTTAATATGAGTCTTTTCCCCCACAAATGTTTCGATGCTGCGGCTCTTGACTGACCTCTCTTCATCTGTTTCTTTTTTCCCCACACCACATCCTTCTCTTTTTCTCTCTTCCTTCTCGAAGCTCTAGGAACTCATGCTTCTGGGTGATTTTGGTGTTCGACGGGGCGGTCAACATTTATCTATTTTTTCTCCCCCGTGGGAAGTGTCGTCTCGGCTGGTGTTGGTTGTTCTTCCTATCTCATGTTATGCAATGGTGCTCGCTAGTGACTTTGATTGCAGGCACCGCCTTTTCCGAGCCTATCAGTTTCCTTTCTATGTCAGTTTCAATGTGTTGCTCAAGTTGCGACTCATCCGCCTTTAAGTTTTTGCTTAAGTTTTTCCCTCCCCTCCCGGCTACATGCGTGGTTTTTATATGAAATAAGGCGGTTCGTTATCTTGGTTTCATCTTCTCAAGGCCTCTCCCTTCTTTTTATTGGGTTCTCGGGTTTCGATCCACTCTCTCTTGGAACCCACCCCCCCCCCTTCTGGGAAGAATATTGAGTTTTCTTTTATGGGTCATTCTGATGTTCATCCTGCTCGCGACTTCCGCTCCCCATTTCATTCTCTTTCCCTTTTCTACCCTATCCTTCCTTTTGTCTTCCCAATGGTTCCCCCTTTTTTTTTTTACTGCAGCAGAGCGACTTCTTTTCCGATTTTCCTTCCGATAATGACCCAGATCTGCCCTCCTGAGAACAGCCCCTTTTCCTGATCTTTGTTGGCCGTTCTTTCGTGTGCTGGTCCGAGCTAGTTTCGTTCTCTGCCACCTGAAGAACTTCTCGTCGTGTCTTGTTTTTCTCTGTGAAGTCTTTTTTTCTTTTTTTAACCTATTGGTTTAGGTTCTCTTTCGAGGGCTCTAGTCTTTGCCGAGCCTGTTCCTGTCTCTTTCTTTTCTTTGCAACAAACGCGGCGGTCTTCTTGGCCTTCCGACGAACCCCCTCTTCTTTTTTTTGCTTTGTTTTCCCTTCAGACTTGAAAATCTCTCCTTTGGCTGGTGTAATGTCGTTGCTGGACTTGTGTTTTCTTTTTTGACTATTTTCATGTCATTGCCCCTCCTTCTTAACCTCCTTTTCTGAGAGTCTAGCCTTTCTTTTGGCCTTTTTGGGCCGGACGCGTGTCCTTTACCTGTTTTTTGAACTCTCGTCGCGTTCCTAACGTTTTTTCCCGGCGCGTCCTTTGCGAAAAAGCTGACCCTACGCGGCAAAACTCTCTTCTTCATTCGGTACATCTTTGATTCCCCTCGACTCTGACATTGATTTTAATACCTTCCTCCCGGTTGTACTGCCCATCCAGTTGAGATGTTAGGTTTTTCTTGCAGGATCCTTTGTCGGACGTTGGTTTTTTGGGTCCTTTTGTCTTAGGATCCTCCGTGTTTTGTCTCACTCCTTTCTGACCATTTTCCACAAGTGATGTTGCCGCTTGGGTTCCTTGAGTTTAGACACTTCCTTGGTTGGTCAACCCCGGGCTGTTGGTTTCCGTAAGGTTATTTTCTTTTCATGCTTTGTTCCCTTTCTCTTTTTGTTTTTTTTTGGAAAACGGTTGCGGCATCTAAACATTCCTCTTTCCCGGGTTTCCCCAACCCTGTGGCTTTTTTGAGGTGACGTTTGGCCTTTTCTGATTTGGGAGTGATTGCAATCCTCACCCCTTTTTTGACTTTCCCCCACCTGACACCATTTCCTACTTATTTCTCTCTCTGCCTCTTCTGCGCAACTAATGCCTCTTAAAAAGGGTTCCTGTGCAGTTTCCCAACATCACCGGAGCGTACCCTTGTGGGACCCCATTTCCCCATGTTTTAAAGGTTCCGGCACCAATCTCTTCTTCATTTGAAGGACAACCAAATCGTCTCCGTTTTTTGATGCTACAGTACGTCGCGCTTTTTATTCGCTCTTTTTTCTCATCTTTCCCCCTTCGATGCCCTTCCTTTTTTCCGCTCATTTTGGTTTAACCCCCTTGTTTGTGCTGTTTTCGTCAAATATCTTCCCCACCAACTGACTTTCCCCTAAGACATGTTGGCTTGTTTGGCGGTCACTCTGGGTGACTCATGGTCCCTCTGGTCCCCTATCTAGCAATCCCCCCTCACTAGTTCGATCACCTTTTGACAAACCATTTTTTTGTTTGATTAGTTCATACTCTTTTTTCTCTTTCGACCTATCCCTTTTGTTGTTTCGGATGGCACCAAAAGAGTATGACTAATCCACACCCCCCCTCCTGAGGTTTTCCCTCCTCGTGGTGGTGAATGCGATCATTCCTTATGTTCTATGATTTTTCCTCTTTGACCCTTCCCATCCCCCTTTTCCCAACAGTGGTTTGTCCCCCCCCCCAGCCAAGGGTGTGGCAGACACCGACAGATATTTTTTTTCCGTACCAAGATTTCTTTTTACCCCGATTTCAGGCAACTTTTCTTGCTTTCGCCCTTTCTCCCCCCACCCCCAACAAAACCAGACCCCCCCTTCTTTATGACTCTTTTTATTCACATCCCAATCGACTTACTGAATTAACCTTTCCCCAAAGCCCTAGTCTCCATTTCTTTGGATCCTTGTTTCACAGCTTCAACCTTTTCTCTTTTTGACCGACTGTTGCTCGAAGGCTAGTTTTTCCTTTACCCCTGTTTGTCTTCATCTCCACTTTACATTGCTTCGTTTTCCCCCCGTCCGCTTTTTTTTTTTTTCTTCCTCCAAACAACTATCCCCCCCCCTTTGAAAATGTTTTTTGCTTACCAACGTCACCGCTCAAAGTCCCTATTTTGTGTTCAAATTCGTCCTAGTCTCTTGGATGGCCGCAACTTTCTCCGAAAAACCCCCCTTCTCCATTCGCTGCCAATCAATTCTTTCCCCCCCGCCTTTTACACCACGGTTTTCCGGCCTTAGTTAGTCGTTCACCCTCCATTCTTGCGTTTTCTCCCCCGACTTCTACAAATATGACATCTGTTCTTCTCTTGCTCCTAGCCCACATTTCTGCAGACCCTCTGGCCGGTTCTGCAACTCCCCCTCACTGGACCTCCACTTTTTCCCACATTTTCCCCTTCGTGGCAAGGTTTATTGATTACCACCTCAACTTTTATCATCATAACCTCTGTTTGGCTAATTGCCTTTCTTCTTTTTCCTTCTGTTCGCGGTGTCCCCTTCTCTAGTTCGCATCTCCTCCTTTCCCGCCTAGTCTTTCAAAGACCCCTTACCTTACCTCCGCGGAAGTCCAAGCCTGATTCCCCCCTCCTCCTCCGATGCTGGATTTATGCTTCTTTCAATTCCACCCTTTTGTACCGCCCCCGTCTCTCCCACGCTTAGGCAGCCCCTCACTGACGCCTCCTAATCCGGAACAGGCAAATTTATCTTTCCCCAATTTCTTTTGTGCTTTTTTCAGGTCGACAGTGGCGACCTCCTGCGTTTGTTGTGTTTAAATGCCCCTCTTTTCCTTTTTGCCCTCATCAGTCCAAGTCCTTTTCAAAGTCCGGTCCCCCAACTTTACTGTTTTTTTTTTTTTTAACAACTCCTCTTCTCCCCCAGATTAAAATACCCTCGAATGGTGCTGTCGCTACGTACTGAAGATATTGATTCCGTCCTTTCTAAGCAAGTCACGACCGCGGGCTTTGTTTCTTTTTGAATATCCTGCTGTAGATTCCCTCCTTTTCCTTTGCCCTCATCGGAGCAGTCCATAGACTCCTTTTGTACGCCAACCCAGAGATTTCCCTTTGAATATCCACTTCTTTCCAAGTCTCATCTTTTTCTTCTCTCTGGCTCCTTACCCACAAATCCCCTCCCCACTTGCTATTCTTCCAGAGGTTTATTGTGACACGTTCTAAGATTGTCGTTTCCACCCGGTTTAGGAACGCCTTCATTTTTTTGACTGAACCACCACCCACTACCCCCTTCTTTCCCCAATATCTCTTTTCCTAATCATCCCCGCCGTTCCGAGGAGTTGGACCTCTATCAAGTACATTGTTTTGGACTTAGTCGCCCGGCTTCGCTTTTTACCTGACCATGTTTTCTTTTCCCTCTTCTGACTCTCGCTTTCAATATTTTCCTCTTCCTTTTAGTCCCTCTCTTTCCTCTCTTTGGCAACGACGTTATCTCTTAGGTTTTAAAAACCATCCTTCCACCCGGCTGTGACCTACTTTATCGGTGACAATTTACATTAGCCCTTCGCTCTCCAATCTCTTCTCCTTTACCGATCTCCTTCCCTCCCTCTTTCTCGATTATGGTTTTGGGACGCGATGACCTCCTAATTCTTTCTTCGCTCTGCTTGTAGCCCAAGACTCCTCCCCCCCCCGTTCTACCCCTTCTCCTGCCTTAACAAACGAACAGGGACCCCTTCAAAAATCTCTCTCTACCCCTCATAAGTGTGTTTTCTTTCTCTCTTCTTTGTCGTTACGCCTTTTTCTTTACCGTTGTTGCTACTAGGCGTCGATCTTTTCTCTACAGTGCCCAATGGTTTCCTTTCTCTGCTTTGCTTGTTTTTCCTCGATTCCCACCATCCGCTTGAGTCTTGATTTTTAGGGATCTTGATTTCCTTTCTTCACTTTGCTGGCTCTTGCGACCTTCTCCTAACCATTGCTTCCCTCTCCAATTGTTTCGTCTCGCTACAGTTTGGGGTTCCGTGATTTCTGATGGTTTTCTGACTCCTATTGTATTTCCCTTTGTTATTAACGCTTCGGACGTTGATTTCCTGTCTTAAGCCATGTCGCTCTGGACTCGCTCGTCAATTGAAATCTTGAAGTTCTTTTTTTACCAATCCTTTGAAGTCTGGCCGTCTCCTTTCCACTACGTCAGAGAGAGGCTTATTCCTCCAGCACCGCCGGGTCATTTTCTTTTCTGATGGCGCTTTGCTTCCTTTTCTTCTTTTTATTTTTCTTTCCCCCCTTTTTCTTGTTCTTCTTTGTCTTTTGGTGCTGAGAAGCAAATTCCAGTTTCCATAAAACATGTCGCGGAAGAATACTGGGAGTTTGGGTTTTTCGGTTGAATTGGTTGGTTAAGTCTGCCCTTCAGGACTTTTGGCATTCCCCAATTACTCTTCTCCCTCTCTCTCTTCCACTGAATTCTTTTCCTTTTGCTTCAACGCGTTTGACGGGCCTCTCTCTTGACCGCGGGACGTCTGTCTCGTTTCTTCTCTTCCTCTCTCTTTTGCGCCCCCCTCTTCAAGACGAATTCTATTTCATTTTTGCGATGGCGAGTGCTGTTCCCCGGCCGCCCAGTCGTGATTTCACCGTCGTTCCCAGAACCTCTTTTGTTGTGCTGTTCTCGCTGGATAGCTGAAGGATTCCTTCTTTCTGTCTCACCTCTTTTTTTTTTTTAGTCGGTTCGCGGATTTCCATAGTATTGGTCGGGCTTTTCAATTTTTCGTCAAGTTTTGTTTTTTTCTCCCAAACATCCCTTCCCGTCTTTGGGGCATTCTTCGACTGAAAAACGTTTGTTTTTCCTACGAAATTACACCTTCAAGGCGGCGGTCATCGTTTTTTTTCCGACTTTTCTTATCTGATTTTCCCTCCCATCGGCTTAGGCGGCTACTCCATCCTCAAGCGTGCTGGAGGGGCTACAAGGGGGTGGATCCTAGTTCTTTCCGGCAGCTATTTATGTAATGGGTTTCTCACTGAATCTTGCTTCTAGTCCTTTTCCTTAGGCCCCTTTCAGGGTTCCCTTGACCTAAAGATGGCCCACCCCCCCCCCCCCTTCTCCCTGGCCTTCTACAACTGATTTTTCTTTCTTACCGCGAATAGACTGGATTGGGTTTCCTCTTTCCTTCCGGTTTTTTTTTAAATCCCGTTGGATCCGTGCGGGTCGTTCTTTTCAGGCTAAAGCATTTCTCCCGCTGGCTTCTGGGGCCATTTTTGGTGACGTGGAGGTTTGAAGCCGTCAATCTCTCTCGTCGTATGTTCTGAACAGCAAACCAGTTGACTTCATCCCTCTCTTTTTTTGGTCTCGAGAGCGTCGTTACCCTGATTTTTTTCTCCGGATTTCTTAGATGTCCTGATAGGTTGTTTTCTTGTCACCTTTTGCGGCCATCCTTTCAAAACCGTACGAAGGCATGCCTCTTGACCCATCAGTTTTTTTCGTTCGTTGTTTCCCTTCCAGCTTGATGTTGTGAGATTCTCATTGTTTAACCTCCCCTCCTCGGCTGGACACCCGGATCATGTACTCTTCTTCCAATTTCGTTCTTTCGACCCTCCTATTCGCTGTCTTCCCCCTTTTTTGCCTTGCAAAATGAGCTGTTACTGACACGTGGGATCCAAAGTAATGTCTCCTTGTTTTTTTGTGGCAAACTCCTGACTAGGGCATTGACCCACACTCCTCTGGTTTGTTTTCTTTCTTCAGTCCTCTCTCGGACTTCATTTGACTTCTTTTTTGTCTAACTTGTCTTATACTTTGCTGATATCTTTTAGGTGACCCCTTCTTTGTTTTCGTCCACCTCCATAGGTAGGAAATCCCCATTCGCTTGGCCTTTCCAATCATCACTGTTCTTTGTTTTTCCCCTTTGGCCACGCGCGTTGCAGCAGAATTGAGCCTCCTTCGATTTTGATCGACCTCACCCCTTTCGATCAAAGTTAACCCGCGATTTTTTGACTTAAGTTTTTTTTTATCCTCTTGGTCTCTTATATTTTTTTTCGCTCCCCCCCGTTTTTTTTGCTGTTTTTACCCCAAGTCGTATGAACTTAAATACAAAAAATCTGCGTTTTTCTTCATCTGGACCAAAGATTTTTTTTTTATCCTCCTTCTGGCCGCTTCTTTCGTTCCGGCAACATCCTACCCACTTGCGGATGGTCTTTTTCTCGCAAGCAATGGGGATGGCCGACATATGTAGGTGACCGTCCCCATTGTTCTTCCCTACCCGATTACTTCATGATTCTCCCGTTCTCCCCCCCCCTTCCCCCCGGATGTCCTTCCTACCCGGTGACCTCATAACATCAATTCATCTCTGTTTTTGTGTCCACTCTTTTCCCTCTGTTGCCAACATCCCTTGTCTACCTTGCTTTGGGCTCACCGTGTCTTCCCCACACACTCAAAGTCTTATTTTGCCTCCGACAAGTTCTCCGAAGGCCCCTCTAATGGGACGCGTGGCATATTTCTTTTTATTTTTCCCATTCGTGTTTTATTTTTCGTTTTCCCACTCCTTTACGCCACATACAGCTGTTGCCAACAGCAATCCACAGCCCCGCCTTTCACTCTGCCTTTCTTCCTTTTCGTTCTTAGTCTTCCGTTCCCCCTCGAAAACACTCTTCAAGGCCACTTTGCCCCTTCCCTTCCTTTTATTTCAACCGCCTGTCACACCCCCTTTTCTCCTTAAACCTCTAGCTTGTAACTTTTCTGGGTCATACCCGCCTTCCCTATACTTCGTCTCCGACTCCTCCATTTTAGCACTCCGGTCTACGGTGCGGCCTTTTTTTCCCTTGCACTCCCCTTTTGCATGGCTCAACTGGGAATTGCTCGTAAACCCCGAGGCATCACATTAAATCCAGTCTTCTCATTATGCCTTTTTCCAACATGTTTCCTCCTTTCATTGCCCTTCCCTTTTTGTGCGCTTTATTTTCGACGTTTCCTTGAGCGCCTGACTGACGACATGTATTTTTCGGGCCTCGGTTCAACAGACCACCCTTACTCGCGTTGACAGCCTAGCTTGCCCCCTTCTGTCCCTCCCGTGGGCTTCGCCTCTCGTGCTGACAATTTTTTTTGTCTTTTCCCCAAAGTCAGGTACTCCCTGTCGTCAGCAACTTTCTTACCTCTCTTTAACTTACCATTTGTCTTCCCTCCCCCCTCCTACCCTGCTCGTTTCTTTCAACGCTGCTCACGCCGCCGCTTTTTTTGCTCAAGTTGACTCGGTGACTTGACCTCCCGCTTCAAAGACCGTCTTTTCCCTCATTTCCCCCCCTCCCAAACTTGTTTCTTCCCCTTGACATAATACGTATCCCGCGGCACTCCACCGATCCATGTCTTTGATTTCTTTTTCATAGACCCCTCTTTTTTTTAACCAGCCCCGCCTACCCGACCCACGGCTCATGATTGTTATCGCGCTATCGTGCGCATTATCCCTCCCGCCCTACCCTAGACGGGCCTCTTGAGCAGGCTTCACTAATTTTCCGCAAACTCTCTTAGAGTTCTTAGCCGAATGAATTTTTTCCTGTCCATCTGCGCCCGTACTCGCTCAATCCTTAACCGCCAACTCCCCCCAAAAGAATTCCTTTCCAATCGTCATTTTTATTGTGCGTTAATTTGCCCGTTACCTTCCCCTCACAGCCTTCCAGCCAACTACTCCTGCGTTGTTTGACAAATTCCCCCGCCGGTTACCCACACTCTACGCCGATTTCTCTAGTACACCTGTCCCGCGTGATTTTTGGTCCCTTCTCCATTACCTCTCTTCGGAGTGTTGTTTTCCTCAGCATTTTCCCACTTACGTTTGATCTATGAATCTCTGCTACATTTCGCCAATGCGCCATGCGAGTCCCTCGGTCATTTTGGCTCCTTCTTCCCCTCTTTTTAGTTTTTAAAACCCCAACATCCCGACCTCTACAAGGCTTGTAGCCTAAATGACACACGTTCTCGGTATAAAGTTTTCCTTCAGACCCTTCTCCATTCGCCATCCCCTCGCCCCGCATTCATCGACGTCCCGCAAGTTCTCTCTTGATGTTTTGGTGCCCCCTTGTACTCCTTTCCTACCATTAGTTCCTTCAGTCCTTTTTGGTGGCCATGTATTCTTTCTTACCAAGCTCCTCCAGTTCGCAAGCGCAATTTTCCCCCCGACCAAATCTAACGCAAACATCTCGCTTTTCTCCTTTCTTTTGGTTCGTTTAGATTTTTTTCATCCCCTCTTTTCTGGGTGACCCTGGGCGTTCCTTTGAGACTTTTTTTTTCTCCTGTTTCTTTCTATATCTTTTCCATTGCCACATTTTCCCTGTTCACGAATGGCCTGACGTGTCGCGTCCCAAACCCTAAGTATTTCGTCTTGTGAGGTATTTCTTTTCTCTACTTATTTCACCTTCCTCTTTGCTTTTTGGCGACGCCGCGAAGGAAAAGTTCCAGAGACACCCCCCCATTTCCGGTGAACGTGATGGTTCTGGCGTTTGTCTCCATATATCTTCCGCTAAAAGTTTATTTTCACGTCCTCCTCCGCAGATGAAGGTATTTTTCTCCCTCCTCCCTTTTCAATCTCCTTCTTTTTTTATTCAAAAATTCTGTTCTCTTTGGGAGCTCCCTATCCTCGACTCTGGGTGTCGCGGACTTTTATGAAGGTCCTCTTTCCCCCGGTTGGTGTTTTTCCTCTTCAAATAGGGTTTATTTCTTGCGACGAGGTTTTAATTTTATCACGTCTTTGTTCTCGATTTTGATTGTCGCTCTTTTTGGAAGAAACCCTTTTTTATCCGGTTCCACTTTCCCCACTGCTGGGAGTAAATTAGGTGCTGGTTTCTTTGTGGGAATGTTTTTCATTTTTCTTAGAGATTCCGCCGCTGCACCTCTCTCCACATTCTGCTCCTCCGGCTATCACGTATCTTTTTCCTTCTGGTCACCATGCGTAGGTTCTCTTGACCTTTTCGAGTCTTACGTCGTATATGTTGTCGGACACTCTAGACGTCATCTGCAAAGAGATGTGCAATTCGGTGGTTCCTTGTCCTACGGATGGAGTAGTTTCTGTTCGGTGCCCTTTACTCGGCGGTGAGTCGAGCGCTTCCTCGTTTTTTGTGTTTTCCCGATGGTTATAGATTGTTTCAGGCTTCTCTCCCAGCTTTTGAAGCTTCCCCAGATTGGGCTGTCGGTGTTCTTTTCGCCGGACGTTGTGCCCTGTTTGCGAGGCCTCAGGTGCGTTTTTTTCGACCACCCAGAGGTTTTACTCGCTTCAGTTCTTTTTCCTTGAAAAAACGGGCCACGGTGGTGTTTTTGACTTACTCTTCCACGTTATTTTCCGTCTCTTTTTTGCGTCGTCGTTGCTGCCTTCTTTTCTTCTTTCCCTTTTGACCCCTTTCATGGTCAGGCTTGCTGCTCGTCTAATCACTCTCATGATCCCGGTGCCGAAGCATTGGAATTCCGAGGATGGAAGTTGCAACTCTCTAATGTAACTGGGCCTTTTGCCCTGTCCCCCCTGGCCTCTCTTCTTCATCTTGTATTTGAGTCCTTTAGTCTCGTCACAATAACGATCCTCCACCACAACCTTGATGAGACCGGTAGGCAACAGAAGTCTTCATTATCCCCGTCATGGATGGTCCTTTACCTAATTACATTTTCGGCACTCCCAGTTGAGATCCTTTGCCGGGGTCTTTGAATTCCCCCCCCAATCCTTGGAAGTTATCCTTCTCTCGGGGCTATGGCTTTTTTTTTGCTTGATCCTCTTAGTCCTTCTTTTGTCTTTCTTCCTGCTCTCCTCCCCACAGTGACTGCCTTTATTGGGCCGTGCTGGAGAAAACCTCTTTTTTTTTAACAGTGTGGTTGGCCCGAAGGATTTGTATGTCTCCGTTTTCACTCTCTGTTTTTGCGTCACGTTCTTCCATGAGACAACCCCCTTCATACCCGTTTCTTTTTTTTGAACTCGTGGCTTGGGGCCCCGGTGCTTTTTGTGCCGCTTCTGTGGCAGATTGATTTTCTTCCTGCCCCACCTTTTCCCACAGCGGCAGGTTCCGAATTGATTATAACTTATCTATGCCTTTCCAAAGGTCCGCGCCCCCCTGCATTCGTTATAACTGGTCTTTCGTCCCCCCCCCTATACATTGTTTCTTAAACACGGTGCGGATCCCAAAGCACAAATTGTTGTTTTTCCCATGGAGGCAGGGCAAACACTTCCTTAGTTTTTTCTTCTTTTTGATTGTAGCCCCTCCGTCTCATGACGGTATAGATACCATTCCTCATCATCCTTTTTACTCGGGTGGGCCCTCTTTGGCTGTTTTTAGCCTACTCGGGCCAATCCCATTGCTGCGTTCACTGACCCAGCCAACTGTTTTTTTGGATTTTTTTCCTTTTTGTCCTTTTGTATCTGTCTTTCCTCTGCCGTCAATGGCGATATGTTACCCCCCTCTTTCTCCCCAAGTGAACCCCCGTCGAGTTTTTGTTAGTTCATATCTTTTTGCTCTCTTTTTCTAATCCTCCTTTGTGTGTGTTTTTCTTACTGATATACCCAAAAAAGGCTTTCGCACTTAAATCAACCAAAAAAAAATTTTTGTTTTCTTAACTTTGTCTCTTTTTTTGTGTTCGAGCGCTCACGCCATTGGCCCTTTATTTCTATTGAAAAGTCTCCATACAACCAGTGGTTCCCTTTTTTTGAACGCAAACCATTGGTATGTCTACACTGTATGTGGGACGAAACCTCCTTTTTTAAATCACCTATAAGGCAAATTCGACCGAGACCAAGACACCGTTCATGCTATCGATAGTTAATTATCATCATCCCCAGTGCGTCTTCTTTTGTGGTTTAATGCCCTGGTGACTCTGTTGCCCCCCATCCCCTAAATGGGCTTTGGACCCTTTTACACAAGCCTCACTTTTTGACTGTCTGTTCCTTTTTTATTCTGACTGACCTCTCTTTGATCTCTTAGTCGACTCTTCTGGTTTCTCCAATCGGTTTATGTTGGGACCTTCCAAATCACTACGCCCAACCTCCCCTTTCTAAACACCTCTTAGATTGCCCCACCTTATTAGGTTCACTTTTTCTTTTTTTCTGTCCTCTCTCCTCCCCACCCCAAGTCACAGCTTCCACTCCCTCCTTCTGGCACCAGAAATGTTACCCCTTTTTCCTCATAAAGGCCCCATAGCAGTAGCAACACCTCTTTTTTTAATAATCTTTTTACTCTATTCCTCCTTTTTCTTTTTCCCTCCGGCAGCTCTCGCCCCCCGGATGCGGAAAGGAATTGGTGGAGCTTCCAGTAACCCATTTCCGGTAACTTTCTTTATTTCATTTTTTTTAAATTGTCCCCCCGTGTCAATCTAATTTTCCTTGCCACCGTAAAGTTATTCTCTATTATGAAATCAAACCTTTACTTGTTTCTACGTTGTTTCTTTATTGATTCGGCGGGTGCGCCATTGCTCTTAACGTCCGATTCCGCCTTTTCTTGTAGGTCAACCTCCCCGTTACCTTACCTCTGTGACCTCCCGATGCGGTAAATTATATACTATCGTCTGTGGATTTCTCCCTTCATTTGACTTGAACGTCTTCCTCATATTCAGGTTAGGACCTGATTCCGCCGCCATCACTCTGCCCCTTACCATTTTACTTTACACCCGCCGTAGGGCTCTTCTTCTCACCCTCTGCCGCATACTCTCGTTCCTTTTTTTCTAAACTGCCGACGCGGGATTTCCTGATTTCGTAAGACTATTTCACCTTTTCTTTCCTTTTCACAACTACACCATTTGTTTCCGGGCAAGCTGAATCTCACTCTTCTTGGGCAACCTGCCACCTTTATGTCCTCGCTTATGCTTTTCTTCTATTTTTTCCCTCACTCCTACCATCCTAGAAGCCCTTTGCCTCCTTTTTTATCGAGTTAAGATCCTTCCGCTGCATTATCCGACAGATTCTGAAGTTTTCTGTCATCCGAGGCCATCTGTCATCTTCCTCCCCCCCCCACCGTCCTTGTCGCGCATTTCTCTCCTCGCTTCCTTGTCTCCTTTTACCTCTCGCCAAGTCGAGAGGTCCACTAACAAGACCCCCAGTAACCCTCACCTATGACCCGCGCAGGTTTTTATTTTCCCGTCCTCTTTCCTTAAAAAAGGTCTCATCAGCCCCCCTTTTTTTTCCCCCTCACCCTACGTTCGGAACCTAGCCCTTCTCTTCTCTCAAAAGTATTTCCCCGAGGATACCGTTCATCGTCCTGCGTGAGGAGGGTGGATCGTCTCCCTTTTTCTTCTCACGCTTTGCAACCTCCTCTTTCTTAGACTTCATCTTTTTTCAGCTCGCGCCGGCGTCAAGAGTTCTCCCTCCTCTTGCTCCCCTTGAGATTCGGACCCCCCTCTCGGAACCCTGTTTTTTTTTAAAACCCGTTCCCCTTTATTCTCAATGGTTTCTTTCAGTCCTCCTTCCAGCCCAGATTCCTCCCTCCTCTTAATCACGGCTCTAGCGCGTCTTTGGTTGGGGATGTCATTCCCACCCACCATCATTCCCTTTTGTACCTCTTTCTCCTTTTTGTTTTCAATGGCCCTTTAAGGATTCACCCCCCTTTCCCTCAAGTTCGCCAAGGCAAAGGTCCCTCCCCACTTTTCCCCTTCCCATCTCTCTTTTACTCTCCTATGTTCTTTCTTGATAGTCTTTTCTTTTGTTTTCCGTTCCTTTTATTTATCCCTTTTTTTTGTTTCCTTTTTTCCACTGGCGGGCGCTTTACTCTGCATTGACCCCCCCCCCCACACCTTTGCGGCGGCTCTCTTCTGTCTTATTTTTCCCCCTTCCCCCCCCCCCGCGCCGTCGCGCGTGGAGTCTCGATGAATGAAATGACGATATGGGTCTCTGCGCGGGCGACGTTTCGGAAAATTTTCTCCTTCTGTGTTCTTCCTTCCTCCTCCCCTTTCTTTCCTCTTATGGGGACTTTGGGGTTTTTTGACGAGTTGCGCGTTCTCGACCACCATTTCTGCCGCTCTTTGAATCCGTCTGGTACTTCGTTGAATCTTGGCTCCTCTTTCCTTACCTCTCTATGCAGCATTTCCTGTTTTCGTCTTCTGAAGCTGTGGACTGCCTTTCATGTGTAGTCTTCGCCCTTCCTAAGACCGGAACTTGGGTATGCTATGAACTCTTCTTTCTAGTTATAACTTCTTCTTTTTTAATTCCTCCCCCACCGGATTTTCTTTTGATGTTTTATCCTGGCTGCGTTTTGTCTCCCCTATGATTTTTCCCCCAAACCTGCGCGGGGATCTTAGGGTGCGGTTCTTGGCTGGTTAACTTTTCTTGGCTCTTGCGTGTTTTTAACCTTACCCAACCGCCTCACTTTCTCTCCTCCCCACGCCAGCTTTCCAAATGTGTTGACGATGGCCATGCGCGAGGATCGTTTAGTTATCTTTTACATTTTTCCTGCCCCTCTATTGCACTCCCCCATCAAGGGGGTCTTTCTTCCGGTTGGCTGTCTTTTCCTTCAGCCGTAGGCGAGATAGTCATCACCATGGTCCCACCGTTTCTTTTTGAACTTTGTTTCTTGGACTGTCTTTTTTCCTCCTAGAGTGGTGGAGTTTGATTTTCTTTGCTCGGACGTTTGACTTTGTGGCCGCTTTTCTCAGTCTTTGTCTTGAACCCCAACACCGCTTCTGTTTCTTTTTCTTTTCTCTCTCCCACCAAAAAACGCGGGATTTGTGAAATTGTAAGACAGTTCACCCTTTTCCGCGGGATGCGTTTCATTTTTTTAGTTTCTTTCTGGTTTGCTAGGTACTTTCTTTTTGTCAGCGGACTGCTCGGCCATGAAGCTTGAGTTTTTATCTTTCCAGGGTCTTCTCTTCTGGTTCTTTAAGTACTGAATCGGTAATCTTCCCTGGGTTCCTTTGGCAGACGGGGGCTGCGGAAGTTTCTTCGTCACTTGAGCTTGGTTCACGGACCCCTCCCCGTCCCCCCCAGTTATCCCTTCCTTCTTTGTTTTTGAAAAGAGGTTTGTTTTCATGAATTTTCTCGACCAAGGGATTTCTGTTTAACCCCTCCCTTTAAGGTGCCATCCTTGCTCGGTTTTTTTCTTCGTTCCCCTCCTGGAGGCAGTCTTTCCTGATTTGGCTATGTTCCTTCTTTTGTCTGAGACGGAGTCGTATCTTTTTCTAATTCGGTTATTCTCTTCCAAATTAACACAATTTCTTTTTAAGCCCTCTCTTTTCCCGTGGTGTCTCCCTTTCTTTTGGTTTTTACAGTTCGGTTTTCTCAAGGTGGCCAGCTTCTCTGTGTGGTTTCTTTTTTGCCTTAATGTTCTTTTCCCTTCCCTCCCCAGCCAACCTCTCTTCTTTCTTTCCTTCTGCGATGGTTGAACAACAATTCTTCCTCTGGGTTCCACGTTTTGGGCTGGCCTCTTTTCTTTTTGGATTGTCTTTGCCTTCTCGTTAACCTAAAAGCCGTGCCTTACCAAGGAATCTTTTCACGGCTCTCTGCCTGACGCGTCATTAGTCCAACTAATGCCTGCCTTGCGGCTATTTCGTCCGGCCAACAATATGCCCTTTGAGCTGTTAAAAGGTGGGAGCCACCCTCTCTTTTACCTTGGACGTTGGCAATAGTTCTGTCGGTACGGTCATTCCCCCCCCCCCGAGCCTCTTTGTTCTTTTTTATTCTCGCCCCTCTATAAGTTCCACCAGGCCGGGTTTCTTGGTATAGTCGAATCTTCCTTTTCCGGACTGAGGGTAGGGAAAATGTGTTTAACAAAACCTTTTGGACATACCCATCCTTTTTGCTGTTTCCCTCCTTCCCTTCTTTGGGCTTTGGCTTTTCCTTTTTCCGCGTTCAGATGCTCGGCCAGAATTTCCCCAAAAATAGTTTTGACCCCTTTCCCTCCTTTTTTTGTTTTGTTGATTAATCTAATACTATTGTGTTTTTCTTTTTTACTCCTCCTCAGCTTTGTCTTTTTTGTCTATAGCTCCTTACCCCCCCTGATTGCCTTAAACCAACACATGCGTTTTCCTTTATTTTTGAACACCTGTGTTGTGATTGCGCTTATCTCAATTAGTTAATCCTCTTTACAGCGTTGCCAAGGCCACTCCCACACTCCCAACCGTGATCGGATTCTGCCCTACTCATGGGGTTGACGACATTTGTTGTGGTTCCAGGAAAACTTCGTTTCCCCTCCCGCGACTCAGTCCCTATTTTTTTCTAGTCTTTCCACCGGCATGGCTCTCGATCGGGGTTATCATCCCCATTTTTCGATGTTGGTTCGCCTGCCGTTTTACCAACCTTGACCGCTAACCTTCTTGGATTACCTTTTTTTTTTCTTCTCTTTTTTTGGCCTGCCCGAGTTTATCGAAGTTTCTTGCTGAAGACCCCCTGTCTTCTATAATTTACGATTCCGTGTTCTTCTTTTTTGGGATTTTCCCCAATCTCCAACCTTGCCTGTCATCCCCCAATCCCAGACGTCCACAGCAACTATGTGGAATTGCTTTCCGTTCAGTTTTAGGCTTTCTTCTAAAAAATTTCCGAAACCCCTATCAAGGTTTTCATCCTTACCTTTTGGCCCCCCCTCCTTGTCCCCCCCTTGTTATCCCCCTTCCATGAGGCGGCACCATTGGCGATGCTGTTCATAAAGACTCTACAAACGCCTTCTTCTCAGATCCAGACCATAGCCCTAAGACGGCCTTAAAGGATTGTCCCTTCCCCCCCGACCAACGTACTCACTTCTATACTTTTCTACTTTTCCACCCGGCAATTAATTGATCACACCCGTTACTACTTCCTTAATTATATACCTCGTCAGTTTCTCATGCCGTTTTTTCTTTATTGTTTAGTCTTGTTGCGACCTCCTCCGCTCCTACGACCCGATGACGAGCCTGTCCGAGTAGCGTTTTCAAGAACCTTAAATTCTTTTTCAAGGCCCGCCTTCGTTTACGCGTGGATTAGTTTCTCGCATCCGCTGTCCATTGCACGATGTCCCGCTTCTTACGCCGCGGCTCAAATTCCCTCCTAATCTCGTCCCCTCCATTTTCCCTTCTCAATTTCACACCCGCCGCGCTTTTTTTTTTTCTCCCGAATGCCCTTGCTTCTTTCTCTTGAAAATTCCTTTATCCGTCGAATTTGCCCCTTACTAGGACCCCCCCTCATATTTTTTTTTTTTTTTACCCCGTAAGTTACTACCTTCCCCCTCCACCAACTGGTCACCTTCCTTTCCCCTAAGCATCTCCCCTTCACCAGAAAACAGTCAATGCGCCCGATCTCCCCATGACCTTGCCAGGACAACGTCCTCCCTCCCCCTCGCCCCATCGCATGATGGGGGCATCCCGAGTTAATATGACCGTTTATCTTACCGAATTTTCCCGTTCCAGTTGTTCCCCATCGCCGCCATTCCTCCCCAATATGAGTTTTTCAAGATTCGCCGAAGTGAGGAACTCTCCCTTCGTCTCCTTTCTTCTCCTATTTACCCCCCACCCTCACACGTCACCTTCTCAACCCGACTTCTTTATTTTTTCCCCGGATACTCACTTGAGTCTCCCACCAAGTCGGCTAAGACCCAGCAAATCGAAAGCCTTTGAGACACCATCTACACCTCTTGGTACGCCCGCGATGTCACGATCATACACCCAAGTTCTGAGATTCTTCTCACTCTCCGCTGCCCTTCCTTCCCGTTGGAGCTTTTTCTGAAGGGCGAGCCATTGAACCTGCCCTGCACTCAGACCCCTCTGATATTCTGTAATCTTCGCCGTCAGCGTGCGTCTTATAGTTTTTCATTCCTTGTGCCCTCATCCCTAATTATTCGTCACCACCACTTCCTCCTCCACCAAGGTTGTCGGAGAACATTCTCTGTTACCTACCCTTTTTTTGCAAGGATAGAGGAAGGTGCCCCAATTATTCGTCTCTGTCTGCCTACGTGCGCGGCGTTTTTTTTTGTCCCGCGATGACCTCCTTCTTGTGGCTTTCGTTCGCCGTCGCCTTTTTTTTTTTCAAATATGCTCCAATCTTCACTAACCAGCTACTGAACCTTCGCAAAGCGAACAAAGAAAACCCTTTGAACGTCAAAACAACTTATCTTAAGTTTGTGTGTTGTCTCTAGATGTTTCTTCGCTTCCCGATTTTTCTTTTCCCAGCCTTCTCCCTCTTTTAACCTTGGCGTCGCTTTTCCTACTGTAACGGGCCCTGTGCTTCCCGACCTTGCATGTCTTAATCGCGTCCAAAACCCCTCCCAGAGCCGTGATGGTGTCGGGCCTTCATGACTCAACTTTTGCTTTTTTTGGTCGAGGTCGAAGGACTCCCTTAAACCCTTTTCACCGAGACTTGTTTGTTCAGACAAGCATTGTGGCCTTCTTATTGTTTGGTTTTGACGCCTTTCTCTTTCTCCCACCCAAAGTCTGCTCCCACGTCTGTGTTCCGCACTGTTTTTTTCGCCCATTGGACGCGCTCGCAGGGATCTCCTTAGAATTTTCAACTTGTTTGACTCGGGGCGCCGTTCGCCTCCGCGTTTGTTCTTTTTGCGCTGACTGTATTCTCTCCCTTCTTAACTTATTTCTTAGGACTTTTTCCTGTCGGTCTCTTTTGCGCCGTTGGAGGTTTTAATTTTTCTTCCACTTTTCGGCTTTGGATGCTGTTTTGCTCTCGGTTGTGTGCGACTTCCCTTCTTCTCTTTTGAACAAAAGAAACCCTTTTTCCTAATCCCCGTGCGGTTGAGGGGTAAGTCTTGTTTATATATTTGACCTAGATGACGCCATACCTTGAGAACTCTTCTCTACGCCTAGTTTTTGCTTCCCTTGACCCTCGTGTTCTGCGCGAGGAAGCGGGCAGGAGCTCTCGTTCGTCAATGACCTTATGCGGATTTCATCCATCTTTTTGTTGGTCTCTTGATGTTCGTACGCTTTTTCCGGCAGCAGACGGCGAGGTCTCTGAACTGAACATTTTCTTTGTGTTGTTGATAGGCTGCCTTCTTCCCATTTTCCGTTCACCAGCCCTTTTCTTGCTTCTTAGGGGCGCTAACGTTTTTTTTGACAACTTCTTGCACGTTGCCTTCATGTCTTTTTTTAACCTTCTTTTCGCAAACCTCGTCCGGTCTTCTTTTCTTCTCCCAAAAACGCGCGACGGCGGGTTTTGAATGAATGCTTCCCCGTAGTCTGGCGTCGGTAAGGTCTTCTTAAATGTGATCTATTTTTACCCTCATTCGCCCTGCTGGCGTCACGACGGACCGGTTTCTGGTTCCTTTGTCCACGCCTCGGGCTGGCGCGGTTTTACTTACCAGTGTGGTTCTTCTTGAACCGATCGGCATTACTTTTGTTCATCCCTTTTTTGTAGGCCGCGCGAAGGGGCGCACCCGCGCAACAGAAAGTTCCACCCCAATCTGCAAGTGACGGAATGAGGTTTCTTTTATTAATCCTGTCTTTCTATTTCCAGGTTTCACTTTCCTTCCCTCCGGTTACCCTGGCACCATTGAGCTCCGTGCGTTGCCCTGGTCCTGCAGAACTGCCTTTCTGTCACTTTCTTTTGTGCCTTCTTTCCGGTGCCGCGGAGCCATTCATTCATGATTTGTATCACGTTCCTTTCCAATCGCCCCAGTGTTCTTCTTCATATCTTCGTCTGTCTGAGAAACGCGTGGTTCCCTGTTGGGTGGCCAGACTTTTGTAAGTTCCTTGCCTTGGGGTTCGTCGTCTCTCTTGGAGGCCATCTCCCCCCAGTACGCGGTTTGAATTTTTCCCCCCCACCCGTGCTTGCGGGCGGTTTGCCTCTTTTTTATTCTCTTGGAGTGTTGACTCTAGTTTCTCTAATTTTTCTATCCCAAACATGGCTTACACCCTGCAGTCATGTTTCTTCTCTCTCCCCTGCCCCGTTCGTCTCGACTCATTGCCCTTGGATCCCTATTTGATGCAACACTATGGATTTCTGGTGTCCCCCCCCCTCCCCCTTCTACTGGCTTTTTGGAACAGAGGAATTGCATGTCTCTTCCCCCCCCCCCCATCGTGCTTTTGGGATTTTTTGCTCACGTCAAGTCGCTTCTAATTCATGTATTTGTCTTGGTTACGAAGCATATCTCTCCGGGTAGGGTCCCCCATTGGTGGGTTTTCCCCCCATACCATCCTTTTCCTCCCAATCTTGCTTTCTTATCTCCCACTTGTGGGCTGTTGATTTGCCCTTGGCCTCCCGGCATCTCTGGCGGACAAGTTGAATTGCGCTTATTCGCCTTTTCCCCTTAAGTTCGACAACGTAACCAAGATCTTGTGTTCTTCTTTTTTGTGGATCAAGTTCTTGGTCCCTCCTTTGTTGTTTCTTCTCTGACACCAACAAGTCTTCTTCCCTCAATCACCAAAAAAACGCGGGTCCATTTGATTCGAACTTGGTTTTCTGATCATCGGCTTATGGAGCCCCCTTTTGCCGCTGCTTTCCCCGTGCACGCGTCCCTACCCCCTTTTTCTGCTTGAGCATGACAAGCAATGGGGATGTCCTCAAATGATTATTTCTGCACAGACAGTCCTACCCGTATTCTCCAATTTTATCTTCCTACCTCGTTACAACCCCCGGCATGGCTAGCTTTCCCTACTAACATCACTTCTGTATTTGGTTTCACATGCCTCTCCCACTATCTCCAACCGAACATTATACATGGTCTGGATCCCACCGGTTTTTTAGTCCCCCCTTCTCCTTCTGTCCTGCCCTTGCCCCTGCATTCATTCCTTTAGTGATAAGAACGCTTTTTCTTACTTCATAGATCTAGACATGATTCCGGGGGTTATTCCCTCCTTAGTTCGGAAATTCCAAATCCAATAGCCACCTCCCCCCTTTGACTCCCACTTCCGATAACCTCCCTCTTGTGGTTCCCCTGGCCTTGTCCTTTTTTCGTATGGAGCCCTTTTCAGTTCATACCCACCCACTTGGCCCCAGCTGACAACCCCCTTGTGCAACCCCTCACTGTCCCCTTCCTCTTTTCCCTCTCACCGGCAAAAAGAGGCGGGTGTGTTTCAACGTTTTTTTTTTCATCCGCCTTCGAAACCTTCTCTTCCTCGTCACGCCTAGCCCCCGGCAGACGGAACGGACTTCGTTTTTCTAAGCAAGTACCGGCCGCACGAAACCTGGGCTTAGGGTCCCTTTTTAATGCATTCCACCCGTATTCCTCCGTATATTTCATATTCTGAAATCACATTTTTTTCCTCCGTTAATTTGACAATGTTTCGAATTTATTGTAGCGTTTTTTCGCCCCCTTGAGCGCTGCTGACACCGAATTTACGCAGATTCCTTCTTAGGGTTCACAGGCCAAGTGCAATTCCTCGCGTAGTTCCTTGAGGCAGACACTTTCGCCCGCGCTGTTTCCGCTTAGAGGCCGCTGACAGAACGAGGCCAAGCCGGCTATAACCCACCACTCATTCACTGCCTTCAAGAAATCACCGGGGCCTGCAAATCCCATTTTCCGCTTAATTTAACAAAGTGCCCCCTTCTTCTAGTTTTTCCGTTTGAACTTTCGCATGCAGCGTTTTTTTTCCAAATGCCCCCCCTCTGAGACAGTGACCGGACGGATCCTCTAATTCCCTCTCCCCTATCACGACACAATATGGTGTAAATCCGCTTCAAATACGTCCATCTTCCCCACACCACTCCACCATGGTGCTTCCTCTCTTTCTTCGACTTTGTGCCGCAGCATTTTCCAGAATAATCTCTATTTGCTGTTTCTCTCGCGTGAATCCTCTCTGATTATCCGGATACGCCTTAAGCTTTCATTTCCGGGCTCGTACCGCCGTTGAAGACCCCCCCCCCCACGATCTGTCGTTCTGGAAGATCGCATGAAGTTCAAGGGAGCCCTTTTGAAGAGGTACCCCTTCGCGACCTTAACCCGAACCCCCCCCCCTTCCCCCGGATTCTTCCGCGCAAGTTTTTCTTGTTTCCTTGGTGAACGTATTCAGATTGCCTTCTTTCCCCCGGCGCCTGCTTTGCCCAAGACCAAACGCACTCCCATGTTGAGACCAATAAACCCCCTCGGCAAAAGATCTCTTTCTCTCTCCCCCTGTGCGCACTTCAGACGGCAAAATCTTTTTCCTTTTAGTGTCGCCCCGGCGTTAGAACCCAATAATTTTCAAGGTATGTTGTATTCTTTCCTCGAGAGCGCACTCCTTCCTTCTGTCATAGCTTTGCTCCGTTCTCCTTCACCTTTCTCATTTCGGTCAACCCCCAACTCAGAACCACCTTCACCAGGTCTTTGATCCAGAACATCTGTTAAGTTTCACGGACGCTTTTCTTCGTCATTTAATTTATCGATTAGTCGCACGCTCTACTCTTTATGGGTTGTTTTCCCGGATTCCAATCACCCTCTCGTTCGCCTTTCCCCGGGTTTTAATTCTTCATGATTACAAATGCTTCAAGTTTTCCCTTTCTCCAACTTTCCTACCAACAGTGAACAAGAAAAATCTGGAACGTCCCCA
>Ga0179591_1421897_pt1 | contig 22199 bp, 35 predicted proteins | sample CZOMad2_1_08_16f_FD_182891 | JGI IMG/M metagenome (GOLD analysis project Ga0179591, IMG submission 182891) | Vadose zone soil fungal communities from Angelo Coast Range Reserve, California, USA - CZOMad2_1_08_16fungal (PacBio error correction) | ecosystem: Environmental > Terrestrial > Soil >... | reverse complement strand
TCGTGCCAAACCAGATCATTGCAAAAGAGGCCTGTAATCCTTCCCTCTACGTCACTCAGCCCACCCTTTCTTCCTCCTTTTTTCTTTTCCCCCGCCCACCTTTTCGGAAAGCGATACCGCTGGCCCCCTGCCCAAAGCATTCAAAATATGGACCTTTGCCTTTCCATCATAACTGAATTCTCCCCTCCCCTTTTTCCCCCCCCTCCCCCACCAAAGGACAAAAAAGTTGCCTCCCCCCACGTGAGGGAAGATCCTTTCTCATAATGATAGCCCCCCCCCCCTGTTCCCTCCAACATTCTCCCACTATCCAAATAGCGTCCAGTCGTGAATTTTCGACCTTCCCCCCAGGACCCCACACCTTTCCCCCCCTTCTCCTCCCCCCTTTTCCCCCTATCGTAGGCGATAGAATTCCTGAGTCTTCCGCCAAGAAAACAACACCCGATCTAGTCCCCCCAGCCCATCAAGCGCCGCCCCTCCCCTCCTCCCCTTTTCAAAGGCCAGCAATCTTCATCGTTCCCCCAAACCCTCGAAGCTGTAACGCCTAATTCTCTCCGCCCTCCTTCTTATGAAGACACCTCTTTTTCCTCCTTTTCTTCTTGTAGAGGTTGAGCCGCGTCCCCTTCTCCCCGGTATTGGAGGCACTCCGAGAAGGGGACCAGTTCAACCCCGACCTGAATCTCCTCCCCAAGAGAGACGCTGAGGGAACTAATTCTTCTCCCCCGTTCTTTCTTTTTTCTCGGCCTATGATAGAGAGGTAGGCTGCCACGTTTTTTTCCCTTCCTTCTGCAATGCTTAACAGCCATTTGATGTAACGTTATGACCTTTTTGGATGCGACATTGACTCACCACATTCCCCTTCCTCTTCCCCCCTTGGTCTCCGCTCGCCGCGAAATACCCCCTTTTCTCCTTCCTAGAGCGGAGCCGCCCGACAACTCATTCTCTCTTCTCCCCCTTTTACTCACGGAATGGACACAGTGTCCCCCTTCTTTTTCTCCTTTTTTTCCCCCCCCCCATCAGGCACGCGCCGCTTTGGCATCATCCGCCGCCATGTGATCTCCGCACATTTCCCGCTCTTAGTAGACAGCACGCCTGCCCCCTTTTCTTTTCCTTTTTTTTTTTTTCCTCTCTCCCCCAGCAGCATGAGAGACATCACCACTCCTAAGACCGAGCATCGCGTTCCTCATCAACGTCCCACTTCCTCCAAAGGAGCCCATACGGCTCCTATCTTTTCTTCTTTTTCCCCTCCCCCCCCCTCTGACTATATAAGAAACTCGCCCCGCACATTCCGCGATATCCGTTTCCCCCCTATGCCTTTCCACCAAAGAACGTCCGATAAAGTGATAGGGCATTCACCCCTCGGGGGGGGGGGAGTGGGCAAAACGCACAGCCCCAAATAGTCTAATAGAATCCCTCCCCTCCCTTTCAATCCTGTAGAAATTGTAGTATCCTCCTTCACAATCAAAGCCAGAACAGCAGTTGTTTCTCAAATCGAAGAATAGAGAAATCTTTCTTCCCCCCCTCCCCTCTCCCCTCCCCCCCCCAACAGGTCAGATTAGATTTTAACAACCTCTTCTCCAATGAAAAGGCGCCCAGACCTTCTCCCCCTAAGATGAGACAAGCAAATTCCCTTTCCCCCCTCTCTCTTCCCTCAAGAAGATCAGATTTCCCCGCATGACATACTACGAAACGAATGGATTAGCACCCCCCTACCCCTCTTTCTTGCGCATACACCTCGAGCCATAAGTCTTCCCCCCTCCTCCCCTTTCTCCTCACCTCCGCTAAGCAGAAAGGCTTCCTTTTCGCCAGATTCACCCAGCTCCAACGCTGGCTAGATCTCCCCTAGTTCCCCCCCTTCCTGATTTGCAGGTTACTCAATCATGCCGCCCTCTTTTTCCCCCCGCCGCTTTTCTTTCCGGCGTCGCACCGATTTCCTGGCTTTTTCCATTCCCCCACAAAATTCGTTACCTCTTCTCCGCCACTCCTCTACATTCCCCCCCCCCCCTCCTTTTTTTTTCCAATCTTGTTTTATCCAGAATGTCGCGCCCGCCCTCCCCTCTCTGCAGGCTGGGCAAATACACACTCGCCAAAAAGACGAACTTCCTCTTCTTTTTGGTTGAGAGAAGATAGCATCGAGAAGGGGTCTTTTCCCCCCTCCCCTTTTCTATTCGGATGGAATGAAAGAAAGGGATTGCGGCTTTCTCTACCCATCTCAAAGGTTGCCGAAGCCGTATGAGGAGGGCGGAGCAATGCACGTTTTTGAACGTTTTTTTTGAAGGTAGATAGTACCAGCCCGGTGGTTTTTTTTTTTCCTTTTTTTCTTACCCCTCTCCGGCGAAGATTTTAAATAGAGCGGAGCATTCTTCGAATTGATGGTAGCACCAGCCACCTTTCTCTTTTTCGCCAGACGGTGGAGCTGGTGAATTTTTCCTTCCCTTCCTCTTCTGCTCGTTCCCTCAACGAGGACTGAGCCCCTTTTGCTTTTTTCTAATGAAGGACGGAGCTACCGAGTCGGCGAGTTCTGGCCCCACTCCCCGGCGACGGGTCAGTTTCCTCTTCCCATTTGTTTTTGCCAACGTGCGATGCTGCAAGCGTTGAGGCGAAAAGCTGAGCCACAGAAGGAGCCTTTGAAAATTTTGGTTTAAAGAAAAGCACCCGGTTTTTTTTTTTCCTCCCTTTCTCCGGTGAGCTGGGCGGGCAGCCCCTTCTCCCCTTCGATTTTAAATGAGGAAATCGAATGCGACGCCCTTCGGTCTTCTCTTCCAGCGACAAGAGTTCCCCTTTTCTGAGAGGGCTTCGTCCCTTTTTTTCTGCGGCCTCCGAAGATGGCTGCTCCGACGTTGAGTGAGCGACATTTTTTTGCTTTCCCCTGCGAAAGGACACAAGGATTCTTGTCCTTCTCCCCCTCCTTCCTTGCGGAAATAGGCCGCAGTTTACGCCTCCTTCCCGAGAACGATAGCTAGTAGCGAGAGCCGGCCTCAATGAGCCTTTGAGTTTCGCTCTTCTTTCGCACGTTGATGAATCTTCCCCTTCTTATCATCTAGCCGAAGAGTGACACTAGGAAGACAATGTGTCTGCCCCCTTTCCTTTTTTCCAGCCAGAAATTGCGCGTGCCACTGATCGTCCCTCTTTCAGACGCGAGGAGCATAATGAGCGGATCTTTCTTTTTTCCTTCCCCGGAGGGAAGTGATAGTGCGCCAGTCCCCCTTCCTCCCAGGGTGGAACGCGATGATCCAGTGCGTAAGATGCAGGGTGCCTTGTCTTCCCCCCCCTTTCGCGGAAAAGATATGCCATCTTTTTTTCTCTCTCTTTTTGTATTTTTTTTTTTTTTTTTTTTGTTTTTTTCTTCCCCTGGGGCCCGAAGATGATAGTCTAGACCAAGGGCTTCGTTTTTTTTTTTCTTCAGATGTACCACGAGACGCCTCCCCTCCTTTCTCTTCCTCGCCGTAAATCAAATGCGTATTCCCCCCCCCCCCCCAAACCCCCCCCCCCCCGCGAGCGGAAATGAACCCGCCTTTTTTTTTTCCCCCCTTCCCCTGATGACAGGTGAACAGGCTTATACCTTTTCAACCGCAGGAATTCGTCGGACTTTGAAATCTTAGTGCCCCAAAAGAACTGGGCCCCCCCCTTTTTCTTTCCTCCCCCCCCTTTTCTCCCCCCTGTAACAATTAAAGTGTAAAACAAAAACGAGACTATGAGCACGCCCTCTTTTCCAGCCTAGAGGGGATTGCAGACGGTCCGCGTTGAAGACGTCGAGTCGTTTTTCTGCTTGCGGCCGGCGCCCGCAGGGCTTCTCCCTTTTTTTTTTTTCCTTTTTTTTTTTTTTTGTTTTCTTGCGAAAAGTAGGCTCGTCCCCCCCCCCGCCCAGCAACACTAGAGAGCATAGGCCCCTGAGGAATTCACTTTTGACCTGCTTCAAGAGTGGCGGCTGCGGGAGTTTCCCCTCACGCACCCCCTGGATAGGGCCCGAACTTGAGCCTGCTCTCTTATGATGGACAATCTTTGGAGCTAAGCCATTTTTCACCCCACTTTTCTTTCCCCCTCCCAAGATCAGCTGAAGATGGCAACTTTTTTTTTCTCCTTTAACTCCAACCGGGTCGGCATAGAATAGTGAGGTAATTCCCTTTGTTGCCGCATGGTGAGAGCTTTGGCCGGCATTTTTGACCCCCCCCCCGGAGGAAGCTTGCAGAAGGTGTCTTTCTCCTCCGCTTCCTAATGATGCGGATAGAGTTGAATTTCTTTCTGGCGCAAGCACAGCATGGACTTGAGAGGCCTCACTCGACTGAACAAATGAATCGTTTTTTTTCTTTTCTCTTTCCTCCTCCTCAGAAATTGTGGTTGATTGATCTTTTTTCCCCCCCCGCATAATTGCCAACGACAGTATCCCGAAAACCGTTCCCCCCCCCCTCCTACTAAGTCAATCAAGCCCCCCCCCCCCCTTTTCCTCCTCCCCTTTTCCCTTCCCGACACAGTAGGCAAGCGGCTCTCTTTCCTTTTTCCCCCAAAGATTCACCATCGGAACATGACTTACTTTCCCAGCAGCCCCGAGTTGAGATTCACCCCTCCAAAAGTTTTCCCATCTGCAGCGAATCTGGCTCTTTTCGGCCCGGGGAGATCCCTTCTCCGCCCAACGCATTCCTCGCAATACAATGAACGACCTCTCCCTTTTTTCCCTATACCTGGGTAGCGTTAAGCTCCTCCACCGGCCAACTTTCCAATAACGAACCGTCAGTGAATTCCTTACGAAGGGCTAGATTCCGGCGCTCTTTTTCTCCCCCCCTCTTTCGCTCAAGGAAAAAAAAACCAACGATCTCTTTCCCAGCACTCGAGGCCCCGCACGCCCCCCCCCCCCCACCGAATAACCTTTTCAATTACCCCCCCCGCGCCTACAGCTCAACCCAGTAGAGCTGTAACGTCTCTACCTTACTCTCAATGAAAATTCGCGTTCCCCCCCCTTTCTTTAATAGGTTATTGGTAGAGGTGAACGGCGGAGAAAATGTTCAATGCTTTTATTTCTTGTGTCTTTTTCCCGAGAAAGGGTTCCCCCTTCCCCGTTCAAGCTACAGCCGACCCCCCTTCTTTGATTTGGGGAAACAAGACGTATAAGGCCTGATTTCCTAGGACTTTTTGGCGCGATTTATCTCTTCCTTTTTTTTTTCAGTCGCTTTCGCGGTAACCTTAATGTATGAATGCTTCCTCCCTTTTTTTTTTTTCCACAACGAGAAGCGTTGTCTTCCCCCCTCCCCCCCCCCCACGGCCAAAGAGGAAGCACGTTTCTCTTTTTTCCCTCCCTTCGTCCTCTCAATACAAAAGATTCGTCCTCTCCTCCTTTTCCTACAACCTAAGTTCTCTCTTTCGGAACGATTCAACAACGATCAACAACTCCCCATCCCCCCCTTAATTCGACTATACGCGAAGATTCTCCCCCTTCCTTCCCCCTGCAGAAGCAGCAAGGAGAATCATCGCCGCCATGATTCCTTCCTTCTCCTTCTCGCAAGTAGGGAAAGCGCATTTAGGGCTTCCCTTGTTCGTTTCCCTCCCAACATATAGGAGCGACCCATCACCCTTTCCTTTCCTCCGCGTTTCATAAGTAAACGGCGAACCCCCCCTTCCCCCAGGAGCCATACGCGAAGGAGTTATGCTCGCGGCAAGCTTCCAATTTCCGCAAGATAGGCCCACTTTTTTCCCCCTCCCCTCTGCCTTCCCCCCCTACAAGAATCCAGTGCCTTTTCCCCTGCCGTCGTCCTTTGAGGCACCATCTCGGGGAGGGCAGAGCCCCCCCCACCCGTTTCTCCCGAATAGAAATAATGTTCCGCCTTTCTTTTTCTCCCCTTTTTTCGGCCGCCAGTTGCGCGCATCGCTGCCCCGCATTTCCAACTTTTTTCTGCACGCCATAAACCTTTCGCTTTGCTCGATCTCCACAGGTCTCCTTCCAAGTTTCAATAGGGAATCCTGGCGCGCCCCTTTTTCTCCCCTTTCCCCTTTTGGGCCACACCGGAAAGAAGAGCGAAACCATCCGACAATCCTCCTTTTTCTTTTTTTACTCCGCATGCTTCCTCCAAACCTCGCCACGGAGCGCCTCCTTCCCTCCTTCAGGACACGAAAATGGGTACGCCTCGCAGTTGATTTTTCCCCACTTTCCTTTTTTTCCCCGTGTCGTCAGACAGATTCACCCATTCCCAACGCTGCCTCCGACTTTCTAGCGAAACCTTTCCCCCCTCTGAAGACGATCTTAGAAAATAATTACGCCGGAAAGTCCTAGACTTTCCTTCTGTTATGTCCGCACCCTTCCTCTTCCACCTTCCACAAATTACAGCAAACTTCGTCTCACCTCCCCCTTTATCCGTCCGGCGCTAAATCTTTTTTCCAGATTTTCCGCGCAATGCCGCACCCTTACTTCCATTCTCCGGATGAAGGATGGGAAATCCCCCCCCCTGCCCTTCCGGTCATCTCTCTTTTTACTAGCTACATCGTTTTTTTTTCCTTTTTTTTTTGCAGCGCAGTAGTGATTTCCCAGCCCCCGGCTTCTATTTAGCGTCTTGAATCGTTCCCCCCTTTTTGAAAAAAAGATCTTACCCGACTGGACCCCCCCCCCCCCCCCCTTTTTTTTTTTTCTCTTTACCTTTTTTTCGACGGAGTTGCGAATTTGTGCCTTTCCCCCCTTCCCGCGTGCGACGCAGAAGAAGCGGCGAGAGGCGAATTTTCTTTTTTTCTTGAGCAAATAAATTTTCTTCTTTCTCCTCTCCGCGAGGCCAGCGCTTAGAACAGAGCTGAGTGATCTATCCCTCTTTTTTAGCACGGAGCGAGTAGGACTCAAAGAGGCGACCTTTTTTTTCGATGCGAGCAGAGGCTTCCTTTTCCGACTCTCGTGGGAGAGCGACGTTAGGCGACCTGCAGTTCTCCTTCCCATACTAGGATTTCGCGGATGCCTCTCGCCCCCTTTTCTCCCCCTCTTCGATGAGAAAGAGGACTGGCCTTTTCTTTTTCCCTTTTTTCCCGCAACGACCGTTGTGGGCGAATCTTTTTTTTTCTCAAGGCATAGGAAGAGCGATGGAGAACCCGGATCCCCTGCGGCAGACGAATGCGAGAAACTTCTTTTTTTCTTCCTTATTCCTCTCCACTTCGCCGAACATGAAATTTAGGAGCGGGCTTCTTTCTCCTCTTTCCTACAAGAGATGCGCCTGCCGAAGACTAGCAAGTTTTTGCTGAAGGGCAAACGTATAGGAGCTCGCGCTTCTTTTTTAAGGCGTCGAGCAAAGAATGAATCGCGGCCTTCTTTTTTTTCCCTTCCTCTCTTTCCTCCGCGAAGAGAGAAGCTCGTGCGTCTTTTTTTTTTCTCTGATTATTCGGTGAAGTTATTCTTTTTTAGTTTTTTTTCTTTTTTTATTTTTTTTCTCTCCCTCCCTGCATCGCCGGGGAGAAATGCGGCGCGCTGTTAGATTTCCCTTTCCTCTCCGACAAATAGAAGCCGCATTGCGCCGTGCCCCTCTTTCTTCTGTAAATGAGCGCGCCGATGATGACTGGTTTTTTCCTCCTCCGTCTGCCCGTGAATGTGGACACGTTCTCGTCCGAAAGAAAGAGGTTGGAACGGCTGTACATGTTCGTATTGCCTTCCCCTCCGAAAAGAGAGACTTTTCCCCTCCTCCCTTCCCGGTCTCATGCCCAGGATGCAGATCCCCTCTTTCGCGGAGAGCGGAGAAAAGTGGAGCGACTCTCTGTTATCTCTTTTTCTGCCTGTGGTGCCGAGTCAATTTTCCCCCCCCTTTTTTTTTTCTTTCAAAGAGATACATAGCCCTTTCCTTTCCTCATTCAGAAAGGAAGGCAAACGCGCAAGCGAAATGCCACCTTCCCTCCCTGATAGAGATACACCAGTAAATCTTCTTTCCTTTCTCCCTTGTTCCCAAACGCTTTGGATTCGTGGCCCCCTTTTTCAATTGAAAACTGGCCCCTGTTCTCGGTCTTCCCCCCCTTTCCCCTCCCCTGGTTAATAAGGAGCGCCGAACTATACCCCCCTCCCCCCCTCCCTTTTTTTTTTATCCTTTCTTTATCCTCGAATTTTATTGAGAGATCAGGCCGGCAGCAGATTACCTTCCTTCTTTTTTTTTGAGCGAAAGGAACGCGTTAAGGGGAAGCGATGACCGAAGTTCGCCCCTTTCCCCCTTCCTTCGGAGAAAGGCTTCTTCCTTTTTCCTCCTCTTCTCTTTTCTTTTTTATTCTTGCGAACGTGCGGCGCCTTCTCCCTCCGGAATCCGAGCCCCAGTCGCGGCTCGGCGCGAGTCCTTTCGAACTTTTTCCTTTTCCCTCTGCGGCGAGAGGACTCGCTGCTTACCTTCCTTTCTTTTTTTTTTTTTTTTTTTTTATTATTTTACTCGATAAGGACGAACCTTGTAGCATGCTAGATTCGTTTTTCCTCTCGGCAATCGCCGTGGCGTTTTTTTTTTTTCATTTTTCTTGTACAGCGCACTAGAAAAGGATCCGCTTCTTGCACGTTGAGTAGCGACGAAGGTGAATCCACACCGGTCGGACTTCCCCCCCCTTTTCACGAGTGAAAGTAAATGAAATTGTCTTTCCCCTTTTTTCATGACTAAAAGCCCCTTCTTTTTGTCGGGAAGGAGAGCTAGGAGAGCCTTAAATGCGTTTTCTCAGACCTTTTTCTGCGAGAGCAGTTTCAGAGGCCCTTCCTTCTTATCCAGGTTAAGAAAACAAAATAGAACCTTTTGATCGAAATATATACTTGAATCCTCCTCAAGTTTTTTTGTGTTGTCCTCCCCTGAGAAAAAAGATAATTCCTTTTTTTCCCCCTTCATCCCCTCCTGCATGCTACGTAAAAGTAGAGCCCATCCCCCCTACGAATCAAGTCCTGACACATTCCTTTTTTTTTTTTCTTTTTATCCATTACAGCCAGCGCCCCCTGGCCAACATTGCACGTGCACGCCGTTCGCCATGCTTCTCCCGGTTGGATAAAACCTTCCGCCCCCCTTTTTTTCTCTCTCACGCCGATATCTGCGACATGCCCAAACCACGTGCTTTCTTTTCCTCATCCTCGAAATCCAATCACTTACCCGACCTGCTTTTCCCCCCCTATGCACATGGAGTAGTAATCTCCCCCTTCCCCCCTTTCCAAATACAAGCAGTCAGTGTACTCTTTTCCCTGACGTCCTAGGACATCATAGTCCTCGCCGACCACTTTCGCAATTTCCCCCCCAACAAAAACCCCGATCCCCCTTTCCCCTTCCTCCTCCGCCCCTGCCTCCGCCGTGCCCCCCCCCCTTTCCCCCTTCATCGCGTCCCACGCGTCCCCCGCTACAACCACTCTTGATCTCTTTTCCGAAAATACTATCAAGACCCCCTTTTCTTTCTTTTTGTTACACTTGTGTAATTGTTCTTGTTATTTTTCCTTTTAGTTCTGTTCATGAAGATTGTGCTTTCCCTGTTTTTCTTTCTTCCCGTGGCAGTTTTCAAAGTCCCGCCGAAATTTCTTTTTCCACCTCCCTTTTTGCACAAGCGTACTAAGGCATGTGCACTGTCATCCGTATTTCTTCTCTGGCAAGGTGGCATGCCCACGGTGGTTAGAGTTCTGACTCTGCATGCTATACATACAAATTTGATTAACGGCTCTCCTTTTCCTTCTTTTGCGTGGACATTGAAATAACCCAGCCCCTCCCCCCCTTATATCTTCGCCCAATTGTATAAGAATCGCCGCAGAACTTATTTTCTTTCTCCCCTCCTGCAGAAGAAGGGCGCGCACCCTCCTCTCCCCCCCCCCTTTTCCCCTCTTAATAACTGGACCCGTTCCCCCCCCCCTTCCCCTGAAGATGCGGCACCCACATTTCCCCTGCGCCGACCTTGCCTTTTTTCCATCATGCCCGCCATGATCTCCGTTCTTTCTCCTTTTTTCTTTCCCTCCGCTAATTTTCGGGATTCTAATTTGTCTACGGCTCCCCCTTTTTTTTTTTTTTTTTTTTTTGAATTGCCGCCATCACGCAAAGACCCTCTCCCCTTTCCACCGGCGAAACAACACCGAAATTCTTTTTCCTCCTTAGCTGCTTAGTGCGCTCGCGCGACAGCTCGCCCCCCTCCTTCCATTCCGAGATTAATTAGTCCCTTGATCGACTTACCCAGATCTCTCGCTAGAGATAGAGGCACATTACACACTCCCCCCTTCCCCCTTTTCTTCCTCCCCGCAACGTAATGAACGACGAAGCCCCCCTTTCAGACTTGTCGCTGAGAAAGCCTTCCCTCGCGCAGAGTTTTTGACTTTATTTTTTTTCCCCTCTCCTCCACAGAGAAATCATTTCTGCCCCTTTTCCCTCCCCCCCCCCACCCCCCCGCGTCGTTGCTGCACACGATATTCCGAAGTTTTTTTTTTTCCCTTCCCTACGGCAATGACCAGCAATACCACGTCTGCCACACCGCCGACAAGATTCCCCATATTTGATTTTTCCCCCCCTCGCCGTTGACATAATTTTACTCCCGCCATGCGTCCGCCCTCTTCTCCCTGATCATTCCCTCTGCCACGTAGGCAACGAGCAAATGGCTTCTCCTCTCAGCACGAGGAATTACAGTGTCCGTCTGCCCGATTCCCACTGGAACGTGACGACTTATAGGCCTCTTTTTTTTTCTTTCCTTTCTCCCACTACCTGCCGCGAATATAGAAAATCTTCGCCCGTTTTTTTTTTCCTTGATCCTGCACGTTTCGGAACCACCGGCCTATTTTCCCCAAATGAGCAACTACGTCGAACCCCTTTTTTTTTTTCCCCCCCTTTCCTTTTGCCATCTTTTTTTCCAGCTTGGTCGGGCCTGCAAGCCCTTTCTTGCCTGCCGCTGGAAATCCACCAACTCGCCACAAACGGACGCCCCTTGGAACCCCCTCCCCTCCCTTCGGTTGTGTTTTTTTTTTTCCCCCTCCTTTTTTTTTTTTTCGAGAGTCGGTGGATTTCCCCTCCCCCCTTTTTTTTGCAGCGATTGCAGAGACAATCTGGCAAAAGATTTCGTTTTCCTCCCTTTCTCTCGAGACTGCTAGTCTACGACGAGAGTTGCGTCCTTTTCCCTCTCCCCCTCCCCCCTTTTGTCCGAAACGGTGCGACGCCGTCTTTCCTCTCTAAGAGCAGGCGGCACGGAGCTGGAAGGAACTCAATGGCCTCCCCCCTTGTTTAGAGAGAAAGCGAGGCATCCCCCCTCTTTTCCTTTTTTTCCCCCTTTCCTCCCCGTGATGCGGAGCGAGTTGCCTCAAACGCTTCCCCTGAATGGCCGAAAAGAGGATGCCTCAGGCAGTGGCTTCTTAGAGTGAGCGAAAAACATGCAGTCTCCCCTCCCCCTCTTCTGTATTCGGGATGCCAGCTCTTCGAGCCCGCCTCCTGCCGATGAGAAAAGGCTTTGCGACCCCAGGAACCCCCTTGTAACTTTCCCGCAGAAGCCACCGATTGCTGGGGTTCTTTCCCCCCTTTTTTTTCTTTCCCTCTTTCCTCAAAGGAATTTCGCAGCGGACTTCGATTTTTTCCATGCGCTCCCCTCTGCAACGCGCGGAGCGAGTGCAGCAAGCGGGCTAAGCGTTCCATTCGCTTTTCTTTGCTTCGGACGGGAAGATTGACGTTGGGTCTTTTCTTTTTTCCGGCAGCAGAAGTTTAGTTCCCTTGATAGGACGGCAGCGGGAAAGGACAAGGACTCTTTATCCTCCAATGCAATAGACGGTCTTTAGTTGGGGTTTTTTTTTATTTTTTTGGTTTTCCGTTTTGTTCTTTTTGTGTGCTTTTTTCTTTTTTTTTTTTGAAGGATTAGCATTTCTCTCTTTCCTCGAGCGATAAGATCGTAGCGTCGCGGCTTCCCCTCCCTCGATGATTTTGGTGGAGATCGCCGTTTGATGAGGAACTCGTTTTCTCTTCTTCGGCGGAGTGATGAGAGCCCCTTTTTTCTTTCCCCCCCTCGAAGGACAGAAATTCTCTCGAGAAGCGATTCTAGCCCCGGGCGGAAGCGCGCGGTCTTGGAGTCGCAGGAGCGCTTCCCCCCTTCCTTTTCTTTTCCCTCTCTGGCGAAGAAGGCTGTTGAGAACGTGTCCCCCCTTCCTTTGGGATCGCCAAGAGAGAAGAGGTTTGATCGCCCCCTTTCTGTCTCTCGGGCGCAGCGTTGTCTCCTCCTCTTCCTCTCCCCAGCTGGCGCGAGAGCTTCCTTACTGCTGGTGGAAGTCAATGCTACAAACCCCCCTCGGCCCTCTGAGTAATAGCCTTTTCCCTTTCTTCAGGATAGAATCAGGAAGCGCTCCCTCACCCCCGTGGCCAGCAAAATCCTAGATACGTTCCTCTCCCCAGTGAAACAGGCCCCTTAGCACCTGATACACCCCCTCTTTTTCCCCCAAAGCAGGATATTCGGCCCTCCCTTTCTCCGGATGTGACCACAACCGAACTAGGTCCCAACCTCCATTCCCCCCGCCACCTTCACCAAGCCCCCTTTTCCCTTTTTTCCCTTTTCCCCTCGAATTCTAGAAGAGTCAGGCGAGAATTTTTTCCTCATAGCAGCGAGACGCGCTAGATTCATGAGATTTTTGTGGAGCGGCTGCGCAAGGCAGCTTCTTCCTTCTTCTCCTTTTTTTTTGGCGTTGTGAACTTTTATTGAGAAACTCTTCCTGCCGGTGAAGCAGGAATAGGTCTACCCCCCCCCCCTATTTTTTTTTCCCCCCCCCCCCCCCCCCCCCCCTTTTTTCTTTCCTCTCCTGAGAGATTCATTGTGCAAGTCGCTCTCTTGTCTATACACGAACCCAGCCAGCATAGCGGAACGTCGCATTTCTCGAGGATGAGCAATCGGTTTTTTTTCTTTTTTTCTTTTTTTTTTTTTCTTAGCAAAGATAGTGACAGCATGGCACCTTTCAAGTGATCCAACGCAGGTCCGAAGCTGAATCGTGAGAATGGCCCCCACGTTTTTCGATGGATAGAAGATTGGACCTTCCTTTGCCTTTTTTCCCTCCCCTTCTTCTCTTGACGAAGGTGTCGGCGAAGGACTTTTTTTTGGGCTGAGAAATGAAGTAATCTTCTTCCAGAGGACTTGAGAGGAGCCCTCTTTTCTTCCTTTTATTCTTTCTGTGCGAGTTTTTTCTTTGATAGTTGGTCTTTTGGTTTTTTCTTAATCGAAGAGAGGTGGCATAAGCCTTTTCCCCGAGAGTCATAAAAACGATGCCCCCCTGGGCCTCCCGCTCCCCCTTCTAGGCAAAACCTCCGCCTCCCCCCCCCTTTCCTCGCTCCAGGCGCATCCATTCCAGACCTCGGACTTTTTTTTTCTTTAAAGGAAAGATCATGGAAAATAGATGCCACATCTTTCCCCTTCCTCTCGTTTTCGCCATCTAACGAAGGCAGCCGACCCCTTTCCCAACGCACCAAAAGTTAGCCATCTCCCGTCCCCCCCCCCGTGAGGGTCCATCTCATCCCCCCCTCTTCCTTTTTCCCCTCCCCTATCCAGAGAACTCGGACATTCTCCTGGAGTCGTCATAAGCAGAGATGTACCTCTCCCCCCGCCCTCCCCGTCGTCAGTGAATCCTTCGCCTCTCCCTCTTTTTCTTTTTTTTTTCCCTTCCTCGAGTCCTAGCCCACACCCCTCCCCACAACCCCGATCATAGTCATGACCTTCCCTTACCGAACGCCCCACAGAATAACCTTTCCCCCCTTCCCCTCCTTCTTCCCCCACCGCGTCTAATGCATCAAACCTCTCTTTCCTGACTCTCAAGAAAAATTCAGTTTCCCTGTTTTCTTGGTCTAGAGCGTGCGGCGCCTTTTCCTTCCTCCCTTTCTTTCCCCCTTTTTAGGAGACAATACGATGAGGAAGGCCGAGCCAGGTTTTTCCTCATCCAAAGCGTTGGGAACAAGTTAAGGCCTGTTCACTGTCATCCTTCTTTACGTTGTTTGCCGAGTGGCCTGCAAAAGGGCAGTCCTTTCTCTTTTTTCTTCCCCATGGTGATTAACGGCTCTCCGCGCCGCGTATGGTGACATTGAACTCCCCCTCCCCGCGGAATATCTCATTAGAAACTTTTTTTTTTCCTTCCCTCTCCTTCTCCTCCCAAGAACATGAGCCTCGATCGCCTTTTTTACAACCTCATTTCTCTCTTTCGAGCGAATCCCCAAGTCACCCCTACTACCCCCGTTTCCCACCCTTCTTCGCCTCTCGCCCTTTTGGTCCCCGCCGGCTCCTCGCGACGCCAAGGGAATACATCACTTTCTCTTAATAACGACTCTAGACAGTGTCCCGCCTCCCCTTTTTTCTTTTTTGTCAAGTGGCGAACGACATCCTTTTGGAGCCATCACCGCACGCCCGATTATCCCTCTCACACGGCGAACCCACACGCACCCCTTTTTTCCTCCCTCTTCTCTTTTTCCCCTTTTCTTCCCCTCCCTCTACCGAGATTATAGAGAGCACGGCCCCTTCTCCCAACTCGCCCATTAACGAGATTCATTCGTCCTTCTGCCCCGTAAGACATCGGCTTCTCCCTGACCTTTCCTCTCCCCTTTGCTTCTTTCCCCCCCCTTTCCCCCGGAACACAATATCGGGATTCCTAACAGCAAGCCCCGAACCATCCGCTATTTTTCTTCCCGCTTCACTCGAGAAGCAGTTTCCTCCTCCCTCCCCCCCCTCCTAAGCCCGCGAATCCTTTTCTGCCCCTTCCTCGATTCCACAAAACGCGTACGTTGCCTTTCCCACCGTCTCTTGCCCAGCTTTCCATCGACATGGCAGTCCTCCCTTTTTGTCCCCACCCTTCTTCCTTTCTTTTTTCCCTCCTTCCCTTCTGCCACAAGAGAAGTATGAAATTTACTCCCTGCCCTTTTCTGAGCCGCCTCTGCCATGAGCATCCCTCTCCACCCCCCCCAATAGGAATACAGACTACGTGAGCCTCCTCCCCCCCTCCTCCTCTCCTTTGCTCGATAGAAAGATTAACCAGCTCCCTCCGAAAACCTAGCATGGGTGCTACACGTCCCCTTTCAGTCTAAAATCTTTCGCCAGTATCGCAGCTTTTTCTTCTTCTCCCCCCCCCCCCCTTCTCTAGCATCACCTTCACACAATTTCCTCCCACAGCAGCTCAGCCACCTCTACGGCCCCCCCACTTCCCCCCCCCCCCCCCCCCCCCCCCCCCCCTTTCCCTTTTTCCCCCCCCCCCCTCCCCCCCCTGCCTTTAAAGGCATCCCGAATACAATTTTTTTTCAATCCACCACTCCGCAAAAAAAGACGACCCCCCGTCCTTTTCCATCCCTCCGTTGTTGTTTTTTTTTTTTCTCTCTCTTTCTCCCCTTTTTTTCTTTTATTATTTCCAAGCCCCAGGCCTTCATATTAGGGATGCCTTGTCCTTCTCCATCTACGGGCCAACCAGATTTACCCCGAACGCGAACTTGGCTTCTTTTCACGAGTTGCGAATTTGTGGAAGGTGATTTTTCCCCCCTTTCCTTTCTTCCCTCCGAGAGAAGGCGAGACGTGCGAAGCCTTTCTTATGAGACCATCACCCATCGCCGAATTAGCACATCTTAAAGCCGGGATTCCCTCTTTTTCTTTTTTTCTTCTCCCTCCACTGACGCGTGCTGCTTTCAACGCGGCGAAAAATATGTGCAGGTTATTCGTAGGCACGAACGATGGCGCCGACCTAGGATGCTTCCCTTCCGTTCCTCCCCTTTTTTCCGAGAGTTGGCGAAACATGCGGCGCCTCCCTCCCTCGCGATTCGGGATGCAGCTCTTCGGCGCGTCGTTAAGGTTCCGAATGAGAAAAGGCTGGACCCCCAGGACTCCCTCTTTGCCCTTTTTGATGGCGAAAGCAAGACCGATGTTGGGGTTACGGAAGGAATGCGATGGCGCGTTTTCCTCCCTTCTTTTTTCTTTTTAATAGCAGAAAAGCGAATGCGCGTCCCCTTTGAAGCGGGCTCAGCGACAGGAGGCCACTGCCGGTCGCTTTCTCTTTTTTTTCCGTTAGGAGGGCAACGCTTTTTTTTGCCGACGTTGAGTGTAGCGAAGGCCGAGCACGGTATAGGGTTTCTTTGCTAGGCGTCGAGCAACGAATTAGTCCTTTCCTCCTTTCTTTTTTCCTTTTTCTTTTTTCCTCGCTTAGCCGCGAGAGAGGAAAGAGAGTAGCGTCTCCGCATGAGCGAGATGATTATCTGGTAATTTCGACCTCCCCTGAGCCGAAGGTGGAGAAGCGTCTGCGCCGGTTTTTTCCCCTCTTCCCCCCTAAAGATCTTAGAAGACGAACCCCCCCCCTGGCGTGAGCACAAGCGATTCCCTTCGATCCATGGCTTCTCTTCTTCTTTTTTTTTTTTCGAAGGAGACGCTCTGTGGATCCAATCCTAAATGACGAGCAGCTCCCATTTGCTCCATGTGAGTCTCTTTTTTTCCTTTTTCGAGCGACGAAAGCACCGAGACGTGGTAGCGACGCACGGATCTTCCTTCTTTTTCTAGAGAGAGCGTTTCTCTTCGAAGCCGGCAGACACTTGACTTATAGTCTGCCCACGTGGCCTTCCTCCTTTTTTTCTCGATAAAACCAAACGCGCTTCCATTTCAAAGCAGAAATTCATAGCCTCATCCTCCGGACGACCGCAACCGCGCAGCGCCCTTCCCCCCCCCCCCCCCCCCTTCCCCTCCCCCCCATATCGATAGCCGACCCTACGGATGACAAGATGCAACAAGCCGCCCCGACCTGTTTGGCATTCGAGAAACCGCAGACTCTTCTGCCCTCCTCTCCCTTTTCTCCGGATTGCAACCAAAGCGAACTTTTTTTCCCGCGCCACCTCTACAAGACAATTAAGTTGTAAAACCCTGACTTTAAGCTTTCTCGTCTGCTGAGAGATTACGCTTACAGCTCGCTTTCTTTTATTTCCTTTCTTTTCTCCTTTCCCTACTTTCAAGGCGATGATTAATGATAGGGCGCGCGGCTCCCCTCTTTTACTAGGATTCTGGCGGTTGTTGTTTTCTTGCGAACTTTGGTTTCCTGACGCAGCGAATCGAGCCCTCGCTCGGCTATTCCCTCTTTCTTTCCTTTTTCTCCCCTGTGACGGGAGAGGACTCGCTGCCCTTCCTTCTTATCATGTCGAAGTCGTGATTGGATTCGAGGAATGATGCTCGGGAGATATTCCCTCTTTTTTTTTTTCCTTTTCTTCCCACGATAGAATGAAGCATGGAACTTGTGCCGTTTTTTTTCTAGCCATTCGTGAGGAATGGCGAAAGCGACTGAAGCCTCTGTCCGATTTTTCTTCGGAATCAAGCCACCGGAAGGAGAGTTCGCATTTCCTTCTCGCTTGGATGAGATGACACCCCCCCCCCCCCCCCAAACCCCACCTTTGCTGATGACGTAAGAGGCGGTTCCCTCTCTCCTTCCTATAGACGGGATCTTCTTGACTCGTGGGGTGATGAATCTACTCTCTCCCCTTTTGGGAAGAAGATTCATACCCCCTTCCCCCCCCTCTTTTTACCTTTTGACTGAAAAAAAGCGGGCTCTTCCTTTGCGCAACATCAGCTCTACGTCCCCCCCAGCCCTCGTGGTCCCTTTTTCCTTCCGAAACTTCGTCCCTCCCCTTTTCCTTCCCCTTTTTTTTCGTGAGGATTAGAGTGTCAATCTTGCCCACATTCGACGTGAAAGGCAGTCTAGCCTCACCTTCGTTAGGGATTCACCTCCGCACAAACGCCAACTTTTCCATTTCCCCCCTTCCCTCCCCCCCCAACGTAGAGGCATCAATATCCGCCCCCTTCCTCGAATTACCAATCACGAAATCGACCTCCATTTTTTCGTTAAGCAGAGCCTTCCCCCTTCCCCCCACTCACCTGAAGTAAAGTGAATTCCTACGCCTTTTTCCTCCCATGCCGTCCGGAATATAGTCCCACACGCCAACAACAACACCGATCTAGTAAGTCATCTTCCCCCCTTCTTCCCCCCCCCCCCCCCGAAAGAAAAAAAAGAATCACCTCTCGTACCCAAAGGCCCAGTCCCGTTCCACCTCCCAAGACTCTCAAGAAAATCGCGGGAAGCACCAGATCTCCTTTTTTTTTTTTTTTTCCTCTCTTGCGGAGGAGAATGCATGGACCCTTTTTTTTTTCCTTTTGGGGCCACTTCCGGTAGCAAAGAGCCGAGTTCAAACGTCCTCTCCGCCCGCTTGGGAACAAGTCTAGGCCTGTTCAATCGAATACATCCGATATTTACTTTTTTTTCTCTCTCGAGACGCGAAAGCTGACGACGGGCTTTTTTCCTTCCTTTTTTTCTTTAAAGCATTCCTCCATTTGATATAAAGGTCTTGAATCTTCGCGCGTTGCGGGAACGCCATGCCCCCCCCTCCCTTGTCACAAAGAAGATATATTCGCCCAACTTGTCTTTTTCACACCTCTCGCCTCGAATCGCCATAGCTGCCCTATCGCTACTTTTCGCTCCCCCACGTCACATCTCTCTCCTCACCCTTTCTTTTCCCTTCTCGAAGCAGGCCGCAGACCACACCTCCCCTTTCTCGCGACGCCAGAACTCCCCCCATGATCCTCCGCCGATGACTCCTGTCGCAAGCGCAATTCGGAAGAAATTCTCTCACCGAGCGACTAGCATGCTCGCTCCTTCCTCCCGCGGCTGCTGTTTCCTCATCACTGTCCCCGACCTCCCCCCCTTCTCAAAGGAAGAAACTACGCCTACGCTTTTTTCCCTCCTCTACCCACTAGAATGCATTATACTCGGCCATTTTTCCTCCCTTACACTGAAATCCGATGCCGTTCCCTGCCGTCCCTCCTTTTTCCTTTAAACGACTGCAAACGTCTTCGGCGCGCCCCAACGTCATCGCCGCCCCGAACCCTTTCCTGCTGATCCCGCTTCCACTAGCGCCGACAGTTGCGCGTCCCTTTTTCTTTCCCTCGGCAAGAACGAGAAATCTTTATCTGCTCCTCCCCTCTTCCCCACAACGAGTCGTTGACTTTCCCCGATTTTGCCAGCCTTTATTCATAGCAATGCAGCATCCCACTTTTCCCCCCCTTCCGGAGAGAAGCAAGGAAAATCCTTTTTTCCCGTTTCCCTTCCTTCCCGCATGGTTCGCAACTATCGACCCCCACCCCCTTTTTGTGATTTCTTTCCCTCTTCCGCCATCGCTAAGGCACGGCCAAACTTTTTCTTTCCCTTTCTCGCACAGAAAGAGCTATAAGTTCGTTTCTTTCCCCCACGCCCCCCCCCCCAAAGACCAAAAACCCCATCTCTCCCACGGACGATGCATGAGTTCATCCACTCCTGCCGCCCCAGATCGCTCTCTTTTGCGTTCGCCCCGTTTCGAGCACACAGTTTTTGTTTACTCCTTCGCAACTCTCGAAACAGCAGGATCCGCCTCCTCTCCGGCCCCCCCTTTTTTTTTCCCCCCCGATTAGTCGCGCAAGCGAACCCTTCCCTTTTTTCTGTTTCTATTCACTCCACACGTCCGACAAAACCTCCACTTCTTTGTTGTTGTTAGAGAGATGCCGGAGGGGCGTCTTTTTTTTGCGCGTCTTTTCCTCCCTCCTTTATGCCTTGAAAGAAGGGTTGAAGGCTTGCCTTCCCCCCTTTTCCCCCCGACGGAAAAGCTTGGTATGCTTCAGTTTGCCGATTGTGAGGTGATCGTTTTTTTTTTTTTTTTTTTTTTTTTCCCCTCTCTTTTTCCCTCGAGAGGGGCAGAGACTTTCCCCTTTTCTTTCTACCTCAATCGAAGTAGGTAGCCCCCCAAAGCACGATTCAGCGTTGGAGATAGCGCGAATACTGTCCCCCCTCCTTTTTTAGCAAGTTGATAAAAGAGCGTTTCCTTCCTTCCCCCTCTTTCGAGGGGATGCTCATGCAAGGCGTTCTTCCGTCTGACCATGCGGCAGACTAAATGTCACCTTCTTCCCCTTTTTTCCTTTCGCCTATTAGGAGCCTTTCCCCCGTGGATGCCTGAAAGGGAAGATTCTTTTTCCCCCTGCATCTCCGGCCCTGGTGAAAGCAACGCACTTCTGGTTCGATTTTCGGGGTCCGACAAGATTCTAGGCGCGGATCCTTCGTTTTCTTTTCCCCGAGGAGATAGAGTGTTCCTTTTTCCCCCTTCTTAACATGATTTTCGGTTGTGCTCTTATCGTTTGCGGAGAGGCCTCCGAGCTGTTTCCTTCTTTTTTTTTGACCAGAGAAAAGAGGAGATAGGACTTCTTTTCCCCCTTCCCCTTCTTTTTTCCTTTTTTCATGACGTCGAGCAAAGTAAGTCCCGGACTTTTAGTGAGGAAAGTCCCTTTTTTTTCTTGACGAGAGCCCCTCTTCCTTCTTTCTCCTTTGGAGACGGAGAGCTCTTATTTTCTGCATTCTTCACGCGAAGCAGAACGCGGGAGAAGCGGCGGCCGCAGTTTCTTTTTTGCGCTCTTCGGACCGACGACACCTTTTCCTCCCCCCCTTTTTCCTCTGTGCACATGTAGCTCCTCCTTGCCGGCGATGATGCCTGGCGTCGCAGGCTTTTGGGAAGGGGGTAAATCTTAGTCTCTTCTCTCTTTCCCTTTCTTCTAGAGGGTGACTTTTATTAGATTTAACTCGGTTGTACGGCCCGGCTTGCCTTCTTGTATTTAGCGGAGAGCTTCCCCCCCTTCTCTTTCCACGGGCTCTCGTGGCCTTAGTCTTCCTTGTATTTTCACCTAGAGTAGAGAGTTAAATAAAATGGGAGTAATCCCCTTCCCTGAACCACGTGGAAGAAACCCTTTTTCTTTCCCCTCCTCCCCCCCTTCCCCCTATGACAGTTGAAACAGGCCTTCTCTGTTCAAACCCCCTTTTTTTTTTTTCTTCTTCTCTTTGCAAACCTGGACCATTTCTCCGAGTGCCCCAAACTCCTTCCTGCAGAAAATATAAAAGAACACTTTCCTTCCCCCCCCCCCCCCTTCCCTCTTTTCCCCTCGAATTTTCTTGAGAGGTCTTTTTGAAGTAGATCCCCCCTTCTTTCCCTCTTTTTTCCCTATGCAGCTTCGCCGGTGAAAGGTGATTATGTGGTTCCTTTCCTTCTTGCGGACTAGATCGGTGGGGGGGGTTTTTTTTTTTTTTTCTTTCGAAACGTGGGCGCTTTTAGATTTTTTCCTCCTTCTCCCCTTTTTCTGAGATAGGAGAGGAATTCACTGTTCCCCCTTTCCGGTGCGGGAGAGGAATGCTTCTTCACTCCCCTTTTCCCCTCTCTCCTTTCGAGGTCTTTCGGAAGTTCCTCCCTCTTCCTTCTCTTTCCAATAAAGTGGTTGGCAGGTATCCCCCACTTTGTGAAGGTGGTGCGGGAAGGTTACTCCCCCCTTTTCTTAATGGCGAAGCGTGCAGTCCCCGGTCCCCCTCCCTTTTTCCTTCTTCAATGGAACGCAACTTTTTCAGGTGTCGGGAAGGATTGAGCTGGTCTCGTCTTTCCCTTTTTCGTTCTTAGAGCGGATTTACTTTCTTCCCTCTTAGCCCGTTGAAATGATCTTTTCCTATATCTCGTTTACTCATCCCCTTTTTTTCTCCTTTCATCACAAGTCAACCCCTCTTTTTCCTTTTTCTCTGCAAGGAATAGGCCTCTGGACCTCAGCCCAAAAATGGAAGCGTCCACTGCTTTTTTTTTCTCCCCCTTTCAAGCGACTGGAGTGTCCCCTCCCCCCCCCCCCTTTCCCCTCGAAAATTGACGTTTTTCTCGCAGAAGACAAAACAGGTGTGTCTTCACCCCCACCGGCACACCCTTTTCATCGTTCCCCTTTTCCTCTTTCCCCACTTCGTGTCAGAGAAAGCCACCTTCCCCCAGAATCAATAAAGGAAAGAGACTCTTTCTCGGTTCTTCCTTTTTCACTTTAGCACCTGCCATTCCCCCCTTCCGTCAGGGAAGGAGAGAAGATGAAAGATTTTTTAATCTAGTCATAGAAAAAGGGAGAAAGAACCAACCACCTTCTCCTCCGAATCCTCCTTTTCCGAAGCCCCACATAATCCCCTCCTCTTAATGAGAGGAAAAAAGCGTCTTTTTATGTAACGTAATCTCTTAAGATGACTCTCATCCCCCTTTTTTTTTTTTTTGTTTACATTTTTTGTTCCGTTTTTCTTCTTCTTTTTTTTCCCACGTTTAGGTGGGGAAACTAAGGAGCCCTTTCCCTTGACCATAGCTGCGGTTTCCGAATCCCAAGGGTGGGGACTTTTTTTCCCCCCTGCATCCCTTCTTTCCTGACGTCTTAGATGTGTTCCTTTTTTTTTTTCCTCCTCCTTTAGAAGGCGGAATCCAAATTGTTTAATTTCCTTTCAC
>Ga0179591_1362998_pt1 | contig 22199 bp, 16 predicted proteins | sample CZOMad2_1_08_16f_FD_182891 | JGI IMG/M metagenome (GOLD analysis project Ga0179591, IMG submission 182891) | Vadose zone soil fungal communities from Angelo Coast Range Reserve, California, USA - CZOMad2_1_08_16fungal (PacBio error correction) | ecosystem: Environmental > Terrestrial > Soil >... | reverse complement strand
TTTTTTCTTTTTTTTTTCGGTTTTTTTTTTCCGTCAAGATGCTCGAGTCTCAGATCTGTTCGATATCCTAGCTCTTGTTTATTAGAAGTCCTTGGGTAAAGCGTTCCTTTTACGCCAACTCTCGCCGCGTCCCCTGGTGCCCCGGTAAGGTGACTCAATGAGGGCTCCCCTTCGATTTTTCCCCCGTGCAAAATCTCTTGAGTTTCCCCAAAGTCTGAAGGATGATCCCGCGGATTTTTTGGTGACGAGAATTTCCTTCCTCACCGTTTTTCAGCATCAACAAGGGCCCCCACAGACCTCAGCATGACCCACTCGCATGCTAGTTTTGGCATATTTGGCGTCATGCCCAGCGCCCAAACCAAAACCGCTCGCTCTCCCCCTGTACGCCCGCAAGACGCTTTTCTTGTGGGACGGCTCTCGCTTTTGTGTCCCTGCTCGCGTTCGAGGGGCAAGCACAATTTTATCGTTGTGGCCTCGGATCAATTTTCCGAGTAAGCCATTGCCGTCAGCGTCATGCGAGTTGATCTTTTCCTTTCTAGGAGAAAAATGTTTGAGCCACCCCCACGTTTTCGAGCAACGGACCCAGACAAACCATCCAGCGAGCTCCTCGATTAGGCGCACAAAGGCCGCTCTTGTGCGGGATTGCGAGCATCGCCTTGATTGAATTTTCTTCTATGACTCCCAGTTCTGGGATGCGTTTTGTTTTCAGGCATCCCAGACCTCTGCAGCACCTTCACATAGTCCCTGCTGATGGCTCAAATTCTTTCAGAAGACGCGAGCCGTCCCCTACTTCCCAGGTTCAGCCTCACGATCTCCACTCTTCTGAATTGTCCCTATTTCAGCGAGATATTTTTCCGGCACCGGCGGAGGCTCCTCCCCCAGAGACGGCGCATGGTGTAGTTTCCGACAGCCTAGATGAACCACTCGTTCCACGGGACGTAATGTTTCGTGTCTCCAGTCCAAGATCGGAATTGGTTTTCAGGTCGGATTTTCATTTCAGGAACGACCTTGTCTCTCTGGCCTCCCCCCCCCCCCCTTCATCGTCGTTTCACGAAGGTGGCGACAGCCCTCTTCGCTCGGCATTCCGCCTACACCGTCCGACGGCAAAAGTTGAGGCAAGGAGACAGTTCATGTCGGCGATTGAATCCGTTTCCCTATTTAAATTTAGGGCGACGAGCATGATGGTTTAAAACGCGCGGAGCAGGATACCGTGTACCCCACCCTTGTTCTTTGCCAGCTAGCATGTCCGCTTGCTCGCTAAACGAGGCCAGCGCAATTTCGCGAGTTCCCAGATCGATTTTCGTTCCAGGTGACCTGAAGCACTAGGAACCCACCCGTGTCGTTTCTTGACTTTGATATTCCATTTGACAATAAAACGCGTGGGTCAGCAGATCGTCACCCCGCTTTCTTATTGTCCCCCCCCTTCCCCCAATACAAAATTTGAGAGTGCCGGACATTGCTTTTTCAGTCTTCTCCCCAGTTGAGGCTGAGGTGTATCTTCCTGATTTTGTTTTTAATGTTTCTAAATCAGAAAAGTCTCGAGATCGATCAGGAGCTTGTCGAAGTAAGCGACAAACTAAGTGGCCTCTTTTTGGATACAGCCCGACGAAGGTTGCATAGCAAACGTAACAATCGGGGTCAGGCAGCTTCTCGGCCCACTTTTTTTGTCCTCAACACAACGGTACTGTCTTGCACTATCCTAAGGAGAGGCTTCTGTCGTGCCCTCCCATCGTCTTCATCGATTTACCCCTTTCGCTTTTCATGTGCGACTTAAAATACCTTTTGCCCGGAGCGCCTCTGCCAAAAATCGCTTAAGCGTACCGATGGCATTTCCAGTCGCCAATCCCTCTGTCTCCCTTCTCTAATACCCTTGAATATTTGCTGGGAGTTGTTGTCGTTGGCTCCGAATTTCCTGAAGTGACGTTAAATTTGCCGTGTCCACGGGTGATGGATGTTCTAGATCCCGGCTGGAGCTTCTTTTCGACCCTTTCCCAAAAGCTGAAGTCTTATGTACATCGGCACGTGTGATGATGGGTTATGGAGGTCCCCTTCCTTCTCAGGTCGCAGCAGTACCCAATGCTAAAGGCCGTATTTACCGTGCCAACGCACGATTTCTTTTCCCGCGGGCCACTTGATAGGTTTTTATCTCAGCTTCCCGATCGGACGTTTTTCTTGCCCAATGCGCACGATTCATCAATCCAAAATAGATCTTTTCCTCGGTTTAAAAGCCTTTGTCAATGGAACTTGAAACTGGGCCTCTCCTCTGGTCGAAGATTGTGGGGTTCTTTCAAAATTCGAGATCGCTTTTGTTTCTCCTATCACCTTCCGACCCCTGATCTCCATCTAGTGGGTTATCGTTTATTCGTAAAGCGCTGGGGCTTCATGCAGCAGGGCAGTCGGACTCTGGCATTGCTATCTTAGAGCCTTTTACGAGGCGCTTGATCTTATGCAGACCGCCCATGCCGGTCCCCGGCTTTCGAATGTCCGGCTGGTGGGATTTTTAACGCTGCAACTTCGCGTTGCGTGATTGCCGGTCGCCCTCCCATCGCGAGAACGATCGTGTTAAATTGGACCGTTGGCAGGCCGCTCCCCCTTCCCCCCCCGCAGGTAGTTCGCCGTACTTTTGATGGTGTTTACGTCCGCTGGCATCTCGCGACAAATGACGATTCATAGCGACCCAGTAATATTTCATCACGTGTTAATTTTTTTAATACGGAGGCCCGCACATTTTCCCTCGCCCCTCTTTAGGCACTTTTGACCAATTTTTTTCCTATCTCTTTTCTCCGTTTTTTTTTTTGAGAGAGATACACAGATATCCCCGAGGTTAACCTGATGGTGGATGTCAGGACTCGAGGAAATGCGTCGATTTACTGGGTCTCGAGATTTTTTCGCGTTACCTCCAGGAAGAGCTTAATACAGAAAGAGGCATGGCCGCTTACGCGGAGGCCTCCCCACAAGCGCTTTTTTACCCGAAAGTCGTGCTTGGCTCGATTCACCGGTCACGCCCGCTGTCTTGATTCCGCGTTTGCGTCACCAACCCCCGGCAGCAAAGTCGGGGAATCCGGCTCGATGACGTTTTGCACTCAGTCTTTCGCCCTCTTGCGCGAGAACGTCGCCTCCATGAGCAGTCCCTTCTTTGCACCTGCCGGCAGGGATAACAGCCACGTGAACGAATATCTATGGGCCACCCCAATGGAGCGGGCAACCCCTGTATTTTCACAAAAGATAGAGCCCGTTTGCCGATGGAACACCCACAAAGAAGGCGGCCAGACCGGCACCTGAAACGGACCATGTAAATCCCCCGTTTGAAAACAGACCGTCGAGCGGCTTCTCCTATTTTATCGGTGGCCAGCATTGCAAGAACCCCATTTCGACACACAGGGAGTCGGATCACGCTTTTTGAATTCCGTTGCGTGATGCACGGTCAACGCGAGATGCACCTTTTGCAGTGGACACTCGTCGATGCAATGAGGACTGCCTTTCACCCATCGGATCCTCCGCTTTTCAAACTTTGGTCCTGCCCGAGCTTTACAAGTCTCTCCAGCAAAAGCTTTCGCTTCCCATCCGATCTCAACTGGAGGGTAAGCGAGCGGATGCGCCCATTCGGCGCCCTCAACGACACAACACGAACAGCCGATGGTGCTTAGGATCCTGACTTTTCCTCCAGCAATGGTTGACTGGTTGACATGCTCAGGTTTTCCTAATGTATTAGCTAGCCTTTGGTTTTTCGCGACGGCTGGGGTAATCTTTTAATTGCCTAATCACATGCCCAATTAACCGCTGAACAGATTGCCTGGCCGACAGCAGCCTCTCCGGATTCCGAGTGCTCGCGGCCTCACGTTTCGGGTATTGTGCCCAAGTTTTTTTCACCTCCCTCATACCGTGATCTACCATTGGGGCGTTTCACGAACCTTTCAGTATAACTGTCGCTTGCTCGACTTGGGCAAGGGCCCCTCTGATCGATCTCGATAATTTCGACCGATTCTTCCACGTCCCTGGCGAAACCGTTCCTATCCTCAATGTAGCCCCTTCAATTGCGGTCCCTATTCCAGCCGTGCGCGACGATAAGGGGAGCCTTTTTCCCGTCCCATGGGTTTGACCATCCCCTTTTCTTGCAAAAGATATTTGTATAATGTTCCTATCCCTCGTGTCCACACCATGCAATGAGTTCACCGGGTGTTGCGACTTCCAGCTGACGACTTCTCTTGGTTTCTCTCCATCTTCCTCTGCCGCCTTTATTGTGTCTGAGTTCACTCATCTTCGAGTGAACCATGTTATTAGTACCCGTTCAGCCTTTTCCGGTTTGTCTTTTAAAGAGGAATATGAATTCGTCCTCGGTATTGCCTTCCACCCCCCTTCCTTTCAAGTCTACCAATCGACGCCCCGTAATCCAGATGCCTGCCGGCTGCCCAGTCTCTCCGACAGGAGAAGCCGGTTCGTAAGATCTGGCGACTTTTCTCGTTGCCTCCTAGGATAGGTATTCTTACAACCGACGATATGGGCCCCTCGACAGGATATCGAAGAAAGCTGCCATGCATTCATCCCCTCTCCTGATTATCGCTGGCTGAACCTGGGGTTAGCGTCCTTTTTAAAGGCTTTCTCACGGTAGTCGTCAGAACGAGACTGGCTAGGCGACCCACCACATGTTTCCCTTCCCTCTTCCCCTCCCCGCACGGTCTTTCCAGGCCTCCGGCAGGAGTCTTTGCAGACCATAGATCTGCTTATATCCTTAAAACCGAACTGATATCCCGTTTCGGCATCTACCAGTTCTGCTTCCGCAATTGTTCCAACGGTCGAGCACGGCCCTCGACCCCCTCTTCCGTTCGAGCCGTGGACGGTATACAACAAAAACTCGGTTTGGTGCGAGTCCATACCCTACGACCATCACGGCATTCATCATAAGAGCCGTCGGCCTTTGGGTTTCCCCGAAACTCGTGTAAAGCCCGCTCTCTTGAGTTTTTTTGTGGGCAAGTCCATCTCACACCTGTAATTTGGCAAATGGATGTCAGCCCCGCCCTATCGCAGATCGCCTTTGAAGACTCCCCTTTTCTTGAACCAGTTTCGGTCGCGATCTGAAGAGGCCCCAACTACATTTGACCGTCTTCCAGAGGTCCTGCCCGTCGACCCGCGAGATCGCTCCCCCCGGACAAATCCGATCCGGCGGCACTTCGGCCGGCTTCTGCAGGCTGTACTTCTCGACGACTCTGTCTTGGAGCTGGATGTTGCCCGAACGTCAGGGCGATAGGGCATTTGCTGCATCTTCCCCCTCGCTGGTGCCCATGGCAACCAGGGAGAATCATCTACACTCCCCAAATCCGTGTTCCCAGATCAGCTTGCAGCCTTTTTTGATTGGAGCCTCTACAATGCACGGGGAGTTGGGATTCTTCCCCCCTTCAATGTTTCGCAGCCCTCCCTGAACAAAATCGCTAGGAGCTGTTGTCACGGCCGACCTGGAAGGCGCTACTCAATGGATGCAACTCGCACCCAAACCGGAAGCCGCTCGGCGATCCCCGACTCCTTTTCCCTAGAAGATTATTTCGACCGTATAACTTCTTTCCGTCACTGACTGTTGTTAACCGTCTGTTCTGTTTCATACCTGAGCGGGGACCTCGGTACAGATCAGAAATTTACCGATCCTCTCATTCTGCTAATGTCTTCCTTTAGAATGACATGCGTGCTTGCTGTCGCAGGCGCGCCAATATCCTCTCCTTCAGCAAGCGGCTACAGCATGGATCGAAGAGGCGCCGCTTTTTCGTTATTATTTCCCTGAGAAGCCATTGAGTTCTTGCGGAAGGTTAGCTCCGCAGGATCGTTGTTTTCACGAAGATGTCCACTGCCCCCAAAATATGTATTTTGGCACAAGTGTTTTCACTTCTTGCCATTAAGGTGAGCGTACCGGCGAGACTCCCCGCTCACCCCCAGGCCCGTTTCCGTTAATTTCCGATAACGTTTGAGGGTGAATGACAAATCCGATCCGCCTAGAGCTCTCTTCCCGTTGTTGATGCGATCGCGCTCTTTCCTGAAATTTCAGCTGATTTGGCTTCACTTCCTTATCTGACAGCGAAGGCCCCCCTCTTGCCTGACCAGGCTTTGATAGCTGTATTAACCGGCCTTGCGGGAGGAAGTTCTTGCATCGCCAGATGGACCCCCCCCCCCCTTGAGTATTGATCCAGTCTAAAATCACTTCGGGTTGAAAATCCCCCTGCGAACCGGTTTCCCTCGGATTTTTCCGGACGTCAAATCTTCCCCTCTCCGTAATACACCCTGCTGTACATTGCCTTTTGTTAACGGTCTTGGCTCAGTCGGCTATTATGTCCTGGCCCGACTTAGCCGATTCTGCGCCCAACTCTCATGGAACTCCCCCCTTTCTGCGATGATGAGGATCGAGAGCCCTGATCGGTAACCTTTGATGGTTTCTCTAAAACATTAGACAAGTCTTTCAGACTTGGTGAGTGATCGGTTAAATGCCGATGCTCTCTCTCACGATCTGCTTTTCTCTGAGCTTATGTTCGTTCTCCGTTATCCAATGTTGAGTTGGAATCCTTGCGGTACAAAGTACGCACCCGCGGCAGTCTTAGGACAGGTGAGAAGGCCGGGCCTCCTCCCCCCTTAGCTCACGTGCAATTTTCTCCAATCCAGAAAGTGTCTTTTTCCCGACTCTCCCTTTGGTCTCGGATTTTGTGTTAGGGTGGACGAGCGCTGAATTTTCCGCAGCCTCGGGCATACTTTCCGGGCCACTTGACAAACCATCTAGCTATTTCGGGACTACTGGCGTCATGATCCCTCTAAATATCCCTTTTTTCGCATCCGCATCCTCCCCTGCCGTGGCCGCCTCTGTGAATAGATGGATTGACTCGCGATCTCGTTGGTGCCCCCTCGCTTGTGGAAGAGATATGGAAGCACGTCATTTGTTTATTTGCAATCGATCAGTCCGCCCTATCAATGTCAGCGTTCATTGAGGCTCCCCTATATGGAGGTTGATTCCTCCATTTTTTGTCTCAGTCAACATGACCCCTTCTCCATCCAGCCAGCGACTCTCTGCCGAGTTAGGCGCAACGGCCGCCTCTTTTGGGCGTTAGAACCGGGCCCAAGTGCGTGATGACGCCAGTGGTGCGGTTTGAGACCGGCGCGGCAGACCGCAGCCGGTCGATTTTACTTTTGACTAGACCTTGAAATGGTGTCAGCCCGACCGCCACTGGATTCCACTTTAATCGCGGTTGCCTTCATTAACAGATATCCAACTGCACCGACTCCTGACACTATGCTCCCTCGATTATTGATACTTCCGCACCTCGGGAGGATTTCTACTGTGCTGGTTGGTCTCGATCTGATTCCAGGCTCTTACGCCGTCCATTGCGACGTTTTTTTTCTTCTGATAACCGAGGCCTCTTGCAATGATTATTTGAAGGGACCCCGAGGCTGCAGCTAAGAACTACACGGAAACATTGTCTCTTCACCCCGATTCTTTCTGTAGCCCACGAAGGTCGTTCCCCTTCGGAAATTGCGCCGATCTTCCGACTTTGCTTTCTTCTGACGTCAAGCCGCGCTCGCACACAAGCTGCCGGACCAGGTGCATTGCCGTATCCGGCCAATCGTTTTCCGACCGCTGGACCTGCCAGATGCCCCTCTTGGGAAACAATCCACCTTTTGAAAGCGTTGGTGAGCTTGGAAATTTTTTTTATGATCCGCCTGCTCCAGCGCCCCTCTGCGGCAGCGCAAGATTTTCTCGTCCGCACAAGATGAATCGTCAGTCTGCCTCCGCTTTCACAGGTGTTATTCACCTTGATATGACACTCAAAACTCGTTCCGTTTTTCCCCATTCTTAGCGGAACCCGGCCCCCCTTTCTTTTTTTCGGAAGGACAACCTGATCGTCTCGGCTGAGATGCTCCCCGCCCCATCTGCTCTTCAGGTTGAACATGTCCGACTGTCGCAATGTGTTCGGCTTCCCTTCTAACAATTATACAGATAGCGATCAGCCCGCCTTACGTCGTCTTAACAACAACACTAAGGTACGCGTGGTGGATCACTTTCTCGCGATTGGCCTCGTGGTTTTTGAGACCACTTAAGGTTATGGATGCCGCTTGCCCACCCCCTTTTGCCAAGAACCGTCAAGTTTCAATGCCCGATATCGCTACGTACATAGAGGATGTTTTCGCCTCGAACGGCCCGATCGTGGCCTTCCCTTCCATCGTTTAATTCGCATTCGTTCTTAAGATGCACAACTACCGTCAGCGCCGAACACCGCGCTAATACGGCCGTGGGAGACCATGGCATTTCCTGCTCCCCCGTCGTAGTCAGTCCCCTAAAGACACCTCTTTGCTGTTCTTTCGCGCCGCAGCCCTCCGACAGGGACTTTTCCGGTCATTCGTGAGAGGCTTGAGCGGACGTTTTAGACGGCCCGGCTGGTTTTGCTGATCTCCCCATTTCCAATTTGATGTAACATTCGCCCGGAGATCGGCGGGACCGATTGGTGATAGGCCTGCCTTTCCCCGGCCAGAGGATGCTTCCCCTCACCATGCTATTGCATGAGTTCCCGAGTTACGATATCGTTCAGAAGTGAACTTTTCCCTCGTCCGGGATCTAGGCCTATCCCTATTCGCGTTGTTTCTTGCAAAGCCCCCCGGAACACATAGTCTTTCCGACCCCGACGTTCGAAGTCCGCGCTCCAACTCAAGCTGAAACTTGGTCAATTTAGTGGTATTCCTTCTCGCTCAATCGACTGTACTGGTTACGTCCCCCGCTCCAATTGCCCTTCTACTGATCTGTGTGGACATAGAAGTTCATCGCGGGTTTGATCTCCTCCTTGTGAATTCGGCCGACTCATGCTATTCGAGCGAGTTCGAGGACGCTTGACTTCATGTGCCTACCGTCATAGTTCTATCCCTTCTTCACCAACTATCGAATGGAAGGTGTTTTTCCTTTGCTACCAAGAATGCCTAGTGCGTTTACCGGATCATTCAGTGTAAGCTCCATCGAGGATTACTCCCTTTCGTGATCAAACTTGAGTTGGACGAAGACTCCAGGCCACCCCGATGACTAGTCGCGGCGGCGAATACCGTCGAGCCTTTCCGAATATTCAGCAACAACTATCCAGCGACCAGTACGAACTTCATTTCCTTGAGGAAAGCCATTTCATAGAGATTTCCCGGGGCGGGTTCTCTCGATTTTTCCTGTTTTGTTGTGTACGATTAACCATTGTCAGGCCCTCTCCCAAAGTTCGAGGTATTTTGCGGGCCCAGAGGTTTTGACTCTCTCCCCTGTCCGAGTTCCGGGGTCTATGAAATCGCTTTTCTATAGGCACGTTCATGGCTAACTGCTTTTTCTGTGCGAGCGGTCCTTCCAAACTTCCTTCCCGAGTTTCACCCTGACTGAGTGCTCTTATTTGGGAAATCGGGACAATGTCACGCAACGCGTCGTTTCCGCGGTTTGCCGCCAACCCCTTCCGTTCCATTTCGAGCTAGGTTCATCAGTTGCGGTGGACCTATGATGAATCGACGTCGCTCGCAATAGCAAGGTCTCCTTGCTACCGACTGCACCTTCATGATCACACCCAGTGGAATCCTTAATCGATTGAGCCCCCCCACTCATCCTGGTTTTGGCATAGAGATTTCAAGCGAGATCTTTTCTAATGTTTCCAGAAAACCTAACCGGTTGTCAAGACTGCCACAGTTCCGTTGCCGTGAGTGAGGGACGTTTGAACAGAGTCTGAGGCGTGTTTCTCTCTTTTTTCTGGCCGCTATGGCACGACCAAAAAGTAGACTTATTTCGATCTCCCAAATACAGTTAGTCTAGTTGTGATCGGAAAGAAAGTAAATACGGCCAGATCCACCTTCCTCCCTCCTGCGCCAGGTATGGTTGGAGGCCAGATCACTTACGCCGACCCCATCCGCCGATTTCTCCTATGTCCTTCCCTGTAAACTGGGCCTTCCGACAAACAGCCTTGCCTCACCACCGATCCTCCCTTGGCACGTGGGCCTGCTCATTAAAAAGCCGCGGCGGCCCCGCTTCCGTGTCCAAGACGACCTACCAGTGATGGTGCTTAGTGGAGCGAAGAAAGCCGGAGGATTTTCAATCTCTTTTCCATGGCATTAATTCACAAGGGTTTATTTTCGAGCCGGGCGGCGGCTAAGGCGACGTATTTTTCATTCGACATACGGACATGCGCCCCCCACTAGCTGCCCGATAAAGACCGCTCTTTTCACAATCAGAGTCCTTATGCTTCGGACTTAACCGTTTTAGGGTTCTTGTGCCACGTGGTGCGCAGAATCCCCTCCTCCCCCCCCTCCTTAAATTTATTCTCGGAAGGTCAACGTCGTTCCCTTGACCTCAACCCCGGTTCCCGTTGTCATGCCTACGCCCCCAGGGATTGCGATATCGGTTGCCTTAATCGACGATGGTCTAAACGACATTGCAGGCCTCTTCGATTTCCTCCGCCAAATTTTCGTGTTAGAAATCCTTGTAGAAGAAGAGGAAGGCCACGCGAGATGTTTTGTGGGTGACGGTTCCGCCGGTGACCCCGATGTGAAACGATCTCTTTTATTCATAATTGTTACTATATCATATTACTAAAGGGAAAGACCGGGAAAAGGTCTTGCTGTCCCCTGCAGCTGCGATGCTCGATGGCCGCGGACATCTCTACGGATATCACGGCTTTCAAGCGGACAGCAATCATCGTTGACAGAAACACCAAGTTTCTTAGTCGGCAGCTAAGGTCACGCTTTCCGTTTTAAGCAATCCCTTCTGCAGGTCTGGACAATTTTTGATCATTTTTCTCCTCGCCGCACTACTAGCTCACGCTTGTTTTCTCGTCTGCCAACGCTCAGCGCAATTCGCGAAGATCTGTGCCTGGGGAACTTTCGTCCCCCCTTTCTTTGGCTCCTCAGCCCCTCACTGGGGCCGACGCGCAATTTCTTCCCGGTTCGGCATGCCTCTCCCTTCAGATCCCGAATTTCATTGCCTTTGAGAACGGGATTGCAGCTCCGGACAAGGCCCCCTTTCTTCACCCTTTCCTTGCAGTAGATCAGATTCGGACGGCTTTTTCATCGAATTCGTGTCTTAGCCTCGCCGGTGCCGGTAGAGGACAGCGCGTTTTCTCGGTTCTTTTTCGCGGGGGGGGTGGGAAATCTTCGGAGATCTTATGTAATCGTACCAGACTATTCTCTGCGGTCGACCAATTTGCTGAAGGCAATGCGGCCCCAGGTCGCCTCCCTTTCAGATTAAAGCAGTAGATTTCTCGTGGGACGTCTGCCGGTCTAAACGCAGCAGGAACTGTTGAGAAATCACGTCCTAATCAGCCCGATGACCTGCCGCGAAACCTCGTTTGGTCTGAATTCGCTCTCTTTGGATGGCCTGGGAGAGACTGGTGGCGACACCGTACCTTCGATCAAAAGTGGCTTTTGGTGAGCCGCTCTTTCGCATACCGCACGCAGACATGGTTCTTCCTCGCGCGATTTTCTTTAAGGAACCTCCGGTCTGCCAGAGATTTGCTTAACCTCTCTCTCCCAGAGGGCGAATTAAAGACTCTATTACGATCTGACGGCCACGCGGAGGTAGCTGACGGCTCGACGTCTCGCCGGTTTTACCCTCCCCCTTTTCCTGGACTTCATCCGCACCCTGAACCGTACTCCCGATGGTTTAATTGTCCTTTGCTGCGACGTTCCGATGGTGCATGCTGTGAACCCCCTTTGCGTCACTTTATTCTAGTCCAACGAAACTGACACTTCTTGCAGTCATTTTCTTGGACCTCCTCCCTCCGCTTGCAGTCCTGGACAAGCTCACATGGGCAGGCGCTTCTCACCGTCTTCCCCCCCCGGACTTCAGTTGGCACGTGTCGTCGGACAAGGTCCCAGGAGATTTCCCCACTCAAAAGGATAAACTCTCGACCAAGAAGCCGTCTAGCAGGGTCTCGAGCATTCCTTCATCCCCCTTATAAAACCGATGTCAGCATTTGGGTAGCTTCGAACTTATCTGGGAAAGGTCTATCAGGCTTCAATTCGCGATCATCCATCTCGCACGGAAATGGTTCCCCTTTCCTTTTTTTCTGCGATGAGAATTTTTAAGGCGGGTTTAGACTCTTGTCCCGCCGGCCGTCCCTTCTCGTGGATGTCGTTACGGACTTCGTTATGTTGACCCCAAAAAGGTTTCGAGGAAAACCTTTCCGCTTTCCTCTGGAATTTCAAATTTATCAGCATTGTGGATGATTTTTTTTCCGTCACTACTTCATGTTCTCGGTACACGTTGCCTCCTGCAAAGAGCTACACGGTGCCCGCCGCAAACTCCTGCCGTTTTTTCGAGTACCCTTTTAAGAGGACGAGATGTTTAGACAAATTCCCGCTGAATCTTCCTGGGCATCCTGACGCCTCTCCTTTGTTGTTGAGAGTCTCGGCTATGGGCTGAAATATTTAAGCGGATTCCCCCCCTATACGGAGGAGCCCCGGCCCAATGACGGCTGACCTGCTTTTTGTTCTATTCTAGAGTGAGTTCTGGAGGATCATTGCCGGAGGAAGGTTTTTTCTCCGCATAGCCAGCATTCCCCACATAGTTCCGGACGGCCGTATCCAGATGATCGTTGAAAACTCCTTGTTCTCTTCCCCCTTTTTCGAGGCAGCCCCCTCGGTAAAGAAGTCGTAACTCCCTACTTCTCGCTTCTTGACTGCCCCGGTGAGACGAAGACCCGCCTCGCCGCCCTCTATGAGCATACAACAGACCCCCTGGGAAACGCCTTGCTTTCCCTAGTGTTTCTTCCTCGAATTTTCCAGATGAGGTAAAGAGGTGTAAATTCGTTTTGAACAAATTAGGCGTGGAACGTTTGCGGATAGGTTTATAAGGCCTGCACCGATGCTCGTGACCTTCACGTTCTTTCTCTACAGTACAGACTTTGATGCTGTCGAGTTTTCTTCCAATGTGATTTGTCTCTTCCTTCCACCTGCCAGTGCCACTTTCCTAGCGAACGGTAAGGCGCCTTTTTCCCTATTGCATAAGCCTTTCAGCTTTTAAACGTGACTTCCATCGCAAACCAGGGTATGTTCGATGATCCCATGCGTTATTTGAGTGTCGGTGCCGATCTGCTCAGCCCTTGTCCAGCCACCTGGCACACTCGCCGTTCATCCCTCAGCCAAGGCCACTGGAAACAGTATGATCGTGGGGCCCTTTTGGAGTCTTCAGCGGCCCAAATTTTGACGGAACCGCTTACCCATTCTCCATCGCCTCCGTGCGTGGGATTGTAAAGAGTGCGCGTGGGCGGGGAATGGCGCATCTCGCTTGTCTTAGAGGGGTCTTTTTCGGTATTTTTTGACTTTCCAGATCGCGCGATTCGGAGACTTGCTGTTTGCGGCGGTCGATAGTCTGGGCTCAAGAGAACCAACATGTTGATCCTCACTAACAGTTTTATAAACTCTGGCTCCTCCGCCGCGTGGTCTTGCCTCGTTCAGGAGCCAAATTTCCGTCATGGAGCCTGGTGCCGCGATTTGAGGTCTGAATAGCAGTTCCTTTTCCCTTATTGTTTGCCTTGACGGAATCTCTTTTCTCGAGCAGATTTGACATGACCTGCGACCGTCGATGCGCACGCCGGCAGAAAGAGTCGATGCGTCCCCGCTCTCTCTTTTGCAGTCAGCCGATCATCTTATGATCCGACAGCGCGACCCTTGATTTAGAACGGACACATTTCATAGCCAGTTAGGCTTTTTTTTTCATTCCCGGCAGGCGAGGCGATTCTCCCATTTGAAGACTTCCGCCAAAACCCCGCCGTTCTGATAATCGCTTCTTGAGTCATGATTCCTTTCCCTTCCATTCGACGGCCTATCCTTTCGATGGCTATAAACCCTTACTCGTCGGTCTTTTTGGTAAGAACCTAAGGTGCCGGACGTTCCATTTACCACTCTCTCGAAGCTTCTTTCGCGTAACTCTGCAGCTCGGCCCGTGGGCAAGCACCTCCGGGCAACAAGCTTTCATGGAGACCGAGGCTTTTTTCCCGATGACCCCGGCTTTGTGGGCCCAGGTCAGACCTGTCGCGATGTTTGCAGATGGTCCAATCACCAAGATTGAGAAGGATTTGCAGTGACTAATCACACTTGTTTCCCTTTCAGGCGATCAGTCCGCCTTGCTCACTAATTGGCACCGCCTTCTCCTGCGGATTGTTCTCCAAGGGAACCCTAGTCGAGGTCGCACTCTTCCCCCCACACCCGGTGTTGAATTAGTCACTATTGTCTCATTCTTTCCCAATTGACCAATCAAAAACAGGACTATGTGTCGCAAGATTGTCACCCTCATCACGGAGCGGAAACGGCAAACTATCTCGCGTGCCGGACTCCCTTATACAGTAGTTGATCCCGTTCTACCCGCCTATTGCGGACCGTTCAGGAATGCCGGTGTTTATGGGCTTCGGACCATCGTAGCAATTATCGAGAGATGATCCCTTAGCCTCCCTGCCAGTCTTTTCCACCCGATGACGCTTTTTTCTCAAGCTACCTGAGGGACCTCGTTGCCGGCCCCAATAATTCTCTTTTCCTGGGTTCTTCTTCCCTGACAAAATGTCAAGACCCTTTTTCATTTACGTCCTGCGAGACTCGATCAGTCGGTGATGTCTCCTCGCACCGCATCTAGATCTTAATCTAAATTCATGTCGTTCGGCCTTTTCCCCCCTGAACCCCTTCTTCCCAGGAATGCCGAAGCCCCAAAACGCGTCCCTACCTATTTCAAGGATATCATAGCTTCCAGGTCGCCCCGTCGATGTAGTACATATACTAAACACCCCTACTTTTTTTCGAGTTTGGTTTTCCGGAATGGTTGATGTGCTGCGTTACCCGTGACCGAGGGTCCTGGACCTGTATTTTTAGACCCGTTCTCGGAGCGACTTCCCCCAAGCTGGGAAATGTCGCCATCGGAAAATCGGCCGGGTCTCCCCCCCCTATGGGTGAGAGGGTCTATGCATTTCGTTCCTCTACGCTTGTTCCATCCTATAAAGATATTACTTTCCGATCAACGCTATGCACTTGTCTGTGTCAGTGACCTTTTACCCCTATATCCAGACGTTTCTTGAAATATTGTCCTCTCCAAACAGCTCGCTGGGTCAACGGCGCAGCACCCTGCACGTGACCCTTTTTGGAAAGTTCCGCGTATGTCTTTTCACTAGTGAGGTTCTTAAAAACATTACCCATGTTTTTTCCTCTACTCTTTGTTGCCTATCGCGCCCCTTCCCCCTCTCCAGTTCTTTTTGGGAGCCAGATTATTCGCGATGGGTGTGATATGAGCCTGTAAGTAAAAGCCGGCCCCCACCCGTTACTATTGAGTCTTCGCTTTTCGCGCGACGCTTGCTCTCTTTCCGAGTATCGCTCATCAGTGATCTCGAGTTGCGGGTTGGGGATTTTCGGAATCCTTAATAAAGCGCGTGGTTTTTCCGTTGATCCCCTATGTTTCGAACTTCTTAGTACTCAGGCATGCCAAAATAGAAGTGGCGATCGCCTTTACCCCGCTTCCGAGTTTCCGAATTGATGGATGATTAGGCGCCTTGACCTAGAAGCAAAAACCACGAATTTCAGTCTCTACTAACGCCGTTCAGTAGCCGCCAAGTGCCACCCCGACTAGACTTGCCCTGCTGGGCCCTTCTTTAGGTTTATATATCATCTACGTTGTTGATTTTTTTTCTCTCGCCTCCAGGAAAAGAGTTCCCAGTCGAGGGGTAGGATGACTTTTGCTCGAGGAACACAGTTCTTTTCGTTTTTTCTCTGAACCTGATTGTTTTCGCGTTTTCGGCAAGGAGCCTCCCCCAGCAAGGCGGCGAACCTTCCCGGTGACTTCGCTTTCTGTAGGTACGGCTTCGGTTATAATGCCTATTTAGCCGGTTGGACATCTTGATGCCCAATCCGCGTCACTCCACCGAGTAGTCTCCCGTTTGCCCGAACCATTCACAAAGTATTAAATTATCGTGCCGGGGATACTTTGACGGTCGGCACATCTTCGCAGAGGGAGTCGACGTCGCTCGCCATATCAAGGTCTCCCGTATCTTTCTCCCAAGACCCCTGCGGCTGATTCCCCCCCCATTGCTTTTCAAATCCATGCCCATACCTCTGTAGAAGAAGCAAGGGTGCCTTTTCCAAAAAAGCGCTCTCCTCCATAGACACCACCCACGACGAAGGTCTTGCGCCAGGCGCTTACCCCATTCTCCTTTCGTTTAGGCTCTTCGTTCCACTTCTACCTCGAGCTCCGGATAGATTTTTTCTGTGGCCGTTTTTTGACAAGCAAAAAGTCCGAGTCTTTTCAATCTGGCTAGCCCCATTACTCAAAGTCTCTTAGTGCTCGGAATCACTGTACCCCCCCGTTAGCAGATTCACCTAGGGCCTGCCCATCGTACTGAGGATTGGTTAGAAGCAGATTTCCAAACCGGCTCCCGGCCGATTTAAATCTTTCCGGATACCAGCGTGGACATTCTTCTCCGAAGCCGGGCGTAAATCGATCCGCCCGTCACGGGTTTTTGCAACCTTCCCTTCCTTCAGATGATATTTTCGGACCGGCAACTCCACCTTTCCAATCCTCACCGTGACGAGTCTTCCCTCAGCTACGGATTGACTGGAAATGTCCATTCTCCTTCACTTTTTCCCTGCTTTTTTTCTCGCAATTTTGGTCGGAGGATTCTTGCAGTCTTTCTTCGCCATCGACGCTAACCTGATGAACCTCACTCACTGAAGGTTCACAGACAGACCTGAGTATCTAGTTCTCGCCGGAATCAACGTCTAAGATGGGGTTCAGCGTCAGCATAATCAAGTCCCCGAAATGATTGAGGGCACCGAGGCCTTCGCATTCGCCTCTCTACCCCCCCCCCTAGTCCCCGTCGCTCTTCTCAGTCTTCGGCGCCCGATCCTGTTTGGATACCCCTTTCGAATTCTGACAACAAACGACCATGCGACCCCCCTTTTCCGGTCCGCATCGCCTCACTCCTCATGCTGTAGAAATCTCCGCCGACGGATCTTAGGTGGCACGCGTTACTTTTATGTGTTCTTTCAGTCTCCTTGGGCACCCGATATGCTTTTCCCCCCTCCCTAGCTTTTTTTTCCCCGTTACATTCAATACCCATTTCCCCAGACAGGAACTGTGTGGGGCAGTGTCGCGCGGCCTCCCATGTCAGATAGTCGGTATTATTGTCCTCTTGCGATGCTGCATGTCACTTTTTTTTTTTTTTTTTAGTGAGCCACGGAGGACATATGATTCTGTTCCACGCCACAAGTTTATTTTTTCCCGGTTCAGTAATGCTATGTTTTTTTGGTTTTTCCCGTTTTTCATGGTTACCACGATAATAGGTCGTCGCGTTGCCCAGGGCCCAGCTCGTGATTCCCTGATTTTCCCCCTCTTGTATTGAATCGGCAAGAGTGCAGTAGATCGTTCCTCTTTTTTCCCGTTTTTTTCAGCGCAGCATCCGAAGACAATTTTTAGCTGGCTCCCCCCTTCTTCCTAATCGGGACCTTTCCGTCCCCCTTCGTTGGCCAATGACCATTATTTTGTCAAGACAGCGTTTCGTTCCTCGAAGAAGATTCTCGGCATCGACCTGAAAGACGACTTCCGCTCCTTGCGCTTGGTTGTTCGACTTTTTGCGATCGGACCCCTTACGTCTTCCAGTAGTAGTGCATCGAGGACATTCCAATAGCGCCCACAAGTCCGCTCTTGTCCCGCCTAGTCTAGCTTGAATAGGTGATGAGTTCTATCCTTTTTTCCTTCCATCCCGGTTCGGGCAGAGCGAATGCATTACACCCTATGTAGATCCTTGAATACTGCATCGCGATCCTCGGAGTTTCAGACTCTTTAGTTCCCTGGAGTACCCCGGTCGAGGAGGGTCTCTTTCACGAAAGGATTTGACGGCTGCGTCGCAGCTGTTTTTCCCCCCCTCAGAAAGGACTGTCTTTTCCATAATTCCCCGTCTAAGCGATTCCCTAGAACCGTCGTGGAATTTTGGGCGTATTTACGAATTCCCGTAGCCCGGCTTTATGGTTTTGCTTCGAAGGGCCTTTTGCACAACCGTATTTGACTACAGATGTGTTTTTCTTGCCATCTCCATATCCTGCAGCGCGCTACGCTGACTCATCCATGCTCTTTCCGATCAAAGATTCTTCTCATGGAAACATTTCGTCTGTTCATCCTGACCAGCGCTTCCAGACGAGATTCTTCCTGCGCCACCTTCTTTCCCGTCCCCGATTACTGGAGGCGGAGAGTCTGCTCCAATTTTACCGTGTTGTGTTTCACCTTGGGCCCGCTTTTCCTTCAGATTAGGTCTCCAAGCAGGCATTGTTGGCCCTTTCGCGGCCGACTCTTTCCTCATTAATTGGATGAGCCCACGGGAGCATGCTCCTTCTCTCCCCCGAAACCACACCCAATCCGCGCAGGGATTTGTGATATTTTCGTTGCGCTTTTTCGGCTTTGGGTGGGGGGGTGGGGTTTTTTGTGGTCCCTAGCTTGAATTTAAATGGGACAAGCAGGATTGATTCCCCATGGAGTTAACAACAGGCTTCGGATCCCCGTTTTCCTGCCCCCGTGCATGAGATACAGCATTTCAAAACTACACACTCTCTTACTGAAACAAACCCCACCAGGCAAAAAATATTTTCCGTCGGTTTCTCCTTTTCCCCGAGTCCGAGTCATGCTGTCTTCCCCCCCGTGCTGCGTCGTGATGGTAAACCGTTTCTGATCCTGTTAACCCCTTATTGGAACACCTCGTGTCCTCTTCCCTTCCCATTTATCACAATCCGCAGGCAATGGATCCGGTCGTTTTGTTTTTCGCATGCCTGCCGCTGGCGGCCCTGATTTTGGTTCTTTGAACATCCTAGACTTTTTTCTCAAGCAGAAAGGCCGTCCGCTCCTCGAGTGGTCGTTTACTTCCCTTCGTACCGGTGAACGCCGGACCAACCGAGGAACCTTTGCTGGGAGATTGAAGTTTTCCCCTCCTTTTTGATGTTTAATGCAAGTTTTGGCCAACACGTTCTTTTTGGCCCTTTTTATTTCGGGGAGTCAACAGAAACCGCCTGCTCGTGCTTCTCCTTCTTCGTTTTTAACGTAGCCAGCCCGCGTCAGGCCGTAGTGGCCGTTTTCCGATCCGGTCCGAGCTTTTTGAGTCCCCTAGGATGATTTAAGCAAGAACGAGCGCGATCTCTGGCTTTTCCTCCTCCGTTTTTTTGCTCTCACGCTGCTCGAACTTACGGCCGGCGTGGATTGGCTTCACTTCTCTTCCGTCTCGGAAGACGCCGCAATGGACTGGACTGGCGGCTATTTTTTTTCGCCGTCGTTTTCCTTTGCTTCCCTCATTTGTTGGATTTCTTAGGTTTTTTCCGCCCTCATAATTCACCACTCTTCCCTGTCATGGCAGCACCATAAGATATGTTTCTATGCTCCCCCCAACCTTCAGCTGCCCTGACCCCCCCCTTCATAGGAAAATTTTCCGTGAACCTCTTTCCCATTCCTCGACCCCTAGTCTTCGGCAATGCTGGACCCCCTTCCATTGCAGGATTTCAGCGTGCAGATGGAGGTCATTCACCGACCCTCCCGCCCGCAGATTTTTCATTCGAAAACTAGACCTGGGACCTCCTCTTTGTCCTTGGCGCTGGAGGAAAATTGTATTGATCGTCCCTTCTGTTTTCCTATAGAGACTTATCGTTGAAAACTGCGTACCCCATTTCCCGTTTCCCAGTGTTCAGTGTTCTGCAGCATGTTTTATTTGTTCTTCCCACTTTGCGATTATTCATACTTATTTCGCTCCGGATTCTGTTTTCTTAAGTGATACATGTGTTTGGGGACAGTCTCATTCCCCCTGAAGGCGGCCTTGACCTTCTTACCAGATACTCCGTTTCACCCGGCTCTTATCTCTACCTTAGGACTACTCCCTCAGCTTTTCCCCCTTTCCCTCCCCAAGAGTGCATTGGAAATCAAGAAAAGCTTTCCTCATATCCTTTCTTCTTGTGGGTATCGAGTTTTTTTCATATCAGGAGTTCAGTTGTTAAGAAATCCCTCCTGGGAACACCCGAGAGGTGTTAATCCCGTTCCTCCCCACCCTCTTACTATCTGACTTCTTTCGGGAATATTCCGGAGTACCAGATTCCAAACTTTCCACCCTCTCTTTTTCCGATCCATTTTTTTCTCTGACTCTCCTCTTTTCCATGTTTTAGTTTGGACTCTATCTCTGATTGGAAGATTTTTTCTATAGTGGGATGCGAGGGTCCCTTTCTCCTTTTTTCCCGAGCCACGCCTAACCCGGTCGATTTTCTCTTCTAGGACCAGGAAAGCTGCCTTCTCTTCATGACCTGAGTCCGTTTTTTTCTATTTTCTTGGTTTGATCAGAATTTATTCATGTTCTAGTATTAAGTGTTCGCTCTTATGACACAGCCACACTATTCAAACCGATTTGATCGGCTTGCCTTTTGAGTTTAACATACTCTCTTGCGCGTTCATTCCCTTTTCCTTTCTTTTTTCGTGATTTAAGCAGCCCCCCCCCTTCTCCTGGATGGGAAGTTGGCCCATCGCTTCATATGACCCCCTGGACCCGGTCATTCCTCACTAAATACGCCGACTTTCTATGAGCCTTGCTATTTTTTCAGTTCCCTAAATGTCCCCCATAGAAAATCTTTATATACTTGTTGAACAATGATTTTCCACTATGTATGAATGTCGCACGATTCTCTAGTATCCCCTTTCCTATTGGACCTTATCACATTTTAGGTCTCCCCCCCCCTTTTTCGCCGCGCGATGTGGACGGATTTCCAACTCTTCCCTCATGAGCGTCCATAATCAAGTCCCTTTGGGGTTACGAAAAACTAGATACCCCCAATTTTCCCAGGTTCCAGCCCCTTTTCGATTCTTGAATCATGTACTATTGAAGGCCTTTCCCTTCCGTTGAGAAATTGTGGTAGCTTGATTCCCCCCGTAATTCTGTTGAGCCCAATTTTTCCTATTTTAAATGTATTTCCAAATAGTCTCCCCCTTCCTTCTCGAGGAATCTCTTCCTATTTTGCTCTGACATCACGGCCTTGACGGCCAAAGATTTGTTCATTCGAACAGTCTTTAATGGCATTCGTTCCCATTCACTCCGGTTTTTTATGTACGGCTGACCTCTTCATCTACATGTTCCAAACAAGTCCACCCCAACGGACAACTCTCTTTTATTAGGCTAGATCCTATACTTTCGTTGGTTTGACAGCCCCTTTTATGCTTCCGCCCTGATTTTTCAACGACTAGAGCGGCAGCGGCATAAGATGTTTCTCCTCCCCCCCAAGTAGCGCTCCCTTACATTTCCGTTAGAACGCTCTGCCCACCCACCCCTTGGTCTTATCCCCTTTCTTCCATTCTTCAGTAACTATTTGAACTACCACCGCGATGTTTCCCTGTTCTTTTCACCCAGTTTCATGCTTACGGCACCCACCTTCTCTCTTGCCCGTTCCCTAATAACGCTACCCTTACTGCACATTATTGGATCTTCCCCCCCCTTCCTTATGAATCGGCTGACTATGCCTTTCTTCCACTTTGCGTTATTGCATCTTTTTGACCAATTTTCTTCCTCTTTCCTCTTATTGAAACGAAGCCATTTCCGAGTTTCTGATTCGCAACTGCCCTGTTCCCCCGGTGGTGGATCCAGATCGATCTTTTTTCTCCTTTCCCCCCCCTTTTCCCCCTTTGCGTCCATTTATTCTGCGGTCTTTCTTTCTCCACCCTTCACCCAAGCCCTGCCCCCACTTTACGTGTTTTGTCAACTCTCTCTTATAGCTTCTTCTTTTAGGTTTAGATGTCCTCTTGTGAGCCTCTCTTTCGTATTTTTTTTCTTTGAGATTCCAAAATTCCTTCCTCCCCGGTATCTTCGCATTCGACACACCCCCCCACTTTCTCTCCTCAATGTTCCGTTTCTTGTTTGAAGACCCCCCCATGAGCCTTATCCCCCCGTCGCTGGTTAGTCAAGCCATTCCTTTTGTTTTTTGTTCGTTCTGACTGGGCCCCCTTCCCCCTTTGTCACTTGCCCGTGCCATCCTTGGTCTTTCTCGTTTTTTTTTCTCGGTTTTTGTTCGGTTATCCCTCCAACCTCGGTTTTCCGGTCCTAATCTTGGAAAATCCGTGGCCCTGTTCTTCCCCCCTCTTTTTTTCTACTGAGTCTCGATAGGAGCCTCACCTCTCTTAATATCTCTGCTCTTTCAGACGTCCCTCGTTCTAACGACGCCCGAAGCCTTCTTTTCCCCTG
>Ga0179591_1363672_pt1 | contig 22200 bp, 28 predicted proteins | sample CZOMad2_1_08_16f_FD_182891 | JGI IMG/M metagenome (GOLD analysis project Ga0179591, IMG submission 182891) | Vadose zone soil fungal communities from Angelo Coast Range Reserve, California, USA - CZOMad2_1_08_16fungal (PacBio error correction) | ecosystem: Environmental > Terrestrial > Soil >... | reverse complement strand
TTGATCCCGACTTCGGTTCCTTAGTCTTTTTCCGAGGCAACATGTAGACATCCTCATGTATTTGTGAGATTATACCTTCAGAATTGTTTTGTACATGCCCGTATTCCAGTCAGCGCCGAAAGCTTCGTTTTTCGATTCTATTTCCTAGCACCGAAGAATTTCTTCCTCCCCAAGTCGAGTACCTTTTTTCCCCTCAAACCTTTCAAGTTCCATTCGCCCGGTCTCACTTTGGATCAGTTCTACTTCGGTACCAACCCTACCTTTAGTAAGTTTTCCTGGCAACTTCCCGGCTTTTTTTTTTCCTTGGCATCTTCCTCCTGATTTAGGGCTTTTTTTTTGCTTTTAAACATTGCTCAAGAGCCGACCCCCAAGAAGGACACGCTCCCCCCCCCGAGCCTGGCTTTTTCTCCAGGTCTGGGTTTTTTTTTTTTTTTTTTTGACGCTTTCTTCCGGCCAAAAACTCAATGCCTCCAAGCCCGAAGATTGTCCAATCTTTTCTGTTTTCGCAAGCCCCCTCTTTTCCTCGGCTTTCCCCCTCTTCGCCGGCGACCTTAGACATTCTCCGAGGCGACCTCCTTGGAGTTGCATTTTTCTATTCCATTTAGCGACACCTTCCTTCCCCCTTTCCCACCTTTGATTTAACTTTCTCCCTCCTTACTTTGTGGTCATTTTTTTTTTGTTAGCGTGATTTATTTTCCAGTTTCCCGAGCTCTCCCGCCTGGACAATCGCCCTCAAAACTTCCACATGCGCAGTTGCCTTTTCTTTCTTTTCCGGTCGTGTGACCACTTTTTGAGTGATGAGTCACCGACCTGCTCTTTTTACTCCGCTGGGGGTTGAACTCTTTTTTTATTTTATTCCTCATGGCCTGTTCACTCCCATTTTATGCCGCTGTAGAATCGCCCCCCTTTTTCTCTTTTTACCGAATCCCCCGATCTGTATGGTAACTAGGTTTTTTACCTCCACAGACATCCCCACGCATTCAAAACCTGAGGACCCTTATTACATTTACTCATTCCCCCGCACCGTTCGGAGGCCTCTTTTTTTGCATCACGAGACCCTCCTAACTCCTCTTTCCTTATCCCTTCAGTGTTTCGTGCGTCGAATCATCCGCCTTCAAGACGCTCCCCCTCCCAATTGAGCTGCCCCCTTGGGGATTACTCTTTCCTCACACGATAAACACCTTCTCTTCTTCTCTGCGGTTCGCCATCGCATACCTTTGCTTCGGGAACCCTTCCTCAATTCTTGTCGCAGGATTGAGGGTGGTTTAGGTTTTATGTCCTTTCTTTCTACCATTTATCGCTTCTCCCCCCATCCTGCTAGAGGTTACTTTGGTTAACGTCGACTAACTTGACCCCGTGGTTCATTTCCATTCTTTTTGAACCAACCTCTGCCTCCGACCCTCCGTTCTTAGACTGTTTTTGGAGTCAAATGGGGAGTTTTCCTTAAACATTTCCCTCTTTCTGGAAGTGAGTCAGGCCCCTTAAAAGAGTCTTCCTTTCCGAATTTTGCAGCCGGACTTTACCCCCTTCTCCAAAACGGTGCGCTATCTTGTATTATGCGCACACGGTATGCGCTTCTTCCCCCCCCTCGATCCATCACTGAAGTGACCCCCTGTCATTTCTCCGTGTTTATCAGTAGTCAACCGCCTCGCTTTTTGAACATAGTATGCTTACGAAGCTTACCCTACCCCCCCCTTTTCCCCGCCCCTCCCTTTCGTTGCTCTTCCGTCTACAAATTTCAGAGTATGCCTGAGCCGACAGGAAAGTCTCGTTGTGCCTTTGGCTTTCTGTCCTTCACCCCTCCGCCTTCCGTTCTAAAATCACCCCTTTGCATCATTATCGCCCCCTTGAATTTTCGAGACTCCCAGTCCCTGAGCGTCATCACCAATCCTTCCACTGGGAGGCTTATGCTCTCCTCACGAGCTTTTCTTGCTCTCCGGAAAACGGAGACCGCGATTTGTCTTCTTCCTCAACTCTCTCTCGATCCTTTATCCTCCCGTCTACGCAGAAGCCGTCCCTATCTCCTTTTTTCCGCCCCGCCCGCCGACCTTCTCACTCTTATGAGGCCGCTGTCTTCTCACTCCAAAGTTTTCCAACACCCCCGTCCCCCTTTTCAAGATTAAGTAAACGTTCCTGTAGACTTATTACCCAACCCTCCCCGCTTTCATGCACTCCCCCCCCCAGTCCCCCCAATTGTTTTCTCCTTCCTTGTCGTTCTGCTCGCTTGGCACCTGGGCGCATACCCTTTTCTTTCTTCTTTTCCTCCCGTGTTGTTGGTGTTGTCCTTCCCTGGTGTCCATTTATGTGGCGGAAAAGCCCCTTGACCCCACTTCTCGACCGGTAGTTGCTCCTTGTTTCGCCCTAGATTGGAACTGGGGTTTTAACTTGTTCGGAAGACGGCGAGGAGCAGGTTTGGTTTTCTTTCGGTTGTGACTTCGTGTTGTCGAACCGTTAGTTTGCTACTCATCCCACATTGTCTTACCCTTTTAGTGCGTTTCTTTTCCAGCGAGGCTCTATTTCTTTCCCTTCGGCGGCTTTTGTTTTCCTTTCATTCCTCGTTTCCTTTGCTCCAATCGTTACGTTACTGGTTAAGATTCTTCGTAACTCTTCGTGACCTCCGTTTCATGTGGCCCCCCCCCCCCCCCCCACCCCCCCCCCCCCCCCCCCCCCCCCCCCCCCCCCCCCACCCCTCTTCCCGGGTTCAATTCTGGTACAGGGCTTGGTTCTGCGGTCTTCCTCCCGACTCTTCCTTCATTCATGGTTTCGAGAATGAGGCACTCGGTATCCGCTTGAGTGTCCATCTCCTCCTTGCCTTCTTTCGAACTTGTGTAATTGCCCTCTCTGAACCGTACTCAAACACATGACGACTCCCACCTCGTGTCGGATCATTTCCCTCTTCCCTCCCCTCGAAACGAGCCCAAAAGAAATGACTTTTTTTCCATTTTGCCTTTTTAGCGTCTTTTACTCCACCGCATCCTAGGTTTTTCTCTTCGACCCTTCGGAGGTTTGGAGGCATCCTTGTCTTGCTTCCGTTAACTCCTTGGTTTACGAGCTGGTCCCCACTCCTGCAATATATCCTATCTGGCCTCCGTCACGTTTTGTGCTCGCGTCCTAGAACTGCGCGTTTTTTTTTTTTTTTATTTTTTTTTTTTTTGTTTTTTTTTTTTTTTTTTTTTTTTTTTTTTTTTTTTTTTTTTTTTTTTTTTTTCTTTTTTATTTTTTCCTTTTCTTTTTTTTTTTTTTTTTTTCCTTAGTTCATTCTGGCCCCCAATCTCCATGCCTCAGTTTCCGCCCCTCCTCCCCCTCGTTTGAAATTCCTTGGAAAACCGATATGTCGTTTCTGGCTCTCGGCTTCTATTCCTTACCACCGCACTTCCTCTTTCCCCTTTCTACTTGTTAAATCCCCCGTTTCTGCTCTTCCTAACTGGTTTTTCTCATGAGGTTAGGTGAGGGACGCCAAACTTCACCCCTACGCCTTCCACGCTTAAAAAGCATCTTTCTTTGCCTTAGCGCATATGCTATGCAGCATTTCACGGTCTCTAATTTATCTTTTGTGTTTCTTTACCAACCTGATCCACCCCTCGTCTCCTTTGCGCCAATTTTTTTTCGGATTTACGCGAACGCAACCGTTTTTCCTGGTTTCTTCTTCCCTTGCCTCGTTCTTTTTTTTTTTTCCCCGTCTCTCGACTGGGCGGTTAAGGAATTTTTCCCTGTTACTGTATCATTCCTCCCGTTTTAAGGGTCTTTTTTTCCTTTTTTGCGAACAACCCGCGTGACCCCCCCTTCTCTTCGCACGAGTTTCGTTTCCCCTGATTTCGCTTTTCAAAATGGCGCTGCCTTCCCCCACCTTGTGACTTTTTCCTTTGTCCTGCGTCCGGCTCCGGTTAATTTCTTTACGTCTTTGACCCCAGATGTTTCTGTTTTTTTCACGGACGCAACAGAACTGAAACATGAAACTTTCCTTTTTTCTCAGTTACTATGCCACAAAAGGGTCCCCCTCCCTTTTCTCTACATAAATCACGCCAGAACATTCCCCCCTAGCTTTCCACTTCCAATTTGAGTTGACTTTAAGTTTCAGAAGACTTTTCGGTCACTTTCTGGACGAGATTTTTGTGCGGAATCTTCGCCCATGAGCCAGGTCTCACCCCACTCTTTCCAAAGAGATGGATCTCGCACATGGAAAGGTTTTCGCCCCCTCACACTTCCGATCCTCCTTTTCCTATGCTTGCCTTCCTTCGGAACCCCATCCTTTGTCAAAGTTCCGGCCTCTGTTAGTCCTTTTATTTTGGCGCATTTTTCAGCGCTCCTGACCTCGCTCCCCTAAAGAATGTCGGCCTAATCCCCGTCAAAAAACCGTCCATTTTATCCATCTTCAAATTACGAAAGGGATGTTATTGACATTTCGGTAACTCGAACTTTCCTTATTTACCATCGTCACCCTTATCCCGTCCTTCGTGAATGAGCACACATTTCCCCCTTGCGTGTGGTTTTTTTAGCGGGATTCGTTTTGATGCAAGTTCCTGTCGCATGATTTTCTCAGCGGCACGTCCCTAAGTAACCATTAGTTCCCCGGTCTTGTCATTCTTTGCATTTTTTTTTGTTTTGTCAGCTCCTGTAATAGCCTGAGTCCTTCGCCGGCTCGCAGACTGGCATCTCTCCCCCTCCCCCCCCCAATATCCTCTTTCTCTTTTCTCCCCTCGTGGTGTTTCTTCTTGGCTCTTTTTCGCTTCCTCGTCGGAGCCTTTCCGAAGTCTTTTTTCCGCAAGCCCCCCATTCTGATTCCACCTTCTCATGTCCCGGTGTGAAATTCCTCTGAAGTAATGATGTCCTTCCTCAGGCCCCAACCTAAGAGCTTCGAAAGAGGACCTTGTTTCTCTCTCTATCTTGAACGACGCCCTTTCCCTGGTCCCCCCCCGTTGGTTGTTATTCCCCCCTTTAAGATCAGTTTGACAGACTTTTTTCATAACATTGTTTGCTTTCTTTTTCTAGCCACCGGCTCATCACTTCGTCCTTGGGAAGTTTTCCTCCCGGCTGTTGTCTGGAAGGATTCCTCACTCCCCTGATTTTGCGCGGCTTTCACTTTGCCCCAATGTTGCTCTCTCCCGCGAATTGGAGGCTCCCAATCCCCTTCTTTTGATTAACTCGAACTTTTCTTCCGCCCACCCTCCCCAGTCCACCTCGACTCCTTTCCAGGATTTTTTTATGGAGAAATTTTCTTGAACGGAGCTCGACCGATTGGATTGCCACGCTGTGCTCCCTGTGCATGCGACCGATGGATTCCCCCTTTTTCTTTACTCCCCTTTTATTTTCATGCTGCACCTCTTCGACAATTAAAGGCCTAAAAACTCTTTCTGAAAGTGAGTTCCTCCGCGTCTCGTTTCCCTTTTTGGATCTAGTTCCTTTCCCCCCTCCTCCGTGACCCTTTTTGGGCATAGTCGGCTCCTCATGTGCAATCGTTTTTAGTTGCCTTTTTTTAAGGTTCTTTTTGTCCGGGTCGTGAACCTGGTTCGAAGCCCCGCGCATCAGTTCTTTTCAATTTTTTGTAAACGTCTCTTTTCTTTTCTCCACTGGAAAAGTTCACCGTTAGGCCCTCTGTTCTCCTCTCCTGGTTTTACGAACTCGTCCTTCTTCTTTGGCTTCAATTTTCCCCAGGGACTACTGAACGCTCAAACGATGAATATCACTTTCTCTGTGTTCCTCCCTGTCGTTGTCCCTTTGATTGCTCCCGATCCTCTCCCCGTCCCTTCTTCCTTTTGCGTTTCCACCTTCGCTCATTTCCTGCCGAACGGGAAAGCCCCTTTGGCTCCCAACACTTGCATCCTACACTGGGGGCATTTGGTCCCTCATTCACTCTGGGACAAACCGTCTTCCATCTCTGACGCTGTGTCACGCATTCATTAGGAGCTGAGGTGCCCCTGACCCTCTGCTTTTTTTTTTTTTTCCGCTGATTCTCTTGCTTTGGCGTATTGATCCTTCATGGCGACCTTCATGCCTTCTCCCTCTCATCTGTTCATCGGATTAATTTTTGGGTTGAAACTTCCCGTTTTCCCTTTCCGTGGGTCCCATCTCCTTCAGCCATTCTCTTGATCCTGACCTTTCCCCCCAAGTTTAAACGAGTTCTGAGATAAACTGGTTTCTGCTTTCTCAAAATTCCTTTTCTGGTTGAGAAGGATCCTCTTGGTCGCGCCTTCTCCGTGAGCCGGCGTCTCAGCTTCTCCCGATTATCCTTCTTCTTTGTTGCTTTGCCCATGGCCCTTGCGGGGTCAACCCAATCTCCTCATTCGCCTTTCCCCGTTCCCTTGTCCGAACCGCTACTGGTGCTTGTCGGAGGTAACCCCGACCTTCTCTTTTTTCACTCTTTTTATCCTCGCGATCTTCCACAGTAATTTGGGGCAAGAACCTTCCTGTTCTTTTTCTACATTTCAGCCTATTGACAGAGCGTCCGGATAAGGCTGAAAATCGTCGTGGCTGGATACCTTATTTTCCTCATCAGAAACAATAGGGAGCGTCTCCCCGGCGACGCCCACCTAAAGACTTTCAGTATAGCCCCCCAACCGTACTTCCCTTTAATTTGACGTAATCGGCCAGCTCACGACCTAACCCAAACTCCCTTTAAACCTTTTTTGTGGTTAATACTATTTCTGCTTGTCCCTCCGGACTCTTCGAGGCTGTTATATTAGGACTGCCCCCTTCTCCTAGACTCCTGATTGTTTTCCCATCTTCTTCCCCCTCTGATACCACAATCGACCTTCTTCCAAAGTTCCCCTGCCGTGCGGCTCGCGTCCCTATACGCAACGCCCCCTTTGCCATTGCGGCTGAGGCAGCTCTTTGCGGAACAAACTTCCCTTTTCAACACAGATGCAGCAATGCGTCCTGCCCCGCCGCTAATCACCCAATCTTTCCTTCACGCACTTTCCCCCCATCAATTGTCTACTCACCTCTTGCTCCTAACCGCTCGATTTCGTTTCAAGGCGGGCGTTCTAAAGCTGTGCAGTTCCTCCTTTTTTGAGATTTTTATTTTGCTTTCTTTGCCAGCCGCTTGCCCATCGAGCGGTTCTCCCTGCTTTCTTTCGACCACTTGGTAACTGTGTGTGCGTGTAATGCCCGCTTTTTTTTATTTGATGTGGATCCTTGACTCAGTTTGGTTGACTTTCCATTTTCTGTCCTTTTTTGAAAGGTTTGCAGTTGGTTCCTCAACTTTCCGTTTGAATCAGATGCGCCCTTTTACTCCTTTTAGTGCTTTGCGTATTCTTTACTCCTCTCTCTCCCCTCTTGAAGCTTTCTCGGGAAAGGACTCCCTCTCTCTTTGTTCTTCTCATCCCCCAATGCGTCTCCGGTTTCCGATCTGAAGACACTTCCCAAGGAACTCCCAGCTCTTGCTCAGAGTCTCCGGTCCCGGTATGTGAGTCCTGCTGACTATTTTCGCGTCTTTCATGGCTAACTCTTGCCTTAGGTATTTTTTCCTTCCTCAGACTTTCATCCTTCGAGGATTGTTTCAAGAGCCCAAAATCCACGCCTCTTTTCACCTCATTCTCTGTCGGATGCCTCTGCTGATTTGGTAGACCTAAAATGAGCACCCAGCCCCCCCCTGCCTTTTCCCGGGACGCGGACCTATTACCCTCCTGTCTCACTCTTCGGTTTTGCGACACATGTAGCGGTTTTGGGTAACGTTCCCCTTCGCGTTAGGCGGACGCTTTTCCTGGGTTCACTCTTTGCGCCAATTCCCTTTCTCTTCCGGTGGACGCCTGTTCCTCTTTCGAGTCAGCCGTCATTGAAAAACAGGAGCCCTTCACCCTTTTCCGTCACGAAATGAAAGCCGTTTTGCCTCCACAATTTACCTTTCATTCTCCCCTGTTTTTGATCTCTTCTGTCGGATTCCAGGTTTTTTCCTGAGGTCATTAAAGCACCTATTCTTCGGACTTTCCCCCCCCCCCCTCCCTCTCTCTTTTCAGGTATTTGTTAGAAGTCGATCAAGCTTTCTCCCCTTCCACTGACCCCGCCCCCCCTTCTCCACCCTCACTTTCCTTCCTCCTCTTTACCAACCATTGCTCTTGCCGGTTCGTAAGCGACGACTTATTCTCTGGTCCCCCGATTCAGTCGCGCGCCGCCCTATGGGTTTTCCGCGTTCTTTTTCCAGATCCCCCCTTCGCTCAATTTTCTCCCCCTTTCGTTTTTGAGGATTCTTGAGAAAAGTCCGCGGAGGAAGGAGTTTGGCTTCCTTGAGTTCTCTTTCTCTAATTCCCCGTGCCGCGATTTTACTGAAGTCCTGCAAATGTTCTTTCACCTTTTATAGTCATCTCTTTTTCCTTCCTACGAACTTTGACACTTTCGATCGCGGGCGTCTCATTCGTTTTCTCTCAACTCTTTTCCTGGACAAAACGGAGCCCAATCAACCCTTGATCTTCCATTTTTTCCTGCGGTCAAGTGCTTTCCCAAAAAAATTTCTTCGTTCTTCATTTCGTTTTTCTCTCCACTTCCAGTTTCACGGACGGTTCCCAAACCTCCCGTGCCCCCCCCCCCTGCAACCTTCGATTTCTGTTTTGATCTGTGCCCAAACAAAAGGGTCTTCTTATCGGTCCTCCTTTTCCTGTCCTCCCCACTCCCCCGACTTATAGTGACTCATTTAAATCCAAGATTTTTTTGGGCTTGCTCTTGTGAAATTCCCACTGCTCCCCCTTTCCTTTTCCTGCTTTCTCCCCAATCTTTCATGAGCATCTTCTCGTGTCCATCCACCTGATTTACCCTATCTGGTCTACTCCCTGTTTCTTTTCGCGAACTTGCCCGTTCCTCCTTATTATTTTTTTTTCTTAGGACCGTGCGGATCTTTCTCAACCCAATCATGATGCTCCACCACCGCCGCCTTTTTGGTTCTTCTTCAATTCCATTAAGGGCTCTGTCGCATTTTGCTCGCTCTTTCCCCTCCGCTCAACTAAATCCTGTCGTTGGCGCAAACCACGCCTATGTATTAAATACACCGGCGTCCTTCTTGCCTGCTAGTTAAAGACTCAGCCAACAAAAGAAGCGCTTCCCCCACTCGTAAACAATGTCGAAATTTTTTTTGTAAGTCACCTTTTTTCCACGTGCCGGAGTCCGTTCAAGATTAGTCCCCCTTTCCTTCAGTTTCCAACACCCCCTGTCTAGTTCTAAGCGTTACATTTCATCTTTCCTACTTCCAATGGATTTACAAGTTCACGTGCTTTCCCCCCCGGCGCGTGGCCTCCCCCGTGGCTTTTACCTTCCCTTGGCGGTCACCCGCACTTCGTCCGGCTCCGCCGGCTATCTTTCTCCCCACCAAATTCCGCTCCCTTTTTTTTTTTTCTCCCCTGGTGTTTTCGAGTTCTATTTGTCTGCACCAGTTTGAACATTGCCTCTTGCTTTTCCGCAGTCCTTTTCCGCCGCAAACTACCCTAGTTGGACAACTTCGCCTTCTTTCTTCCTTTTTTCACGGTTAATCACGGAAATTAATGATGTGACGTACCTGCCCACATCTTTCCGTAAATCTTTGACGGTTTTTGGCGATCGACGCTAATTCTGCCGCCTACGCCGTTCAACCCTGCGATGTTCCTGCTTTGTTGCTCTTCTTTTCTCACCCGCTTTTACGATCGTTTTAATATTGAACCTGGTTTGGGTTTGGTTTATTCCAGAGAGTTCCCCTCCTTTTGCCCCTCGTCTTTTTGGACGTTCAACTTCCTTCTGTTGTCGATGCTTGCACGACTTCTTTGCCTGATGGACTTCCCTTGTTCCCCTGATCCTCTCCCTATTCCCAGCTTTTCAATCGTGAGACCCAGGCCCTTTTTTCTCCGGACCATGCCAGTCTCACTGCCCAACTCACCTCAAATCTGTTCCGCTTTTCTGTTCTACCTGTCCCTTTCCCCCCCCAATCTTTGATCGTTGGGATTGTCCCTTCCTAGATCTTGGATCTTTTGCTGAGAGGAGATGCCTTTCGGCCTCCCCTTTGTAGTGCCTTTTCTGGTTTCGTTAACATGAACTCTCCAAACCTTTCTGGGGATTGAATTTTTCCTTCCGGTTGACTTTGTGATATGGAGCGGTGAGTTTATGTCGCTAGTCAGACCTTTTTTTTTTCATCGTGCTCATCCCCTCACCACTTTCGACCTTTGTCCGGTTCTTTCTTCCCCGGTCCCCTGAAATTTATTTGAGAGCATTCGTCCTTGTGTTTCGTGCAATTCATTTTTCAACGCACAGGAGCCTCCTTTCCGCATCTGTCAAACTTTCCACAGGTTGTGCAGAGTTTTATCGCTTTTGAGCCCTGCCTCTTGGCCCCCTTATTTCTCTCCGCGTTTTGGCAGTTACAATCCCCCCGTCACCCCTTTTGCACAAACGCCTGTCTCCAACTTCATCACCCTTTTGTCCGAACCCCCTCCCCCCCAAGTCGCGATCTTCCTTGGATTCTACCCTCTCCCTGCCCAGCCTGTCCTCTTCTCCCTTTCCTGTGCCCCCGCCTTCGATGGGTCCCCTTCATTTGGCCACCCAATTGGTCTTCCCCCGGGGGGATCTCTTTTGGTCCTTAACTACGCTGAAAAAACCCCTCGGTTCTCGCGTTTGGTGTGCACTGCCCTCTCATCGTTTTTTTACCTGAAAGTTCCCTCTGCTTTTTACTGATCTCGTATTTCTGTGTGGATCAAGGGTGGATTGATCTATTGAGCGCCCATCTTCGCCTCGCGATTAGTCGTCTACGCAATCTTTCCGTTGTCTTTACCTCTCCGTCCCCTCTTGGAAGACCCCTTTTCCTCCGACTCCCCCTTTCCAATCTTTGGAGAATGGGGTAGTTTCTTAAAAATTTCCCCTCTTCTTCTGTTTTCCTTTCCCACAGACCACTATTGGCCTACATTCTCCTTCTCCCTGCAGGCTCCGCGACACTTCCTTTTGCTCTCTCGACTATCTTATATTATGGCGCCCACTTGCGTGCGCTCCGGTCCTTTCCGGCTCGTCTCTCCACGCGTCCCCACTTTTCCTTCTTTCCACTCGCCAGGACCACGCCTCGATTACCCTTTTTTTCTCTGCCGCTTCCTAAAATGAAATTCATTTTTTGTTTTTTTTCCACTTTTGTCTTTCCATTTCCGTACTGGCTTTTACGGCGGTGCGAAAATCGCCTTTTTGCTGTTCCACCCTTCTACCCCGCCTTCCATGTCTAGATTCTTCCTCCTCGTCCAATACGCCTGGGAAATTCTCAAACAGGAATCTCAAGGCTTCTAGCTGTCTAGCTCCTTCCTTCACCCCATCCCCCCCCTTACCCTCGTTATTCTTTTGGAGCTCCCCCCGAGACCTTCAAGCGGCCTTTCCCTTTTTTTTCTCCTTTAACTTTAAACCGTCTCGTAGATTTTTGTTTCTCGAAAGCTTCTTTTACTCTTTCCCTCTCCCTTTCCCCTGAGCCAACGATCCCGCCTTACGCGATATCGTTGTCGCTACCGCAGCGAGGTCATCTCCCGCAATTTTAACATGCGCACCAATTATTTGATCCGTGTCCATTCCGTCAAGACGTGAGCTTACCCACCACCTCCTTTCACCCAAAAGTTCTCCCCCAAAATGGAGTTTCACCTCGCCGTCTTTCCCCAGCCCCCCGCTTTTTACTCACCCCCCGTCCCCCCCCCCCCCTTGTCGAATTTTTAGTATCATCTTTGTCCAGTGCGGTCCAACATCTCCCTTTTTTTCCTTCTTTTCTTTTTTGTGTCGATCCTTGCAGCCCGTTATTCTTTTCCCTTGTCCTCGTTTTCGGCCGTCTTTTTTGTGGTGACGTATGAACTGGGGGTGGTTGAATCTTTTTTTCAGTTCTTCTCCTTTTTCCCTTGGTTCCGTCGAATTTTTTTGGACTTTGTGGTTCCTGCAACGTTTTGGATGAATACCCCTTTTCCCGACCTTTTCTTTTCGGTTTTTTCCTTCTGCTTAATCCCGGCCATTCTTTTCCTGTTTTTATCTATGGTATCGGGTGACTCTCTCTCTTTATCCTTTCATCCGAAAATTGTCTCCGGTTCATCTTTTCCTATCTTCCCCAGGAATCCTTTCACTTAGGGGATCAGATCTCCCACCCTGAACCCTCCCGGCCAGTTATGTTCTTCCCGGTCGCTGGACTCGCCCATCCGAGCTCTGGTTTTGCGAGAATTTTCCCATTCCTTTCTTTCTAGTCCCTTTTTTCTCAACTCCCTTGCCGGGTACTTTGTCCCTTCCCGAGAGAGGCCCGTCCCGCGATTTTCCACCGTTTTCTGCTCTTTTCCCTCTCTCATGTACACGGGTGAGCCTCCTCCCCCAAAAGAGTTAATTGCATTTTGCCATGTTCAGCTTTTCCTCTTGACCCTATCCATGATCTCCAAACTCAGCTTTTTTTCATTCTGCGACCCCCTTTAGTTCTTTTCGGAAGCCCCTTGCTCGTGCTTACCGATCTTTTTCTGCAAGCTGGGCAAAGACTTTTTGCCAAACTTCTCCTCTGGGTCCTCTCCCTTTTTGGAATCGTCTGCGAAGGGACGCTTTCCCTGTCCTTTCCGGTCTTCTTCCTCTTGTCTCCCTACCTGCCCCCATTTTTGAAGACACTCCCCCCCCTTTCCCTCTTGGTCAGCCTTTGAAAACGCTTGAGTCGAGGCCATGAGGGTTATCTTTGTGCTGCTCGGGCTTCCATCCCTCGGGACGGTCAACCCCCCCCAACCCCCCTCCCTTTTATGGGTTCCTTCTATCTGAGGTCGCCAGGTCTCTCGTCCAGCAACCCCTTTTCGCCCCATCTCTACTTGCGCCCTCTTAAAACTATTTCATGACTTCTGCCTTTCTGTGCGTCAATCGCTTCATGCTCACGCCTCCTTTCCTCTTTCTTTATTGTTCGTTCCCCCCCTCCTCCCCTCTTTTTTCAATTTCGTCTTTCTTTTGAGGGCAAGCGACGTCGACCTCGCTTTTGATGTTTTACGAGGCCCAATTGTATTTCCTCTCTTCTGTCTCCTTCAATTCTCTTTTAGGACGTAATCCCTTTCAAACCGTTCATCGGTTTTCAGAGGGTAAGTTGTTTCCCTTTTTTATTTTTTCCCCCCTCGGAGTCAACTTCGCTTACGGGGCGCTATCTCTCTTTATTCAAATGAGCCCCTGGCCCTCTCCTCCAAAAAGGAGTCCACACTGGTGAATTTTATTCCCCTGATCCGCAAGCTCAGTTTTTTTTTCCCTTTCTTTAATTTGTTCAAACCAGCTCTTATGCCTCTTCCTTTTCCCGTACCTACAAAGCCCCCCCCAAAACGCCCTCCTTTTTTCCTGAGTTTGATAGTTTTCTTCAAACAATTTTGCCCTTCTTTTTTCGTCAGCGTAACTACCCTCCAAGCCCCTTAACCCGTCTTCCTGAACTTTCTACGAATTTTGTGATGGATTAGTTTTTTTTCCTCTATTTTCCCTCCCAAATTCTCCTCCATTGCTCGACGATGGGTCATCTGTAGAATGGGAATTCCTTCCCGCTCTTTCAGCTGGGTCCGGAACCTGCCCTTTCTTTCTCTAGTGGTTTTTTCCGTAGGACATTGCTTATCACCCCTTGATGCTCCCTTCTTTTCTGGCTTCTTCTTTCCTTCATTTCTGATTTTTTCTTATGTCTTTTCATCGTTTTTTCCCCTCGGAATCTTTCCCTTCCCTCCGCCATCTCCAACAACCGCCATGGTCAACGGACGACATGAGTTCCCTGCCGTCTTAGGGTCCCTCCCGACCTTATTCCCCCTTCGTAACAAATGATAGGAACTTTTTTCTCTCATGCTCCCCCCATCCCCTTCCTCTCTTGGTGTTCCGCGTCCTTCAGATTGTCGATAGCTTCGCCAAACCCTTTACTCTTTCCCTCTTATTTTGCCCCTAGGAAGTCAACTAATTTTTTCTTTGTGCTTTTTTCCACCCCCCCCCCCAACCCCGTGCCTCAAATAAAGGTCTCTAGGGTTTCCCGGAAACATGTCGACATTTTTCCCTCCTTTAAACACTTGATCACACCGAGAGCCTTCCTTTTTCGTCCTCTCTTTTTGGTCCTGCCGTTTTTGCTCAAGTTCGTCGGATCCAGTCTGCACAGAACCTATTACGTGATGTCCCCCTGCTTCGTTTTGGCACGTAACGGTGAAATCCTTCCCTCCATGTGTGAATTGGTCGTCCCCGATAAAGCTCAAAACAAACGCTTAGGACCTTTTTGGCCTCTTGTGAACGTTTCCTCATATCCTGCGCCTTAATCAGGCTCAACCCCTGTGGACCTGTTTTTCTTGAAAATTCCGATCCGTTTACTTGGGTCCCTCTCCCCTTCGCCTTTTTTCTTTTCTCCATTTCGCTGGAACCCTAAATTTAGTTCTGTCATTTCACCCACCCATCCTTCTGTCTTTGAGGCCTTGGTTCATTCTTGCGTAGGGCTTTCTTGCGCTTCAAAATTGTCTCCCCTCTCTTTAATCCAGAACAGAGCCCCCGGCATTTGAGCCCTTAAGGTCTTTTTTCCTCTGTCCTTCCGTTCAAAACTAATCTTCCATAGGTGTTATTGGAGAACCTCCATGTGCAGTAGTCCCCACTTTTTCCTTTGATTGTTTCTTTCGACGCTGGATTCTGCATCCCTCGGGCTCCCCTTCTATTACCTTCTTCAATTTTCCTTCTTTGCCATTCGTGCAACCTGACGCACTCAAACTGGCTTGAACCGTGCGTCGTCCTAAGCGCCCTTTGCTGCCTTTTCTTGCTTTCTTCCCATCGCTTCGAACCGCCTGCAGTCCCCTTTTCCTCGTAGCTTCTCACCAACTGCAACAAGTCGAGTTTTCCTTGTCTTTTTGAACCGTTCCAGTGAAATGTCCCCCCTTGGATCACTCCCTGCTTGTGTCAAGACGAAGGACTTTTTCCCTTAGTTCCTTCCCTTTCACTTTCAAATTTTTGGTCCTCTTCCTCGTCGTTTGTTCTCATCCCATTTTTCTTTTTTCTTGCATCGCCCGCCTCTTTCAGGGTCAACTCCGCTTTTTTAATCCCCCCGGTCTCAACTCCCCCTCTCCCACCCCATGCTATCCCTTGCTTGGAGGACTATAACCCTCTTCCCTTTGTTCCTTTTTTTCCCTCACGACCGCACGAAAATAATGGACTGCCTCCAACTTCTTGCGTTCTCCTTCTCCGACACTTACGCAATTTTCACCCTTTTATTTCCTTCAGTACAATCGCGGAAAAAATTCCCATCCTCTCTTAGGTTTTTTCCTCCCCCCATTTATATCCTCCGGCTTCTTCCCCTGCCCCCTTTTTTTAATATATTACGTCGGATATTTAGTTTTTTCCGGGTTGTTTTTCAGTGGTATTCCCTTTCGCTTTAGTCCCCACCTCATTCCTCCAAGCGGACTTTCATATACACGTCTAAATCTCTGACCATTTTCCTCTCACCTTAGATCTTTTTGTAAAATCTTTCAAAATAAGATAGGTTTCCCAATGATTCCCCTCTGTAGATAACGTTTCTTTTTTCTCCAACACGCAATTCTTTCATTTCTTGGTGACTCTCAACTCTTTGCCTTGAGAAGGTTTTACTTGCTGGATTTTCTCCCTCTCCAACTGTGTCCGAAAAGTATCGTATTCTTTTTTCGCCCCTTCTGCACAATTGCAGGCCCTCGCGTCTTCCGAATACGAGAATTGACACATTTCTCGGTTTTTTTTCCTGAACCCTCCCCCTTCTCTTTTTTTGCCCCGATCCATGGATTCGGGGGTCTCCTCGCGCGACGCTTCCCAGGGAAAAGGTCGGAAAATTCATTTTCTTTGTATGTTCTTCCTCCCCTTTCAAGCTTTGAGCTCACTTTAAGTCAGGTTTCACTTTTTTTTTAGCGATCGTTCTTCCTTCCCCCAATTGACATCACCCTTCCATGGCTCTCCTTGCTGCAAATCCCCGAATGGGCCCTCGCCCCTTCTTGCTCGAGCGCTCTCGCTCCTTCCCTCGTCCTACCACTTCCCCTTTTTCTGATCCGGTGGGGCCTATGATGTCCCGCTCCTTGCTTCCTTTCCTTTTTCGTGCGGCTCTTTGGACACGTCTCTTTTTCTTCACTCATGTTTTCCCCTATCTCGATTCCCTTTCCCTCTCCATCCCGCCTCTTAAAGCCGGTCCTTTCTCGTCTTTCCCCCCTCTGACCCTGACGGGAAGCACGAATTTGCGCTTGAGTAGCCACCCCCTCACTGCTCCACTTCCCCTCCCCACCGCCTTTTTCTCCTGACTCACCCACCTGCTTCGCCGCTATTACGAATCCCCCCCCCTCTCCCCTCCACCCCCAGTTCCACTCCCGTTACTCTCACCAGCAGGAGCTCCTTTCTTAACTCTTCTTGGAGTCCCCCCTTCTTTGCCTTCCCTATGTCTTTTCTTCTTGTTGAGTATTTCTGTCGCCGCCCCAAATAGCGCGTTTTTTCGACTTCTTCGCTCCCTCCTGGGGGTATTTTGGTGTCGTGACTGCCGGACGGAGGGGTTTTCTTGGTTTCTTCTGGATCCCTCCCTTTTTGGTTGCTTCAGTTATGTTTGTTTTGCTTGCTGGTTCCGCAACGTTCGTGGCTTCCAGCGGACGTCACATCCTTTTTTTTCAATCTTTGGCCGCGTTCTCGTCACGTCTCTTTGAGCTACCCTCCCTTCGGGATCGACTTTTTTCCTTCCTCGAGCTTTTCCTCTTCCCTTGCCCCTGTATCAATCCAACTCGCGTCTCCGTCAACTCGGTTAAGAGCCGAAAAAGGAAAGGTCCTCTTGGGTCTTTTCCCCACCTCAATAAATCGGGCGTTGATGTTGAGACTGGAGCTTCCCTTCCTCCTCCCGACCTTCCTTTTTCTTCCGGTGGCGGATGGCCCATTCGGTATTTCGAGCCCCGTTTCCGCTCAGTTGGAATCTTTTTCTCTACTTAAATCTTATCTCCAAAAGTCACGACGACCTCCCTTCCCTGTCGGTCAGGGCCATCTTCCTTTAGCTTTCCCCCCCAAAATCATGAAATTTTCTTGCCCATTTTGCCTGGGGTACTCCCTCCTTCTTTTTCCCCCAATCTTCTTTTTTCAAACTGCGGTTTTCCTTCAACCCTTGCGGGTTTTCCGCTGAGGACGTTCCAGTCGTTCGTGCCCCCCGACCCTCTTTCCTGCCCCCCATTCTGTTAAAGCCTTTGCTCCCCCAATCTCTTATTTTCCTTTTTGAGTTTCTTCCGGAATCAGCGACACGGTCATTCGGCTCGTTCCGCCTTCGTCCTTTCCCAGACCCCGAATCTCATTATTCCCCACCTCGTGGAACGCCTTTTTTTTTAAGTTTTTTTTCTGCCTTTTTTTTTATCACTAGATCCTGGGATGAGATTCCCACGCCATCTCTTCGTCGCGGGTAAACCCCCCCCCTTACCTCTGCCTGGAATTTTTTCGCCTAGATAAATGAGGTGTAGATCCTGTTTTTGGGTCCCCTGAAAACCCCTCGCAACTATCCCATCAGCTTACCTAGATTTGCTCTTCCCTCTTCCTTTCCTTGATGGCTGCGATGCGTAACATCTCCTTCAGGCTCTTCTCCTTTTTTTTTTTGTACTTTTTTCGGTGTGACCTAAAAAGAATAAAACTTTTCCTTAGTCCCTTTTCTACCTTTTTTTTCCGTTAGGAGAGACCCTCCTCCCCTCCCCCAGAGCTTCCTCGCCTCCTCTTCCAATGAGTTTCCCTTCGGCTTTCCCTCCGCCGTCCATGGCGGCCAGGAATTCTCCCCCTTTCCCCCTTAGTCTTTTTGAGGGGTGTAGTTTTCACGGTGTTCTTTCGCTTTCCTGCCTCTCTCTTCCCCCTCTATCAGCTTTCGTTCAATTCGCTCCTTGGACGATGCGTACCCCGGCTTTTACTTTTCAGCGTTCTCTCCTTGCTGCGGGCGCCTGTCCCCCGTTTTTCTTTACCCCCCTGCTTTTTCCGTGCGTTGACACTTTTTCGATGCTTTTCACGGCTTTTTCAACACCCCTTCCCCCCCCCAACTCTCCCTTTGAGAGTTTCTCTCCTGCCGTACGATGAAACCAGTTTCTTATTCGATCTCTTCCTCCAATCCAGTCTCCAGCCCAACTTCCCAACTTTCTTCGGCCTCCCTTTCACTCTTTTGTTTCTTTTTTCTTTTCTTGCAAGTTCATCAGGAAAATGTTCGTTCCCACCTTTCCTTCTGTGCCTTCTTCCTCATGTCCTTCCAGGGCTCCTCGTGAACCTCTTCAAATTAGATTGGCTCCCGATTAGCCCTAACTTTTGTTCCCTCAATCTCTTTTTTTTTTTTCTCCCGTTCCTCTTCAACCAAATAATGATTTTTAATCCTGTGTCTGCTTCTTATATCCTTTCCTCGGGCCTTTCCCTCTTCCCGCGTTGAAAGCCGCGTCTCCAGTGACTCAAGAATGTCCGGCACTCACTTTCTCCAACAAACAGCGTCTTCTTTTTTCCATGGCCTATCAAAGGCGGCCCGATTCTCAAATTTCTGCAAAGAGCCATGTTCTTCCCTTTTCCTGGCCCGTTTTTGTGCACCCCCCTCGGGTGTTGCTCGTCTTCTTCGCCTCTTCCCGATCCTCTTCGAAAAAAGGTCCTTAGTTAGAAGCGCTTACGTTTTTCTCGTACGTAACTTTCACCAGCTTTTGATTTTTTTTCTTCAAATTGAGTCGCGTGTTTCCTCTCTTTTTTGGACAACCACTTCGCGTCCGCTGACTGGAATCTTTCTCCCTTCCATATCTCTCCTTCCGTTGTTTTTGAAGTCTTGGCATTTTCCTTTCTATTCCCTCGGAGCCGTTTACGTTTTTTCCCTTCTCTTTTACCGCTCTTCCCCGCGCCTAATGATTTGAGGCACGGTTAACTTTCTCTTGAAACTCTTTCTTCCCGCCCCCCCACTCCGTTCCCCCCCCCCAAGTTCTCGCAATTATTTTTTGGCCGATCTCCTACTGAATGCGCCTTTTTACCTCCTTTCGTCCACACGACCTGTGACTTTTCAGGCACGTAAAAACTTTCTCCGTACGTGTTTTTATCGGTTTTCGTCTTTCCTCTCGTTTCCGGCACCTCCCTTTATTTTTGACTTGCAATATAAAAAATGCTTTTCTTTTTGATTGTGGAGGCCGACAGTGTCCCTGCTGGCTTTCTTTTTTCCTTCGCCCCGATACCCTCCTAGCCAATGACTTCTGAGAGGAAGAATCCCCTAGCTTAGCATTCGATATGGTTTGCCCGCCATTTTCTGCACCCCCTCAAATTCCACGTAGATTTGTTACCTCTTGATCCTTTTCCCATGTTTCAGGAGCCTTTTGTGTGCAACGTGATTTTTCTCGCCGCCTCTTCCTTAGGCACATCTTCCTTTCTTATGTTCCTGGTCCCATTGTCGACACTTTGAACTTCCAACTCGTGCATTGCCAGTGAGTTCTGATTTTTGGTTCTTTCTTGAGTGGATTCATGGGCCAGCTTAGCCCTAGTTTTGTTTCTCGTTTCCTCCCCGCGAAAATTTCATTTTTTAGGTTCTTTGAACCGGTCCCGTTCCCTGTCTTTCGAACCGCTCTGTCCGCCGACGGAAGCCATTTTTTGTACCGACAGGGCGTGGTTTTATCCCCTTACACTTCAAAGTTGTATGCCCTTTGTCGCTCGCCATTTTGAGGGCTCATTCTTTTCCTTGAGATCCGGCTTCCGCAGGGTCCCTCTGTTTTTCCCCCCCTTCCACTCCTGTCACCGCTCCAAAACGATTCCTCTTTCTTTTGTTTTTCGGATTAACCGACCTCCTTTTTCTGGGATGCCCTTCCGAGCGGCATCGAAGACTTCCTAGCTTCCCGCCGCTTTGTGTTAGCCCGCTCATCGCCGCTGAAACTTTCTTCTATGGGCGCCCCCTTGCGCTGAAATGGGGGGTATTCTGGTCCAACTCCAAAAAAAAACTTGGCCCTTATAGAAATTCTCTCTCGCCTGAAGCTCGTCGCCCCGGCTTTTGTGCCTTCAAGTGCATTTTTACTTTATCGGCTTCTGAGTTTTTTCGACCTTTCTGGCGCTTGACCTGGCCCGACTTCATTGAGCTCATTCTTCCCCGCGATCGGGGATGTTGGTTTAATTGGGTTGTCACCCTTTCCCTCTTTCTTTTTTTTTTCATCCCTTCCTTTTGAGAAACCCTTCTCCTCTCATATCGTAGCGTCGGTCTTTTCTTAGTGGTCTCAAAATGCCTCTTGCTGGCCTTTCGTCTTGTTCTAACCCCTTCTCCCTTTTTCTCCCAGGCGCCCGGTTTTCCGGTTTCTTACGATTCCTCAAAAGGTGCGCGTCCCCGTTATCGTATTATGGCCAGCTTTCCCAGCTTGCGGGGAACACCTTTCTTGTCATGAATTTCCTCGCTACCGCCACCCTCCCATGGTTTCAGAAGGAAAAGATTTTTTACTGGATGGTTCATTCCTCGCGAAGCTTCCCCCTTCCCCCCCCCCCCCCCCAAATTGAAGAAATTTTGGTTTTTCCCTTTCAGCAGTCCTGAGCCGACAGGATAAGTTGTTTTTCGTCGTGACTTGGTTCTTTTGTTATCCTCCACCCTTTGTTTTTCTAAGGCTCGCAACTCTTTTCTTCTCGCCACCAGGAAGAATGCTCGATTCCTCGCGAATGATTTCGTCCTCACCAATCCTTTCCCCGTAGTGAGTTTGGGGGGGTTGCCCGCGCTTTTGAAATGCTTCTTTCGTGGTTCCGAAATCTTGAAACGGACGCGATCGAAAGCAAATGCAGCTCTATCCATTCCATCTCTCGATTCCGAGACAAATCGATTCCCCGAAGGAATCGAGGTTTTTTTTTTTCTGAATTCATACGCTGCGAAAAGCTGAAGCACATTATTGCCTGAGTCTAGCGCAAGTTGACAAACTTGCAGCCTGTTTCCCCAACAAACCCGAAATTGTTGATTCACCTGCCCTAAGCCTTGCTAACCTCTTTCTTATTCCCCCTTCACCCCGTTCCTGCTTCACGCCCCCAGTTCCATTCCCTTTTTTCCCCTTATCCTTGAGCGTTGAGCCGGTACCCGCTTGCGCGATTTTTGGGTCACGGCGGGTTTCCACCCACTTGTTCTCTTTGTTTAGAAGTGTGTGTTGAGCTCTCCTGGCACTTTTGCCCAAACGCTCTTTTCTCTTATTGTGAACTGGGGGGTTTTGGCAGGGGAACGGCGGGTGTGGTCCTGAGTCCTTCGTCGTGAGACTTTTCAGTAAAATTGGTTTGTTGACAGGCTTTGCAGTTTGGTCGTTTTTACGCAGCGGCGCAATAATGTGTCGGGGTTTGCGTATCTTCCCGCCCGATGCCTCCCTGCCTTCGCGTTCCTTCGCGTTCTCCTTGTTCTTTGATTGTGAAACATTTTGCAATCCTCCCCGTTCTTCAGATCACTTTCGCCTCTCACCACGGAAAGCCCGGGCTTTTTTTCCCACCCGTAAATCACTAACGGGATTGTGAGGACGGCGCTGAGACTTTTTCCTCTCTCCGCTTCCTTCCTTCTGGCTCATGCCGTAGTTGCGTTTTGAATCTCCTTTTTTCTCATGATTTAGACATTGTGGAATTCCCAGCTAGCTCCCTTCTCGATTTCCAACCCACTGCTTATGGCCAGATGCTGCTTTGTTAGCCCCCTCCAATTGATGACTTTCCTGTGCCAACCCTTTTCCTGGTTCCTTTTGACAATCTGACACCGACCATTTTCTCGAGGTTTTCCTCTGGGACCCATGGAGGGTGGGTTTCGTCTGCGGACGGTGTTCGGTAGTGGAACGCTCTTTGGTTTCCTCTGGGCACCCTCCCCTTTGCGCCAATATAGTATCTCTTCCCCTCTCGCGTTTGCGTTTCTTTTTTCTGCCGGCCCGGCTCACTGGAAAACCGGCGCCAGTGTCCGACTTAGTCAACAGACAGAAATGCCCCTCCTCAGGGTTTCCGTCCTTCAATATTTGACACTCCCCAAGCCAACACATCGTCCTCCCCAACCCACCCTTCCCCTCCCCTTACTCCCACCCCCCCTCTCCCCTCCCCCACCCTCTTTCTCCTCCCCCTCACCCCCTCGTTTCCTCCCCCCTCCCCCCCCCCCCCTCCTTCCGATCCCCTCCCATTTCCTATTCCTTTCTTCGGCCTTTTTTCACCCTTGAGGTACGGCTGCAGGCTTTTTATCACTTTTCTTTTTTGTTTTTTAAAGACACGAGTCTTCGCGGACGGAACCCCCATTACATCCCCGAGGAGATCGTCCGTCTTGTCTCATCTTCTTGGTTCCTTCACAATTAACGACACCAACTCTTCTTCTACCTTACCCCTGAAGATTTTTCCAGGTTT
>Ga0179591_1342459_pt1 | contig 22200 bp, 23 predicted proteins | sample CZOMad2_1_08_16f_FD_182891 | JGI IMG/M metagenome (GOLD analysis project Ga0179591, IMG submission 182891) | Vadose zone soil fungal communities from Angelo Coast Range Reserve, California, USA - CZOMad2_1_08_16fungal (PacBio error correction) | ecosystem: Environmental > Terrestrial > Soil >... | reverse complement strand
TCCCCGCTCCTCTCCGCAGTTCTTTTCTCGAGAAAACGTTATGTCCACTGCGTAATATAACCTCCCACCTTCGCCCGGCATTGAGTCTATTGGTGCTTCCCTATCTTTACGCCGTAACTCCACTTTGAATTCGGAAGGTGATCGCTACCCGGTTGCCGGATACGATTCCCCTTTTTTCTCCGCCGAGTTCGTCGCTTTTCGAACCGGGCGATGCCCACCCCCATCGCGAGGCTTCTCACCATGCAGAGCTCCATTAGTTAGTCACGGCTAGGGATCGCTGGCGCTTCTCAGCCGATCAGGCTTCAAGGCCAATGGTGTATCGGGCATAATCTTTCCGTTTCCACTTCTCTCTCCACCCGCCCAAGGCCAGGTTGCTTTCCCATCCCACTTCGTCCCACAAGTTTTTCCGACGTTTAGGGCTTCATGATTCCAAGCCCCCTTCAATTCGTTCCTGTTCATAAAGTTTCTGACCATTTTTGATATTCTCCTGTTTTATCGTGCCCTCGGTTTATATTTTAGAAAACTCCCTCTAGCCTGCCCCTTTTACTTCGCTCCCCAGTTGTTGGAAATCGAGGCCTTCTATCCTTCTTTTTCCGCCTACTATTCTTCTGCCAGAGTTCAGGCTTTTTATTCGGTATAGAAATAGGTCCTTGAATTTTTCCATCTCCCTGAGACTGCCCCTTCCCGACGTAATTCTGCCCTCGCCACTGATAGAGATACCTCCTTGATTTGAGACCCCTGAATTCGTAATATATATGGCTCTCACTGACCCGCCCACTTTCCCAGCCCCTCCTCCTTCACTATTTTCATCTCGAGAACTTGGCTTTCCTCGGACCCTTCCGATTCATTCTTTGAATTAAGGACTCCCGTCTAGTGTCTTTCCATGCGGCCTGCAGTTTCACGTGAATTTCGCGAGGCAGGTGCTATCCCACAAATCTCCCTCTGATTCGACTTGTTGACTGCCGTTTCGGACGTGATGTTTCGTTTGATTCCTCTCTTGTGTTGATTAGGGTGTCCTCGCAACTCTGATAAGTTAATCACCCCTTTCTTGACCTTCCCTCCGGCGCAAAGTCTCCTGGCTTGACCCCCCCACCCCCCACCCCTCTCCTTCTTTCCCTTCACCATCGATAACGGCTCTGATAGATGGTCGATCGTGAACCGCTTTAAAATACTTCCCCTTCAGACAACTTTAGATATTGCTCGCCAAGTCGAAGCTCGCCCAATTTTCTTCTACTGTGAACCCGATTTGAGATCTTTTTTCCGACCCTCCCTAGACCTTTTGATTAATGTAGCTTCCCCCATCTCGAATAGGTGTTTTTGGGAGTTCGAGCCCCCAACAAAAAGGCCCCACCACAAAAACAACCCCCCCCCCCCAACGGCTACGGTTTAAATATTGTCCACGTCCTCAAGGGCCGATTATGCCTCAGGATGTCGGATCCCCCGGTGACCTTACCCACCCCCCCCTGCTCCTTTTTGAGGTGAATTTTTACGTCTCTATAGCGCTTTTCTTCTTTCGTCGAACTTTTCTTGCAAGCACGTTTTTCCGCTTTATCGGCGATGTCCTCCCAACAAAGAGACCCCACGCCATTTTTTTGTCCCAGAATGATTTCGTCGAGAGGGGTGTTTGCATTCTCCGCGGTGCTCTCCAGAAGTCTTCTGAATTCACATACTCTGCTAACTGTCCCGTGCTGGGCCCAGGATGCCTAGCCGCCTAGGAACTTTTAGCACAGGATTTCCCCTCCCGATCTTTTGCGGTGTCTCTCGTGGTTTCTTCTATAACCTTGAATGCACCTCTTCCCAAGGAGTGCAATAGAATCAGATTCCTATGTACCAGAAGATTCCCCCCTTTCAGTCCACAGTTCGCGAGTCTAGTGCCATTCGGCGTATCAAGGTTGAGAGATTTCCCGCCCTTTTAGTTCCCTCAATCCGAGTAACTACGAAATGCCTTGCGAGTCCCACGGTCGTGAGGTGACCTTTTTCTGGTGCCGCCTCTCGCCTGAAGGCCCGCAGTGATCCCTTCGATCTGTGGTTGCGTTAATCCTCAGAGACGGCCGGACGCGCAACTCCCCTGCTCTAATCTTGTAGAGAGCTTGCTTTCGTTCCCCTAGACTATCTTTCTACAAGAGGCGTCCGACCGCGCGCGTCATTCTGCTTCTTTTTTTGAATCCTTCGAGCACCCCAAGTGCTGCAAGCTAGTTGCCAAGAACATTCGTCAGACTTGCCGAGCAGATCTCTCTTCCTCCTCCTTTTTTTTTAGATGAGGTCATGATCCTGCTGTAAAACATTCAATGGATGTTCTTTGTAGTTCTTATCCCCGGGTAGTCCTGACTAACGTCCCTCCCTGACCTCGAGAGTTAGTCCAAATCGAGAGTCATAGCGCATTTCCTTGAACGAATCGCAAGAGGCGTTTCTATCCCAGATTATAACCCCAAGCATTTTTTCTAGTTCTATTTAATCTAATAGATAACTGCCGTATTCCCGGCCCCATTCTCGCAGTATTCGGACCTTTACTGTACTGTTCGGCCCGACTTGGCTCAAGCCTCCTTTTCAAGGAGAAGTAAGCGCTTCTTTTATGTCGTCACTTTCCTTCCGATGTGAGTCTTAGCACTACATTTTCCCGCAACTCTTGCAATGAGACCCTCTGAGCCTCTCTCTCGACTGCGCTCTGTTACTCTTCAAGACTTCTCTCACATTTGCCGACAGGACTCTTCCCCCTCCAGCAGTTCGAGGCATCTTTTTCCCAACTAAGGCCTCGAAAATTTCCTCTACAGATTCTCCTGCTTCAAAGCTTGCCTCGAGATAGGCCCCGATGGCAAGTCTCCCCGGGCCTGTCCGGCACCGCTTCCCCTATAATTTTCGCCCTTTTTTTGAGTGTGATGCGCCGCCCTCGCGAAAATCCTCGTTTGACCTTCTCAGTCTTCCTCATGGTTATGGTCTTTTGTCTTGTGGCTTACCTAGTTCCTCTCAAAAGAAATTCACTCTTTTACCTCAACGCGTGCCACCAGGCCCCCTGCACCGCGGATCCCCATTAGTAGCATTTGTTTCTCAGGTTCAACCTGGATTTTTTTCATTTTCGAATATCGATTTCTTCCCAGGTATTCCCGGGCGGATCAAGGTAGAGAATTTCGTATTTCACTTCACGGCATTTGCGTGTGGTCGCGCCACTTAAAGCGTCCCTCGGTTTTTTTTTTCGCTGGAGTTTTCCCTACCGAAATATTTTGTTTGCGGACAGATTTTTTTGATCCCCCAATCATCCACGGCTTCTGTTATATGATGTTTTCCCTTTATTTAGAGAGGGTGTCAGCCCGCCCCGTTTCTGTTTTCTCTAACTGGCACGCCGTTGATGACGGAGCTTGTCGAGTCCTCTTTTCCCCCCGAGGCCCCCCGAACAATGGCCCGCTGTCCATAAAACCCACGACCGATTTATCACCGCCATCAAGAGCGACGTGTCCTCTCGGTAGAAGTCGGGAGACGTGTCTTTTAGGAAACATTAGTACTTCCTTTCTCCATTTTGACTAAGTGATATGCAGGCATACATTTCCTCTTATTGGTTTTTGCCCGTTCGATTGATTGATTTACCCGCTCTTGTTACCTCTCCTCAATTGGCCCCTAAGTTTCATGCCCTTTCCTAACTTAGGTTTATTTGCTGGTGAAGTCTATTCCAAGAGAAGATCTTTGTTCTTTTCGACCCACCTCCCCTTGGAGATTACCTCTCGTTGGTGGCTCGATCCTAATCTCCTGGTCGACGTGGTCGTCCTTCTCGGAATTTCCCGGACTTACCGTAGTCCGGTAGGTCATACCAAGAATTCACTGCAGCCCTTGACCCCCTTCTCCCCCTTCGATATTTTTGTCATCATTTTCTCTACTGGCATATGAGTGACCTTAACCAGAGGCCGCCCCTCATCAAGTTCCTCGATTGTTCTGAGGGCGAAACCCCAGACTCTTTCACTCCGTGACCGACCATCGACCCCTTCAACTTTAGAATGGTCAATGTTCTGGCTTGCGCCAACTCCTCTTGGTAAGTAGAACTTTTCCTACTTAAGAGTTTGATTTCTCACCTCGACCCGGAGTTAATAGGTTTGGTCTGCTTCTACCCTTTTTAAAGTCGGATTTGATGCCGCCTTCCCCTCTTTCTTTTGATTGATCATTTTGCACAAGAGAGGGTCTTTGTCCGTTTATTGTGGGACTGCCGCGCATAATTTTTTGCCTTTTTCCCCCACAGTGCGCTCCAGCCCGGGCGAGTGTCTCTGAACTTTTTCTTCCCGCACGTTCCAGTGATAAGACCTCCCTTTTCCCCTACCCATTTCCGTTAGGGCGATGTCGTTCTGACCAATTATAGCCCTCACGCACAGTAGCCTTTTTTTCGGCGAAAAATATGGAGTGGTATATTTTTATATCCTTGTTCTTGTTGAAACGCAGTTCTTCAGCTCCTTCCCTTCGTGCCCTTCGCCTCGCCCTTGGCCCTGGAAAACTCCCCTCCCTCCTTTCTCGGCAGCTCCCTCTTCTTTATTTTACTTGAAATTGTTCCCTTGACCCACTTCCTCGACGGTTTCCGCAAGTTGACCCTTTCCCCATGATCTGTTTCATTTGGGAGACTCCAAAGACACACAGCACATATGACCCCTCCCTCGCCCCTTGATTATCCGCCCAAAGCCTCCTTTTCGCCTGTCCCCCTACCAATTGAATGCCCTCCTCGGCAACATCTCAAGAATTTTTCCCTTCCCCGAATGGCCAATGACCCCTTATATGACACACTGGAGTTTTTTTGAACAGTTTTCTTTAAACCTCCACCTCCTAAGGGAGGCTTAAAGCCCTTGGACTCCCCTACCTCGCCCGCTTCCTTTTTCGAATAGTTTTGTGAGTTCTCGGTGAAGTTGCCTCCTTTCCTGTTTCATGGGCTCCCAATCTTCATCAGTGTGGACGGAATTGCGGAAGGCCTCCCCAGACGCTTTATCGCTATCCTAATGATTTCCCATTTTGGGACCCTTTCCTTCTTGGAATTGAAGAATTTTTGAGTTGTATCACTTTTCCTTAACCCAACTTCTTGCTTCACAGGGGGAATAGTTTCAGGATCTTCTTTCCTATTACGGGCGTTCCGTGCCTATTTGCACAAAAGCTAGGAGGCTTTATTTGTGACTTAGTATGCAATACTCTTTTCAATCTTCAATTTTTCGTATTTCGCAGTACACCCCCTCCTCCAGTTCCCCCACACACTGCCTCCCCAGTCCCTTGTTCTATTGGGTGCTTCCGTTGTCAGCAATTTTCTGATCGTTGAGCTGCCGTGAATCACCTTCGTCCTTTTTGCTATTTCAGCTCTGCCTCCCAAGGGCGTTCACAAAACTTCTGTCACACTTCATCTTTACCCAAGTCGGGGTTTCCTTGGACCCCCTTAGCGGTCGAGTTGCTTTTTTCCACGTCGTCTGTCATTGCGCTGCGTTTTTCCCCCCATAAAATTTGTGAGTTTTTCTCACCCTCCATGAACCATCTTCGCACGGCCTTTCCCCCTTGTGTTCCCCATTTCTGTTTCTTGCCCCTCCCGCCTCTTCCCCATGGGACGGTATGGAACTTTTCTCCCGCCTCTCGGTGTCCCTTTGAATGGACTCTTGCTGAACGATCTCAGTAAGGAATTTGTCCAAGTTTTAGTCTTTCCCCTTTTTCTTACCATGTATTCCACGTCAAACCCCTCGCCCCGTTCCTCCCCCTCCTCTCCTGGCGAAGGACTCCCTTTCTGAGCCCCACTTCCCGAAGTTCGATCCTCTTCCATGTTACCAACCGCACTCTGCCAACAAACTCTTGTGCGAACCTCACCCCCCCCTTGCGCCGTTTTCAACCTGTTGCAGTTTCGTAAATAATGTGTTTTCAATCTCGAGTTCTTTTTCCCTCCGTTGCCCCCTAGGTTGGCCGTCACGATTGGCCCGAGACCTCGACGATCCCAACGAAGCTTTTTTCGATTTCCCTAGGATAAAACTCCTCCGCCTACTTTTTTTTTCGCTCCGCCCCTTTCCTTTTGACCCCCCCTTGTGGCTAAACTACTTCCCCCCACCGTCCTTCTTTCGCGACCCTCTGGTCATTCGTTCAAGGTTTAGCCTCCCCTTGTCCTTTCGTCGCGACCTCAATTCTTTTTTCCCTTTCCACTTTTTCGACGACACCAATTCGCCGTGGCCTTTTTCTGTCTTCCGGTTGTTGTTGCGTTAACCCCAGGCACGGCCCTCTCTGTTTTTTTGGGTGTTTTTTCTTCCCCGTTTTAATTGGTCCCCCTGATTTTTGTCCACGTGCTCCTAATTTTTCTGGCCAATTTTCTGCTACATTTAAAACTTGTTCTTCACGCAATAGAGGTTAGAGAAGATGTTCCACTTGTTTCCTTCGGTTAGAACCATTTCCTCAATGCTGGAGCTCAGCTTAGGCGGCTCTCTTTGTCTCCTCCCTATACATCTGAAAAGGGTTGTTGCACCGTCCTCCTTGGCAATCTATCCTGGCCCCCCGAGAGAAAAAGGCCCTTGTGTGCCCCCACAAACCTATTTTTTTCCTTTTTTTTCTCCCTCCCGGAAACATTCCCCCTGGTGCCAACAAGCATGCATTACTGAGTTCTCCCCCTTGCATTTCTTTTGCCCCTGCGCCTGAAGCCTTCCCCCTAAATTCTTCTGATTAATTGCTCCTCCTTTCGTGAGTTCCCTTTGACTCGATCAGTCAGGTTTTCTTTGGGTTTTTACTTTAATCCTTTACTGAAACCTTAATACCCCCTTACCTTTTCCAGTTTCCGCCCCTTCCGTCCCCTTCTTTTCACCCCCTTTTCCTTTGATCGATTGGGACACTGTGAGACCTTTTCCCCCGTCCCTTGGAGGTCCCTATCCGCAGATGGTCCAAGTCCGGACCTTCTGAACACTCTACGTAGCTGGCTTTTTCATGATGTTTCCCTCCCCCATTTAAGTGAAGGGCCTTCTCCAGGACTCGAAAAGCCCTTTGCACGCGCCCTGCCTAACGCCCTTATACGGCCCTACCCCTTACCTCGCTTCTAACGTGCTTTTCGGACATACCATTTTGTCCGGTAATCCCTTTGGTGTGGGATCGTCCTCACATCTGAGACCCCCTCGCATGTTATGCCTGTCTCCCGTCTTTCAACACCTGAGGATCTTCCACCAATAGACCCCCCCCCCCCATTTCTTGGACCCTTCCTTGGTGGTCCCTGGATGAAGTTTTTTGGCCCACTGACACAGTTGGCCAAGGGGACCACAGAGGTTCCCTTTCACGGAAATTTGAACAGCAAAGCGACTCAGGCGTGTTTTCGGCCCCCCGCCTTCACCTCTGCTAACCCAAACCCCCCCCCCACTGGCGTTTGTCCTATTCAACTTGATGTTGAACCCTCACTTTTTTTTTGACTTTCTATTTTGAAAAAGACACCCATTTCCTGCATCCGTATCTCTAACAGGTTAATCATCATGACCCCCCGAGAGAATTGTGAATTTCGTCCACTGCCTCCCCCTGATCCCTTTTTATTTTCTCCCCCCCCCCCTTTCAGGCCCAAGACCAAGCTTACTTACTCATTAACCTCCTTCAACTAGCATCGGTAGCAGGAAGCACTCCACTTTATCTAGAGAAGGATTTGTGTCTTATTATTCCCCTTATCATTCTGCAGCCAGTCGTTACTCCGTTTCATGTAAACGGTGGAGCCGATGTTTCCGTCTTTCCGGAGGGGTTCCGTCTACATATCGAACCCCAGACCCCATACGTGGGGGTAGGTGGGGTGGGGGGGGGTTTTTTGTTGGGGGGGGGTTTTCGGGGGTTGGGGACGTGGCCAAAACTCAGGTCCCCCCCCCCCCCTTTCACCCCCCCCCCCCCTTTTTTCCCCTTTTTGCTAAAATGCGCCGCAGGTCTCAGTTTCTTGCTTGTTGTCCTTCCCCTTTCCCCCCATGGACTTTTGGTCTGGCTGATTGTCTTTGGATCGATCTCCCTCCCTCCCCAAAGTCCCTTGATCCACTCTCTCATAATGTTGGAAGGAAACTGATCGGTTCAATTCTCTCTGTAACGCCGCCTTTTTTAGGATCCGCGGTCCTTTGCCTCCTTCCCCCCGTGGTCGATCTTTAATTGACCCCTGAGCCGGGAAGAATGTCTCAGAGAAAAACCTAATGGAGTTTTTGTATCGACCACTGTGCCCCCTCCCCAAATCCTACCCTCATGATTCTTCCTCTTTTGACGCTCAGGTGGCTTTCCCTGGACTAAGAAGTCCTTCCATCGTAAACACCCTGGACTGGTGATGAACGGCTATCAAGGTGTTATTTCCCCTTCTCATTTTTCTTGAGAGAGTTCCGGACGAGCTTGTCGCTCCCCTGAGCCGGGTCCCTACAAAACCGTGGCGCTTTCCGCTCAAAAATGCCCCCCGAATTTTTCGGACACTCTCGGGCTAGAGACCCCCTTCTTAAATGCGCTTGAGATCCGTCTCTCTTCTAAAGCGCATCCTGCCTTGAGTGAGTGGACCCGCTCTGACCAAAGTCTCCCTACTTTGTGAGGTCATCCTACTTGATACATTTTGCTTAAGTTTTCCAGGCGAATGAGCCCCTTGCCATCATTATTCCCTTCTCCCTCTCTTTTCACCTTTTTTTTTTTTTTTTTTTTTTTTTTTTTTTTTTTTTTTTTTTTTTTTTTTTTTTGGTTTCTTCTTTTTTTTTTTTTCTTTTTTTTTTTTTTTTTTTTTTTTTTTTTCTTTTTTTTTTTTTGATTATCTATTTAGTAGGGACCTCTACGCTGGGCAAGATTTTAGAAAACTCATAATGCCCTTGCCTTAGGTTAGTACCTTTCCCTCTTCCCCTTATCTCGACGGCGAACGAAAGCCCCTATATAGAAGCCGCCCCCGGTCGGTAATTCTTCCCCCGGTATTTTTCACGCCCATGGCATTCCTCTATTAATGGCCGTACTCCTTTGCCACGTCGTAAGTTCCCCCCGTCTTAGATTGGAAAACCACCCGTTTCGCCTCCCTAGCCCATTCCTTTTTAGCCACTCGCCGCGTCATCTTCTCTTGTCCCACGCAGTACCGCATCAAGTTCTCTTTCTTCTCCACACTGGACCTGCTTTCTTTTCCAATTCGACTGCCCTACATCGATCCCAGGACTCCGTCTTTAATTTTACGGCGAATGATCACGTTTTGGCACTGTTTTCATCGAAAAAGTAGCCATCTGAATTCGACTCTTTCTGCCAGAATTCTTCGTACTGATTTTTTTTACCCTCTCTTTGTTGTTCTTAGGGCCTCTTTCCTCTGACCATAGTGCGTGATACGTTCCCCCCACCCGGAGTTCCTTTTTCGCCGAACGCGAACCCCCCCTCCTTTGTTAGCTCAAAAGGCCTGGCCCAATTCGCCTAGGGATGGCTCAACTTCCTCTGTCGCTATAGTGTCCCCCAAGGCGAAAGCACTATGCCCCCACCGGTTTGCCCCTCTTCCCCCCCGTTCAACGATGTTGCGGTCGCCGACCTTCCCGCTTTTCCCTTCCTTCCACGGTCGGCAATCTACACCGTGTGAGAATTTTCCCGTTACAACGGCGTGCTAATGACGATCTCTTTTTCGATGCTGCTGCTCCGCGTGACCTTCATCAACCCTCGACTGACTTCGGTGTGAGCCGTGACCTTGATCGACCAATGCGGAAAGCTCTGTGACTGTTTCAGTTGAGTGACCGATGTCCCTCCAACCCTCCCCCCCATTTTTTTTTTTTTTCCCCCAGAAGTGAGCTTTTAAGAGAGCGGCGTTTTGCGGCATTTAGAGCTTGCTCTCAAGAGGTTTGGGCCTCAATACGCGGCGGAACGTTCCCGGGTCGGTTGCGGTCCCTTCCCGCTGGCGCCAGCTGTCCGAACAGTGCTCTATCTTTAGAGGTCCTGATGTAGATTGCTCTATATTTCTGAAAAGTCTCCCCCCTTCCCTAGCAGCCCCCGATTGCCGAGTTGCATCACTTTTCTTCAGTTAGAACCAGTCGTTACTTGCGATCGTTCTGAGAGTAGCATGCATCTGGACTCCATTTCAGCCCTTCTAGATCCCCCCTCCCCAACTCTGCTTAAAAGTTCTACCCATCTTCCTTCACCGACTTTTTATGGATGCCCCATTAGTTTTTTGTGCCTCTGAGAGAACGACCTGAATCGAGCTTTTTTTCCTCTTTCGAGCAAGATGTTCCCTCTTTGCTTCCGTCCTAGGAGAAGCCTACGCGCCTTACAGGTACTTTCCTGAAGACACTCTCTTAGACCTCGTATCATGATACTGAATACGACCTACCTGGAATACACTCTTCTTTATTAGGAGGAATTTTATGAACGCATCCAGGCGAGACCACTAAAAGAGAAAGGGCTACCCAGAGGCAGCCCACAGTAGTCCTTACCACATTTTTTCTCTCTTTGAAGAAGAATTTTTTTTTGTTGTTGTGTTATCGAGATGCTTTCGTCTATGGTATTCCGGACCCTAACTCTCCATTTCCCAGGATCTTTCCTGTTATTCTCGTCCCCGTTTCGTTACCCCCTAAAAGTCCATTTCCTCTGATAGCAGACTTTTTGCGAAAATTTCCTCTCGTACGGCTGCCTCTCTTTAAACACTCAATCGCCCAGCTTGTTCTCTGCCCCCCCAACAGGTTCTTCTCGTTGCCTCAGATCTTTTACGTTCAAGACCACAGATCGACCCAGTTTCTTCAGGTGTCCGTTTACTTTCACCAATTCTGTCCTCCCCCTGCAATAATACCCAGGCCTGCTTCCGCGCGTTTCGGATTTTTCCCTTGCCGAAAGCGGTCACTATCCTTCTTCAAGCCAAGAATAATGAGGACTTCCTCCCCTCCCTCTATTCCCTCCTTTAAGAGATTTTCCCCCTGCTTCAACCTCTGTATGAAGTCTGCCTTTCGTCGCTGGACCCGTGGAAGGAACTCCCTCTCAATAGACTAATCCCTGCCCTAGACACCTCTCGCACCTGGCCCCCTTTGCTCCTCTTTTCCTGGCTGGACTTCCTCCGTCCTTTCTGTCCCTAAGCGTAGGTGGAGTTATATTGCTTGGAGAATTCCGCCCTCTCATGCCGCCCCCTCCGATCCCCTCGTTTGACACGGCTCTAGTAGGGGACTCCTTTGGTTTTTTTGTCTCCTTCTTTTTTTTGGAGTGAAAATTCATCACAGAGGCTTTAAGGACTCCCTACGACGAATTCCCGAGCTATAGAACTACGTCCCCCCGCCTCCCGACCCCACTCGTCCTCTTGATTAGGACTAAAGGACATCTTTCCATATCTCGTCCAGGAGGACCCCGGGATGAACTGTCCCCTCTTGCTAATAACGGTTTCAGATTTCTCGTTTCATGCCCCTGATTGCTCGTTTCTCGACTGCACGTTCCTCTTCTGCTATAGTGTTCTTCGTCTGTCGCTTGCAACTATTTCTCCTCACCCCCCTCGTCGCGGAATATAGTTGCGCTTTTTTTCCCGATCTCACAGCCATCTCGTTTTTTTTTTTTCTGATTTCTGAGGGGGGATTTCAGATTAGGGCCGGTGGGAGGTGTTCAGCACGATTCGTGTCGCGTTCTCTCCCTCGGACTCCGGTTGATACGTATTCCCAAGAGGATATTTGACGCCTCCCCTGCCGCTCAATAAAAAACTAGATAGGATCAAGTAAATAACGCCCCGGCCCCGTCCTATTACACACCCCCCCCTTTTATTTCACAATTTTCCCCCTTCAATAGGCTTTTTGATGCTGATTAGCCCCTTCAGTATGTCCGTCGCGCCCGTTTCTATGATGCAGTAATTCCGACCTATCTGCGTAACTTGCCGCCGGCGATTGCGGTCTGATCGCTTTTCGAGTCTTTTAAAGATCCTTTTTCCTCGCGGATGTCTATTATGAGTTATCATGTTTCAATTGTTGTAGCCCAACTATGTCCTCTTCGTTTTTAAGCCTCTTTTTTGTAGCGCTCGTTTTTTCTATCTTCTCCAGCGGTCTACTCATTGTAGACGTGTTCACATTTCTTTTGATTAAGCGTTCACTTGATCCCCCCCTCTTCGATAGGAATAATCCCCCGGACGAAAACTTATTCTTGTTCATCCGGCTCTTTCTCCCTTCTGGGCACCTTGCTCCTCCTCCTTCTTTCCCCACCAGACTATTCCAGCATGCGACTCGTTGAATAAAATAAAAGTTCCCCGAAGAAACCGCGTTCCCATTATAGCTTCCCCCTAATATACCCCCCCCTTCCCTTCGATTAACCCTTCCCGAGATGGGTTGGATACATGCGCCTCTGCCTGCTACATCGAACCCCCTTCAAGATTTTAGGATCCCCGTGCCCATCTGTTCCGGTTTTTAGCCGCCACAGTCCGTCTTCTTCTCCGCTTCCGTTCCTGTTTCCCCTTTTTTGATCTCCCCACTTTAGCATAGCATCTTTCTAGAACTCTAGGTGCCCTAAAGCCTGCGTCGGCATTTTGTTTCCCCCGTTGGGCTTGCCCGCGTGATTCTCCCGTTTGAAGAAATTATCTTAATCCCCCCCGCCGGCGTATGCCTCCCCCTCCTTTGATCCAGCGTTCCCCCCCTCTTCCAAGGTTTGCGATGGCCTTGGCAGAGTCATTCTTCTCGGAACTCCTCCTTGTAGCTATGCAGGCGAACGTTCCCTTTTTCTGAGTTTCGCTCATGTTTCCCCCCTACCCTCCAGTACTTCGTTATACTCCCTGATTGAAAGTAGGCTTTGCCCTGAATGGCTTTTCCTTTTCCGTAAGAGAAGCTTTCCCCCATTTCCCCTTTTCCATCGTTGCCGATTTCCTTTCCTGGCTTTTTCCCGGCCTTCCCCCCACGGAACCAAGGCCCTTTTTCGATTTCTTTGAACATATGACTCTTGCTATGGAATGAAACCCGTGAGGTTCATTCTTTAAGGTTCCCCCCTCCGATCCCCATCCCCCCCCTCAGAAATGTCAACGCCCCTTTTCGGATCCTTCACGCCACTTTTGCACCTTTAGGCCACGTTGAATGTTCTATGAACCATTCTTCTCAACCTAAGGTGGAAATGACAGACTTGACCTTACTTTCCTTTCGAACCTTTTCCCCCCCCCGCGTTTTCAGGACTGGATGTTCCCTAACCAAGGACTCCCCCGTAGTATCGACTTGGAGGTGCGGCGCAATTGCGCTTGAGGTTCGTCGGGGAGAGCTTGAAGTGACTCGTTTGAAACCTTTTTACTGGGCCCCTCTTTTATCAGATTTCCTGTGGCTGGCCGTCGCCAGTCCTTTTCACCCCCTCCGCCCTTCCTCGGATCATGTTATAGTACTTTTTTCTGGTCTTTATCTCGCTCATCCTAAGTTTACTTCCATGTGTCGTTTCATCAGTCCCTACTAAGGTCTTCCCTTTCCTTTTTCGTTTGAGAGATCTTGATGAGGGAGTTCCCCCATCCGTTCCAAAAAGAATATTCTGGCGTAGTTTGATTTCCTTACTGATAATTATTATGGTTCCTGTTTAACTTCAGTAGTTGCACTTCCCCCCCCCTCCTTCCTACGAGTCCCAACACCTCTGCCCCGCCACCAGGTTAATTTTTATGCGGTTCTCATCCTCATGTTAGGGACTCTCTCCTTTGATCCCCAATGAGTATTGTGATTCTGTGTTAAGCTCTCTCCCCCTGACACCCCCCCTCCCCCGGGATGTAACAAGTTCCTTCTCACCCCCAGTCTTTTGCAAAGTGCAATACCCCGTAGCGGCCTCGTCGTTTTCCCCCAGTTCGCGCCTTTTCCTTCCCCATCCCCTTGTGAGGAGCCCCCCCCCCTCCCTTGAACACCCTCAGCTCTAAGAGTGTTCGCAGCTTTGCTCCCTTTGACCCTTGGCTTCGCGCACCTTCTCCAGTTATCCCCCCCCGGTTTCCTTCTCCCTTATTTACAGCCACTTCCTCCCGGGTGCCCTTTGAGACAGAAATTGTCCCTTCCTGGCGATCGGACGTTTTGAATCTTCCCCTTCATTTGGGAGCAACGTTTTTTTTTCCCATGTTGGAGGAAAAGTCCCACCGTCTCCCCCCGGCCTACCCAGAATGATCCTTTCCTTATTTTCGTTCCAAGGAACCCCCCCGAACCCATTAGCTCATTTCCCTTCATTTATGCCACGTAAAAGATGCCCCCCCTTGATGGTTTCCTCCCACGCAACGTTCATGCGCATTTTTTTCCCTTTGGCTTCCCCTTTCCCCTTTGTGTTCCAAGAGAGAGGCGTTCGTAAGGTTGTATTCCAGTTTTGAGTTCTAAGTATTGAAAGTCCGTCCGTGACTCTGTCCCCTCAGGCGACCCCTTTTTCTTTATTGATACACCCCCGGGTCCCCTTTGCTCGGTCGCCCCCTTGTTATTTTGCACAAGTGTTGTGACCTACTGCCCAGTCCTTTTTTCCCTCTGACCGTACGTATTTTTTCTTTGTCTCGGCCCCTTTTTCCCTACGTCTCCCCCCGACAAGCCCTGCTTTTTTTGTTCCACTCTTTTCGTACACTCTCGCTTCCCGAAACCCCCCCCCATTTTTTCATTTCTATCTTTCCTCTCCTTCTTTTTTTTCTTTTTCTCGCTCCCAAAACCCGTCGTCCCCCCTCTGTTTGTTTTTTTTTGAGTAACGTGGACGCCCGCGTTTTTGTTTGTACTGTCCCAGGGAGACAAGAATGCGGCGGACGTATTCCCCCTCCACTGGGGGAGTTTAAATTGAAGGTCCCTCTTCTCCTCTTTTTCCTCAAGACGGGACTGTCTAGCACACCTTTTATTCCGTCTATTCTGAGCCTCCTAGCCTTTTGCGCTAGTTTTACTTTTTTCTCAGCTAGGAAAGCGGAAAAGTGGATCGGCCTTCTTTCCTCCTTTCTCTTCTTGTATCCCCTCCCCCCCCCATTTTCTATCAAAATGAGACTGCACGACTTCTCTTTCCCCCACCCCAAGAATGATTTCCTTTTTAGAAAGACCCCCATGACACAAGCTGCGCCTGACTTTGGTTTCTCCCCCCAGTAATGCTGGCCCCTTCCATTCTCCCCCCTTATTAAGAGGCTAATGCTTTTCCAGAGTTTCGTGAGGTAGTCCTGCCTCTTACTCGGTATGTCTTTTCGTGGGTGGGCTTTTTCATCCCTGGTAAGAACGCCGTTCCCTCTTATCACACCCCTGACATTCTTCACGTCGTCGCCCTAATCCCTTCTTTTCAAACCGGTCTTTTTCTCACTGGAGAAGCATCCCGAGTGTTCTATCTAGGCTGCTAGCAATCCTCTCAAATGTTGCAACGTGCGGCCGCTGCGACCCTTCCCCGAGGCATTGAGTTCCCCCCCCCAAGTTGTCATGTGGGCTTTCGCTTTTCCACGTCCTAAAGCCCCTTTCAGCTACGAGCCCCTATGAACTCCCCCTTCGCGATATGAGACCAGGCTCCCCCTTTTCAATTCCCAAGGTGGGTGTTCTCCGGGTGGGCGATCTCTTAACCCCCCCAGAGCCCCCATTACCCTCGACGTTACGAGCTACTTAGACCCATTCGAGGAGCCCCCTGATTCACCCCCAATATACCACTTTTAACGGTTTTTCCTTTGATGGGTTGGGCATGAACCCCTTGAAAAAATGGCACCCCGGGCCCATCGATTCCCCCCCCCTCCCCACCCGGCACCCCGGAAATGTGCTCGTTCCTGTTTCACTTCTTCACTGTTCCATCAAAATCTCATCTAAAGCCGCCGCCCTTCTACTTCCCCAAAAACAATATTTGACTCAAGGTAGTTTCCCGCAAAGCTTGCCAGACCCCCCTCAGTGCAACTCTTTTACCCCCCGATACAAACGTGACCTCTCATGCTTCTGCTTACCTCGGTGGTGATTCCATTTGAGATGGTTCTCTCTATTAAAAAAGTGCATCAGTCCCGGAAAGGCTCTCTGAACCCTCCTTACGACTTGCTTATCAGGAAGCCCTACAATTTCTCGTCGCGCATTCTTGAGTGAGGTGTCAATAAGTCCGTCTGGCCTTTTGTAAAGTTTCCATTTCAGAACCCCCCCCCCCCCCCCCCCCCACACCCATAATTTTTCCACCAGCTTTTTATGACGATTTTTCGAGTGTGGTCTCCCTTCACATTCTTGTTCTGTCTTGATTGGTTTCGGCTCCTTTTAAAGGGTGACGATTCTTTCCTTTTCTGCTTTGGATCGCTCGCCCCTCCTAAAGGAAGAGTGTTTCCCTGCGCATTTTCCCCTGAAGGGTACCAACTACTTTCAAGCTGTTTTCCCAATCTGCTCTGGTCCCTCCCTAAGTTCTTCCTCTGCCCCTCCTCCCCAGCAGGAGGCTTCAAGTGGCCCCCTATTATCTTTTCCTAGGACCGCCCCTCCTAGCGAGCCGTCATGGCCTCCAGAACTATTGCCTGTTGTAACACTGAGCGGAATATAACCACCCCCCCTTTCTTAGAAATGCTCCCCCCCGATTCCCCAGGGGGGGGCCCCTAGAACTGCCTTCCCATTCCGGCAATTATCGACCTGTGTTCTGTAATTTTTTTAGGTCTAGGAGAAATTCTTTGTGATCTTCCTATAGATCAGTTCGAGGTTCCATCCGCTTTTGTGCGCGCTTTCGCGCCCTCGCTTCCTCACAAAAAAGGATATGGCCGACTTCCCCCCCCCTCTTGAGAGAAAGGCGTATTTACCACGCTCCCGGTACCCCCCTTCGATCGATTTCAGCCGAATGGAGGCTTTTTTCACTTTTTACGTGGTTCCGTGACCGTTTCCTCTCCCGTCATAAACTTATGTACCGTCATGGTAGATTACCAAAGCCTATCCATGCACGGTTCCCCCTTTTTTTTCTAGATATCTCGTGCGCATGCCGCGCCAGTTAGAATGGCTAAAGCTCCATGATATGCTGCGTCTTTCCCCCCCCTCTAAGTAAAGCTGTTTCTGTCTTTTTCCCCCTAAAAGAGCGCCCCTCAACTTTAATCCTGGGTGTTTTTTTTCTTCTACGCACGGTCTTCTCCATGGCTTGCCTATGCCCATAGATCGCTGTGCTGCCGAACCTCCTTTACCGGTACTGAATGTTTATAGACAGTCTCCACTTTTTGGAATTTTCGGCCTCTTATAAGGACGAACCTTCCCGTCGCCAGGCTTTCCCTCTTCTGACCCCACCCCAACGCATAGATCCTTTATTTAGCCCCACCTCTTCCCCGTTCTTTTTAAGATATAGGTCTATAAGGAAACGGTCCCCAATTATGCCGTCCTCGTGGAGTCTTCCCCTTTCCCTCTTTCTCCGTCTTACGACCTCCCACCTTTCCCCAGCCGACACGCCGTCGGCCAAAAATTATCCGTTCCTGCCTATTAGCTAAAATTACTTTTTCCTCGCAGGCCGACTGCGTGGGCTATTTTTTTTTTTCCAAATAGGATGAACCGAGCTTTTCTCCTCCTTAAGTTGACGGGCTTTTATGTGATCACCAGAGCTGTGTGATCCCTGTAGGCGATGCAGTCTTGCTCGACACTTCTCGTGATCGTCCTTTTTCGTTTTACTTTTTCCGCCCGACTAGTTCCCCGCTAGGGTTCTGCGACAACCCTTCCCCCTTTTCCTCTATTTAACTGCGCAGCGGATCATGGCGGTGTGTCCACGTCACCCCTTAACCAATCACTCTGTTCGAGAGATTTTCTCGCCACTTCTCAGCATTATACACACCTGGTTTTGTGCGCCCTTCCTTACACATTGTGTCTCCCCTTTCCTAAGAATTTCGCCCCTGCATTAATGAACGGCCTAAATCAGTGTGATTGTACAGTCCTCCCCTGTGAAGAGAATCGACCTCTTAAAGTCTTGTTCTTAAATTTTGAGTTCAGCGTACCATCACCCATTTTCTCCTTCTATTTGATTTTTGTGAGCGCTCGTTTAGGAGTTCTATCGCGTATTCCGGCTTTTTTCCTTTCCGTCCACTTCTTTCACACACTTTTTTTCTTTTTTTTTTTGTTTTTTGACCTATGTCCTCCCAACATCCAAAAGCTTCCCACGACCCGTCTTTTTCCCCAGACGTTTTTTTTTTTTTTTCTTCAATATTCCCTTTTGAGCTTTTTTTCATTAGAGCTCCCATTCCCCAGAGAAAGCCTGGAGTGAAATCACTACTCCGGCTTCCCCTGCATTTCTTTCTTCCGTTACGCTGAAAGAGCAGAAGCTGAAAGACTTGTCCGTCCCCTCCGAAGAGATGGATTTTTTCATTTCCTTAGATTGGCTGCTACTGACCCATCCCTCTTGTCTAAGACAGATCTTCTTTTTTCATCAACTTTTTTTTTTGTAGGAAGGAATCCCTTTTTGACCCTGCTTCGGTCTTTAGGGATCGTATCGCGTCGTTTCAATCGTTGTCGTCCGACCTTTCAGCCCCTCCTATTGACGATTTCTCGGACATGTTCTCCCTCCCTCCCCAAAGAACCCCGCGAGGTCCTGCTCCCGGTTTGTATGCGGTCCTTTGCTGGTGCTCCGCGTAATGTACCTTAAGGCCCGCACTTTCCCTGCGACCCTATGTTTCTCTCTTTTTTTTTCCCGTTTCGTGAGAATGCTTCCGAGAATCCGGCTTTCGTTTAATTGTTCCCCTAGAACCCTAGCCGTCCCTTCCCCCTTGTTATTCCTCTCACCCTGATAGGTTTTACGACTCCCGCGAGGAGCGATTGTTAGTTTTTTCTCCGACTCCGGCTCTCCTTTTCCCAGCCTTCCCTGAGCCCTGAGAAGTCTTTTGACATCTTCGTAGAAGACTCGAAGATAACTCTTGAACTCCTACGGTGTTTTTTTCCTCTTTGTTATTTCTTGCTCTTCTTGACCTTTTAGGGACTTAAGGAAATGTCTTCTTCTGGTAGTATAGACTTCGTTTCGTACTCCCCCGTTCTCCTGAATCTCCGAGCTCTTTCTCCCATTTCTCGCCGTAGATGCAGTTAACGACCCCTTTTTCCTAAAGCGGTTCTTCGACCAGCTCTCCCTCCTTTTTTTGTTTCTTCGTCCCCCTCCTCGACTTCCCCTTCCTGCCCACCTCTCCTCTTGTATTTCTGCCCTTTCTTTCCCCTTAATTTGTATAGTACCCCAGAGGTCTTCCCTATCCTCATTGCGTCCTCCGTCTGTGATGTTCGTCTTCAGTTTGATGGTCCCTCTTTTTCCCTCGCATGGCTAAGTTTCTGTGCTCCACGAATGTGAGACTCGTGTGATTACTCCTCGTCCCTCTCCTTTTCAAAGGCTTCCTCTTTTCCTATCCTTCCCCTCTTTTCGTCTTCTTTTTTGATGATTTGGATTTTCAGGCAAATTCTCCCCGCGAACTTGACCACGCCTTCCCTCTCACTCTGTCAATTTGCCTTACAGCTTCCGCGGAGGCCCACGTTCAGCCCTGAATGCTTACTGTCGATCCTTTCACGTTCTGAGAGGAGGTCTTTCCCTATCAGCTTGCGCTACGTGCTTCCTTCATCCCTCCCTGACCCTCTTTGTTTCGTGACCTACGTCCTGGGACCTCCTGTCTTGTCTTCGGCTTTGATTTGTTATGGAACTCCTGCCCCTTTTTCCAGAGTCTTTTTGCCCTGTTACTAAGCCTCAGAGTTATGAGACTCCTCAGGAGCGAGATACAAACTCGGTTTTTTTGAGTCTGTTCCCCGCTCAAGCCTGTCCGCCCCCCATACCTTCCTTCTTCCCCGGTGATGACATTCCGATTTTATCCCCTAGGCGCGTAGGTTTCTCCTTCATGATTAATTTTTTCCTATTAGTTCCCCGTCCTCCCCTCGCACCATCCTGGTCCCTCTTGACTCCTGCCCCTCCCCTTTTTTTCCTCCTTAGCTGGAGAGCCTACTTTTCTCGACACCTCTTTTCAGCGGAAGATAGTGAGAGTTTACTATCCCTCCCATCCCTCCAATTAGACTTTTTATTCTTGGTGAATTGATTCTGAAGTCCTTTTTGTCCCCTCAGAGCCCTCTCTTGGAGCTTTTCTCCTACCCTGCCGTTCTTTTGGCTGTGAGTCTTCACGCGTTGCTCTGGGAAGGCTTTAGGTTCCCCCTCTTTTTTCCCCCCCCCCCCCCTCTTCTACTTTACCCTTCCACCGTCCCGGACGGCACGTGGCTTTATACTTTTTCTCCCCCCCCATTTTCGTTGTGATGATCACCAGGAAGGTATGCACTTAGCTTCGTGATAGTCATTAGTTCATCCTCCTACTCCCTCGTTTACCTTCCGCCGGAGATCGGATGATGTTGCTTTCATATTAAAGAAGTCTTTAGACCGTTTCCAAGAATAGATCTATGACTGTTCTACCAGATGACCTGTCCACATACGATTTGCCATCCCTTTCTTACCTCGGCCCTGATGATCTTCTCCGGGGGTCGCATCGAAGCGGCAATCATGGCACGTTTTTCCATGTTAGTCTATATTCCTTCCTCCCCCCCCCCATGTCGCTTAGATAACCCTCCATTCAGGACCCTCACCTTCATGTCGGTGATCCATTCTCTATATTGAGATTAGGAGACATTGATCCTTTTACTTTTTGACGCAAACCCGAGTTTGCGAGCAATTAACTTAATCCTCGGATGAGGGTAGCATTAAAATCCCCTCAACTCGGGGCCCTATAAGAAGCATGCTCCCCTATCACCCTTTTCATTTTATGAATACCTTTCTGGTGGCGTGATGAAGAGTCCCTCTAGTCATGCAGAGGACAACCAGCTTCAGTCTATTTCTAGTCTTGATCCTCCCTTTAGTTACTCTTTTTTCGCGTATCGCACCCCCCGTAAGGTTTTTTCTGCTCACAAGTTCCTTTAATCGAGAATTAGGTTAGTCCTAATCCCTAGTTTTTCGAACCCTTGCGATAGGAATGTCTGCCGCCGTCTCCCCTTTTTGACAGGGTACCCTTTCGTTTAACTATTCCCGAGACCCTGAATAACTCGCACGGATCGCTCGGCCTCTACCCCGTCAGTTTATAGCGATTATCCCCTTAACTTCAATCGGTCTTGGCGACTTAAAGGTTGACCGGCTTCCTTGATAGGACCCCCCGCCCATCATTTCTACTGCTCCCTTCCTTTATTTAGTGGTTCTCAGAAATTTTCGAGACAGAACCGCCCCTTCTTTCCCCTTCTTTGCATGCGGGCCCGTCGCTTTTTCTTCTCAATGCAGCTCACTGGCAAACGGCTTCGTTTAGGCCCGTCTTCACTCATGCTTTTTTATTGAACCCTATTCTCTGACACAAGGCGCGGTAGAGTTTTTCCTTTTTCAATTTATGTCTTCATTTAGTACCAGGGCTCCTTCCCCTTGTTGCAAACCCTGTGTCCGGCAGGGGCGGTATTCCCCTCCCCCAAGACAACCCGACCTTCCCTCGTCCATTTGCGACCATCACGCCCTTTTGAGAACCTTCCTGTGATTTTAGGCCAACGGAATGTCGCGAGGAACTCGTCCCCATCTCATGTGAATAGTTCCCCTACTACGCATCCTAGCAGCTACGGAAAGTATTAACCCGCCAAGACCGAATTTTTTTCTTTCTTGATTTCAAGTCCTCGCTTTGAAGGTCCTATTTTCTCGCGTAATTGCCGCGTGCACACTGGTAATGCGGACTAATTCCCAGTCCCCCATGGCAGTTGGCTTCCCAATCTAATGCCCCCCGTCTAGCGACTTAGAGTCCCTTTTTAGGACTTTTTTCGATCTAGAATTGGACGTGCCGGATGAATTGTTGTCCTTTTCATCCCTAGTTCTAATCCACCCAGCGGGTCCAAAATCGTCCGTGGGGTCTTGCGCGGAGCTTTGACTTTGGGAGGCCATGAAAACCTCCATTATGGGGTGACCAGTGCCGAGTTAACGCACTTTTTCTATTTCGGACAATTCAACTCCCCGCATTCCCACCCCGAGCCGCCCCGAACGGTGTTTCCTTTTGTGAGGACCTTTTGTTTATCCTCTTGCATCACGAAGTTGCGCTTATGCCCAATGACGTAGGTTGCTTTTGGAATCCCTCTAGCATCTTTACCTACCCCTGTTTGTATTGACACTTCCGTTCGCATAACCCAAATTTGATTTTACCCTTTTTTAAGATCGATCTGCTTTTTTTGCCCAGTGTTCCTTGCGTTTTCCTTAACCCTCTTGTGAGTTCTCCCCCCCAATTACCACCCTACAGTTCTTATTTTTTCTGCGCTCTTTCCCTCTGTTCGTCTCTTTCGCAAGCCTCCCCACCCCTGTTTTTAATCCCTCTCCCAGATTCGTCGTGCTTTTTGAGACACTGCGACATTTTTTCCGACTCAAATTTGGTATCTAGGAGTTTTTCTACCTGGTCCCTTTTTCCCCCTTCAACCCCTTTTTCCCTGAACACCC